>Ga0299907_10001679_pt1 | contig 12905 bp, 13 predicted proteins | sample RVTome_16_FD_198680 | JGI IMG/M metagenome (GOLD analysis project Ga0299907, IMG submission 198680) | Soil microbial communities from uranium-contaminated site in the Upper Colorado River Basin, Wyoming, United States - RVT152D67 (version 2) ... | reverse complement strand
CGCATCGGTCGCCTCGGAGACGCGTCGATCGAGCTCTGCGCCGTAGACGTTGTCGGAACGTGCGCCAAGGGTGGGCAGACCCACCTACATCCGCTCCAGCAGATCGCGCTTCTTGGCCTCGTACTCTTCCGGCGTGATGAGCCCTTTGTCGCGCAGGCCGGCGAGCCGTTCGAGCGTCGTGCCAAGGTCGTCGGCGCTGCGGGCCTCCGGCGCGGGCAGCGCGGCCGGTGCCACCGGACGCTCGTCGCCGCGGACGGCCACGCGGTCAGATCCGGCCCTGGGAGGCATCGGCTCGGCAGGTTGCATCTCGGGCGCGTCTGCGGCGCGCTGGTACCGAGGCCGCGCGAGCTCGGGCTGCTCGAGCATCTGCTTCTGGTCGAACATCGCCTTCTTGAAATCGACCGGGTCGGCGATCATGGGGAAGTCGGCGAGGTTCCTGCCGCCCATCTCCTCGGCCGCGGTCAGGATGTCGAGGGTGCCGAAGCCGAAGATGCGGCCGAAGACGCTCTGATCCAGGCGCGCGTCGTTGATCTTCTCGAGGCTCGAGTCCGAGACGCTCTTGTTCAGCACGCCCTCCGCCCGCATCACCCGGCGGGTGGTGATGAGCCACTCCTGGTTGCGCCAATCCCACAGCACGAAGCCGACGTATCCGATCGCGCCGATGAGCGCCGCGATGGCCACGATGGTCAGGATTCCGTCCATCGTGTCGCCGCCGATCGGCTCCTGGGCTCCTGACAGGAAGATGACCAGGGCCAGCGCCACGATCGCGACCAGGATCCAGACCCACGTCCGAGCGATCACCGCGAACCAGTGCTGTCGGCTCTCGTAGACGACCTCTTCGCCACGGCTGAGGAGGTTCCGCGCGTAACTCATCGGCCTTCGTGACTCCTGCTGATTCGGGCCCGCCTCAGGCTCTCGGATGCGCCCTGGCGTAGACCTCGCGCACGCGCTCGCCGGTCAGATGGGTATAGAGCTGGGTGGTGCTGATGCTAGCATGGCCGAGCAGGGCCTGGACCACGCGAAGGTCGGCTCCTCCCTCCAGCAGATGGGTGGCAAAGCTGTGCCGGAACGTGTGCGGCGTCACGCGCTCGGCGATCCCGGCGGCCTCCGCCCAGCGCTTCACCAGCCGCCATACGGACTCCCGGCTGACCCGGTTCCCGCGCTTGCCGACAAACACGGCCGGCGTCGGCCGGCCGGCCGTCCAGGCCTGCCGCGGACCGATGCGATAGCGGTGCAGGCGCTCCCGTGCCTCGTCACCCATCGGCACCCGCCGCTCCTTGTTGCCCTTGCCGATGACGCGCACCTGCTGCGCGGCGAGGTCGACCCGGTCGGTGTCCAGCCCGACGAGCTCGCTGACCCGCAGCCCGCATGCGTAGAGCAGCTCGAGGATGGCTCGGTCCCGGATCCCGATCGGATCGTCGGCGGGTGGCATCTCGAGGATCCGCTCCACGTCCTCCGGCGCCAGCACGTCCGGCAGGTAGGTCCCCGCGCGGGGCGCGTCCACCAGCGACGGCACGTCCCGGGTCGCGAGACCCTCGCGGAGCGCAAAGCCGTAGAAGCTGCGCACCGCGGCGCTCTTTCGGGCCTGGGTGCTCCCGCGAGCCCCGGCGCGCTGGAGGCGCCTCACGAAGTCGACGAGGGGCTTTGGATCGTCGCGCCAGCGCGTGCCGGCGCCGTCGGCGAACTGCGCGAGGTCGTGGCCATATGCCTTGATGGTGAGCGGCGACAGGCCCCGCTCGACGCGAAGCTCGACGAGGAAGGCGTCGATCGCGTCGGTAAGCCCGGTGTCGGTGTGCCCGGTGTCGGTGTGCCCGGAGCCGGTCATCGCGCCGCGCGCAAGAGCGCCTCCGCGGCGGCATGTGCCTCGTTGCCGGCGCCCTCGCCGCCAAGCATCGCCGCCAGCTCGGTCGTGCGTTCGTCGGCGCCGAGCAGCCGTGCGCCCGTTGTGGTCCGGCCGCCACGCTCTCGCTTGCCGACGACGACGTGCGCGTCGGCGTGCGCGGCCACCTGCGCGAGGTGGGTCACGCACAGCACCTGGTGATAGCGGCCGAGCGCTCGCAGGCGCTCCCCGAGCGCCGATGCGTTCCGGCCGCCGACCCCGGCGTCGACCTCATCGAACACGAGGAGCGGCGTCTCGTCGGCCGCCGCGAGGACCACCTTGAGGGCCAGCGAGAGGCGGCTCGCCTCACCGCCCGACGCGATCCGAGAGAGCGGCCGCGGCGGCTCCCCGGCATTCGGCGCGAAGGTGAACGTCACGCGGTCGGAACCCGTGGGCCCGATGTCAATCGCGTCGACGGTGATCCCAAACGCGCCGGCCACCAGTCCAAGCGGCGGCAGCTCCGTGTTCACGGCCGCAACGAGCCGCTCGGCCGTCGTGCGGCGGGATTCGCTGAGCGCGGCTGCGGCCGCCTCGAGCTCGCCGCGTCGTTGCGCCTCCTCCACGCGCAGGCGTCCCCGGGCGCCCTCCTGGTTCTCGAGCGCCTCGAGCTCGGCCGCGGCGGACTCGCCGAACGCGATGACCGCCTCCAGCGAGTCTCCGTACTTGCGACGCAGGTCGTAGAGCAGCGCCAGCCGCTCCTCGGCCGCCGCGCGGCTGGCCGGATCCAGATCCACCGCCTCGGCCGTATCGCTCGCGTCGCGCGCGAGCTCGGCGGCCTCGGCCGCCAGCGCGGCGGCGCGGTCAGCCAGCGCGGCGAACCGATCGTCGTGCTGGGCCGCGGTTCCCAGCCCGCGCTGCGCGGCGGCGAGCGCATCGCCGGCGCCGCCGTCGTCGCGAAGGGCTGCGATGGCCTCCGCTGTCGAGCGCGCGATCGTCTCCGCATGCTCGGCGGCGCGCAGCTGCGCCTCGAGCTCGGCGTCCTCACCGGCGCGGGGCGAGGCGGCGCCGATCTCGTCGACCTCATGCCGCAGCAGCTCGACGCGACGGGCCAGCTCATGCGCGTCGATGAGCAGCTCGGCGGCCGCGGCCACCGTCGCCCGCCAGGCACGATATCGGTCCACCACCTCTGCCGCCGGCGGCCCGTGCCCGCCGAAGCCGTCGAGCAGCGCGAGCTGTCGAGCCGGCTCGAGCAGCCGTTGCTGGTCATGCTGGCCGTGGATCTCGCCGAGGCGGGCACCCAGCCCGGCCAGGCCGCCGACGGTGACGGCGCGGTCGTTGACGCGCGCGACGGATCGACCATCGGCTCCGACTTCACGGCGCACGATGACGCTGCCGTCGCCCGCGTCGACCACCTCGCGCATCGGATCGTCGGCGGGCAGGTCGGGGGCGTCGAAAATGGCCTCGACCCGCGTCGCATCGGTCCCCGCCCGCACCTGGTCGGTAGCCGCCCGAGCCCCGAGCGCCAGCGCGACCGCGTCGACCACCAGCGACTTCCCCGCACCGGTTTCGCCGGTCAGGACCGTGAATCCGTCCCCCAGCGCGAGGCGCACGGACTCGACCACCGCCAGGTTCTGGACCGTCAGCTCGCGCAGGGCCATCAGTGCATTGCCATCAGTACGGCAGCAGGCCGGCCTTGGTACGCAGCAGGTCGTAGAACGGAGTGGCGCCGGCAGGCTCGAGCAGCCGCAGCGGCTCCGGCAGCGCGCGCACCTCGACCGTGTCACCGGGGCCGAGCTCGATGTCCCATTGGCCGTCGATGCTCACGATCGCCGGATCGGCGGCCTCACGCAGGGTGAGGTGCACGACGTGGTCCTCGCCGGCGACCACGCTGTGCAGCGGCGACAGGTAGCTGGCGACCGGCGTGATGATCATGTTGCGCAGACGCGGATCCAGGATCGAGCCGCCCGCGCTGAAGCTGTAGGCGGTCGAACCGGTCGGAGTCGCCACGACGACGGCATCGGCGACGTAGGTCGCCAGGTGGCTGCCGGAGACCTCGACCTCGAGGCGAATCATGCGGACCCTCCGCCCGCGGGCGACGACGACCTCGTTCAGGCACGCGTGGCGTTCGGCGACCGACCTGTCGGGACGGAGGATGGCCGCCTCGATGCGGAATCGCTCCTCGATCGTATAGTCGCCGGTCAGGACCTGGTCGAGCGCACGCTCCAGGTCATCGGTCTCCACCTTGGCCAGGAAGCCGACGCGACCGAGGTTGATGCCCAGCGCCGGAACACCCGATTCGCCGATGGCGTTGGCGCTGCGCAGGAACGTCCCGTCGCCGCCGAGCACGCAGACCAGATCGGTCCCCGAGGCGCAATTGCCTGCGATCGCGCCGCGATCCTCCGCTCGAGCATCCCACGCGTCGACGTCGTGCGCGGCACACCATGCGTGCGCGCGATCGAGCACGGCGCGGGCCTCGTCGTTGTAGGGATTGAAGGCGAACCCGATGCGCCGCAGCTCCATCAGGAGCGATCCGCCGTGCCCCGGCCCTCCACCGCTCGCGCAAGGGCGTCGATCCGCTCGCCGAGCGCCGCGATCTCGGTCGCCAGGTCGGTGGGCGGTGCCGTTCGCTCGCGCACGGCCGCATAGGACCGGTCGAGGCCGGCGGCGATGAGCGCTCGCATGAGGCTTGACGGCGAGACGCCACGCGCGCGGGCCGCCTCCTCGACGCGGTCGAGCAGCGCGTCGGGCATGCGGAGGCTCACGATCTGGCGCATCGTGTCAGGTGCCGGCTCATGCGGCGGCCGCTCGACGACCTCGACGCCCTCGAAGCCGATGCCGAGCTGTTCCGCCTCGCCCACGCCGCGGGCAGACCTGCGTTTCATCGAACGCATCGTAATACGCGTGTGCTACACGCCGCGGACCGCCTCGACGCTGCTGTCGGCGAAGCGCTCGGCCCCGGCCGGGTCCCGACGAAGGTCCACCAGGAACTCGACGTTGCCGTCGGTGCCGGTGATCGGCGACCGAATCGCCCGGTGAGCGTGGAGCCCGGTCGCTGTGGCGTCACGCGCGAGCTCTCGCAGCACGCGCTCCCAGGTCCGCGGATCTCGCACCACGCCGCCGCGCGGAACGTCGTCGCGCCCGGCCTCGAACTGTGGCTTCACGAGCGCGATGACGCGGCCATGCTCGGCCAGCAGCGCCCGCACGGCGGGCAGCACCAGGCGCAGGCTGATGAAGCTGAGATCGAGCGTTGCGAGATCGACCGGCTCCGGCAGGCGGTCGAGCTCCCGCAGGTTCGTGCGCTCCATGCTCACGACCCTGGGGTCTCGGCGCAGCCGGTCGAGCAGCTGCGCCCGTCCCACGTCGACGGCGTAGACGATCCGAGCGCCGCGGCCAAGCAGGACGTCGGTGAATCCGCCGGTGGAGGCACCGGCGTCAAGACACGCCATCCCCGTGGGGTCGACCCCGAATCTGTCGAGCGCATGCTCCAGCTTGGCGCCCGCGCGGCTCGCCCAGCGCGGCTTGTCGACCAGCGAGACCTGGGCATCCGACCCGACGAGCTGCCCCGGCTTGAGCGTGCGCGTGCCGGCGCTCTCGAGCACCACGTCGCCGGCCAGGATCCGTGCCTGGGCTTCTGCACGCGACCGCGCCAGCCCGCGGTCGGTCAGCAGCTGGTCAAGACGGATGCGAGCCATGCGTTCGATGGTACGTGTCCCAGGCAGACCGGTTCGCGCCACATGCAGCATCTGCGGACCACCGCTGAGCGGCGCTATCCGCGCACGAGCGTGCCGTATCAGCGACGCGGGGCTCACCGGCAGAAGTCCCCGGCGCGCTGGGCGCCGGCCATCGGCGTGATGGGCGAACGGACTCATCGGCACGGTTCTGCGCGAGGCTCGTTCGTCATTGGCGCCGCCGACCGGCCATCGGGAAGCCGGGGCGATTGGAGCCTACGCGGCGGTGACCCTCGCGCGCCGCTTCGACGCGGTGCGCGGCAGCCCGAGCGCTTCCCGCACCTGGGCCAGGATGCCCGCCGCATCGACGCGCTGCTGACCTCGGAGATCGTCGACCGCGCCGTGGTGAACGAACCCGTCAGCCAGCGCGACCTTGTGCAGCGGCAGGTGGATCCCGGCGCGGTTGAGCGCGTCGAGCACGCCGTCTCCGAAGCCGCCCATCGCGGCCGATTCCTCGGCTGTGACGATGAGCCGCTTGCCGGCGGCATGCTCGCAGATGAGCGCCTCGTCCAGCGGCTTGGCCCAGCGGGCGTTGATCACGGTGGCGGTCACGCCGTCCGCCTCCAGCTGCAGCGCCACGGCCTGCAGGCGCTGCACGATGGGCCCGAAGCCAACCAGCAGCAGGTCATCGCCGGTACGGAGCACCTCGCCGCGGCCGACGTCCAGTGGGAGGCCATCGCGATCGGGCAGGTCCTCGCCGACATCGCGCGGGTAGAGCAGTGCCGTCGGCCCGTCATGGGCGAGCCCCGTGACGACGAAGTCGCGCAGCTCCTGCTCGTCCTTCGGCGACCCGATGACCAGGTTCGGGAGCGACCGCATGGCCGGGAGCATGAACATCCCCTGGTGGCTGGTGCCGTCCTCGCCGACCAGGCCGGATCGGTCCAGGCCGAGCAGGACCGGAACCTCGTTCTGACAGACGTCGTGGACCAGGGCGTCGTACGCGCGCTGGCTGAAGGTCGAATACAGCGCCACCACCGGGCGCATCCCGGCCAGCGCCAGCCCGGCGGCCATGGTGACGGCGTGCTGCTCGGCGATGCCCACGTCGTGGAACCGCGCCGGGTAATGCTCCGCGAAGCGCGCGAGACCCGTGCCGGTCGGCATCCCGGCCGTGATGGCCACGATGCGCTCATCGGTCTCGCCAAGGCGGACGAGCTCCTCGACGAACGTCTGCGTGTACGACTTCGGCCTTGGTGTCGGCTTCCCCTCGACCGGCAGCGGCTCCTCGGTCGGGTCGATCAGGCACAGGTCGATCGGGGGCAGGCTCGCGCCGTGGAAGCTCATCGAGTCCTGCTCGGCGGGTGCGTAGCCCTTGCCCTTCGTCGTCTTCACGTGGACAAGGACCGGCGCATGTAGTCGGAAGGCGGCCTCGAATGCCTTCTCGAGCTCGCCGCGGTCATGGCCGTCGAGCACGCCGATATAGGTGATGCCGATGTCCTCGAAGAACCCGACCTTGGCCCAGCTGCGCTTGAAGCCCTCCTTCGCCCAGGCGAGGAGGTTGAAGGCCGGCCGGCCGATGATCGGGATGCGTGGCCGCGCGCGCTGGGTAGCCGACTTCGTTCCCTGGTAGGCTCGAGACAGCCTCATCTTGTTGAGGCGGGTCGAAAGACCTCCCACCGACGGGCTGATGCTCATCTCGTTGTCGTTGAGCACGATGAGCAGTGGCTGCTTCGTGTGACCGAGATGGTTGAGCGCCTCCATCGTGAGGCCCGAGCTGATGGCGGCATCACCCACGCAGACCGCGATCCGCTGGCGGCTCGCCGGGTCGGTCCGCGGGCGCACGTCACGCGCGGCAGCCAGGCCGACCGCGATGCTCACGCCCGTCCCGGCATGGCCACCGTCGAAGACGTCGTGCTCGCTCTCCGATCGACGCGGGAAGCCGCCGATCCCGCCGATCTGGCGGAGTGAGTCGAAGCGGTCCCATCGGTTCGTGATGAGCTTGTGGGCGTAAGCCTGGTGGCCGGTGTCCCACACGATGCGATCCCGCGGCGAGTCCATCACCCGGTGCAGTGCGAGCGTGATCTCGACCGCGCCGAGCGAGCTTGCCAGGTGCCCACCGGTCCGCTGGACGGTGCGGATCATCTTCTCGCGCAGCTCGGCGGCAAGGACCTCGAGCTGCTCCGGCGTCAGGTCGCGCAGCTGTGCAGGCTCGCGGATGGATTCGAGCAGCGTCACTCCGATCGATCTCCTTGGGATGTGCAGGAGTATACGGCGATGACGACGTTCGCCCCGCGGGCGCAACGGACCGGCGATGGTGCGCGTCATGCTCCTGCACCGGTTCCACGCGCCATGGCGTCGCGACGTCACGCGCCACCGGACGAAAGGAGGTCAGCGGCCGCTCTTGAAGTGCCCGTTCTTGCCTGACGTGCCCTTCAGCGGAGGACTTTCCCTTGAGACGCTTGAGCATCTCCGTCTGTCTCGTCAGCATCATGAGCCTCATGCTCGCGGCGCCCGCCCTGGCGGCCCCTCCGAGCAACGACACCTACGCTGGTCGGGAGACGATCGGCTCAATCCCGTTTACCGATTCACTCGACACGTCGGAGGCCACCACCGACGCAGACGATGCCGAGTGGAACGCCACGTGTGGCGCTCCCGCCACCGACGCGAGCGTCTGGTACTCGTTCACGTCCGCGTCGGATGCCGGCGTGATCGTCGATACGACCGGCAGCGACTACACGGCCGGCATCGCGGCCGTGTCGGGCACCCCGGGAAGCCTCATCACCGAGGCGTGCGGTCCGGACGCGATCACGTTCTTCGCGGCCGCGGGCGTGACGTACTCGATCGTCGTCTTCGACGATCAGGAGGACGGCACCGGAAATGGCGGCATGCTGTCGCTCTCCGTCGACCTGGCGCCGCCGCCGCCGTCCGTCGACGTCACCGTCGATCCCGTCGCGACGTTCGACTCCCAAACGGGAAGCGCGACCGTCACCGGGACGGTGACGTGCTCCGGCACGGACATCGAGTTCGCGTTCATCGACGTCCAGCTGAGCCAGCGAGTGGGCCGCTTCATCGTCTCCGGCTTCGGCTCGACCGGCTTCGCGTGCGATGGGACGACCCAGGACTGGAGCGTCGAAGTGTTCGGCCAGAACGGCCTCTTCAAGGGAGGCAAGGCCGCATCGCTCACATTCGCCGTGGCATGCGACCCATTCCAGTGTGGCGAGGACTTCGAGGAGCGGACGATCCGTCTCCGGGGCTGAATCCCAGCGAGGGCGCGACCGCCACGGTCGCGCCCTCGTATCAGCTCAGCGCCTTCTCGAACACGTGGCTGCGCTTGATCTCCACGTAGCCGATGCGCTGGTAGAAGCGATGCGCGCGCTCGCGCGTGCTGCGCGAGTAGACGACCATCGACGTTGCTCCACGCTCGAGCGCCCACGCCTCGGCCGCGTCCACCAGCGTGGCACCGGTGCCGGATGATCGATGCGCCTCGTCCACGACGAGCCCGTGCAGGATCGCCAAGCCCGATGCCTCGAGGCTGGCGAGCCGGCCGACGTGGATCCAGCCGATCGGGCGATCCGCCGCGTCGGTGGCCACGAGGATCTCGTCGTCGGTTGTGGCCCGGATGTCCGCGGCGCGCGCGGCCAGCTCCGTCGCTTCCACCGGATACCCGAGCTGCGTGGTCAGGGTCGCCACCCACGGGGCGTCGGTGTCCCGCATCGGCCGGATGCGCGTCATCCCTCGTCGGCAGGCTCCGGCTCGGCCCCGGTCACGCCGCGCCGGCCGAGCTCGGTGATCGTGAGCTCCGCCTCGCGCAGGCGCGTCTCGCAGGCGCCGTGCAGCCGCAGGCCCTGCCTGTAGAGCTTGATGCTCTCCTCGAGGCCGGCGTTTCCGCCCTCGAGGCGCTGGACGGTCTGCTGCAGGGCCACGACCAGCTCGTCGAACGGGCGCCGGGCGAGCTCCTCGTCGGTGAGGACGTCCAGGCGGGCATCGTCGATCACGTGAGCAGCTCCTCTGTGCCATCGGCGCGGGTGCGCTCGACGCGGGTGTCCACGCTACCGCGTGCCACGATCACCTGCAGCGGGTCCCCCGCCCCGATCTCGGTCGCGTCGCGCAGGATCCGGCCGCCCGGCGTGCGGGCGACCGCGTACCCGCGTTCCAGGGTGGCCGCCGGCGACAGGGTGTGCAGCGTCGCGAGCGCCGACTCGATCACCATCCGCCGCCGCGCCAGCCGCTCGTCGAGCGCCCGGGTGCCGCGGTCGAGCAGGTCCGAGGCACGCTGGCGCGCCGCACCGATATCCGGCGCCAGGCCCGCCAGTGCACGTCGTTCGGCGTCGAGGAACGTTCGGCGCTCGACCGCCCGGCCGAGGAGGGCGGCCGTGGCCCGTTCGCGCAGGCGGCCGATGACGGTGGCCAGCTGCACCGCGTCCGGAGTCGCGAGCTCGGCCGCCGCGCTCGGCGTGGGCGCTCGGAGGTCGGCCGCGAAGTCGGCCAGGGTGACGTCCGATTCGTGCCCGACGCCAACGATGATGGGGACCGGTGCCTCCGCCACGGCGCGCACGACGCGCTCGTCGTTGAAGCTCCACAGGTCCTCCAGCGAGCCGCCGCCGCGCGCCAGGATGATGGTGTCGAGGTCACGCTGGGCGTAGAGCCGCTGCAGCGCTCGCACGATGGCCGGCGCCGCGGTCGTGCCCTGCACGACGCTCGGCGAGAGGATCAGCTCCACCAGCGGGTATCGGCGTCGCAGGACGTTGTTGATGTCTCGCCACACGGCGCCAACCGGCGAGGTGACGACGCCGATGCGGCGCGGCCAATGAGCGATCGGGCGCTTGCGGCCCTCCTCGAAGAGGCCGGCAGCAGCCAGCTGCTTGCGGAGCGCCTCGTATCGAGCGTGCAGATCGCCGGCGCCGGCGGCGGTGATCGAATCGACGTACAGCTGGTAGACGCCCTGCGGCTCGTAGGCACGCACGCGGCCATGGATAATGACGTTCATGCCATGGGCGGGTCGCATGCCGGCGCGAGCCAGCTCCTCGCGGAACAGGGCCGCGCGGACCTGGCTGTTCGCGTCCTTGAGGGTGAAGAAGCAGTGGCCGGACGGCGGAAACGAGGGCTGGCTCACCTCGCCCTCCACCCACACGTCGGCGAGGACCGAGTCGCTGTCGAGGAGCGACCGGACGCGCCGGTTCAGATCGGTGACGCGGAGGATGCGCGGGGCGGATCGAGCGGCCGGCTGAGTTTCGGCGGCTGGCCCCGGCTCTTCCTGCGGCTCCTCCGGCTGCCGGTCCCACAGCGACGGCTGGTTCGTCATTGCGATTCGTACCCGATGCCGTTCCGAACGGCCACGACCGTCATCGCCTACTGGACCCGGGTGACGTACTCGCCGTTGCGGGTGTCGATCCGCAGCACGTCGCCCTCGTTCACGAAGAGAGGCACCTGCACCACCAGCCCGGTCTCCACCGTGGCCAGCTTCTTCGCGCCGGTCGCGGTATCGCCTGCGAAGCCGGGATCGGTCTGGGCCACGCGCAGGTCGACCGTGAGGGGCAGGTCCACCCCGAGCACCTCGCCCTCGTGGGTGCTGACGTGGACGTCCGTGTTCTCGAGCAGGTACTTCGCGTCGTCCCCGAGCATGGCAGCGCGGATCGCGAACTGGTCATATGACTCGGCGTCCATGAAGTGATAGGCGTCGCCATCGGAGTACAGGAACTGCGCCTTTCGCTGCTCGACCCGTGCGCGAGGCCAGCGCGTTCCCGCCTGAAAGGTCCGCTCCACGATGTCGCCCTTGCGGACGTTCTGCAGCTTCATCCGAACCTGCGCCGAGCCACGCGCCATCTTGATGTGGGTCCAGTCCAGGACCTTCATGAGCTGCCCGTCAAGCTCGATGATGACGCCCTTCTTGACGTCGCCGGTGCTGATCAATCGCTGCTCCCCGTACGGACCGATGCGGTGCGCCGCCAAGAATACGGCACCCGCCGAGATCGGGATATTTCCTCGTCCGAACCGCCACCGGTCGACATGCGCGAACCTGGCGTGCGGTTGTCAGGGAGCAGAACCGCGTGTGGTCTACCGCTGTCGGGGTTCGCATTGGCCGTCTCGGATCGTCCACCGGTCGCTTCATGAGCGTGGCGGACCCAGGAAACGCCCTCGCGAGCTCGCTAACGGGAACCACGCGTGCAGTTGTCACGACCCGATGACGACGGAGCCCGAAACGCCGAGGCAATCGTCGGTGAGGCGACGGAGGGCGACCCGACGTCACCGGCCGATGACGAGCGCCTCGCGTGGCGCGTTCGTGAGCAGCCGTGGTCCCGAGGCCTCGAGAGCCACGATGTCCTCGATCCGGATGCCGGCAACGCCCGGGACGTAGATGCCGGGCTCGACGCTGAAGACCATGCCGGCCTCGAGGGTCGAAGCCTCCGACTTGCGCACCCGCGGCGGCTCGTGGGTCTCGAGGCCGATCCCGTGGCCAAGGCCGTGACCGTACGGCTCGACGCCCTCGGCCTCGATCCGGCGCCGGGCGATGGCGTCGAGGTCCTGGCCGTTGACGCCGACCGCGATCGCATCGATGGCGGCCTGCTGCGCCTCGCGCACCGCGTCATGCCACCGGCGAACGTCCGCGGAGACATCGCCCACGAACAGGGTACGGGTCAAATCGGACCGATAGCCGTCGATCGTGCAGCCGAAGTCGATGAGCAGGACGTTGCCACGTTCGACGGGGGTCTCGGATGGCCGCCCGTGCGGCATTGCAGCACGCGCGCCGGCAAGAACGATCGGCTCGAAGGCCAGCCCCTCCGCGCCGTTTACGCGGAACCATCGCTGCAGCTCCCACGCGACCTCTCGCTCGGTCATCCCGGCATGGACGAACTCGACGAGGTGTCCGAGGCAGGCATCGGTGAGCGCGCAGGCGCGGCCGATGGCCGCGACCTCCTCGGTGGACTTGCGGATGCGCAGCGGCACCAGCTCGTCGTCGATGGCATGCAGCTCAACCCCCGGCGCCGCCTCCGCCACCGCTGTCCAGTCGGCGTGGGTGACGACCGCCGCCTCCATGCCGAGTGCCTCGATCCGGTATCGAAGCAGGAGCCGCGGAAGCTCTTCCTGGATCGGCCCCGTGGTGGCGACGATCTCCCAACCGGGCGCCTCGGTCGCCGCCTGCTCGGTGTAGCGCGAGTCGGCCACGAGGAGGGTCACGTCACGCGTCACCAGCAGCGTGCCGGCGAAGCCCGACATCGCGCCCTCAGCGTCGCCGAGGCGGAAACCGCTGAAATAGCGCTTGTTCGCGGTCCGGGAGATGAGCGCCGCGTCGATTGCCCGCTCATCGAGGAGCGCCCGTAGCGCGGAGATGCGCGCAACGGTCACTGGCCGGCGCACTCCTCGTTGGCGCGCGCGATGTTGGCGTTGTGCTCGTCGAGGCTGGTCGAGAAGTAGTGGGAGCC
>Ga0299907_10001678_pt1 | contig 12908 bp, 12 predicted proteins | sample RVTome_16_FD_198680 | JGI IMG/M metagenome (GOLD analysis project Ga0299907, IMG submission 198680) | Soil microbial communities from uranium-contaminated site in the Upper Colorado River Basin, Wyoming, United States - RVT152D67 (version 2) ... | reverse complement strand
GACGGACACTCTCTCGTCGTGCCCGTGGAAGAGGGCCAACATCTCGGAGAAGTCCATACGGTCGTCGAAGAGACCCACGCCGTAGGCGATCGTGCCCTTCTTCCGCCAGAACCTGGCGTCAGTGGCGACGTTCATCATCATGGGGAGGAGTCGACGATGCCCTTCGAGAGACTCGACGCTGTCGGCGATCGCATCCCAAAGGGGGTTTCCTGCGGGGCTGAACGTTGCCTCGAAGTCCTGGATCGGTTCGATCTCGATGTCGTCGCGCGCCCCTCCCATCGCCTTGTACAGATAGGAGTCGACGAAAGAGCGGTCGACCCCGGGGAGAGCGCGGATGTCGATGTTGGCGGCAGCCTGGCTGGCGATGACGTTCGACTTGACGCCGGAGTGGAGCACGTTCGGGCTGATCGTCATGTGGGTCACGGCGTGGGCGTATCGAGCGAAGAGTGGGTCGTCGACTGCGAACGTGTCGATCGCCTCGTCGATCCGGTCAGGGTCGACGAGAGCCGCCTTGATCTGGACGGGCAGATCGAGTGCGGAGACGAACTCTTCCCACTCGTGGGTGATCATCACCGGCATCTCCTCGGAGAAGACGCCGTGAAGGGCTTCGACCATTTTGCGAAGCGCATTGTCGGATCCGTAAGGGGCCGAGCCGTGACCCGGGGTACCCACCGAGCGCAGCAGAGACCAGAAGGCGCCCTTCTCCCCCGTCGCCACCGGGATGACCTGCTGGTTGGCGTACGACACCGGCGGGTAGGCGACTTCGGTGAGCATGAAGTCGACCGCCACGTCGTCCCAACGCTGCTCGGTCAGCGGCATGGCGCCGAGAGCTCCCCCGGCCTCTTCGTCGGCTAGAGCCACGAACAAGAGATCCCCTCGCGGCGTGGCCTGCCCGGTGATGTATGGGCGGACGGCCACCGCCATCGAGGCGGTGACGTTGAGCATGTCGACGGCGCCGCGGCCGTAGATGAAGCCGTCGACGACCTCTGCGCCGAAAGGATCCTGTGTCCAGCCTGACGCCTCGACCGGCACCACGTCGATGTGGGGAGATAGGCCAAGGGACGGGGCTTGAGGGTCAGAGCCTTGGATCCGGTAGATGAGTGATTGACGACCTGGTGCCGGTTCGAAGACCTCGCCCTCGACACCGAAGTACTCCTGAAGGGTCGCCACCGAACGGTGCTCGTGGCCGCTCTCCGCGCTGCCGTCGTTGACACAAGCGTTGCGAATCAGACTTCTGAGGAGATCGACCGCCTCGGTGCTCATCCGCGCAGGGTATCCAATAGGTCGTACATGGTGGGGGTCAGGGAGTAGCCGGACGTGTCGGCCAAGGAAACCCATCGCACGTCGTCTGCATCGTCGGCTGCGGCGAGCTGGCCGCCAATCACGGACGCGGCGAAGTCGACGAGGACCAGATGATGGTCGTCGTCGATGTGCTCGCCGACCCAGATCACGTCACCCACATCGACATCGAGCCCGGTCTCCTCGCGTGCCTCTCGACGGGCTGCCTCACGCATGGTCTCACCGCGCCGCACCTTGCCCCCCGGCACCGCCCAGAGCCCTTTCCCGGGGTCACGGCCCCGCTGCACCAGCAGGATCGCGCCGTCGGACACGATGACGACGCCGACGCCCACGAGCGGATGGTCACTCACGGTCATCATCGTGATGCATGACGATGGATCGGGCCGAGAATCCGCCTGACTCGAAGAAGTTCTTGGCGAGGCGGTGCCCTGGTAAGACGTGGGCGTCGAACTTGGTGATCCCCCGTTCTCTGAGCATCCGAAGCGCGACATCTCTCATCTCCTCGCCTACAGCCACCTCACGGGCCCCCTGGTCGACATAGATGAGCCTGATAGCCCCAACTTCCTCACCGTCGGCCTGGGCGAGGAGACGTTCCACGCGCGCGATCAAGAATCCGAAGGGATAGCCATCGACCTCCCCGATCAGGGCGATCGTGTCGGGATCGTCGACCGCCGTCCGCAACGAGTCGATCACCGGCTCGTCGAGACCGTCGGCCACGGGCCACATCTTGTGCAGACCCGTCATCTCGCGCTCTAGCGACCGGTAGAGCGACTCGAGCGTCTCCAGGTCCTCGAGCCCGGCCCGACGTGCCTCGACCCTCATGCCTTGGTCGCGCCGAATCGCCTGCTCAACCCCCAAACTGTGACAAGGCGCATGGCCTCGAGCACGATCGGCATCCCCATCTTCGATGTGCCACGGGTGCGATCCCGGAAGCTGATGGGCACCTCGGCGATCCTCATGCCTGCCTGGTGGGCCCGCCAGGCCATCTCCACCTGGAACCCGTACCCGGACGCCTCCGCCTGGCCGTAGGGAAGTCGTCGCAAGGCACCCGCCGCATAGGCGCGAAAGCCGGCGGTGGCGTCTCGAATGGGTATCCCCAGCATGATTCGAGCGTAGAGATTCCCTCCCTTGGAGATGAACTGGCGCACCGCGGGCCAGTCCGGTGTCGAGCCGCCGGTCACGTATCTCGACCCAATGGCCAGGTCGGCGCCCTCCTCGACGGCCGCCACGAGCCGGGGAAGGTCCGCCGGGTCGTGAGAGAAGTCCGCATCCATCTCGACGATGATCCGCGCACCGTCGTCCAGTGCACGGTCGAACGCTGCGGCATAGGCGGGCCCGAGACCCGTCTTCTCGGTGCGATGCAGAACGGACACTTGCTCGAGATCGCCGGCGAGGCTGTCGGCGAGGCGGCCCGTCCCGTCGGGCGAGTTGTCGTCCACGATGAGCAGGCGATAGCCGTGGGCCACTATCTCGGGGACGATATGGGGAAGGTTCTCGATCTCGTTGTAGGTCGGGAGAGTGACTGTGACGTCGGCTGGCAGCCAGTCAGTCGACACAGTCGAAGCAGATCATCTTGCGCTTGTTGGCGAGTTGGCTCGTGCGCTTGACCATGAAGCAGGACTGGCAGACGAACTCGTCGTCCTTCTGGCTCTGGGCATCGACATTGAGCGTCAGCTCTTCCCGACGCATGGCCCGAAGCTCTGCCGCCTCGTCGACGAGCATGGCCTCGTTGGCCTCGTCGTCGAGAAGCTGGAGCTCCTGGTTCTCGAGCTCCTCTAGGGCCTCGGCCGTCTCGTCATCGTGCTCGTCGTCGTCGTCATCATCGTCGTCGTCGTCGTCATCGACGTCGATGTCGTCTTCTTCGAAGTCTTCCTCGATCACGGTCTCCAGCACGGTCTCTTCGATGTCGTCGTCGAGGGCGTCTTCGTCGATGTCATCGATCTCGTCGACTTCCACTATGTCGTCTTCAATTTCGTCGAGATCTTCGACTTCATCTTCGATTGGGAGGTTCTTCTCAGCCATTTCTCGGTTCTCATCGGCCCGCGCGGCGCGGGAGTATGCCACATTCCTCAGATTTTGAGGCGCAGCGCCGCAGGGACAACCCGGCCGCCCACAGGCGTATTCCCCAGGTAGTCCCCGTCGGCCTCCACCGGCCAAGGCACCTCTGTCTCGATCTTGAATGTGGCCGCGGAGAACCTCCTGACGGCGCGGTCGGTCAGGTGGGTGCCCCGGATGATCTTGGGTACCAGCGCCGGAGCTCTCCGCTTCTTGCAATCGATGATCTGCATGTCGAGGACCCCGTCGACCAGCGTGGCCTTGGGCGCGATGTTCCACCCGCCTGCGAAGAACTGCGCATTGGCCATGATGACGGCCAGCGCTTCGGACTCGTATGTGCGGCGCTCTGTGGTGACCAACACACCTGTTCGCGGGAAGGCTGGTAGGCGGGCGGCGAACGCGAGCGGATAGCGGTATGCGCCGAGACGCCTACTCAACCTGGGCGCGGTCTCCGCGGCAGCCGCCCCGACGCCCACCTGGGCCACGTTGACGTAGTAGCGAGTGCCCCATGAGCCCTCCAGGGTGGCCACATCGATCGGGTAGACCGCCTCCGTAGCCAGGTGGCGAGCCGCTCCCAGAAGGTCCTGAGGGATTCCGAACGTCCGCAGCAGGTCACAACCTGTCCCCGACGGCAAGGACCCGAGCACGGGCGGCGCGATGTCCAGGCCCAATAGCACGTTGGCCGCCAGGTTGACCGAGCCGTCGCCACCGACCATCGCCAAATGGGTGACCCCCTGTCGCGCCACTCGCTCCACGGCTTCCCTGGCCTCCTCCGACGTCGCCGGGGCCTCGACGTCGGCTTCGACTCCGGCCTCGTCGAGAGCCGCCGTCACGTCCCGGATTTCGGTTCGAACCCGCCCGGAGCTCTGGTTGACGATCACGTGCCAGCGAGGCATCAGCCGACACCCTGGGCAGCGACCACCCCCCTGTCGACTGCCCGGAGAGCTGTTTCCGAGTCGTCGCCCATCTCTGGAGCAGCGTCTCTCAGTTGGCGAAGGAGGTCGGCGAGCTGACGGCTGACACGCACGAAGTCACCAGGTGCCATGGTGGCTGCGGTGAGGTCGTCGAACGACGCCCCATCGGCCCATTCGTAGGCGACACGGCCAAATCCGGGGTCAGGGCGACGCATCGGTGACAGGCGGTATTCGCCTTCCAAGCGATTCAGCTCCCTCCACAGCCGCTCGACTTCCTCCCATCTCTCCACGAGCCGCTCCGTTGGCCAATCGGGTGCCGACACGGTGTCCGATCTCGGCTCGTACACGAAAACCGACACCAGGGCGACCAACTCGGGCATCTCGAGCCCGTAGAGCAGCCCCCGTTCCACGGCCTCTGTCACCAGGAGATCGACCTCGTTGTAGACCCGGCGCAGCCTGGTACCCCGCGGGGTCAGGCTCCAGCCGTCGAGATAGTCGAGTCTGGTCAGCAATTCCACGATCGCCCGGAACTCTTCGACCAGCCCAAAACCTGATGAGCGTCTCATCGATCGGTGTTGCTCGAGCCGGACCCGGAGACGTCTCGCTCGTCGCAGGGCCGACACGTGATGGGCCGCGTCGGGGCACTCTGCGACGGGGTGGTCGACGGTGAGATGCTGCCGCGGCGACCGGTCGCTCTCCTTCGGGGGGATCTTGCGGAGAAGCCGGACCGTGTCCTGGATGAAGCCACGATCACGGGGCTTGAAGGGCTGGGGCAGATCGAGATGGCCCACTTTCTCGCTCCGATCGGGGATCTGTCTGTATCCGATCGTCGAGACCCGCCCGGAAGTCGAGAGCACCAGGTATCTCGCCCCGCCATTCTTCGAGGACAGCCGCTTGAGAACGACATAGCGGCCGTCGCGTGAGCCCCCGCGAACGTCGACGACCGTACCCGGACCGAGAAGGGAGGCAATGCCCTCGCGCTTGTGTGATTCGGGAGCGGCCTCAACCATTGCCAGGTACTCCTCCACGTCTCCTCGCTCACACGCTGCCTGGATCTCCTCTTTCTCCAGTTGATGCTCCAGGGCGGCGATGCGCTCGCCACTCTCCACCTGGCTGTCCTCACGCTGGAAGGCGGCGAAGGAGGCCCCTAGCAGCTCCATCGCCCGCTCCTCGGTGTAATTGGCGACGAGGTTGGCGGTCATGTTGTAGGTTGGCCGGAAGCTCGACTTCAGCTCGTGGGCTCCCACCGATGCGATCTCGGTCACCTGCCGAAACCGCACGAAGGGAGAGTGGAGCACCACGCCGAAGCCCTCCACATCGATGCCACGCCGACCCGCCCTCCCGGTCAGCTGGGTGTAGTCGCCCGGCTGCAACAGCTCGTGGGATTCCCCGTTGAACTTGCTCAGATTCTCGATCACCACCGACCGCGCAGGCATGTTGATGCCGAGAGCCAGTGTCTCCGTCGCGAACACGACGCGAACGAGACCCCTCTTGAAGAGCTCTTCCACCGTCTCCTTGAAGGCAGGGACCAGACCGGCGTGGTGGGCGGCGACACCGGCCTCGAGGGAAGCGACCCAGCGGTCGTATCCGAGCACGACGAGATCGGCGTCGGTCAGATGGGCGGTGCGCTCCTCGACGACCTGCCTGATCGTCCTCCGCTCTTCGGAGTCGGTGAGCCTGACGCCCGACTCGGCGAGCCGATGGGACGCGGCGTCGCACCCGGCCCGGGAGAAGATGAAATAGATGGCCGGCAACATCTTCGCCCGCTCCAACTCCTCGACGACCTCGAACCGGTTGGGTGTCGCGAACCGTTTGCGTCGGCCCCGCTCGAGGCTGAGCATGTGATCGAGACGCGGATTGGGGCGTCGACGACCTTCGCGCTCCACGAACGTGGGGAGGAGATGCGTGTTCCGCTCTCCCGAGCGCTCCATGACCATGTACATCGACTCGAGTGGCACCGGGCGATGGTCGCTGGCCACCAGCACCGTCGGTCCCCTGCGCTCTTGGATCCAATCCGCGAACTGCTGGTTGTTCGAAATCGTGGCGGAGAGGCAGACGAAACGAACGTGTGAGGGGCAGTGGATGATCACTTCCTCCCAGGCGGCCCCCCGCGACCTGTCCTGGAGGTAATGAGCCTCGTCGAGGATGACGGTGGCCACGTCGTCGAGACGGTCGGGATCGGCATAGATCATGTTTCGGAGCACCTCGAGCGTGGCGACGATGACCTGAGCATCTGGGTTCACCACGTTGTCTCCTGTGAGCAGACCCACTTCCCCCACCGGATAAGCCGCGGAGAGGTCGGCGAACTTCTGGTTGGAGAGGGCCTTGATGGGAGTCGTGTAGAACACTCGTTGCCCCGCCTGGCGGCCGAGGTAGGTGGCAGCCTCCGCCACCATGGTCTTGCCGGCCCCCGTCGGTGCGGTCACCACCACCGACTTCCCCGATGCGATCGCCTCGGCGGCCTCCACCTGGAAGTCATCGGGGTCGAATTCGTAGCGACGCCAAAACGAGGAGAGGCTCATTTCTTGAGGACCAGCCTGGCCAGCCAATAGACGATCTCGTACATCAGGTAGAGAGGTACCGACAACGCCGCCAACGTCAGGATGTCGCCGGTTGGCGTGATCAGGGCCGAGCCTATGACAACGATCAAGACTGCCCAGCGCCGCCCCCTGGCCAACTGCTCGGAGGACACGAGGCCCGCAGCTGCTGCCGTGAAGAGGAAGACGGGGAACAAGAAGGCGACCCCGAACGCGAACAAGAACCTGAGAACGAACGAGTAGTACCTCCCGATCAGCAGGTTGTTCTCCACGTTGTCGAAGATGCCGAGCAGGAACTCGAGCCCGCGAGGGAGGATGAGGTACCCGAACACGACGCCGCCCATGAAGAGGACCACGAGGGCGCCGACGATTGGGAAAGCCCACTTTCGCTCCGTCCCCGTCAGGGCCGGAGTGATGAACGCCCATAGCTGGAACAAGACCACCGGCATGGCCAGGATCACCCCTCCGAAGAAAGCGATCCTCATCAAGACACCCCACTCCTCACCGACCTCGAGAGCCTGGAGCTGATTGCCCGGGACCGCTGCGTAGAACGGTGCTTCGAGCAGGTCGCGCAACAGATCGGCGAAGAAGAAGGCGACGATGGCCCCGACGATGACTGCGATGCCGATCTTCAAGACCCGCCATCTCAACTCTTCGAGATGGTCGAGGATCGACTGAGGCTCGTCGGTCACTCTTTGGGCTCGTTCTCTGGGTCTGGTGGGGGCTCAGACTCCAATCCAGCCTTCGAAGGGGGTGATTCTTCGAGCCCCGCGACACCATCTCCGGCCTCGCCCTCGGCGGCCAACCGGTTCATCTCCTCGAGGTCCCGCATTGCATCTTCTGGAGTCGGCCCGGTGACCGGCTTCGGGCCCTTCCACTCGTGACCCTTGGGTCCGAATCCCGTCACCTCGTCCCGGATCTCGGTGAGTGGCTTCTTGACCTCGTCCAGAGGAGCCCTCAGTTCCTTGCCGACTTCCCTGATGTCGGCGACTTCGGATTCGAGGCCACGGGTGATGTCGCGAGCTGCGTTGCGCAGTTCGCTGGTCCAGCGGCCCAATTTGCGTGCGATCTCGGGGAGACGACGCGGGCCGAGGAGCACGAGGGCCAGCAGAGCGATGACAACGATCTCACCCGTCTGGAGCATGAGGGGATGCTAAAGGGTCTGCACCACCATGCCGGAGGTACCCGAACCTAAGGTTCCTCGGCCCATATATGGGGCAAATCAGCTGAAGTTCCCGATGCTGATGGAGCGCCCTGCGAACTTCAGCGGAATGGTGCCATATATGGGCCCCACAACCTTAGGTTCGGGTTCGGCCGCAGACTGCCCACCAACGTGGAAAGGGCGGTGACCGCCCGGATCACCGCCCTTTCAGCAGAGCACCGTCCCCCCGGCGCTCAACCCTGTCTCAGCCGGCCAGCAGACGGAGCGGATCCGGCTCCGTCTCGAGGGCGGCCATGAATGCCACGATCTCCTCTTCGGTGATCGGGTCGGGGTTGACGACCTCGAACTGAACACCCGTGGCGAGCAGGACGCTGACGACACGGGAGTTGGCATGCCGTCTCTGCTCCGACGTGCAGCTCGGGCATTTGAAGCAATAGTCACCTTCCCTACCACCCGGCCGCAGCTCCAGCGCCACGTCTCGAGGTGTCAGGTGAATATCGCCACAACGATTGCACGTTGTCTTGATGGTGGTCATCTCTTGGTCTCCGGTCTCCGCATTCGGTAGAGAGGAGATCGGCACCTCGTGATACAAACTGAAGTGACCGCCGGTAGGTCGTTCGACCCCTATTGATATTTGGACAGCAATGTGGCTCCGATTTCCCCAATGCGAACGGCCACTTCTGCACCGTCGACGAGACGGGCATGTGAGCCGAGCCGGAGCAGGAGCCGCGCCGGGACTTCGGCGTCCGGGGAGTGAAATCGGATCCGGGTGCCTTTCGCCGACTCCTTGACGACCTCCACCGGGTAGTAGTCGAGCACCCATCTCGCCTCGACTTGGAGATCGATCACACACGTGACGTCGTCTTTCGACGGGGTGTAGCCGACACCGGGTGTCGGCACCTTCTCGGGGCGGTCGAAGGTCTCGTCGAGGATCTCCAACTCGCGTATGCGGTCGACCCGGAAGGTGCGAGGGCCATCCACCAGTCGGCAGTGACCGTGCACATACCACCGTCCCAAAGTGACGAAGACCGACCATGGCTCGATGTCACGCTCGGTGGTCTCCTCCTTGCCCACCGATCGGTAGACGATATGAACCACCTTGTTGTCGGCAGCCGCATCGCGCAGGGAGCCGACATGACGGGACTGGTCCAGAACGTCGACCGTGAGTGAGGTGTCGGCGTCAGGCATCACCACCTTGCTCAGCTTGCGGACCGCAGACTCGAGGGCGGGGCTCCCCTCGCCGGACCCGATGACCGTCATCCCGGATGCCAGCAACCCGAGGGCCTCGAAGGGAGTGAGGCGTGGCGCCTTGGAGAAGAAGTCGGCGGCGTCGATGATCACCTCGTCCTCGTCGATGTAGGCCTCCATCAAGTCGCCGGGCCCGTATCCGGGAAGTCCGCACACGAAAATCGTGTTGAGGTCTCTGGTCAGTTGCTCCTCGGTGTATCCGAATCTCTCCATGATCTCGGATACGTCGGCGGCCTCCCGATCGAGGACGTATGGGATCAAGGCAAGGATCCGGGACAGGCGGGAGACGGTCCGTGAGCTGGTCATGGGCCGGCCTGGAGCCGGGCGAGGGCTTCCTCGACCCTGTCGGCCACTGCCTGTCTCAGCTCCGCTGGCCCCACCACCTCGGCGGCCGTCCCGAAGCTGAGGACCCAGCCGACGAAGGCGTCCCGGTTGGAGACTGCGACCTTTGCCGTTAGCTCCTTCTTGGGCTCCTCCAAACCGAGGCTCCGGGCAGCCCACCAGGCGACCTCCGGGTCGAATCGCACCTCAGCCTCGATCTCGGGGTCCGGGCCTGTCTCCCAAGGCTGGCTGTCCACCGAAGTCCGGATGTCGAACCCGTTGGGCTTCCTGAACGCACCGGCCTCCTCTCCAACCTCGAGGTCTTCGATCCGGTCGACCCGATACATCCGCTCGCCCTCGGCTGTGTCTCCCACCAGATACCAGTGACCGCGGCGGTGCGCGATGCCATATGGGTCGACCCGCCTCACATGGCCCCGGTAGGAAAACCGGATCTTTCGTCGTTCGCTGATCGCTCCGAATAGCTCGCCAAGTGCCTCCGCACCCTCCCCCAGGTCGGCGCCGAGAGGTTCGAGGCCGTCGCCCCGCTCCATGCCCCCGAGCTTGATGATCGCCCCCACACCCGCCTCGGTGCCACCCAGCCTGACCATGCGCGCTGCGACGGACAGAGCGAGGCGCTCCTCCTGGTTCAGTCCCGGGTCGGGAATGGCGTACTCCTCCGGGTCGACGCTGTAGCCCTCGTCGATCTCCCAGACGTCGACGGCCTCCAACTTGAGGGGGACGCCGAGTCGCCGCAACACCTGCTTGTCCCTCTCGAACATGCGGTGGAAAGCCTCGTCACTCTGATCGGCATAACCATGCACCGTGTTACGCACGTCGTTCGAGGTCACCGGTGCCGGGGATTCCAAGAGATATATGAGGAGGTTGAGCACCCGCTCGACGACGTTCTGCATGCCTAACAGCAGCCCGACTTCGGCCGGATGCCTCCCGCCGGCTGGCGTTCTCGTTTCACAGGGGATCAACGTAGATGACTTCTGTACCGATGGTGTCCAAATCCGGCCAAACAGACGCCGCGTCGGACATGGTCTCAGCCCTGCTTGTTCTCCAGCAGGCGTAGGGTGCTACGAAGGGGCGCTCCGGGAGCGCCCGCGACTAGAGCGAATGGAGGAGAAAATGAGGAAACGCCTCAGCGTTGCACTCACCGTCGCGATGATCGCAGCGAGTCTGTTCTACACGATGGCCCCTGCGGGCGCATCGGACCGCTTCGATGACGTGCCGGACGATCACACTTTCCACAACGACATCGGATGGTTGGCCGACGAAGGCATAACCATCGGATGCAACCCCCCGGACAACACGTTGTTCTGCCCCGAAGACTCGGTCACCCGTGGGCAGACCGCTGCGTTCTTCGTGCGAGCACTCGGACTGACCAGCACCGACGGTGCGACCGACTTCACGGACACGGCCAACTCGACCTTCGTGAACGACATCGCCAGGCTGTCGGCAGCAGGCATCACCAGAGGCTGCAACCCGCCCGCCAACGACGAGTACTGTCCCGAGCGCACTTTGACGCGCGGGGAGATGGCTGCGTTCTTCGTGCGAGCACTCGGACTGACCAGCACCGACGGTGCGACCGACTTCACGGACACGGCCAACTCGACCTTCGTGAACGACATCGCCAGGCTGTCGGCAGCAGGCATCACCAGAGGCTGTAACCCGCCCGCCAATGACGAGTTCTGCCCCGACCGGGAGATGACTCGTGGTGAGATATCTGCCTTCTTCAACCGGGCCTATCACAACGAGGTCGATCTGCAGATCCTCGGGATCAACGACTTCCACGGCAACATCGCCACCACGGGCGCCTGGGGCCCCAGCGACGCCCCGGTGGGACGCGCCGATTACTTCGCGGCCCATGTGGACCAGGCCGAGGCCGGCGCGGATCACTCCATATTGGTGTCGGCGGGCGACCTCATCGGCGCCTCTCCGCTGATCTCGGGCTTGTTCCACGATGAGCCGACGATCGAGGCCATGAACCTCATCGGCCTCGAGCTCAACGGGGTTGGAAACCACGAGTTCGACGAAGGGCCCGACGAGCTCCTTCGGATGCAGAATGGCGGGACCCATCCCGTCGACGGCAACCCCGACGGTGACGGCTTCGCAGGTGCGGACTTCGACTTCCTGTCGGCCAACGTGACCGTCGACGCCACGGGCGAGACCCTCTTCGCTCCGTATTCCGTCAAGACCTATGAGGGCGTCGATGTCGCCTTCATCGGCATGACTCTCGAGGGCACGCCGGCGATCGTCACCCAAGAAGGTGTCGCCGGGCTCACCTTCCACGACGAGGTCGAATCGGTGAATGCGCTCATCCCCGAGCTGCAATCCATGGGTATCGAGGCCATCGTGGTCCTGCTCCATGAGGGCGGGTTCTCCGAAGGCGGCGAGGAAGGCGACGACTGTGTGGGTGGTCTCACCGACCCGCTCAACAGCATCGTCACCGGCTTCGACGACGCTGTCGACCTCGTGATTGCCGGTCATGTCAACGACGAGTTCGTGTGTGAGCTGAACGGGATGTGGGTCACCATGGCCGACAACGCCGGTCGTCTCTACACCGACATCGACACCACGCTGAACCGATTCACCGGTGAGATGAGCATCACCGCCATCGACAACGTGCCCACTTACCACGACGACGTGGCAGCGCCGGTCTCGGCCTTGACCGATCTCGTCGCCCAGTGGCAGGCACTGGCCGATGTCGAGGGCAACGTCGTGATCGGAGAGATCACCGCTGACATCACCGAGGATTACGAGCCCGGCGGCGACTCTCCCATCGGGAACCTCATCGCCGACGCACAACTGGCCGCCACCGACGACGCGGGGACCGGAAACGCCGAAGTCGCGTTCATGAACAACGGCGGTGTCCGCACCGACGATGGATTCCTGTTCACGGCAAGCGGATCGGAGGCGGATGGCGAAGTCACCTATGCCGAGGCGTTCGCCGTGCAACCGTTCGGCAACAGCCTGGTCACGATGACCCTGACCGGTCAGCAGATCCATGATCTGCTGGAACAGCAGTTCCAGGGACCGACCGACGCCGACTGGGAGATCCTCCACGTCTCCGACGGCTTCACCTACACCTGGGACGCCGACGGGGCCGTGGGCGACAAGGTCGACCCGGCTGACATCGAGCTCAATTCGGTAGCGATCGACCTCGGGGCCGACTACCGGGTGACGGTCAACAGCTTCCTGGCTGGGGGTGGGGACGGGTTCTCCATCCTTCCCTCGGGCACCGACCAGATCGGTGGCGATCTCGATCTCGATGCGATGGTGGACTACATGGGAGACAATTCCCCCGTAGCACCACCTGACGTCGACCGGATCACAAGACTGAACTAGACACGTACCAAGAGAAGATGA
>Ga0299907_10001677_pt1 | contig 12908 bp, 10 predicted proteins | sample RVTome_16_FD_198680 | JGI IMG/M metagenome (GOLD analysis project Ga0299907, IMG submission 198680) | Soil microbial communities from uranium-contaminated site in the Upper Colorado River Basin, Wyoming, United States - RVT152D67 (version 2) ... | reverse complement strand
GGCTCTACGCGATCTACGCGAACACCGATGTCTGGCGGAAGCTCGGGCTGGGGGATGCGCCCGACGACCGGCCGCTGTACGTCGGCAAGGCGGAGGACAGCCTCGTGTCACGTGACCTCAACACGCACTTCGCGACCGGGAAGACGGGCCGCTCGTCGCCGCGCCGGTCCTTTGCAGCGCTGCTCGCCGACGACCTAAATCTCGTCGCGATGCCGCGGCGGCCGGCGAACCCGGAACCGAAGAAGTGGACGCACTACGCGCTCGAGGAGCCCGGTGACGGACGGTTGACGGACTGGATGTGCGCGAATCTCCAGCTAGCGGTCTGGGTCCAGCCGGGTGGGGCGCCGCTTGCCGCGGTGGAGTCGGCGCTCATGCACGTATGGCTGCCGCCGCTGAACCTAAGCGGTGTGTCGACTCGGTGGACGGCCCAGGTCAGAGCCGCTCGTGCGGTGCTCGCTGAGCAGGCCAAGCAATGGGCGCGCGACCACGGCTTCGATGCGGACTGATGCGCACCCTCGGGATCGATCTCGCCGCACAACCTGAGAACACGGCGATATGTGTCATCGACTGGCCGGACGAGGGCGGCCTCGTCTACATCACGCGACCGCAGTCCGGCCACGACGATCACAACTTGCTGGAACTGATGAAGAACGCGGACGCCGTAGCGATTGATGCGCCGTTCGGCTGGCCGGATTTCATCAACGCGCACCTCGGCGAGTACGCAACACGTGGCGTGTGGCCGCTCCGTCCGGACGACGAAGGAGCCGAGGACTGGATCATGCGGCTGCGCTATCGCGAGACGGACCGCGCGGTACGCCGGTTGCTCCTGGCGCGCAAGCCGCCGGTCAAGCTGTGGCCGCTGTCGGTCTCCTCGAACCTGATCGCGGTGTGCGCCTGGCGCTGCGCGGCGCTACTCCACCAGCACGCCCAGCGCCCGGGCAACCTCTTCGACCGCACCGGGGAGCGAAGCCGCGTCTTCGAGGTCTACCCGGCGGCAGCGCTCGCGAACTGGGGGCTGCCGTTCAAGGGCTACAAGCCGGGCAGCTTGAGCAGCGAGAAGACCAAGCGTGCCCGTCAGAGGCGCGAGGAGATCGCCGACGCCTTCGCAGTGAAGGTACCGTGGCTGGGGCGCACCGACTATGCCGAGCTGCGTGATGAGCTCGTCGAGGATGACGATCTGCTCGACGCCTTCGTCTGCTCGCTAGCCGCTCGGGCGGCGGCCATCGGACGGACGGTCCCGCCGCGCACCGACGAGGAGCAGCGGCTGGCTGCGAGCGAAGGGTGGATCCACGTGCCCCAGGAGCAAAGCCTCGGCGAACTCTGTAATCCCCGGGTGGCGCGGCGAGAGACGTAGCAGGCTCTCCCAACGGTCGCGGAACCCCTGGGAGCACCCATCCGACAGTCGGATGCTCACTTTTCGCGCCGATGCGCCACTGGAATATTGAGTAACCGCCCTGAGGCTGATTCTCTGCTTCGATCGCCATGCAGCTGGCAAATGGTCAACTTCTACTCTCGCCGTCCGATCTCAACGATTTCGTTGAGTGCCGGCACCTGACGCAGCTCAACCTCCGGGTCAAGCGCGGCGAGGTGGACCTCGAGCCGACCTCGAGCCTCGAGGCGGACCTGCTGTCGCGTAAGGGGGAGGAGCACGAGCGCTCATACCTGGAGCAGCTCAAGGCCGAGGGCCGAGACGTCTATGAAGTCCCTGGGGCGGACTGGAGCTCCGGGCTCGACGAGGCAGCCGCTGCCACCGAGCGAGCGATGCGCGATGGCCGTGAGGTGATCTACCAGGCCTGTTTCGCCGACGGCGACTGGCGCGGCTTCGCGGACTTCCTGTTCCGGGTCGACGGTGTGGAGACGGACCTCGGCGACTGGGGCTATGAGGCGGCCGACGCCAAGCTCGCCAGGCGGCCGAAGCCCTACTTCCTCGTCCAGCTCTGCTTCTACTCGGAGCAGATCGGGCGCATCCAGGGCGTCGAGCCGAAGCGGATGCACGTCATCCTCGGCACGCGCGAGCAACGGAGCTTCCTCGTCAGCGACTTCTCCGCCTACTACCGCCGCGTGCGGGCGAGGCTCCTCGCCGAGCTTGCCGAGCGCCCCGAGACCTACCCGCATCCGGTCGACCATTGCGGTTTCTGCAAGTGGCGCGGCCACTGCGACGCACGGCGGGTCGACGACGATCACCTGTCGCTCGTCGCCCGCATCCGCCGCGACCAGATCGGGCGCCTGAACGAGTCGGGGATCGCGACAGTCCACGATCTCGCGCTTGCGGCCGATGGCGCGCGGCCTGCACGGTTGGCGGAGCACAGCTTCGCGACGCTGCGCGCGCAGGCGCGGCTTCAGGCCGCCCACTCCGACACGGGCGAGCACGGCTACGAGCTGCTCGCGCTCGAGGAGGCACGCGGGTTCGCTCTTCTCCCCGAGCCCGACGCGGGCGACGTCTTCTTCGACATGGAAGGCGACCCGTTCTACGAGGACGGCCTCGAGTACCTCTTCGGCGTCGTCTACCTCGAGGACGGCGAGCGGCGCTTCAAGCCGTTCTGGGCCGAGGACCGCGCGACCGAGAAGCACGCGTTCGAGGAGCTCATCGACTGGCTCGTCGAGCGCCGTCGCCGCTTCCCGGGTCTCCACATTTACCACTACGCGCACTACGAGCAGACGGCGCTCAAGCGTTTGATGGGGTTGCACGCGACGCGCGAGGAGGAGGTCGACGTCTTGCTTCGCGAGGGCGTGCTCGTGGACCTCTACCGGGTCGTGCGGCAGTCGCTTCGCGTCTCTCAGCCGAGCTACTCGATCAAGAAGATCGAGGCCTTCTACCGCGGCGGCGAGCGCGATACGGCGGTGACCGATGGCGCGCTGGCGACGATCCAGTTTGAGGAGTGGCTGGAGACGCGCGAGCAGCGCCTGCTCGACGAGATCGGCGAGTACAACGAGGACGATTGCGTCGCGACCTCGGAGCTGCGCGAGTGGCTGTTGACGCTCAAGGCCGAGGCGGAGGAGGCGTTCGGGCGCGCGATCGGCTCGCGACCCACGGACGACGAGGCGGCCGATCTGAGCGAGAAGCTCGCCGAAGGCCGCGAGGAGGTCGAGGCGCTGCAGGCGCGTCTCGGCGTCGGGGTACCGGAGGATCTGGGTGAGGCCGACGATGAGCACCTCGCCCGATGGCTGCTCGCCCAGCTGCTCGACTACCACTGGCGCGAGGCGAAGCCGGCCTACTGGGCGTACTTCGAGCGCCTCGAGAAGTCGTCCGAGGAACTTGTCGAGGACACCGAGGCGATCGGCGAGCTCGTTCTCGACGGGGAGCCGGTCGCGCCCGAGGGTCGCAAGAAGCTCTGGACCTACCCGCTCCGGTTCCCGCCCCAGGAGCATCGGCTGAAGCCCGGCAAGGTGGTCGATCCGGCGACCGAGGGGCAGGTCGAGATCGTCGAGCTAGATAACGCGACCGGCCGCCTGTGGATCCGCCATCGCCCGCCCGCGGAGGGCGCGTCGCTGCCCGTCGCGCTGGTTCCCGGCAAGCCCCTCGCCACCACGGCCCAGCGCGCGGCACTGCGACGCCTGGGCGAGCACGTCGCGGACAGCGGGGTCGCGGGGCCGGGGCCGTACCGCGCCCTGCGCGGCCTCCTGTTCAGAGAGTCGCCTCGCGTTGGTGGCGTTGATTCCGGCGAGCGGCTTCAGGGCGAGAGCTTTGACCTCGACGAGGCGAAGCGAATCGTGCTCGGCCTCGACGACAGCCACCTCTTCATCCAGGGCCCCCCCGGCTCCGGGAAGACGTGGAAGGCGGCACGGCTGATCGTCGAGCTGATGCGCGCGGGCAAGCGGGTGGGGGTGGCATCCACCAGCCACAAGGCGATCCACAAGCTGCTCGACAATGTCGAGGACGCGGCGCGCGATGCCGGCTTCGAGTTCCGCGGCGTGAAGAAGTCCAGCGCCGACAACCCGGAGTCCGAGTACGAGGGCCAGTTCATGACGAGCACCAAAGCCACCGCCGCGTTCCCGCCGCCGGACGACGTCCGCCTGGTCGCCGGCACCGCTTGGCTCTTCGCCGCCGAGGCGATGGACGGCCAGCTCGACCACCTCTTCGTCGACGAGGCCGGCCAGGTCTCGCTCGCGGACGCCCTGGCGATGGGCACGGCGGCGAAGAACCTGGTGCTGCTCGGTGATCCGCAGCAGCTCCCGCACGTCTCGCAGGCGATCCACCCACCGGGGACGAGCTGCTCGGTCCTAGAGCACCTCCTCGGCGACGAGGAGACGGTGCCGCCCGAGCGTGGCCTGTTCCTCGACGAGACGTGGCGCATGCACCCGGATGTCTGCGAGTTCGTTTCGAACTTGATGTACGAGGGACGGCTCAGCGCGATCCAGGATTGCGAGACGCAGGGACTCACCTGTGCCTCATTACCGGCGACGGGGATCGTCTATGTCCCCGTCGATCACCAGGGCAACTCCCGCTCCTCCGTCGAGGAGGCCGAGGCCGTCGCGCGCGTCGTCGATGACCTGCTCGCCGGCCAGTGGCGGCGAGACGATGGCTCCGAGGGCCCGATCGACCCGGAAGACATCATGGTCGTCGCCCCCTACAACGCGCAGGTGCGCTGCCTGCGCGAGCACCTACCCGAGCCCGTCCCGGTGGGGACCGTGGACAAGTTCCAGGGCCAGGAGGGCGCCGCGGTCGTCTACTCGCTCGCGACCTCGAGCGGCGAAGACATCCCGCGAAACCTCGAGTTCCTCTTCAGCCGCAACCGCCTGAACGTCGCCGTATCGCGGGCCCGATGCCTAGCGATCGTCGTCTGCGCCCCACGCCTCCTGGACGCACCAGCGCGATCGGTCGACGAGATGCGGCTGATCAATGCCCTGTGCTTCCTCGTGGAAACGGCGACGGCGGCGACCGGCAATGGCGACAGTGGCGGCGTTACAACCGCTGACTCATAACGCCCAAAAGCGCGCGGTGTAGCCAGCCGAGCCGGTTTCCTCGCGGTAATGAATCTCGCGGATCTGGGTGTCGTCTTCGTAAAGGAATCCACCAGCGAGTTCGCCGAGATGGCTGAGGTCGATCCCGCGACGTCTCTGCTGGAGGGTGTCGCCGATCCCGCCGAGCGAATTGGTTGCATCGCCAACGGCACCTGACGGAGATCGAACGGTCACGTCCATTCCGATACGGCGCGCACCGAAGCCCGGAAAGCCGTCCCGCTGCTTGGCTGTGTGCGAGGCCAAGAGCAGCGCGTGGACACGTACGGCTTGCCCGTGGCCCACGCTGAGCAGCGACTTCGCTTCGCCCTTCAGCGGCGGGAGCTCGCCTGCAACGTCGAACTCGATCGAGTCCTGGGTCATGCGCGAAGCGGGCGAGTGGTCGACGACCCGCTGGCTTGCGCGAACGCCCAGTCCATCGCGTCGGTGAAGCGCCTCAACGATTCCGACTGCGACAGGACGCTCAGTTCAATGCTTGGCCGTCTTGCCTCGGCGATCGGGGGGAGCTCGACGCCGGGTATCGCCTTGAGCTTGGTGCGAAGCTCCTCGCGGAGCGCCGGATCGTCGAACGGCGGGCGCTTGGCGATGTGCTGGAACTGCAGCTCGACCCGACCGTAGGTGTAGAGCACGAAGGGCCACAGGTAGCGAGGCTTGTCCCAATAGCCGGCCTGGAACGAGCCATCCTTCGCGCCGGCCCCGAAGTACTCCCTGAGATCGCCGCGCGCGTCGACCCAGTCGAAGATGCGACGGCCGACGTCGGCTGCCTGGGCGCCGTGTTCCTCCTCCAGCTTGGCCAGTATTGAGTCCCGGTCCCACCGCGACTTCTCGGTGCGGCCCTTAGCCTGGCGGGCGGCCTCCGTCTGCCCCACCAGGCGCGGAACGAACGTCTCGTGAGCGCCGCTCGCGTCGCGGTACTGCTTCACCTCGATTGCCAGCACCTCGGTCTGCGTCATCTGGCCGTTCAGGAACTCGACGATGCGCCGCAACTCCGGCGGGATCGCGTCGGCGACGAAGACGAGTCGCAACCGCTCAGCCGCGAGGTTGGTGTGCACCCTCTCCCAGAAAGCCTCGACATCATCGACGGACTCGAACGCTGCACCGACCGTCTCCTCGGGATCCAAGCCGCCGGCGGCGCAGCGCTCCTCGAAGAGACGACGCAGGGTGCCGTCCTTCCAATGGGCGGCGGCGTTGGCAGCGTAATCGAGCATCTGGCCCACGACCTCGCGACGCACGCGGCTATCGGAGCTTCGCTTGACCTCGACGAGCGTAGGCACCCCGGCGGCGTCGACGAAGAGGTGATCCAGCGAACCGCGCGGCCCACCCTCTTGGCCGAGGGCCACGCCCGCTTCTCGGCGAATAAGCAGCCATTCGCCTTCCGCAACGTCCGCGTCGTCTCCTGCCAGGAGCGCCGGGTAGAGCTCCAGCAGCTCCTGAAGCACCGCCTCCGCTTCGTACGGCGCTTCCACCATCGCAACGAGGTCTTCGCCGTGGCGGAGAAACACACCGGGCATGCCGGAGAACGTACATCGGGAGCGCCCTTGGTTGCCGCTTCGAGCCGCACGCCGTCAAGCCGCGCCACCGTCGCGCTGCAGCGCGCCGGGATCAGGCTGGACCTTCTTTTACTGCGATGAGGTCGCTCACCTCGACGAACGATTCTCGTCGCCCGCGGGGAGCGGCGGGGTCGCTCAGTACGCGCGAAGCTCGTGACGCCGCGCGTTCCGGTTGCCTTGGGCTCGCTCGCCCTTCTTGACCGTGGGCAGCTTGTGCGGCTTGCAGAGCAGGCAACCGGCGCGGCGATGCTTGGGTCGGCGGCGGCGATGATGGGCCATCGAACCCACCCTAGAGCGAGACCGCTGCCGACGAGCGGGTCAGATTTTGTCCGACAAAAGATGGTAGGATGGCCGTCGGTGGGAATCCGATGGGCTCGGTCAGCAACCAAGCACCGTGTATCGAAGGAGCGATCGCGCCACGTGATCAAGCATTGCGGTCTCAGATTCGAGATCGAGCCTCAAGCGGATGCACGGGGCGGCGCGGACACTCGTCTGCTCTACCTCGGGGATGACGTGGATGGCGTGCCGCTCGAGGTGATGGCGGTGGACCTAAACAATCGCGACCTGTTGGTGATCCATGCGATGCCACTCCGCGATCGCTACAGCGAGCAGTACGAGGAGGCGAAGAGATGGCGCCGGTAAAGCCAACCCGAAAGACAGCAGCGAAGAGCCGCCGGAAGGCGCCGGTACGGACGCAGTCCGGTGTTGAGGTCACCCGGGAGGTGAGTGAGGCGCTCGCCGAGGAAGCGGAGCAGGGCTACGACCTGTCGAAGGCCACGCGCCGGCGCACGGGGCGACCGTCACTCGGTGCGGGTGGCCCGTCTCCGCGCGTTTCGTTTCGAGCCGGTCCCGAGCTCTACCGAGCCGCGCAGGCACGCGCGCGACGCGAGGGGCGGACGATGAGTGATCTCGCACGCGAGGCGTTCGCGAGGTACATCGGCGATCGGTCGTCCGGTCGGTGATGGTGCCTTCCCGCGGGTACCAATCCGGGTACCAATCTGAGCCCAACCGACCCCAACTCAGCCCCCCGAAACCCCGCAAACACCGGCCAGATCAACCAACCCCGTACGCCTACGCCAGCCTCATAACCCGAAGGTCGCGGGTTCGAATCCCGCCCCCGCTATGGATGGAGCCCCTGCTAGCGCGGGGGTTTCGTCGTTTTTGGGTGGCCAACCCCCGGGATTTCGGCAGGCGATGGACCCGGTTACCGGACGGAGAGCACCTGCTGGTTAGCGCGCGCCTCGCGCTGGAGCCACCCATGCCGCCAGGAATCGGTCGCTCACTCGCGGCAGACGTAGTAGACGTGCATCGGGTCGCCCTCGATGTGGTTGACCTCGACGGAGGCGAAGCCTGCCTCGCGCAGCATCTCCTGCGCGCGCTGCTCGCCCCACACGGTTCCCAGCCCTGGTCCGCCCTGGGACAGCGAGACTGTCATGCAGTGGAAGACGGAGAACGTAAAGAGCGTGGGGCCCAACGGGTGGTCAGTGTTCTCCTGGAGCTCGCTGGAAGCCGCAATGTCGCCCATCAGGAAGACGCCCCCGTTGCGGATCGCCGCGCGGATCGCCGAAAGCGTCTCGGCCGGGCGAGCCATGTCGTGGACGGTGTCGAAGGTGGTGATCAGGTCGTACTCGCCGATCAGGTTCGCGGCGTCCGACACCTCGAAGCGCGCGTTCTCGAGCCCGAGCCGTCTCGCCTCCTCGCGCGCGAGCGCTATGCCCTCCTCCGAGAAGTCGACACCCGTGACGCGGCTCTTGGGATAGGTCTTCGCCATGAGGTTGGCCGCGTGCCCCGCTCCGCAGCCGATGTCGAGGACGTCGATGCCTGCCTCGAGACGCTCGGGGATTCCGACCGCGAAGGGCAGGACCACGTCCACCAGCACCGCGTCGTATACCGGCCCTGTCTCCTCGTCCTGGAGCTCCTGAAAGCGCGGATAGGCCGAGTACGGAACCCCGCCACCGCTCCGGAACGACTCGATGACCTGCTCCTCGACCTGGCCGATCAGCGGGTAGTACTGGGCGAAGACTGCGAGGTTGTCGTGCCGCGCGGCCCTGGTGAGGAAGGCGGCGTGCTCGGGGGGCAGCGAATAGGTGCGCTCCGCGGGGTCGTAGTCGGCGAAGCCACCCACGACCATGCCGCCGAGCCACTCGCGGACGTAGCGCTCGTCGAGACCCGTCGCGGCAGCGATATCGTCGCTCGTCGACGACGGGAGCTTCGACATCGCGTCGAACAGCCCCGTCTTGTGGCCGACGCTCGTCAGGAACGCAAGCGAGGCCCCGTTCAGCACGTCGAGCATCCGGCCGGCGAACGCCTCGTGCCGCTGCTGGTCAAGCTCCCTCATCTCCATCTCGTGCCTCCTTGTCCGTTTCTCCACTTCGATGCCTCGTTCGTCCGCGCTTGGCCTCGCCACCTCGTCCCTAGAGCGCCACGAAGCCGAACTCCGGCTCGACGCCGAGGTAGACCTGGCCCGCCGTCTCGTAGCGCCCCTCCGGGCAGAACCCGTGGTGGCGCACGGTCTGCACGTCGCGGAAGTGGCGCTCGAGCGGACTGCGGGCGTAGATGCCGCTCGTCCCGGCCAGGCTGTAGACGAGGTCCACCGATCGCCACCAGCTCCCCGTCCGCCCCCGCGACCTCCGCCGTCAGCATCAGCCAGTCGGCGCCGTGGACGTTGCTCGCCAGTGGCCCCTGTCCGCTGAGCCGGTACCCACCGTCCGCCGCCGTCGCCTCGACCGGTGGCTGGAACGCCGTGGCGATGATCGCGTCCGGGCCCTCCGCGTAGATCTCCTCGGCCCCTTCGTCGGGGAGCCGCGAGCACCACCAGTCGACCGAGTTGGCGACCATGATCGCCCACCCCGCCGCGCTGTCGAACCTGGCGACCGCCTCGATCACCCGGGCGCAGGTCACGGGGTCGACCTCGAGCCCGCCGAGGGAGCGCGGCGCGAACAGCCGGAAGAGCCCCGCCTCGCGCAGCGCGTTCATTGTCGCCTCCGTCGGGCGACCCTGCGTTTCACCCTCCGCCGCGCGCTCGCGCAGCAGGGAGCCGATGTTGGCGGCCGCCGCGAGCAGCCCCTCTGCGCCGATCGCTTTGTCCGGCGTCCTTGTGGTCTCTTCGATTGTCATGGGCCTCACCCCTCGATCGTCCTACGGCTTCGGCACGACGCCCGAGCAGACCAGGTCGATCTGGCCCACGCGTCCGTCCTCGACTCGCAGCAGCTCGTAGAAGTCGCAGAGCACGGGTACGCCCTCCCGACGCAGGCGCCAGCGGTTGATGACACGCACCAGCCGGCCCGCGGTCTCGGTGGTCAGCTCGAGCACCTCGGGCTGACCGTAGCGGTCGGTGAACTCGCGCGCCTCGGCGATCAGCTCGTCCGGGCCGCGTAGCTCGATGTAACCCCCCGGATTGATCTCCCGTTCGAGGACGTCCGATGCCACGAGCTCGCGCACCCGGTCGTAGTTGCCGTCCGCGTAGGCACGCGCGAACTCCGTGGCGATCTCAAGCGCCGTGCGCTCAGCCACCGCTTGCGTTTCCGTCATCTCTCTCTCCTTTTCGTAGCCGGGAGTGCTCTCGGGTCGCAGTCGCCGGGGTCCCCTACTCGTCCCAGGCCTGCACGTCCGTCTGGCGGACGATGCGGCCGCGCTCGAGCTCGAGCATGCTGTTGCAGAGCACCCGCGTTCCCTCCGGGTAGCGGCAGTTGAAGGTGAGCGCGGCACGGTCCTCGGAGACCACCGCGTGGTCGACGCGCGAGAGGATCCCGTGGCTGGCCGCCTCCTTCAGGTACTCGCCGATCGCGGTCCTTCCCTCCAGCACGCGGGGCGAGCTCGGCGGGTTGTTCCTGTCCACGATCACGTACTCGGCATCCTCGTCGTAGAGGGGCCTGAGCGCCCCGATGTCCCAACCGCTCTCGACCGCGCGCCTGAACGCCGCCAGGTCGAAGGCTGTCTCGGTCTGGGTGGTCATCGATCCTCCTTCGTCGGTGGTCCGGTCGAGGCCGATCCTCCAGGGCCGGCGATAACGGATCGTTGACCGCGCGCTAACGGTGCGTGAACCGTGGCGCAGCGGAAGTAGTCTGGGCTCGAGATGCTGCGGATACGGCTTCTGGGCGGCCTCGAGCTCGAGGCGGACGGCCGGGCGATCGAACCGCCTCCGGGAAAGCCCGCGCGCGGGCTGCTCGCCTGGCTCGCCCTCAACCCCGGGACGCACGCCCGCTCACGCGTCGCCGCCGCCCTGTGGCCGGACGTGCTCGATCAGAGTGCGCGACTGAGCCTGCGCACCGCGCTCTCCGCCCTGCGGGACGCGCTCGGCGAGGAGGCGAAGGCGGTGGCCGCGACCCGCGAGCAGATCGGCCTCGCGCCGGACGTCTGGGTCGACATCCACAGCTTCGATCGGCTGGTCGCGGCCGGCCGGCCCGAGGAGGCGCTCGAGCTTCATCGCGGAGACCTGCTCCCGGAGCTCGACCAGGACTGGGTGCTCGAGGCGCGCGACGAGCGGCGGACGCTGCTCGGCGAGGCGGTCGGTCGGCTCGGCGAGGCCGAGGAGGAGCGAGGCGATTTCGAGGCGGCCGTTCGCCGCTCGCGCGAGCTGGTCGCGATCGACCCGCTCTCGGAGGAGGCGCACCGGGTCCTGATGCGCCGCCTCGCCGCGAGGGGTGATCGGGCGGCCGCCCTGGCTGCCTTCGAGCGGTTTCGCGAGCGCCTGGGCGCGGAGCTCGGGATAGCACCCACCCCCGAGACGCGCGAGCTTGCCGAGCGGCTGCGGAGCAGCGAGGCCAAGCGGCCGCAGGCGAGCGCCGCGGCGGAGCACCCGCCGCTCCCGAGTCCGATTGCGCGCCGGCACCGCAGCGCCTTTGTCGGCCGGCGAGGCGAGCTCGCGCTGCTGCGCCAGCAGTGGGACCTCGCCAAGGACGGCGAGCGTCAGCTCGTCGTCGTCCTCGGCGAGCCGGGGGTGGGGAAGAGCCGGCTCGCCGCGGAGCTCGCGCGCGCCGTGCACGCGGAGGGCGCCGCGGTCCTGCTCGGCCGCTGTACCGAGGAGCCGCTTCTCCCCTATCAGCCCTTCGCCGAGGCACTCCGTCCCTACCTCTCGCCGCCAGCGGGCCCGGCCGGCGGGTTGGGCGAGCTGGCGAGGCTCATCCCGGGGGTCGCCGATCAGGCCGGCGCGGGGCCGGCAGCAAGGGAGCCCGAGGGGGCCCGCTTCCGGCTCTTCGAGGCGGTCGACGCCGTCCTGGCCGCGCTCTCCGAGGAGCGGCCGCTACTGCTCGTGCTGGAGGACCTCCACTGGGCCGACAAGCCGACGCTGCTTCTGCTCTCGCATTTGGTCCGGGCGCCAGAGCCGGCGCGGCTGCTCGTCCTCGGCCCCTATCGCGAGACCGAGCTGCGCTGGGCGGGCCCGCTGGCCGGTGCGCTCGCCGAGCTGCGCCGCGAGCGCACCGGCACGCGGCTCCGGCTGGAGGGCCTCGACGAAGGGGAGATCACGGCGCTGGTGAGCGCCTGGGTCGGCAACGAGGCGCCGGCCGGGCTGGCTGCGGAGGTGCACCTCCGCACCGAGGGGAACCCGTTCTTCGCCGAGGAGGTGCTGAGTCACCTCACGGAGTCGGGCGCGGAGCTCGCCGAGGTCGGCGTGCCCGAGGGCGCGAAGGAGGTCGTCGGGCAGCGACTGGCTCGCTTGCGCGAGGACACGCGGCGCACGCTCGTCGCCGCCTCGGTGCTGGGACGCCGCTTCGACCTTCACCTGCTCGCGGCCGTGCTCGAGGAGCTGTCGGCCGATCAGCTCGCGGACGCGCTCGACGAGGCGGCCAGCGCCGGGCTCGTTCGCGAGGAGTCGGAACCGGCGGGCCGCTTTGCCTTCTCGCACGCGCTGGTCCGCGAGACGCTTTATGGGCAGCTCACCGGCGCCCGCCGCACGGCGCTGCACGGCAGGGCCGCTGAGGCCCTCGAGCGGCTCTACGGCAAGCGCCCGGAGCGGGTCGGAGAGATCGCGCACCACCTGTTCGAGGCGGCCGCGCCGGCCTTCGCCGAGCGCGGGATCGACTACGCGGTCCGGGCCGCCGACCTCGCACTCGACCAGCTCGCCTACGAGGAGGCAGCCCTCCAGCTCGAGCGGGCCTTGCGGGCGCTCGAGCTTGTTGAGCGCACCGACGAGGTGAGGCGATGCAAGCTCCTGCTCGCGCTCGGAGACGCCCGCCTGCGGGCCGGCGAGCGTGCGGACGGGCGCGCCGCCTTCGCGGAGGCCGCGCGCGCCGCTCGGGCGCTCGGGCGGGCCGACCTCCTGGCTCGCGCGGCGCTCGGCTTCGGCGGCCTCGGCGTGACGATCCTCGAGGTCGACGAGGCGACGGTCGCGCTGCTCGAGGAGGCGCTGGCCGCCTTCGATAGCGAGGAGGGGCCTCTCCGCGCGCGGACCCTGGCCCG
>Ga0299907_10001676_pt1 | contig 12909 bp, 15 predicted proteins | sample RVTome_16_FD_198680 | JGI IMG/M metagenome (GOLD analysis project Ga0299907, IMG submission 198680) | Soil microbial communities from uranium-contaminated site in the Upper Colorado River Basin, Wyoming, United States - RVT152D67 (version 2) ... | reverse complement strand
GTCAGCACGCACCGCCGCGCGACGCCCGTCCACCACTCCCCGCTCATGGCCAGCAAGTTCAAGCCACCGCCGTCGACAACCGCGGGCCCCCCGCGGCTCGCCAACAGGCGCACCACGAGCGTCCGGTTGCCCTCGGTTTCGCGCAACCCGGGTCCGATCACCAGAGCGTCGGGCGTGCGACCGGCGATCGCTTCCATGGCGCCACGCGCATCGACGTCGGCGGAGTCGGCCGTTTCCGGCAGCCCTATTGTGACCACCTCCGGCACGCGGCCGGCGACTACCGGCTGCAGCGACCGCGGGACGGCCATGGCCACCAGGCCCGCACCGCCGCGCGCGGCCGCCGATGCGCACAGCAGAGCCGCCCCGGCGTACTCGAGGGAGCCGCAGACGCATACCAGCGTCCCGTGGCTGCCCTTGTGGCTGGCTGGATCGCGCACTGGCAGCGATTCGGCCGCGAAGGCTCGATCAAGCTCGATCGGCGCCGTGTCAGTCATCGTCACTGCCGGCTGGCATCTGGCGCTCGAGGTCGCGCAGGCGTTCCATGCGCGCCAGCAGCTGCCGCTCGCGACTCGCCAGCCGCTCCTCGATGTCGGGTGGAAAGATGAAGGCCCCGCCGGCAGTGCGCACGCCGAAGGCGATCGCGACCGCGTACTCGCCCTCGTGGCTGATCGAGACGGCGATCCTGGCCATGCCGAGTTGCTCTGCGCGCGCCCTGGCCCGCCCGTGCAGCCGCACCGAGGGCTGTCCGGTCGGCAGCCTCGCGATCTCGATGTCGCGCCAGCCGACACCACGCACGCCCAGACCGAGGACCTTGGAGACCGCCTCCTTGGCCGCCCAGCGGCCGGCGAAGTTCTGCGGCCGATTACGGACGTAACGCTGCTCGGCGTTGGTCAGGACTCGGCGCGGAAATCGATCACCGAAGCGCTTCAGCGCCGCCGCGATGCGCTCGATCTTGATGATGTCGATGCCGAGCTCGGTCGTGCCCGCCGGCACCGGGGGCAGCGACATGGATCTACTCGACCGTCACCGACTTGGCCAGATTGCGCGGCTGATCGACGTCCGTGCCGCGTGCAACAGCGGTGTGGTAGGCGAACAGCTGGAGCGGGATGACAGCGAGGATGGGGCTGAGCTCCTCGATCGTCTCGGGCACCCACAGGACGTCGTCGGCGAAATCGGTCATCTGCTCGTCGCCCTCCGTCGCCACCGCCAGGACCCGCGCGTCCCGCGCGCGACCTTCCATCACGTTGCTGATGACCTTCTCCTGCATCGACGAGCGCGTTGCGATCGCCACCAACGGGACTTCGATGTCGAGCAGCGCGATCGGTCCGTGCTTCAACTCGCCGGCCGCGTATCCCTCGGCGTGAACATAGCTCACCTCTTTGAGCTTGAGCGCACCTTCGAGCGCGACCGGGTAGCCCACGCCGCGACCGACGAACATGAAGCCGCGCGAGTTGACGTAGCGGCGGGCGAGCTCCCTGGCCGGATCGGCCAGCGACAGCGCGCGGGCAGCCTTGTCGGGCAACGCGCGCAGCTCGTCGATCAGTTGCTGCTCACGATCGGATGCCAGCTGCCCGCGCGCTTTTGCGATGGCGGCGGCGAGCAGGACGAGGGTCGTCACCTGGGTGGCGAATGTCTTGGTGGCCACCACGCAGATCTCGGGCCCGGCCTGCAGGAAAAGCACCGCGTCCGTGTCACGCGTGATCGCTGAGCCGACCGTGTTGGTCACCGCGATGACCGGAGCCCCACGCTCACGGGCCAGTCGCACCGGCGCGAGTGTGTCTGCCGTTTCGCCCGACTGGGTCACGGCGACGACCAGGGTCTTCCCATCGAGCGGCGGTGGGCTGTAGCGAAACTCCGAACCAAAGTTCCATCGCGCCGGCAGGTCGCCCCAGGCCTGGAAGACATACGCGCCAACGGCCGATGCGTAGGCGGCGCTGCCGCATGCGACGAACTCGACGCGCTCGATCTCCGTCAGCCGATCAGCGATCGGCTCCAGCTCGTCGAGCTCGATCGCGTGGTCATGCACCCGGCCGGTTATCGCCGCCCGGATCGCCTCGGGCTGCTCGTGCATCTCCTTCAGCATGAAATGTGGGTAGCCGCCCTTCTCGGCCGCCTCTATCGACCAGTCGACGTCCTGCACGACCCGCTCGCGGGGCGAGCCGTCGATGCCGGTCACCGTCACCCGCTCCGCGTTGATGTCGGCCACGTCGCCCTCTTCCAGGAAGATCACCCGGCGCGTGTGGGCCAGCACCGCCGCCACGTCCGAAGCGAGGAAGTTCTCGCCCTCACCCAGCCCGACGATGAGCGGCACGTTCATGCGTGCGCCGACCAGCCGGTTGGGCTCGACCGCGTGCATGACCGCCAAGGCGTAGGCGCCGTGGGCCTGGATCAGCGCCGCGCGTGTGGCCGCCGCGATGTCTCCGTCGTATGCCTCCTCGATGAGGTGCGCGAGCGCCTCCGTGTCGGTATCCGACTTCAGGCTGTGGCCACGCTCGCGCAGGCCGTCGCGCAGGACCTTGAAGTTCTCGATGATGCCGTTGTGGATGACCGTGATCTGGCCGCTGCAGTCGGTGTGCGGGTGGGCATTCAGGTCGTTTGGCCGGCCATGTGTCGCCCAGCGCGTGTGGGCCAGGCCGACCGCCGCCGAAGGCGTGGCGTCGAGCAGCGCCGTGCGCAGGTTCGCAAGCTTGCCGGCGCGCTTCTCGACGAACATCTCGCCGTTGGTCGTTACCAGCGCGATGCCGGCCGAGTCATAGCCGCGGTATTCGAGCCGGGCCAGGCCCTCGAGCAGGATCGGCGCCGCGTCACGCGGGCCGATGTATCCAACGATTCCGCACATGAGCCGAAATCTTCCTTCCGCGCACTCACTCCGCCCGTCGAGGGCGGGCTAGTTTAGCCGCTCAGCTGCCAGCGCTGCGAGCGAGTTGGCCCACGCCGTGACGCGACCGGCGTCCTCGCCCTCGACCATGATCCGCAGCGCCGCCTCGGTACCCGATGGCCTAACGAGAACCCTGCCGATGCCGTCGAGCGACTGGCTGGCCTCGGCGACCGCCTGGGCGAAGGTCGGATCTGCCTCCCACTGGTCCTTATGACGAACGTGGACGGTGCGCTGCTGCTGCGGCAGGAGGCTGATCTGTGCCGCCAGCTCGGACAGCGGCCGGCCGCTGCGTGCGACGATGCCGAGCAGCTCGAGGGCGGTGACAATGCCGTCGCCGGACGTGGTGTGCTCGGCGACGATCACATGGCCACTCTTCTCGCCCCCCAACCCGGCGCCCATGACCTGCATGCCATCGACGATGTACTTGTCACCCACAGGCGTCCGTGCCAGCTGACCGCCGGCGGCCTCGATCGCCCGCTGAAGGCCACCGTTGGACAGCACGCTGGCGACGACGATGCCGCGCGGCAGAGCATCGCGCGCCAGCCGATCGATGGCGATTATGCCGATGAGCTGATCGCCGTCGACTACCTGCCCCCGCTCGTCCACGGCCACGCAGCGGTCGGCGTCGCCGTCCAGCGCGAAGCCGATATCGGCGCCCGACTCGATCACCGCGCGTGCGACGTGCTCCGGTTCGAGCGCACCGCAACCGTCATTGATGTTCACACCATCGGGATCGTTGAAGCGCACCTCGACCGACGCGCCTGTTCCGCCCAGGATGCGCGACGCGACCGCACCGGCCGATCCGTTGGCACAGTCGACGACCACGCGCATGTCGGTCGTTACGCGGCGAGCGAGATCGAGCCGGTGTGCAACGTAGTCCTCCAGCAGTCCCCGCGCGTCGAACTCGCGGCCGAGGCCGTCGTTGTGCGGACCGACCAGTTCATCGGCGCGCATGATCAGGGCCTCGATCTCTTCCTCAACAAAATCGTCGAGCTTCATGCCCTTCTCATCGACGACCTTCAGGCCGTTGTCGATGGCTGGGTTATGCGAAGCCGAAACCATGATGCCCGCACTGAAGGGACCGACCGCGGTCAGATGCGCCAGCGCAGGCGTCGGGCATACCCCCAGCCGATATACGTCGGTGCCCATCGACATCGCGCCGGCGGCGACGGCGGCGGCGAACATGTCGCCCGACCGGCGCGTGTCCTGGCCAAGCAGCAGCTGCCCGCCGGCGCCGAGACGGTGGAAGGCCGTCGCGCGACCCAGATCGTAGGCAAGCTTGGGAGAGAGATCCGCGTTGGCCACCCCGCGGATGCCGTCAGTCCCAAAGAGTCGCGTCACGGCAGCGGTCCAGCCCGGGCGATGGGGCCTGTTGATATCGGCGTTGCCGTGTTGATCGTGACCTCGACTGCCGGAGGACTGACGCCCAGCGGGTCAACCCCGGCAGGCAAGTCGATCTGCAGCGGCACGGCATGAGTCCCAACGCCGAGTCCCGTCACATCAGCAACTGCGCGCAGTGTCTGTGGGTTCAGGGCATCGATGGCGAGCAGCGAGCCGCCCACCGTCACCGATGCCTGCCCCGTGGAGATCGAGTACCCATGATCTGCAGACTCGCCGACCAGGTCGATGCCGACACTGACGCTGCGTGACCCGACCTCCTCGGCCAGGGTCAACTCAACCCGCACGCGGTCACTGCCGGTGACGCTGACGCCGTCGGGAAGAACCAGGCCGACCACCGCCTCGAGGTCCGTCGTACGCCCTTCCATATCGATCGGCTCCGTTGGTGCACTCTCGAGACGGGCGACGATCGCTTCTTCTCCGCTGACTGTGACGACCAGGGGCTCCACGGAGACCGTGTTGATGCGATAACCGCGTGCCGGCGAACCGGTCAGCTGCGGAACGACCGGCAGGGTCAGGTTGGCGAGCTCACGCGCGACCGCGATGCGCACCCGCACCCGCTCGGGCTCGACATCGACGTTCGACACCTGGTTGGCGTTGCCGTCCAGCGGAATCAGCTCGAATTCGCGGTCCACGTTGAGCGCGCTGGCATCGATCGTCACCCTCGCGGCTACCACGCTCACCGCGTCCACGCGCGAACTGGCGCCACGCACGGTCACGGACGATGGCTCGGTCTGGGGAGGACCAAGGTTCAGGCCCTCCGGCACGGAACCCAGTGTCACGGTGACCGGCATCTGGCGTTCCTCGATCGGATCCAGGCGCACTTCGACCAATTGGGGCTGCCAGTCAACGACCTGGACGCGCTGGTCGAGGGCGGTGACCGACACCGGCACCGAATCGGGTGGCCCGCCGGGCCTTGGCTCGACCTGCGAGAGATCTACCGTGGCGCGAAAGGAGGCCGGGCTGACGACGCCGACGTCGATCGGCGCACGGTAGCGGATGATGGTCACCGGGTCGAGATCGCCCAGCAGCGCCGCGCCCGCCGGCGGCCGGATGACGTCAACCGGCAGCTCACCGGTCCAGGAACGCACGTTCTGGCCCACGACGAGGCCGCTGTACAGCAGTGTCGCCAGAACGATCGCCCCCAGGCGCAGCGGCCAGTTGCGCAGCAGGAGGTCGGCGACGCGCCTCACTCGACCCTGCTACCGGTCGTCGCCGCTGGTGGCGATTCGGTGTGGCCGTGAGCTTTAGCCGCAGCCGCTTCTGCAGCACGGCGTGTGCGCCCACTGCGCGGGAGCGGCAGCGTCCGGCGCAGCGCGCTGGCACGAGCCGGCAGGCGCGCCGCGGATAACGAGTTGTGCTCCATCAGGTCGACGAGTCCCTTGAAGAGGCGCGTTTCGTCGAGGTTGCGCACGATGCGACCGCGCTCGACCAGGCTGACGGTACCGGTTTCTTCGCTGACCACGACGGCAATGGCGTCGGTCTGCTCGGTGATGCCCAACGCGGCGCGGTGGCGGGTCCCGAATCGCTCGCGATAGAGTCCCGTCTCAGAAAGCGGCAGCACGACGCCGGCAGAAACCAGGCGCTCCTGGCGGACGATCGCGGCGCCATCGTGAAGTGGCGAATGGGGCGTGAATATCGTTTCCAGCAGCTCCATCGACAGCTCGGCGTCGACGATCACGCCCGTCTCTGCCGCGTCCTGCAGGCCGGTCTCCCGCTCGACCACGATCAGGGCCCCTACACGCTGGCTGCCCAACGCCGTCGCGCCACGCGCGACCGTGCGCGCGACCTTCTCGACAGATCCGCGCGCTCCCGGCGCGATCAGCCAGCCGAGTGAGCCCACGCGGCCGATGCGCTCCAAACCGCGGCGCAGCTCAGGCTGGAAGACCACCACGAGCGCCAACAGGCCGACCACTGCGCCCGCCTGAAGGATCTGCGACAGCAGCCGCAGGCCGAGCGCCTGGGCGAGAACGTAGATCGCATAGACGACGGTGACACCGATCACGAGCCGGACGGCTCGCGTACCGCGGATCAGGCTGAAAAGGCCATAGATGAGGAGGGCCGTGAGGCCAATGTCGAGAAGCGCGACCGGCTGGACCGCGAAGCCCCTGACCAGTTCGACCAGCTGGTCCACGCTTGGATTGTAGCCGCGTTCGCCTGAGGTCGGCCCGAACCGGCGTCAGCCGCCAGCCGCTTGCGGCGTGTCGGGTCGCGGTGGTTCCGCGAGGCGCCTGTCTCGCGGGGCATGTTCGGCCACCAGGCCGGCCAGCGCGGCACGGACTTCCTCGTCGCTTTCCATGCTGAGCAGCCGGCGCAGTAGGGTGACACGTTCAACCGCTCGGTCCAGCCACCCGCGCTTGAAATAGACACGGGCCATCTCGAGGTGTATACGCGATGTGCTGGAATCGATCGCCAGGGCGCGCAGGCAGGCGTCCAGTGCGGCGTCGTACAGCGCAGCGTTCGAGTACTCGCGCGCCTCGGCCAGCCAGGCGTCGATCGCCCCTTGACCATTGCCGGCGGCGCGCGCCTGCTCGCCGGCGATCATCTGCATTTCAGCCGATGACATCGGCGTCGCGTCGACGGCCGGCGCGCCGACGGACTCGGGCTCGCGCCCGCGGATCAACGCGATGCGTGCCTGGACCTGCCCGGCCTCGGCGCGCCGGCCTGCCGCCAGCAGGGCCGCGGCATGGCCGGTCAGGGCATCGAGGTTCTTTGGCTCTTGAGCGAGCGCGCGCTCGAATGCCGCCACGGCGTCCTTTGATTTGCCGAGGTGCAGCAGCATGCTGCCGACGTGGAGATGCGGCAGAGCGCGCTCGCCGGCGAGCTCGGCCGCGGCCTGATAGTGACGCAGCGCGTCCTTGTACTTACCCTCGGCCGCCAACTGGTGGCCGGTGCGCAACTCCTCGGCGTATCGCTTGTAGACGTCGTCCATCGGCCCCTTCTCTTGCCCACCGAAGGTAGCGGTGCGGGAGCCGGATCGTAACGCCGTCTAGCGCTTGGTGTACTGCGGCGCCTTGCGTGCCCGCTTGAGGCCGTACTTCTTGCGCTCCTTCATGCGCGGATCGCGCGACAGCAGGCCGGCCTGGCGGAGCGGCACACGAGCACCCTCCGGGTCTGACTGGAGCAGGGCACGCGCGATGCCATGGCGGATCGCGCCGGCCTGGCCATGGTGGCCGCCGCCCTCGACCTTGATCATCGCGTTGTAGCGGCCTTCTGTGCCTGTCACGCGGAAGGGCATGGTGATCTCGTTGAGGTCGACCGCGTTGCCGAAATGGTCCTCGAGCGAGCGGCCGTTGACCACGATCTCGCCCTCGCCGGCGAGCAGGCGGACGCGGGCAATGCTCGTCTTGCGGCGGCCCGTGCCGTAGAAGAAGGTGTTGCTGGCCATCAGCGCTGAGAACCTCCCATCGGCAGCGGCTGCGGCCGCTGTGCCTCATGCGGGTGATCGCTGCCCGCGTAGATCTTTAGCTTGCGCAGCTGCTGCACGCCGAGCCGGTTATGCGGCAGCATGCCCTTGACGGCGCGGCGGATGACCTCTTCCGGTCGCCGGTCCAGCAATTGGCCCAGGGTTTCCTGGCGCAGGCCGCCGGGATAGCCGCTGTGCCGCGAGTAGAGTTTCTGCTCCTTCTTGCCGCGACCAACGTCGATCTGGGCCGCATTGAGCACGATCACGTGGTCACCGACGTCGAGGTGGGTGGCGTAGGCGGGCTTGTGCTTGCCCTCCAGGACGACGGCGATGCGCGACGCGAGCAGGCCGAGACGCTGACCGGTGGCGTCGACCACGAACCAGTTGCGCTCGATATCCGCTGCCCGCGGGCTATATGTCCTGTTCATCGTCATTGCCTGTCCTGCCTGCTTCCCGTTCTGTCTGCCTTATTGTGCCGTGCCTGTTCCGGCGAGCGCCCGAGCGACACCCTCCACAGCGTCAGCCCGTGTGCCGGCGCGGTTTCGCCGGCAAAGGCCGGCGCCCTTGCCTCGAGCGCCGCGGCCACGTCGCGCGCCGTCGCGCTTCCCTGGCCGACTCGGTTGAGGGCCGCCACCACGCGACGGACCATCTGGCGCAGGAACGCATCGCCAATCACCTCGATGCTGACCAGGCGACCCTGCCTGCGCACGCGCACCCGGTGCAGCGTGCGTACTGGCTGCCGATCCCTGCCGCCGAAGGCGGAGAAATCGTGCCGGCCCTCCAGCACCCTGGCCGCCGCGGCCATCGCGTCCACGTCCAGGCGCTGGCGCACGCCCAGGGCATACCGCTCGCGCAATGGACTCGAGGGTCCGTTCCAGATCAGGTAGCGGTACTCGCGATGCCTGGCCTCGTAGCGCGGCCGGAAGTCTGCCGCGACCGTGCTCAGCGATCCAAGACTGATATCGGACGGAAGCAGCGCCTGGAGGGCCCTGTGGAGTTCGCCTCGGCCGAGCCTGCCCGAGTAGGTGAACGCGATCACCTGGCCGCGGGCATGGACTCCGGCGTCGGTCCGTCCGGCGCCCTCGACCCGTGGCGCCCGGCCATCGGCCGAGAGACGGGACAGAGCGCTTTCCAGCTCTCCCTGCACTGTCCGCTTCCCGACCTGGACCTGGAAGCCGGCAAAGTCAGTGCCGTCGTATTCGACCCGCGCGCTGTAACGCGTGGGGCCGCCCTCTCGGGCGCGCTTTACTGTGCCGCCCCTGCGGGCGGGCGTGGGCTTCAGACCAGCTCTAGCTGGACCATCGGTGCCGCGTCTCCGGGACGCGGGCCGAGCTTGATGATGCGTGTATAGCCTGAGCTGCGGTCACCGTACTTGGGCGCGATCTCGTTGATCAGCTTGTCGATGACGAGCGGCTCGTCGGGTAACTCGGCGACTATCTGCCGCCGTGCGGCGAGTGAGCCGTCCTTGGCCAGCGTGATCACGCGCTCGACCTGGCCGCGAACCTCCTTTGCCTTGGCCTCCGTGGTCTTGATCTGCTCGTAACGCAGCACCGCAACGATCAGGTTGCGGAACAGCGCCCTGCGTGGGGCGGTCTTGCGGCCGAGCTTGCGTCCGGCGATCCGGTGCGCCACGGACCTACTCTTCCTCGTCCATCGCCATTGCGTCGAGGCCGTCCTCGGCGTCGAAATCGGGCTCCTCGCCACCCTCGTCGGGCGGCAGGAAGCCACGCATACGCAGGCGTTCCTTCATCTCGTCGAGCGACTTCTTGCCGAAGTTGCGCATGCGCAGCAGGTCCTCGTCCTGCAGTTGCAGGAGTTGGCCGACCTTGACAATGTTGTTGCGCTTCAGCGAGTTGTATGCGCGCATCGGCAGGTCGAGCTCTTCGATGGGCATATCGAGCATGTTGGGCGGCAACGCCGGCGCGCCGGGGACGCCTCGTTCGCCGGTGATCAAGGCCTGCCCGGCCGAGGTGAACAGGCTGAACTGGCCCACCAGGATCTCGGCCGCACGTGACAGGGCCTCTTCCGGTGTCAGCGTGCCGTCGGTCTCGATCTCGATCGTCAGCTTGTCGTAGTTGGTCATCTGGCCGACGCGCGTGTTCTCGACCGTGTAGTTGACCTTGCGCACCGGCGAGAAGATGGCATCGACGGGGATGACGCCGATCGGCAGCTGCTCGGTTCGCTCGGCCGCGAGGTAGCCAACGCCACGCTCGACGGTCATGTCGATCTCCACCGGCACGTCGTCCGAATCGAGCGTAAGCAGGTGCTGGTCGGGATTGACGATCTCGACGTCGGCGTTGGGCTCGATGTCGTGTGCAGTCACCGCGCCGGCGCCCGACTTCAGCAGGCGCAACTGGACCGGGTGCGGGGCGTAGCTCTTGAGCCGCAGCTTCTTGACGTTGAGCACTATCTGGGTGACGTCCTCTACGACCCCGGGGATGGTGCTGAACTCGTGATATACGTCGCGGATCTGCACCGACGTCACTGCCGCGCCCTCCAGCGACGACAGCAGCACGCGTCGCAGCGCGTTGCCAATCGTGACGCCGTAGCCGGCGGGAAGCGGGCTGGCCTCGTACTTGGCGTAGGCGTCCTGTGGCTCGCCTACGGGCTCAATCTGCGGATTCTCGATTTCGATCATGGCACTTACCTCGAGTAGTACTCGATTACCAGCTGCTCGTTGAGCTCTGCCGGCATCTGGTCGCGGCGTGGCATCGTGGTAATGCTCCCGGTCAGCTTGTCGGCGTCGACAGCCAGCCAGTCCGGGCGCTGCGCATCACGCAGTGACTCACGCGCGTTCTTGAAATAGGTCGACTTTCGGCTCGCCTCGCGAACGTCGACGCGGTCGCCCTCCTTGACGGAATACGAGGGTACCGTCGTCGCGCGGCCGTTCACCGTGAAATGGCCGTGCGACACCAGTTGACGCGCCTGGGCGCGGCTGCTGGCAAAGCCCATGCGGTAGACGACGTTGTCCAGGCGCGTCTCGAGCAGCCGCAGCAGGTACTCGCCGGTTACGCCCGAGCGCCGCTCGGCATCCTCGAAGTAGCGCTTGAACTGGCGCTCGTGGACCGAGTAGATGCGGCGCATCTTCTGCTTCTCGCGCAGCTGCAGGCCGAACTCCGAGACCTTGCGGCGACGCACGCCGTGCTGGCCCGGCGGGTTGGGGCGGCGCTCGAAGGGGCACTTCTTGGTGTAGCACTTGGCGCCCTTGAGGTAAAGCTTCATGCCCTCGCGCCGACACAGGCGTGAAACGGGACCGCGGTAGCGTGACATGCGCGGCCCTAAACCCGGCGCCGCTTGGGAGGGCGGCAGCCGTTGTGCGGTATGGGGGTGACGTCGGTGATCGCGGTGACCTCCAGGCCCGCCGCCTGGAGCGACCGGACGGCCTGCTCGCGGCCGGCGCCGGGGCCTTTGACGAACACCTCGACCTGGCGCATGCCGTGTTCCATCGCCTTGCGCGCGGCGACATCCGCCGACAGGGCCGCCGCGTAGGGCGTGCTCTTGCGCGAGCCTTTGAAGCCGGCCACGCCCGCACTTCCCCAGGCCACCGTCGAGCCGGCGAGGTCGGTGATGGTGATGATGGTGTTGTTGAAGCTGGCCTGGATATGCACGTGCCCGGCCGGCACGTTCTTCTTCTCGCGTCGCCGGGTCTTTGTCGCGCGTTTGCGTTCCGCCATCTGTCTCTGCGAGTGCTCCTCTACTTCTTGCGCCGCACGCCGACCGTTCGCCGCGGCCCACGGCGCTGCCGCGCGTTCGTCTTGGTCCGCTGGCCGCGCGCGGGCAGGTTGCGTCGGTGGCGCAGACCGCGATACGAGCCGATCTCCTGCAGCCGCTTGATGTTCAGTGCGACCTCCCGGCGCAGGTCACCTTCCACCTTGTGGCGCCGGTCGATGATCTCGCGCAGCCGGTTTACCTGGTCTTCGGTCAGGTCACGGACCCGCGTGTCGCCGTTGACATTGGCCTGCGCCAGGATCTTCTGGCTGGTCGGCAGTCCGATGCCATAGATGTACGTCAGCGCCACCTCTACGCGTTTCTCGCGCGGGATGTCGATGCCGGATATGCGTGCCATGCGGTCAGCCCTGGCGTTGCTTGTGCTTGGGATTGCTGCAGATGACCATCACGACGCCGTGGCGGCGGATGATCTTGCAGCGCTCGCAGCGTGCTTTGACCGATGCCGAGACCTTCACGATTCCTCTTTACTTGAGTCGATACGTGATCCGGCCGCGCGAGAGGTCGTAGGGCGACAGCTCGACACGGACCCGATCGCCGGGCAGGATGCGGATAAAGTTCATGCGCAGCTTGCCGCTGATGTGCGCCAGGACGCGGTGCTTGTTCTCCAATTCGATGGCGAACATCGCGTTGGGCAACGGCTCGATCACCGTTCCCTCGACTTCGATCGCGTCCTTCTTGGCCACAGGCGGCGGCAGGCTCCTTCAGGCGTGTAGTGGGTGAATGGACCGCCCCAGGGGCCGATTCGCACCAGCCGCCGAGCGTGGAGAGTCGCCGGGCACGGCCCGGCGCACGAACGGAGAGTGTACCAGACAAGTCATCTGACGGGCAACGCCTCGGCGGCTGGTGGAGTGCCCACCGCGACCACCGTCGCGCTGGTCAGGATGTGCGGGCCGCCCGCAGTTACGGCAATGGTGTTCTCCCAGTGGGCGGCCAGCGATCCATCGGCGGTTACGACCGTCCAGCCGTCGTCCAGTACCCGCACGCCAAAGCCGCCGAGCGTGAACATCGGCTCGATGGCCAGGCACAGGCCCGGCTCGATCCGTCGGCCGCGACTGCCGGTACGGTAGTTGGTCACCTGCGGCTCCTCGTGCATCTCGGTGCCGATGCCATGGCCGACGAAGGCGCGCACGACACCGAAGCCGGCTTTGGTGGCGACGTCCTCGATGGCGCCCGAGATGTCGGACAAGTAGGCGCCCGGCTGAGCCGCGGCGATACCGGCGTACATCGCCCGCTCGGTGGTCTCCACGAGGTGGCGCGTCGCGGGCGGAACCTCGCCGACAATGAACGTCCGTGCCGCGTCGCCGTGCCATCCATCGACGATGGCGCCGGCGTCAATCGACACTATCTGCCCCTCGCGGATCCGACGCGGGCCGGGCACGCCGTGGACTATCTCGTCGTCGACCGAGATGCACAGCGCGTGGCGATACGGCGCCAGCCGGCCGGGCACGCCGATGAACGACGGCGTGGCTCCCGCCGCGCGGATCATCTCCTCGCCGAT
>Ga0299907_10001675_pt1 | contig 12910 bp, 14 predicted proteins | sample RVTome_16_FD_198680 | JGI IMG/M metagenome (GOLD analysis project Ga0299907, IMG submission 198680) | Soil microbial communities from uranium-contaminated site in the Upper Colorado River Basin, Wyoming, United States - RVT152D67 (version 2) ... | reverse complement strand
ACGTGCGCGATGCGCTCGCCGCCTCCGGCCTCGAGCCGTCCGACCTCACGATCGAGATCACCGAGAGCATCGTCATGGCCGACGTCGAGATGTCGCGCCAGCGTCTGGTCGAGCTGTCCGACCTCGGCGTCACGCTCGCGGTCGACGACTTCGGCAGCGGCTACTCGTCGCTTGGCTACCTGCAGCGCTTCCCGATGGACGTGCTGAAGGTCGACCGCAGCTTCATCGAGGGCCTGATGTCACCCGGCAACGACGGCGGCGTCATGCGGGCCATCGTCGACCTTGCCGACACCCTCGGCATGTTGGTGGTCGCCGAGGGCATCGAGGAGCGCGAGCAGCTCGCTCGCGTGTCGCAGCTCGGCTGCAGTCGCGGCCAGGGCTACCTGTTCAGCCGGCCGGTGCCACCCGAGAGGCTGGGCGACTTCGTGGCCGCCGGCGGGGCGACGCCGATCGTGCTGGCCGGCGTGGAGCTGTAGAGCGCTGGCGCTGCAGATCAGCCGAGGTCGATGACCGGGCCCCAACCCTGGGACTCGAACACCGCAACGACGAGCGCGCAGGTCGGCTCGCCTTCGCACACGGCACCACGAACGACCGAGCGCTCGGGGCCGAACACCTCGTTGTCGCGACCTCTCACGAGCGAGTCGAGGCTCAGGGAGATCGCGCTGCGCACCATCTCCTCGCTCGGCCCTTCGTGCTCGACGAACACGCCCTTGCGCGTGCCGGGCTGTTGCACCCAGCCGACGCCGGCCCATGCTTCCTCGCCGGGGAGCGTCGCCTGCTGCGCGGCGTAGACGACGTAGAGGCGGTCGCCCCAGTCGCCGGGCGGTTTCGCCCCGCCGCCGAGCACCTTGATCTCGCTCGCGGGCGGCACGACCGACGACAGCCGCAGCAGGTTGTAGTTGTGCACGCCGGCTTCGCGCAGCGCGGCATCGAACGCGGCAATGGCGGTGGGACCGCGACCGACGCCGGTCGCGACCTCGATGGTGAGCCCCGTCCGCTGCCGGACGAGTGTGGACTCGGCAGCTGCGGTGGGGATCACACTGCCTCCTTGATCTCGTAGGCGTAGTAGTGCTGCGCGTCGAGCTCGGTGGCGTGGACGCTGGCCATGCGGCGGCCGACGCGCTCGATCACCTCGGGAAGGCGAAGGACGTCGGCGTTGAAGTTGCAGCAGTCGAAGGCGACGACTGCATCGCGCTCGATCACGTACCGCCATCCCTCGGTGAGCAACGCCTTCACGACCGCGCCGCCGCGCCGGTCGGGATGCACGACGAGCCCGCCGTAGTAGTAGATGGCGTTGCGCGCGTAGTGCTCGGGGAAGCGGTGCTGGTAGTAGGGCAGGCTGATCCACGGGACGATGGTGAGGTCGGTCGCCATGAACATCAGGGCAGCAGGCTCGTCGCCGTCCCACGCGATCCACTTGACCACGGACGGGTGGCTCATCTCGTCGACGAACTCGTCGTCGGTGAGCGACTGGCGTGCAGCCGCTCGCTTGTCGAGCTCTTCAAAACCGTCGCGGTAGAGCTTGCAGAAGCGTTCGGTCAGGTGAGGCGGCAGGGTCGTTGTGGTCTGGACGTGCATGGCAGGGGTCTTGGCCTTCCAGGGGTTTGCGGTGCGGTGAGTCAGAACACGGCGTTGATGGCGCCGAGGTAGGCGGCTGCCCACGTGGCACCGAACACCGCCGCGGACGCGGCGGTACGGCGGTGCGCGTTCGGGTCGTGGCGGCGACCGGCAAGCCAACCGATGGCAAGCGGTCCCGCCGCGATGCTGGCGACGACGAACGCGAAAGGAGCCATCCCCTGGCGCCTGCCGGTGTTGCGACCGCGATCGCCATCGCGGTCGAGCAGACGGATGGCCCAACGACCCCGCCGGTCAGCCACCGCGCCTTGGCGGCGACCGAGCGCGATCTGCGGGATGCCGATGAGGGTGTAGCTGGCGACCGCGATCACGCCGGCGGCCGCGAACCACGCGACCGACGACGGGCCCGGCACGACCGCCCGAGCCGCCGCCGCGACTCCGGCCATTGCCGCGTCACCCGCGACGAGCGCGAGCGTGGCGACAGCGGCGCTTCCCGCAGCGGCCACGGTGGCCCCGTGCGGGCCAGCACGGACAGCAGCTTCGCTCCCCGCAGGGGGCGTTGATGGAGAAAACTGGCGGCCCCTCATCGTCCGTAAGGGTTCGGACGCGGAGCGCGTCCCGCCATGGCTCTTGCGGACCATTCGGACCTCTCGGCCGGACTAGCCCCTACTGACCTGCAGGTGGGAGGGGGTGTCGGTGGTAGACCGCAGGCCAACTGCACACCGTTCTTACGGGATCTTGGATTTCCATCAGGATGGCGCGATGCCACGAAAGCGACAGGTGCCGACGCTCGACGACGTCCGCCGCATCGGGCTCGCGCTGCCCGAGACCGGCGAGGAGCAGGACCGCTTCGCGCTCTTCGTGCGCAGCGGTCAGAAGAAGAAGGCGTTCGTGTGGACGTGGAACGAACGCCCCGCCGAGGGCGGTGCGCGAGAGCCTCGCCCTGACGTGCTCGCCGTGCGCGTCGCCGGTGAGGACGCGAAGCAGATGCTCATCGCCGCGGAGCCGGACAAGTTCTTCACCGAGCCGCACTACAACGGCTTCCCCGCGGTGTTGGTTCGGCTCGCCGCGTTTGGTGACCTGGCCGAGCTCGAGGAGCTCGTCATCGACGCATGGCGCGTCCAGGCGCCGCGCAAGCTGGCGAGAGCCTGGGTAGGCCCGGCCTCAACAATGCCAGCGGTGCCATGACGACGTCATGGCGAACGAGCTTCTCGACCTCATTGACGCGGATCCGGCGGTCGTAGACGGCCAGGCGCGGTTTCGCGGGACGCGCACTCCCGTGAGCGTCGTGCTGGATTGCTTGGCCACCGACATGACCGAGGACGAGATCCACACGCAGTACCCGTCGTTGCCTGCTGGCGCCATTCGGGCCGCAATCGCATACGGGGCGCTCTTGGCGCGTGAGGAGTTGCACCCGCTCGAACCCGTTCCTCGGTGAGGCTCAAGCTCGACGAGAACCTTCCGGAGGATGCACGGCTCGCCGCGCTGGCCCTGGGCGACGATGTCGACACGGTCCTCGACGAGGCACTCGGGGGCAGCTCCGATCCCGACGTTCTCGCCGCTGCGATTGCCATCGTGCGAGGTCACCTCGTGCGCATCCGTCGCCCCGATTGAGACGGCACCATCCCGAAGGTTCTTGTGGTGGAGCTGTTGCAGGTTCTTGCAGACCCGCCTGACACGTTCGTCCGTCTAGTCGAGTCGCAAAGGAAGGAGCCGCCGAAGCGTCGGCGTTCAGCCTGAGCCCGGCTGGCTGCCGCCCAGCGCCGACTGAGGAGTCAAGTCAGGTTTGTCAACGGCGCTGTGGTTGTGGACAGCGAACGCCACGGCGTCTACCCCCAAGCACCCCTTGTAGTTCCGCCACCAGCTCCTCTACAGACCTTGTGCCAAGGATGCGCTGCACTTCCTCGCCGTCCTTGAAGACGATGAGCGTCGGCACACCCTTGAGGTCGAACCGTTCCCACAACTCCCCGTACTTCTCCACGTCCACGGCACAGACGTTGAGCTGGCTGGCGAGCTTGTCTTTCAGCTCGTGTAGCACCGGCGCCATCATGTGGCAGGGCTCGCACCACGATGCCCAGTAGTCCACCAGCGTTGGTGTGGACGAGGCGACGGCCGTGTTGAAGGTCTTGGGCGTGAGCTGCGGCAGCCCGCTTGAGGGGTAGCGCTTCTGCTTGCGCCGCTCGGCAAGCTCCGCTTGGTACTGCTCCTCGGTGATTTCCTGCTCGATGATGTTGTCCTGCGCCCACTCCTGAAAGATGCGCTGGACGTCATCGCCGCCGGTGTTGATGCGCTCGCCGACCGCTTCTTGGAGCGCCAACCGCACTTCGTCCTCTGTGGCTGCCGTGGCTCGCACGTCCAGCACGGGGAAGTACGCCTCCCACGTACCGTCTGCCAACTCTCGGTACTCGGAGCAGCCGCTCAAGTTGAGCGCTTGGCGGGTACGTCGCTTCGGCGGCTTCGTTGCTGCTTTTGGTTGACTTGACACGCTCTCTCCTACAAGAAGGCTCAGGCTAGGGGCGGGCGGTCTGTCCGCCCCAGCCCGAACAGTCAACTACGCCCAGGGCTGCCAGCGGTTGTAGCCCTTTACGCTGACGCAGGCGTAGCCCCTTCCGCCCCGGAGCCGGCCTTGCAGAAGCAGCCGCCGCAGGCCGCATCAGCTCTAGGAGCGAACATGCCGAACAGGGCCATGAACACGAAGGAGACGAACGCCATCTTGATACTGCGTCGCCTCATTGAAGTCCTCCTCGCCTTGACCAAGTGGAACGGCTGCACGACCACCCCAGCTCGCCTGATGCCGTACAGCCTCGTGGGGGGTCAGACGCAGAGCTGGAGTGGGAAGCCCGCCGAGGGTGGCGGCATCCTGCCGAGCAGCGAACGCCATGTCAAGGGCATTGTCCGGGGGCTCATGTTGTTACCCCAAATCGGGTGACCCGAAGTGCGCTGTGGCATGAGATGCCCTGGTGGCCGGCACTGGCAAGGGAGCCACACCAAGGCAGCGGGCTCTTGGCGACCGGGTGCGGGCATACCGCAACGAACTGGGGCTGAGCCAGGAAGCCTTCGCCTGGAAGGCCGGCATCAACCGGACGTACATCGCCAGTCTCGAAGCGGGACAGCGCAACCCCTCGCTTGATCTTGTCTGCCGCATCGCCAAGGCCCTCGGCGTGAACGCTGCTGACCTCACCGAAGGGTTGCAGCGGAAGCGGGGACGGTAGGGGGGTCCCTCCGCCTACGGCAAGGCCGGCCAGCGGAGCCGTCATCCACGCACCGCAGCCGAGCCGCATCACCTACCAACACAACGCCGCAGCCGATGGGCCGGGGCGTTCTCTGCGATTGGTTTGAAAGAGACAGTCGTGGTGGGCCCGGCAGGGATCGAACCTGCGACCGAAGGATTATGAGTCCCCTGCTCTGACCACTGAGCTACGGGCCCGGGACATCGCCGAGGCTCACGATCGCTCCGGGGGTGGGGCTCGAACCCACGACATCTTGATTAACAGTCAAGCGCTCTACCGATTGAGCTACCCCGGAATCAGGGTTCGAAGATAGCAGCGGCACCCGGTGCGCTCGGTCGGTCCAGGGGGTAGACAGGCGCCATGAAGCTTCGCATCGGGTTCGTGCTCGGGTTCTCGCTCGGCTACTACCTCGGCGCCAAGGCCGGCCGTGAGCGGTACCAGCAGCTCAACCGGCTCATCGGCAAGGTCAAGCGCTCCGAGGCCATCGACACCGCCACCGACAAGGCGAAGGCGGTCATCGACCTCGGCGTCGAGCGGGCCAAGGACTTCGTCGAGAGCCACACCGGAAGCGGCACCGGCAACGGCACCGCCAACGGCGCCAACCTCACGCCGCAGGACCTCGGCGGCGCGCCCACGCCCTACTAGGCGGCACGAGGTCGTTGCGCGGGCAACCGTGCAACGAGAGGGTCGAGTACCGACCCTGATCCGCGCAAGTTTGTGACGGGCGCGGCTACTCGCCGTCGAGGTAGTCCCGCAGCCGCTGCGAGCGGATGGGGTGACGCAGCTTGGCCAGCGTCTTGGCCTCGATCTGGCGGATGCGCTCGCGGGTGACGCCGAACTCCTTGCCGACTTCCTCCAACGTTCGCATCTGCCCGTCGTCGAGCCCGAACCGCAAGCGGATGACCTCCTGCTCGCGCTCGGTGAGCTGCGCCAGCACTTCCTTCACCGCTTCGTTGAGCATCGTGCGCGCCGCGGCGTCGGCGGGCACGATCGCTTCCTTGTCCTCGATCACGTCCGACAACGAGAAGTCCTCCTCGTCGCCGACGGGCTGATCGAGCGACGTGGTGTCCTCGTTGATGCGCAGGCACTCGCGCACCCGCTCCTCGGTCATGTCGACCCGCTTGGCCAGCTCCTCGAGCGTCGGATCGCGGCCGAGCTCCTGCACCATCTGCCGCTGCACACGCGAGACCTTGTTGATCGTCTCCATCATGTGAACGGGGATGCGGATCGTGCGGGCCTGGTCGGCGATCGCACGCGTGATCGCCTGGCGGATCCACCACGTCGCGTACGTCGAGAACTTGAAGCCTTTCGTGTGGTCGAACTTCTCGACCGCGCGCATCAGCCCGAGGTTGCCTTCTTGGATCAGGTCCAAGAACTGCATCGGGCGCGACCGGTAGCGCTTGGCGATCGACACGACGAGCCGCAGGTTGGCGTTGATCAACGCGTCGGACGCGGCGTCGCCGTCGTCGAGGGCGGGCTTCAGGCGAGCGATGTCGTGCGCCGGTATCGCGTCGACCGAGCCGTACTTCTCTTCGAGCTCGACCTGCTCGGCCTGCGCCCGCAACCCGCGCTGGATGCGCTCGGCCAGCGACACCTCTTCCTCGGCAATGAGCAGCGGCACGCGCCCGATCTCGCGCATGTACATGCGCACGAAGTCGGTGGACCACCCCCGATCGTCGTCGATCGGTGCCGGTGGCCGCGGCCGCGCGCCCGCCTTCTTGGCAGACCGCGCCTTGGCCTTCGCCGGCGCGTCCTCGGCGACCGCAGCGGCCGCGCCTGCAGCAGCTTCGACCTCGGCGATCACCGCAGCTTCGGCCAGCGCCTCTTCGGCCTCTGCGGCGGACGGCTCCTCGTCGACATAGGCGATGCCCTCGGCGCGTACCCGCTCGACGACGGCGGTGATCAGGTCGGGCGTGAGCTCCACCGACTTCAACACCAACATGAGGTCGTCGGGTGTGAGCGAGCCGTGTGCGCGCGCGGCAGCGAGCAGTCTTCGGAACTCTTCGGCAGGAATGCCCGCGGGGAGATCGTCGCCCCCGTCGTCCTCACTCCGCCGTGGCAGAGCAACGCCTTCGCTCACGCCCCCTCCGTCCGAAAATGCACAAGCCAGGCTACCAACTGCTCCGCCGCGTCCGTACCGGACGTGGTGTCCTGCAACCGCTCGGTCATCCGCTTGAGCGTCTCGAAGTGACGCCGCAGGTCATCGGTGGCGTCGTCGGCTCGCAGCGCCGACTGAAGGTCGCTCAGCGCGCGCCGGCCCGCTTCGTGCACCAACCGGCACACGATGTCGTCCGCGTCTGCATTCGGCGGATCGTCGACGGCCAGCCGTTGCAGCAGCGCAGCGGCATCGGGACGAGCCTTCTCGATCGCCTCGGCCAACGTGTCGGCGCTGCACAACGCCTCGAACGCGTCGAGGTTCACGTCGTCAGAGAACAGCGAGCCCTCGACCCACGCCGGCACGTCGGCGGGCTGGTGAACAGCAAGCCGCAAAGCCGTCAACTCGGGACCTTCTGCGCGGTCGCCGCCCATGACGCGAACCGGGCGCGACGGCACCGGCGACGTTCGTACGACACGTCGACCCGCGAGCCCGCGCAGCTGGTCGACCTCGACGCGCGTGACGTCGGCGACGCGCATCAAGTACTGGTCGCGCACGAGGTCGTTGGGGTGCTCCCCCACCACCGCGAGCGCTTGCTCCGCCGCTTTCGCCCGCCCCTCTGCCGTGCGGAGGTTGGCACCGGCCAACACCCGCTCCAAGCGGAACTCGAGGAACGGCTTGGCCGACTTCACCGCGTGCCGCAACGCCTCGGGGTCGCGCCGCGCCACCTCCGCGGGATCGGAGCCGGCGGGCAACGCGGCGACGGCCACGTCCACGTCGTAGCGCTGCTCCCATTCGTAGAACCGTGACGCTGCAGCCTGGCCCGCGGCGTCGGCGTCGTAGGCGAGCACGACGCGCGGTGCGAACGACTTCAGCAGCCGGAAGTGCTCCTCGCCCAGCGCGGTGCCGCACGTCGCAACGGCGCGCGGCAAGCCGGCCTCGAAGAACGCGATCACGTCGGTGTAGCCCTCGCACACGATCAGTTCATCTGACTTCGCCGCGTCCTCCTTCGCCCAGTTGAGCGCGTACAGCGTGCGGCTCTTCGAGTACAGCTTCGTCTCCGGGCTGTTCTTGTACTTCGAGCCCTCGCCACCGGGCAGCACCCGCCCGCCGAACGCCACCGGCCGCCCGGCAGCGTCGAAGATCGGGAACATCACGCGGGCTCGAAACGAGTCCTGTTGCTTGCCCACCCGGTTCACGAAACCGAGGCCGGTGTCGGCGAGCACGTCCGCGGGCAGCGTGAGCGCGCGAGCGAGCGCGTCCCAGTCGTCCGGCGCCCAACCGATGCGGAACCGCTCGACCACCTCGCGCCCGTAGCCACGGGACCGCAAGTAGCCGCGCGCCGCGCCCGCGTCGGGCGACGACAACAGGCGCCGGTGATAGAAGTCGACGGCGCGCTCCATCGCCTCGTGCAGCACGCTCCGCCGCTGCCGCTCGGCGCCGGCCTTCGTGTCGTCGTACCGCAGCGTGATGTTGTAGCGACCGGCGAGCCATTCGACAGCGCCGACGAAGTCGAGGTGCTGCGTCTGCTCGACGAAGCGGATCACGTCACCCGACGCCTGGCAGCCGTAGCAGTAGTAGAGCTTCTCCTCGGGGTTGATGCCGAACGAGGGCGTCTTCTCCGCGTGGAACGGGCACAGCGCCACAAAGCGCCGCCCCACCTTCTTCACCTGGGCGTGCTCGCTGACGAGCTGCACGAGGTCGGAGGCGGCCTTCACCCGCTCGATGTCGTCGTCGACGATCCCCAACCCAGCCGCCTCGCTCTCGACTCAGCGCAGCTTGCGGGCGAACCAGTCGAGGATGACTTCGAGGCGCTCGACGCGATGGCGGGGCGCACCCGAGCGCGACAGCTCGTGGCTCTCGCCCGGCACGCGTACGAACTCGACATCGCGGCCAGCGGACTTCAAGCGCACGTAGAGGTCCTCCCCCTGCTCGATCGGGCAACGCAGGTCGTTCTCCGAATGGAGGATCAACAGCGGCGTGTGCATGTCCCGCCAGTACGTCACCGGCGATTGCCGCACGAACTCTTCCGGATCGTCGAGGTGGCTCACGCCGAGGTAGCCGGCCGGGAAGTGCGGGCCGATGTCGGACGTGTGCGAGAACGTGAGCATGTTGTTGAGCGCGCGCTCGCTCAGCGCGGCTTTGAACCGGTCGGTGTGGCCGACGATCCACGACGTCATGTAGCCGCCGTACGAGCCGCCGAGCACGCCCAACCGCGACGCGTCGAGGAAGTCGAACCGGCGCAAGGCTTCGTCGACCACGGCCATGAGGTCCTCGTAGTCGGCGCCACCCCAGCCGGTGCCGGGATCGTCGCCCGCGCTCGGTCCGCGGATGCCGCGCGCGAACCGCTCGCTGTAACCGGACGAGCCGCGCGGGTTGCAGTAGAGGACGGCGTAGCCCGCGGCCGCTTGCACCTGGAACTCGTCGAAGAACTTGTTGCCGTACTGGCTGAACGGGCCGCCGTGGATGTTCAGCAGCACGGGGTGGCAACCGTCCGCGTTAGCCGCGACGACCGCGGCCGGCCGCATGACCCACGCCTCGACCTCGGTGCCGTCGCTGGAGGTGGCGGTGAACCGCTCGGGCGTGACCACGGCGTGCGCGGCGCGGAACTGCTCGGCGAAGGAGGTGAGCCTTCGCTCCTTGCTTTCCTCTGGCCGAGCTTCGCCGGCCGGGCCATTCACGACGACGAACAGGTCGGTGAGATCAGTCGCGGTCGACGCCGCGAACGCGAGTGTGCCGCCGTTGGCGTCGAAGCCCAGCACCTGGCGGTCGCCGCCGATCACCTTCTGGGTGCTGCCGTCGAGCCGGGCGCGGTACACGGGCACGTTGCCCGCCTCGTCCACCTGGAACAGCAGCGTCTCGTCGTCCTCCCACAGCGGCTCGCGCGCGGCTGCGAGGTACGGCGCGCAGTGCAGGTCGAGGTCACGGGTGAGCAAGCGCTCGCTGGCAGTGACGTCGAGGGCGTCGACGACGCCGACTTGGCCGTGGCGCGACATCGAGTGACGGTCGCCCAAGACGAACGCGATGTGCCGGCCGTCCGGGCTGAACGCGGGCTGGCCGTGCGTGGTGGCGCCGCTGGTGAGCTGCTCGGGCTCGGTACCGTCGGTACCGTCGGCGCCGTCGGCGGCGATGGCATAGAGGTGCGTCGACAGGTCGGTGTCCCACGTGTCGGTGCGAGCGGCCGAGAACACGATCGTCGAGCCGTCGGGGGACACGGCGGGCGAGGCGTCGCTGAACGGGCCACTGGTGAGCTCGCGCGGCTTGGCCTCGCTGCCGTCGGCCGCGATCGAGAAGACGTGGCGCGGCCGGTCGATGGTCCACCCGACGTTGTCGAGGCGGTACTGCAGCCGGTCGACGTGCCGGAACGGGCGGTCGCGGTCCTTCTCGGGCGCGTACTGCGCCTCGTCGCGCTGGCGCGCCGTGAACACGAGCCGCTCGCCGTCGGGCGTCCATACCAGGTCCTCGACGTCCTCGGGCCAATCGAGCAACTCGTTGACCGCGTCGCCGTCGCCGCGCACGTCGACGACGCACAGCGTGGCGCCCTTCTCGTTCGGGTGCGATACGAACGCGAGCTGCGCCCCGTCGGGTGACCAGCGGGGCCGCGCCTCGCGATGCTCGCCCGAGGTGAGCGGTACGGGCGGCAGGCTGCCGGCGTCGACGCCCGCTACCCAGATCGCGCTCGCGCTGCGGTTCTCGTCGAGGTCGGGCCGGGTCACAACGAACGCGACCGTGCGTCCGTCGGGCGAGACCCGCGGGTCGGACACCTCGACGAGCTCCGCGATGTCGCCCGGCTTCATGCCAACAGTCATGCCGTCACCCCCGCGCTCCGCCGGTGAAGTTCCACGCCGCGAGGTGCACGCTCGGCACGTGGCTGCCGTTGCCGAGCTGGCTGCCGGCGAGGAGCTGCGCGTCGCTGCCGATGCCGAGCACTTTCCCCGGCCCGAGCGCGCTCACATACGACTGCGTGAAGCGCAGGTTCTTGACCGCCTTCGTGACCTTGCCGTCCTCGATCAGGAACACGCCGTTGCGGGTGAGGCCGGTGACGACCTGCGTCTTCGGGTCGAGGATGCGCGTGTAATGGAAGTCGGTCACGAGCAGCCCGCGGCCGACGGACGCGATCAGCTCGGCGCGCGTACGCGTGCGGGCGCGCGCCGCCTGACTCGGCCCGACGAACACGTTGGCGGCGAACGGGCCGATGGCGTCGTCGCCGATCGAGTGACCGGTGCTCTCGGTGCCGGCCTTCTTCGCGGTGCGGCGGTCGTGGACGATGCCGCACGTGACGCCCGCCTTCACGAGGTCGACGCGGCGCTTAGGCGTTCCTTCTGCATCGAAGGAGTGGCCGACCGTTCGCGGGTCGGTGGCGTCGTCCCAGATGTCGACGGACTCGTCGAACTGCTGCTCGCCCAGGTGTACGAACGACATGCCCTCCTGCACGGACTTCGCGTTGAAGCCGGCGGCACGAAGGAACAGCATCATGTCGGCGACGCACGCTGGCTCGAGCACGACCTCGTAGGAACCAGGCTCGACGTCGATCGCGCCGTCCTGGCCGCGCGCCTTGGCAGCCGCGCGCGCTCCTGCGTCGCGCCCGTCGAGGTCCGCGAGGCGCGCGCTCCCGTGCCGGCCCGAGCCGTCGCCCGCCCCGCTGCGGTGGATGCCGTCGACCGCGGCCTTCGTGCTGCGGCTCATGACGCGCTGGCCCGCGGTGTTGGCAAACGCCATCGTCTGGCCGCTGGTCGATACGAACCCCGCGGCCTCCAAGCCGTCGCCGGCGTCGACGAACGCGCGCACGACCGCGGCGCGATCAGAGGGAGTCGCCGACGCGGTGGCGTCGTCCCACGGCGCGGCGGCTACCGGTGCCGCGGGCGCGAGGCCGGGCCAGTCGGGATCGGCGGGGCGCAGGCGCGCGGCGTCGACCCCTTGCCGCACGACGCGCTCGACGCCCTCGTCGTCCGTGCGCGTCGTCGAGACGGTGGCGGCGCGGCCGTCGAGCACCACCTTCACGAGCACGGCGTTCTGGTGCTCGGCCACGTTCTGGTGGATGAACGAACCGGCAAAGCGCGTGAGCGTGTCGGGACCGACGACGGTGCTCACCGCGACCTCGGCCGCCGGTTCGACCTTGCGGGCCGCGTCGATGACGCGATCGCACATCTCGAGCGGATCGACCACCGTCATCCACGGACTCCGACGCGAATGCCGCGGAAGCGGGCCGGTACGGAGGGGTGGCCCGTGTGACCGACTTGGCTCGGCTGGCCCTTGCCGCAGTTGGGCGTGCCCCAGAACGTCCACTCGTCCGCGTTGCCGATCATGTCCATCGACCCCCAGAACGTGGGCGAGATGCCCGTGTACGTGGGGTTGCGCAACATGCGACCGCGGCGGCCGCCCGTGATCTCCCAGCCGATCTCGCAGCCGAACTGGAAGTTGAGCCGCTTGTCGTCGATCGACCACGAACGGTTGGTGTCCATGTAGATGCCGTCGTCGGTGGCGGCGATCATCTCCTCGAGCGACGAGTCGCCCGGCAGCAGACCGACGTTTGTCATGCGCACCATCGGCAAGCGGTTGTAGCCGTCGCCGCGCACCATGCCGCCGCTGCCGGACGCGAGTCCGGCGTGCGCGGCGCTGTCACGCCCCGACAGCACGCCCACCCACGTGCCTTCATTCACGATGTCGACGCGCTGCGCGGGCGTGCCCTCGTCGTCGTAGCCGAACGAGCCGAGCGCGCCTGGCAACGTGGCGTCGGCGGTGATGTTCATCAGCTCACTGCCGAAGCGGAGCGAGCCGAGCTGGGCGAGGTCGAGCCAGCTCGTGCCCGCGTACGACGCTTCCCAGCCGAGGATGCGATCGAGCTCGATGGCGTGGCCGACCGACTCGTGGATCTGCAACGCCATCTGCTCGCTGCCGAGGATCAGGTCGGTGGCGTCGAGCTGCGGGCACGGCGGAGCCTGCAACAGCGCGAGCGCTTCCTCGGCGATTCGTTGCGCGTTGCCAGGCAGGTCGATGCGCTGCACGAGCT
>Ga0299907_10001674_pt1 | contig 12910 bp, 9 predicted proteins | sample RVTome_16_FD_198680 | JGI IMG/M metagenome (GOLD analysis project Ga0299907, IMG submission 198680) | Soil microbial communities from uranium-contaminated site in the Upper Colorado River Basin, Wyoming, United States - RVT152D67 (version 2) ... | reverse complement strand
CCGGTCGGCAGCGCCAGCTCGCCGGCCACGGTGAGCGCCGCGATGGCGGCCACCGCGTGGGCGAGGCGCCCCCACTCGAAGGCCACGGCGAACAGCCGCCGCGTCAGCGCGAACATGACCGCGAGCATCACCACGTAGGCGCCGCACAGCGCCAGGCCGGCGCCGGCGATCCCCAGCGGCGGGACCAGGACCACGAGCAGCCCGACGTTGACCGCCAGCCCCACCGCCGCCGCCGGGAAGTTGCGGGTGGTCACCTTCGCCCGGCCGGCCATCACCACCAGCACGAGGAACAGCCCGTACAGCGCCCAGCCCAGCGCCACCCACGGCATCGCCTCGAAGGCGCCGTAGAACTCCGGCGTGGCCAGCAGCCGCAGCGCCCACCGGCCCAGCAGCGTGAGCGCCGCCACCACGAGCCCGGTGAACACGACGTAGTAGGTGGCCACGAGGGCGTAGAAGCGCCGCGCCTCGTCGTCGTCGCGGATCGAGTAGGCCAGCGGCGGCCACGCGTACTGGAAGGCGCGGGTCACCAGGATCACGACGGCGGCCAGCTTGACCGCCAGCGAGTACAGGCCGGCGGCGCCCGCGCTCTCCACGCGGTAGAGGTAGAGGCGGTCGACGATGTTCAGCGCGAACACGGAGACCTCGGCGGGGACGGTGGGCAGCCCGAAGCGCAGCATGGCCGGGAGGTGGAGGCGCTCGACGCGGTGCGGCAGCCCGATGCGCGCCCGCAGGAGCCAGAGCAGGCCCGCCAGCACCGCGGTGGAGGCCGCGAAGTTGCCGAGCAGCAGCCCGCGCGCGCCCTCGTCGCGGAACACCACCAGCCACACGCTGAGGCCGATGGTCAGCACGACGTTCACCAGCGAGGCGCGCAGGAAGGTCCCGGCGCGCTCGTCGACGCGCAGCACCGCGTAGGTCATCTCCAGGTTGGTGAACGACCACAGCCCCAGGACGGTGATGAGCATCAGCGTCGTGTCGCGGAACCCGAGGACCAGCTCCGACAGGGGGCCGGCGAGCGCGGCGGCCAGCGCCGCCACCAGGGTGGTGACGGCCAGGACGGTCCCGGTCGCCGCGCGCGTCACCCGCTCGCGCGCCGCGGGCGTCGCGTCGTCGTAGTAGAAGCGCACGAACGCCTCGACCAGGCCGAGGCGGATGAGGATCGACACCAGGATCACCAGCGTCAGCAGCAGGTCGGCCGTGCCGTAGTCCCGGGTGGTCAGGTGCCGGGTGTAGACCGGCAGCAGGATCACCGCGACGCCCTTGGCCAGCGCCTCGCCGACCTGGTACGCGGCGCCCGTCCGCGCCAGGCGCCGGAAGTAGTCGTACATCGGCGGGCACGCTAGCGTGCGCGCGCGATGCCGCCCGAGGACCCCATCGCGCTGCTCCTCACCCCGCGCACGGTCGACCGCTTCATCCTCTACGACCAGGGGCAGGACCTGCTGCGCGCGCCCGGCGTCGTCGCCGTCGAGGCCCCGCGGATCCCCTACGGCGCCCTCGGCCGCCTGCCCGACTGGGCCGGCGACGCGCTGGCCGCGGCGCAGGCGCGGCGGCTGCGGGTGCCGGGGCGCCCGGTGGCGGCGATGATCTTCCACCCCTTCCAGTGGCCGTTCGCGCGCGCCCTGCTGGCGCGCTGGCCCGAGCTTCAGCTGTGGTACGGGCTGTTCGACCGCACGCCGGCGGCGCCCGACGCCGGCACGCGCACGCGCGCGCGGCTGGAGGCGCTGCACGCCGCGGCGTCCGAGCGCGCCGATCTCGTGTTCGCGGTCTCCTCGACGCTGGTCGACCTCGAGCGCGCCGCCGGCCGCGAGGCCATCCTCATGCCCAGCGCGGCCGACTCCTTCCCGGCGCCCGATCCCGAGGCGATGACCGTCGCCGTGTGCTTCGGGACCAACGGCCGGCGCACCGACTGGCGGCTGCTGCGCGAGGTCGGCGAGACCATGGGCGACGAGCTGACCGTGCTGTTCGTGGGAGCGCTGAACGAGGACGAGTGCCGCGACGATGCCGACTTCCGCGCGTGCCGGGAGCTGGCGTCGTTCGTGTGGCTGGGGCGGCGCTCCGACCACGAGGCGGCGCGGCTGATCGCCTGCGCCGACGTCGGGCTGCTGCCCTACGGGATCGACGACTTCAACGACGCCGGGCTGCCCAACCGCATCCTCAAGGCGGCGCGCCTGGGGCGGCGCACGATCAGCCCCGACTACGACGGGGTGCGGGTGTGGGAGCGCGCGATCGTCCGCGCCCCGTCCGCCGCCGAGTGGGTGGCGGCGCTGCGCGCGGCCCGGGGGGCGCGGTGCGCGCCCGACGCCGAGCTGCGCGACTGGGCGATGGGGCAGACCGGCGAGCGCCAGGACGCGCCGCTGTGGCGGCGGCTGAGGGCGCTGGGAGTGGCGGTCCCGCCGGGCGCCGGAGGGCCGGCCGGGCCGCCGCACGACCGCCGCCCGCAGGCGGGCGCGGCCGACGACCCCGACGCCGGCGGGCGCTAGCCGGGCGGCGTCCCGAAGGCCGCCGAGGGCTCGGGGCGCTCGTCGTAGTAGCCGTCGAGCGGCGGCTCGGGCTCGCCGCGCTCCCGGCGCTCGGCGCGCTCGCGGTAGTAGGACGGCGGGGGCAGGCTCGGCGGGCGCGCGACCGGGCGCGCGACCACGTCGAGGTTGAACGGCGTCTGGTGGTTGCGCCGCTCCTCCACCACCTCGAAGCGGGCGGTCCGCAGCATGGCGCGCAGCGCCGAGGGGCTGATCCCCCACCAGAAGTTCGCGTGGCCGTGCATGGGCGCGTCGTCGAACGGCGTGCCGAGGCCGACCATGCCCTCGCGCTCGGGCTCCCAGTGGGGCGCGGCGTAGGCGCGCCGGTCCCCCGCGTCGAGGTGCGGGTAGTAGACGCAGGCGTGGCGCAGGCCGGGCACCTCGGGGATCGTGTGGGTGCCGAGGTAGAGCAGCTCGCGGGTCACCGTGCGCAGGAGCATCAGCTGCCGGACGGGGTTGGGCGTGTGGTAGACGACGCCGGTGCACCACACGACGTCGTGCGGGCCGAGCCGCTCGACGCTGACCGGGTCCTCGAGGTCGCCCTGCACGACCCGGATCCGCGAGCCCTCGGCCTCGTGGCGCGCGGTGAAGCCGGTGAGGTGCGCGTCGCCGGCGTCGAACTCGGTGACGGCGGTCGCGCCGGCGCGCTCGGCCGCGAAGGCCACGTTGCCGGCGTGGGCGAACAGGCCGCCGACGTCGGCGAAGGAGCGGCCGGGCGCGTGCTCGCGCACCCAGTCCAGCCGGCTGCGCTCCCAGTCGTCCGGGGAGGGCCGCCCGCGCCGGCGCCGCGCGCGCGCCGCCGCGATCCAGGCCCGGGTGAGGAGGCTCATCGACGCGATGCTATTGCGGCTCGGCGGCGGGCCTCAGCGCGAAGGCGCTGCCCGCCGCGAGCAGGGTCCAGGTGAGCGGGTCCTCGAGGAAGGCCGCGTACAGGAGCGTGTGGAAGACCAGGCCGGCGAAGGCGGCGGCGAGCGCCGCGCGGACCGGCGAGGCGCGGGCGCCGCGGAGCAGGCGCAGGAAGGCGGCACCGAGCAGCGCGAGGTAGACCGCGAGCCCGATCGCCCCCTGCTCGGCGGCGATCGTGACCGGGGTCGTGTGCGAGGCGTCGGCCGCCTCCTCCCCCGACACGCGCTCGGCGCGCCGGAACTCCTCGGTGAACGCCCCCGAGCCCCAGCCCGCCACCGGCCGGTCGGCGAACAGCCGCACGCCCCCCTCCAGCAGGTCGACCCGCCCGCTCGTCGCCTTGTCCACCGACTCGCCGCTGCCGAGGTCGACCTTGACCGCGTCGGGGAAGGCGAACACGGCGGCGGCGGCCACGGCCACGACGCCCGCGACCGTGGCGGCGGTCCAGGCCGGGTCCCACCGCAGCGCCGCCAGCACCACGAGGCCGACGAGCAGGGCGCCGAGGCTGGACTGGGAGAGCGTGAGCACCAGCCCGCCGAACAGCACCGCGCTCGCCCCGGCCGCCAGCGCCACCGTGCGCCGGCGCGCGCACCACAGCACCACGGCGACCAGCGCGGTCAGCACCACGACCAGGAAGCGGCCGTAGATGTTGGGGTCGAAGAACAGCGAGTTGACCCGGAAGTACGTCTGGAACTGGTTGGAGGCGATCACGTCGGGGTTGAGCAGCACCGTCCGGGTCGCGTACTCCACGAAGCCGACGGCGCTGAACACCAGGGCCAGCGCCACCAGGACGTACAGGCAGCGCCGCGCGAGGTCGGTGGTCCACGGCACCGACAGCAGCAGCGTGTAGAGCAGCCCGAAGGGGACGTAGAAGAAGACGACCTGCTCGAGCGCGTGGGTGAAGTCGCCGGAGTACGCGGCCTGGACCGCGTAGAGGGCGACCGCGCCCAGCAGCAGCCACTCCAGCGGGCCGCGGGGCGTGGCCTCGCGTGCCGGGCGCTCGCCGCGCAGCCGGGGGACCGCGAAGGCCAGCGCGCCGGCCGCCACCACCAGGTACAGCGGGACCAGCAGGTTGGCCGACTCGCCCCCGGACTCGATCGGCACGCGGAAGGGCAGGGCGAGCGTCGCGGCCAGGGGGAGCAGGACGGGCCGGCGGTCGATCGCCCAGGCGGCGAGGCCGAGCGCGACCAGGCCCGCGACCGTCCCGGCCGCGGCGAGGGCCGGGCGGGCGCGGATGGGCTCGAACTGCGGCGTGTCCCAGATCTCGGCCACCAGCAGCACCGGCGTGAGGACGAGGGCGCCGAGCATCGCGGCGCCCCGCGCCCGCGCCGCCGGGGCGAGGACCACAGCCGCCGCCAGCAGGGCGGCGAGGACGATCCCCGCCTCCTTGAGGACGGTGGCCACGGCGAGGACGGTCACCTCGACCCCGCGATCTCGACGGCGGCGCCTTGCGCGGTCACCGTGCGCCCACAATCTCGAACGCTCGCCGCGTGAGGGCGGACACGTTCGGGTTGCGCATCCGCCGCTCCCACTCCGGCAGGCCGGTGCGGATCACCAGGCCCCGGCCGCTGCGGATCGCCACGATCACGCGCCGGCCCTCGGCGTCCTGGCCGGTGGCCACGAAGCGCCCGCCGTCGCCCGGGTCGTTGGTCACCTCGTAGCCCTGGAAGTCGGAGAACGAGCCGTCGCCGCCCTCGAAGAGGCCGATGCCGTCGTCGCCCACCAGCAGGTCGATCTCGCGGTCGCGCAGCGGGCCGATCCGCGCCCCGAAGACGTCGAAGGCCGACTCGCCGGTCGGGCGCACGAGCAGCCCGCCGCGCGGGCGGACCTCGCGGCGCAGCGACCCGGTCCCCAGCGAGAACACGCGGCCGCCGCGCTGCACGTAGCGGCGCAGGCGCGCGGACACGCGCGGCTCGACCCAGCGCGCGTTCCCGGCCAGCACGACGCCGCGGTAGCGCCCCAGGAACCCGGCCCCGCGGCGCGCGAGCTGCCAGTCGGTGACGAGGTCGTAGCGGCGGCGGGGACGGTCGAGCAGGCGCAGCAGGGGGCTTTCGTTGCGCGCGAAGCCGGGCGGCTCGCCGCGGCCGGCGAAGGGCCGCGCGACCCGCACGGGCCCGCCGGCGGTCAGCGTGTTGGGCAGGCCGTCGCCGTCGTCGTCCACCGGGTTGAGCCCCTGCCAGGTCACGAGCGGCAGCACCAGCAGGACGCGCTGGCGGCCGGGCCCGTTGACGGCGATCGGGACCTTGGCCCGGCGCCCGCCGGCGCGCAGCTCGAGCAGGTAGACGCCCGACGGGCGGCGCGGGACCCGCAGCCGCAGCAGCGGCCGGCGCCCGCGGCCGCGCAGCAGGGTCTCGGTCTGGCCGAGGCGGTGCAGGCGCCAGCGGTAGGGCAGGCGGCGCGAGTCGACGAACACCGTCACCCGGCTGCCGCCCGGCGCGGCGCGCGGCGGCGCCTGGCCCGCCAGGTAGCGCACGGTCACGCCGGGCCCGCCCGGCGGGTCGCCCGGGCGCGGGCGCGGCCCGAAGGGATAGGACGAGCCGACGTTGCCCGCGCGGTCGCGGACCTGGGCGACGATCGCGTAGGTCCCCGGCGGCGGGCGGCGGGCGCCGGCGATCGGACCGGCCCACTCGCCCTCGGTGGCGCCGGGGCCGGCGCGCAGGCGGGTCACCGCCCTCGGCCTGGGAAGGTCCGTGCGGTAGACGCGGAACACGGGCGTGCCCACCACGGTGGCGTTCTCGACCTCGAAGCGCACGGGGCGCTCGCCGGGGAGCGGGAAGATCAGCGGGCCCCGCGCGTCCTCGGGGCGCCGGACGCGGACGATCGGCCGCGGCGGGGTCCCGTCCACCGCGATCTCGTCGACCAGCGTCACCGAGCGCCCCTGCCGCCGCAGCCCCACCCGCACGCGGTAGGGGCCGTCGGGCACCACGCGCCCGGCGCCGTCGCGGCCGTCCCACATCAGCTGCACGGGCGCGCCCGCGCGCATGCGGCGGTTGCGGGCGAGGCGGCGCACCACGTCGCCGCTCTCGTCGAGCAGCGAGACCGTCGCGTCGTCGGTGCGCTTGAGGCGGATGCGGATACCGGCCCGGCGGTACTCGACGTGCGGTGAGAAGACCTTGGTGACGCTCAGGGTCTGCACCAGGCGCGGCGTCTGCTTGAGGCGCTGGGTGACGAAGAAGGCGCCCAGCGTGGCCAGCACGAGCGCCGCGAAGACCGCCTGCGCGAGGCGGGTCACAGTCGCACCACCGCGGCGTTGGGCAGGTCCCACTCGTGGAAGGCGGCCAGGCCGCGGGGATCGCGCGCGCAGAGCATCGTGCGGATGCTGCCCCCGTGGCAGACGACGAGCGCCGGCAGGCGGCCGGAGGCGCGGACGTCGTCGAGCGCCGCGCGCGTGCGCTCCTGCTGCTCGCGCAGGGACTCCCCGCCGGGGAAGCGGAAGGTCTCGCCGGCGGCGCGCCAGGCGGCGTAGAGCTCCGGGTCCTCCTCGGCCACGTCGCGCCACAGGCGGCCCTCCAGCTCGCCGCGCCAGCCCTCGGCCAGCCGCGGGTCGACGGTGACGCCGGGCAGGCCGAGGCGCTCGGCCACGATCTCCGCGGTCTCGCGCGCGCGGCTCAGGTCCGACGAGTGCACGGCGACGATCCCGTCGCCGGCGAGGCGGTCGGCCAGCTCGGCCGCCTGGGCGCGGCCGGTGTCGTTGAGCGGCGTGTCGAGCCGGCCCTGGATGCGGATCGGCTCTCGGTTGTCGTCGGTCTCGCCGTGGCGCGCGAGCAGGATCACGGATCGACGTTCGCCGTGTCCGAGCGCAGTCCTAGCCGCAGGGTCTCCAGCGGCAGGACGTCGGTGGGGCCGATGTTGCCCAGGTTGACCTCGGCCCCGAAGCGCTCGATGAACCACACCTGCTGCTCCTTGCGCGGGGCCTCGAAGACCATCAGCGCGGGATCGACCTCGTGGGCGATCTCGTCGATCAGGCCCATGCGGACCTCGCCGTCGGCGCGGTAGATGCCGGCCGTGCCGGTCTCACGGGCCTCGGCGATCACCTTCCACGCACCGGCCTTCAGCTCGCTGCGGATCTGCTCGACCCAGCGGTAGGGGGCCATGATCTTGGTGTCGTCCTTGGAGCCGACCTCCGAGAAGACGGTGAACTCCTTGGCCAGGCGCTCGATCAGCCGCAGCTTCTCGTCGTGGTCGAGGGTGATCGTGCCGTCGGAGACCTCGACGTGGGACAGGCCGAGCGCCTTGACGTAGTCGATCAGGCCGTCCAGGCGCCGCTGGGAGATCGCCAGCTCGGTCAGCGTGCCGCCGAGGACCACGGGGATCGCGTGGTCGCGGTAGCGGTCGAGCTTGGGGCGCAGGTTGCGCGTGGCCAGCGCCGAGCCCCAGCCGAGCTTGACGAAGTCGACGATGTCGCCGGCCACCTCGATCATGCCGTCGACCTCGGCCACCGACATGCCCTTGTCGAGGACGTGGGTGATGCCCTGCTCGCGCGGCTTCGCGCTCCGGGCGGGGAGGTCGAGGAAGCTGCCCACCGGCGGCCGCCGCTACTGCGTACGGTCGGCGCCCACGGTGACGACGACCTCGGCGTCCGGGCCGGCGATGGCCTGCGTGTTCGCGTCGAGGGACCGGACCCGGGCCCGCGGGACCTTGAGCAGCTGCGCCACCTCGTTGGCGGCGAGCCGCTGGTCGGGCGAGTACTGGACCGTCGTCTCCGAGCGCTGCTGGTCGGCGGCGTTGGTCACCTGGCCGCGGGCGAAGCCGCCGCTCTGGAGCTGGTCGGCGACCTGCGCGGCCAGGCCGGGGACGGTGGTCCCGTTGAGCACCGCCACGGTCACGTCGCCGCGCGAGACGGGCGCCGCGCCGCCGGCCGTGTTGCGCGGCGCCGTGCCCTGCGGCGGGCCGACGGTGTTGGCGGGCTCGGTACCCGAGTCCTCGCCGCCCAGGACCTGGGTGGCGAGCAGCACCACGAGGACGAGGCCGGCGACCACGCCGGCCCCGATGCCGAGCGCGCGCCGGCGGCCGCCGGGGGGGCCGCCGCGACCGCGCCGGGGCGCGGCCTGGGAGGCCGGGGGCCGGCGCAGCGGCGCGGCGCCGGGACGCCGGACCTCGGTGCGCTCGGGGGGCGTGCGCGGGGGGGCCGCGGTGGACGCGGCCGGGGTGGCGGGCGCCGGGCCTGCGGGGCGCCCCGGCCCCGCCGCGCCCGCCGCGGGAGTCGCCGCGGGAGCGGGCCTCGGAGCCTGGCCGGGCGGAGCCGCCGGCGGAGCGCCCTGCCCGGGAGGGCCGGAGGGAGCCGGCGGCCCCTGCCCGGGCGCCGGCGGGCGGGGCGCAGCGCCCGGCGCGGACGGGCCCTGGCCGGGCGCAGCGCCCGGCGCGGACGGGGCGGGGCGGGCGGGCGAGCCGGGCGTCCCCGGCGCGGGAGTGGCACCGGGAGGGCCGGGAGGAGCCGTGCCGGGTCCCCCGGGGCCGGGGGTGGCCGGGGCGGGCCGGCCGGGGCCGGGGGCCGGCGCGCCTGGCTTCGCGGGGGCGGACGGGGCGGCGGCGGCGGGGACCGGCGCGGGCTTGCCCGGGGGCTGGGTCTGTCCCGGCGCCGGCTTGCCCGGGGGCTGGGTCTGTCCCGGCGCCGGCTTGCCCGGAGGCTGGGTCTGCCCAGGCGCCCCGGGCCGGGCGGGGGGAAGGGTCTGGCCGGGCTGCGCCTGCGCGCGCTGCGCGGCGGGCGTCCCCGCGCCCATCGGCTGGGCGACCACGCGCCGCTCGCCCCCGGCGGCGGCCGCGGCGGCCGGCCGCTGGGCGGCCTCGGAGGCGTGCGCGATCACGCGGTCCTGGAGCTCCTGCGCGCGCTCGGGCGCGCGGCCCGCCCACTCGCGCAGCCGCCTGACCTCGCGCGCCTGCGCGAAGTAGAGAAGCGCGAGCACGGCCAGGCCCGGTATCGCGGCGAACCCGGCGTAGGCCCCGTACTTCTCGATCTCGCTCGAGAGCGAGAGGGCGAAGACTTCCACCATGAGCGCCAGAGTCTAGGAGGAGACCCGGAGGGCCGGTGCCGTGCGCGCCGTGGAGAGCTCGGCGACCTTGGCGGCCAGCCCGGCCGCGTCGCCCTCCAGGACCAGGACGTTGACCTGGTCGAAGGTCTCCTCGACCCACGCCGGGTCGAGCGCCGGGCGCTCGGCGGCGAGGATCTTCTCCGCCGGCGTCCCCTGGGGGCGCTCGTAGGGGTTGAACAGGTCCTCGTGCAGCTTCTCCCCCGGGCGGCGGCCCACGATCTCCACCGCGATGTCCTCGTCGGGCTCCAGCCCCGACAGCCGGATCATGTCGCGCGCCAGCTCGACGATCGGGACGGGATCGCCCATCTCCAGCACGAACACCTCGCCGCCCTCGCCCAGCGAGCCGGCGCGGATGATCAGCTGGACCGCCTCGGGGATGGTCATGAAGTAGCGGGTCATGCGGTCGTCGGTGACCGTCACCGGCCCGCCGGCGGCGATCTGCTCGCGGAAGATCCGCACCACCGAGCCCGAGGAGCCGAGCACGTTGCCGAAGCGCACCGTCGTGTACTTCGTGGCGGGATGGTGGGCGCCCGATGCCTCCACCGCCCACTCGGCCAGCGCCTTGGACGCGCCCATCACCGTCTTGGGCGTCACCGCCTTGTCGGTGGAGACCAGGACGAAGCGCTGCGCCCCGTACTCCCCCGCGATGCGCGCGACGATGCGCGTGGCCAGCGAGTTGTTGCGCACCGCCTCCACCGGGTTGCCCTCCATCAGCCCCACGTGCTTGTAGGCGGCGGCGTGGAAGACCACCGCCGGGCGGTGCGCGGCGAACACCTCGCGCATCCGCTCCTCCTCCTTGCAGTCGGCCAGCACGGCGGTCGTGCTGCGGAAGTGGCGGACGTCCTCCAGCTCGCGCGTGATGTCGAACAGGTTGTCCTCGGCGTGGTCGAGCAGGACCAGCCGGCGCGGCGCCACGCGCGAGATCTGGCGGCACAGCTCCGAGCCGATCGACCCGCCCGCGCCGGTCACCATCACCACCTCGCCGGTCAGGTAGGCCCCGACCCGCTCGAGCTCCACGCGGACCGGCTCGCGGCCCAGGACGTCCTCGACCTTGAGCTCGCGCACCTGGCGCATGACGTTGGCGCCGCCGGCCAGCAGCTCGAAGACGGTCGGCAGGGTGCGGACGGGGATCCCGCGCGCGCGGCACGCGGTCACCACGCGCGCGCGCAGCGTGCCGGGCGCCGAGGGGATCGCGATGATGACCTCCTCGGGCTCGACCTCGTCGAGGATCCGCGGCAGCTCGCCGGTGGCGCCCAGAACCCGCAGCCCGTGATCGAGGCGCAGCCCGCGCTTGCGCGGGTCGTCGTCGGCGAAGCCCACCGGCCGGTAGCCCAGCGCGGGGTTGCGCACGATCTCGCGCAGCACCAGGCGCCCGCCGTCGCCGGCCCCCACGATCAGGACGTCGCGCGCGCCGCGCGTGGGCGTGAAGCCGCGCACCGGGCGCTCCAGGACCTCGGAGATCAGCAGCCGCACCCCCGCCGTGAAGGCCAGGGCCAGCAGGCCGAAGAGCACGATCACGCCCGCGGGCGCGGACACCGCGATCTCCGAGCCGGCGCGCGTGGTGATCTTGACCGGGTGCGCGATCGCCACGTAGGCGGCCACGGCGATGGTGAGCAGCACCACGGCGCGCAGGACCGTCTCGTAGTCGCCGCGGCCGAAGTAGCGCCACCACTTCTGGTACATGCCGCTGAGCGCGAAGACGACGATCGCGCCGACCACGACCGGGGCGATGGTCGCCTCGAGCAGGTCGACGTAGCGCGGCGGGATGCCGCGATCGAAGCGCAGGACGAAGGCCAGCCACCATGCGAGGGCCACCAGCAGGCCGTCGGAGACGATCTGCGGCAGCGAGTGCCGGTGCACCGGGAGGCCCGCGGACCGGATCCGGCGGCGCATCCGCGGGATTCTAGAGAGCCACGAGGAGGTCCGTGTAGAGCGCGGGGTCCCGGCGCACGCGCTCTTGCACGACCCGCTCGCGCTTGCCCAGGTCCAGCTCCTCGGGATCGGCGAGGCGCCGCAGCCGCCCCTCGGCCAGCAGCCGCTCGTCGACGCCGCCGAGGCGCCCCTCGAAGGTCGTGTAGACGGGAGTGCCGAGCGCGACGGCCTCGCGGTTCATGGTCCCGCCGGCGCTGATCACCAGGTCGGCGCGGGCGACCAGGGACTGCGCGTCGATCGCATGCTCGGGGACGATCAGCCCGCCCGCGGCGCCCAGCTCGGCGCGCTGCTGCGCCGTGCGCGGCAGCACCACGGCCTGGGCGTCGCCGTCGGCGCGCAGGCGCTCGATCACCTGAGCGAACAGCGGGTTCTCGAAGCGGTGGTAGAGCGAGACGGCCGGCGGCGTGCGCACGACGACGATCGGCCGCGCGGGATCGAGGCCCAGCTCGCCCAGGACCGCGTCGTCGGGCTCGAAGTCCGACAGGTAGTACTCCTCCTTGAGGCCGGGGTAGCGGCGCAGCTTGCGCCGGGCGCCGTAGCGGTCCAGGCGCTCGGGCGGGATCGCCTCGGGGACCACCACGGCGCGCGCCAGGCGGCAGTTGACGTTGTGCTGGACGGTCGCCCACTCGTAGTCGAAGGTCGTGGTGGACGGGACGCGCAGGAGCCTGGCGGCCACCATCACGTCGTTGGAGGCGTGGCCGATGGCGACGTCGAAGCGGGGGCGCCGGCGCGCCCAGCGGACGAGGGCGGCGCTGCGCGAGGCCAGCCCCAGGGCCTTGTCCGCCACGCGCGCGCCGCGGTGGCGGCCGATCGCCGTGTGCTCGATGCCGTGGCGCTCGCACAGCTCGAGGGTCTGGGCGAAGTCGCGCGCGGTCACCTCCACCTCCCAGCCGCGCCCGCGCAGGGTCTCGACGACGGGGCGCAGGGCGAGGACGTGAGGGGAGTTCGTGAGGTCGATCCAGGCCCTCAGGCCCTTGCCTCCCGGATGGCCGAGACGACCTGGATGGCGTCGAGGCGGTCGAGGACCGGGCTCATGGGGATGGCGAGGTGGGTCGCGGCCAGCTCGTCGGTGACCGGCAGCCGCGCCGCCGCGCCGTGCTCGCGCATCGGCGCCTGGCGGTGGACGGGCGTGCGGTAGTAGCCGCGCGCACCGATCCCCACCCGCGCGAGCGCCTCCTCCAGCTCCGGCGCGCGGGGGTGGCGGACCACGTACAGGTGCCACGCGGGCTCGGCGCCCTCGGTGGGCCTGGGGAGCGCGACCAGCTCGGCCAGGCCCGCCTCGGCGTAGTGGCGCTCGGCGGCGCGGCGGCCGTCCGACCACGCGTCGAGGTGGGGCAGCAGCACCCGCAGCAGCGCGGCCTGGAGCTCGTCGAGCCGGCTGTTGTAGCCCACGTCGTCGTAGGTGACCTTGTCCGCGGAGCCGTGGAAGCGCAGGCTCCGCGCGCGCTCGGCGATCGCGTCGTCGCCGGTGACGATCGCGCCGCCGTCGCCGAAGCCGCCCAGGTTCTTGGACGGGAAGAAGCTGAAGGTGGC
>Ga0299907_10001673_pt1 | contig 12918 bp, 11 predicted proteins | sample RVTome_16_FD_198680 | JGI IMG/M metagenome (GOLD analysis project Ga0299907, IMG submission 198680) | Soil microbial communities from uranium-contaminated site in the Upper Colorado River Basin, Wyoming, United States - RVT152D67 (version 2) ... | reverse complement strand
AGCCGACCACCTCGGAGGGAGATCCCATGAGTGATGGAGCGAGACCCTTGTAGAGAGCAAGCTCATCGCCACCGTTGAGCGCGGCGTCCGCCGACGCCTCGGCGGTGCATCCAAGGAACCGGAGTAGCGATACGTAGTAGGTGTCGAACAGGTCCTGCGCCGACAACCCGATCGCTCGAGCGAGTCCGATTGCTATATGACAGGTCCGAAGCGCATGCTCCACCGGCTGCCCGGTGCCGAGGTCGGTCGCCAGAGAAATGGCCGCCAATAGGTCGGCCAGCCGAACCTGTTGTGGAGCGGTCGACATGGGACAAGTGTCGCTCCCGAAGTCCTCGACGTAAATGCTATGGCGATCGTCGGGGTATGTGTTGCCCGCAGGTCTGGCGCCGTCCGGCGCTCGGGGGTACAAAGAGCGGGGGCGCGGCGGGGTGGACGGTGGTTCTTCTGCAACTCCAAGTGATTCGAGGAGGAGATCTGGGTGCGAGTGCTCGTCACGGGTGCGAACGGGAAAGTCGGGTCGGCCACGGTCAAGGCCCTGATGGCCCGAGGCCATGAGGTGCGGGCCACCGACTTGCATCGGGGGGTTTTCGAGCGACCTGAGGAGGGCGCGCCCGAGTACATTCAGGCCAACCTGACCGACGCGGGAGACGCGTACGCCGTGTCGCGTGACATGGAGGTAATCGTGCATCCCGCGGCCATCCCCGAGCCGACCCACAACCCCCCGCATGTCGTCTTCCACAACAACCTCATGTCGACGTTCAACATGATCGAAGCCGCTATCAGGTTGGGGGCGGGGCGCTTCGTCAACATCTCGAGCGAGACGGTTCCCGGTTTCTTCTTTGCCGAGCGCGAGTTCCTCTCGGACTATGTACCGATAGACGAAGAGCACCCGATCCGACCGCAGGATCCGTACGCTCTCTCCAAGTACTTCGGTGAGCTGCTGATGGATGCGGCAATCCGTCGTTCCGACATTCGGTGTATCTCGATACGTCCGACCTGGGTTCAGCACGAGGGCAACTACGAACGCAATCTTGGTCCGCACATCCGTGACGAGTCACTCCCGAGCCCCAGCTTCTGGAGCTACATCGATCTCTACGATCTGGCCGACGCGCTCTGCCTGGCGGCCGAATCTGACCTGGAGGGGCACGAGGTCTTCTACATCACGTCCCCGGACAACATTGGGTCACGCGATCTCGTCCAGATGGTCAAGCAGCATCACGGTGACAAGGTCGAGATCCGGACATTGGCACGCCCCGATGCAAGCGGTACCTCCTTCGCGAAGGCCGAGCGGATGCTCGGCTACTCGCCCACTCGGTCGTGGCGTGACTATCTCGATGACGAGGGCCGGCTCAAACCGGGCCTCGGCTGATCCCATCAGCACGTTTCCCTCACGCTCCGACGCCCCATCGGGACGTCTCCGCTCACGCCGGCGCGGAGCGCCGCCGTCGGGAAATGCTTCCCCCTGCGCCAAGGTCTATAGTTTGGTCCGGTGCAGTGTGCCGAACACTGGAACGGTTCGCGACGCGGCACGCTTATTTCGGGAGAGAGGACGGGGGCAATGAAGGCGATAGTGATCGACAGTCCGAATCAGATCGAGTTTCGCGACGTCGAAAAACCCGTCTGCGGGCCCGGCGATGTGCTCATCAAGAGCGCGAAGGCCGGTCTGTGCCGGACCGACCTCGAGCTTCTCCAGGGTGTGGTGCCCGAGGCGTGGTGCCGGTATCCGCTGATTCCGGGTCACGAGTGGAGCGGCACGGTGGCGGAGGTCGGGGCCGACGTGACGGAGCTCGCCGTCGGGGATCGCGTGGTCAGTGAGGGCATGATCCCCTGCAATCACTGCAAGCGGTGCAAAGAGGGCGCCACCAACCTGTGCGAGAACTACGACCAGCTCGGCTTCACGCGGCCGGGCGGATGCGCCGAGTATGTGGTCGCGCCGAGGCATGTGGTTCAGCGACTTCCCGGAGATGTCTCGTTCGAGTCCGCCGTTTTGGTCGAGCCCGCTGCTGTTGTTTTGCATGTCATCTCTCGTGTGAAGCCGTTGCCCGGAGAGGCCGTTGGCGTAGTGGGAATCGGCACGCTGGGATCCATCGCAGTGCAGATCCTCAAGCTGTTCGGTCCGCGCGCGCTTATCGCCTACGGAATCCGGGCCGAGGAACTGGAGTTCGCCCGCCAGATGGGGGCTACCCACACGGTCAACGTCGCCGAGCAGGATCCTGAGGAGGCGACTCACAAGATTCTGGGTGAAGGGACCGACCTGATTGTGGAAACGGCCGGGTCACCCAAAGCCGTAAAGACCGCGCTCAACACTGTTCGCAACGGCGGAAGGGTTGGTGTTCTGGGCATCGCGGGAGAGGACGCTCGGCTCGAGATTCCGTCCGACTATTTCGTTGCGAAGGATGCCGGTGTTGTTGGGGCCTTTTCCTACACGACCTCGATCTGGAGCGAGGTTCTGCGCCTGGTCAACAACGGACTTGTCAATTTCGATCCGATCGTCACCCACCGCTTCGCCGCTCAGGATTTCTCCAAGGCCTACGAGTTGATGGACAACCGGGGTACTGAGGTCGTAGCGAAGATCGTGCTCGAGCACGACCAGTCGATCCCGGCGTAACAATGCGCCTATGCGCAGTGTGGAATCCGAGCGAGCACCGGCGCGCTCTGTGCGTTGCCGATGACGTCGGGACCTACCCGGTTGCCCGTTTCGGCGACGCGGCGGAGCTGCTGGCCAACTACGGCGGGAGTCTCGAGGCAGCCGTTGCGGATGCGGGTGTCTCATCAGACTCTCTCGGCCGTTACGACGACCTAGCGAAGAACGAGCTCGGACGCGACGTGCCGAGTCTTGTCGCTCCGATCGCGCCGGTCGAGGTATGGGCGGCCGGGCTGACATACGAACGAAGTCGTGACGCGCGCATGCACGAGTCCAGCGAGCAGGATGTCTACGAGCGGGCCTACGAGGCGGAACGTCCCGAGCTGTTCTTTAAGGCGACGGGAGCGCGCGTCATGGGCCCCGGAGCGCCAGTCGGTCTGCGGGCGGATTCCGAGTGGCAGATTCCGGAACCCGAGATCGCCCTTGTGCTCGATACAACTGGTGGTGTGGTCGGTTACACCCTGGGCAACGACATGAGCAGCAGGGATATCGAGGGGGAGAACCCGCTCTTTCTGGGACAGGCCAAGATCTTCGCCGGGTCCTGCGCTCTTGGCCCAGCGATCGTGTCGGCCGCCGCAATTGAGGACCCGTACTCCCTCGAGATCGAAATGAGCATCATTCGCGGCGGAGAAACCGTCTTCGCCGGATCGACGAGCACTGCCCGGCTCCACAAACGGTTCGATGTCCTCGCGGCCTACATGAAACGCGAAAACTGGATCGCACCGGGTACGGTGCTGCTCACCGGCACGGGCATCGTGCCGCCCGATGAGTTCACCCTTCAACCGGGTGACGTGATCGAGATCTCCTGCGACTCTATTGGTGTGCTGCGCAATCGCTGCGAGCCGGCAGGGAGCCTGGAGGCTCCGCCCGGCTGGACGATCCCACCCGGCCACTAGCTAGCCTGACCCGGGGGGCGGAGTGTGAGCGGGCACCCCGCGGGGCACCCACCCACACTCCAGAACCGGCTACGGCGAGAACTTGTAGATCGTTGTGGTCTCGTACACCTGGCCTGGTCGCAGCACGGTCGACGGGAAGTTCGGCTGGTTGGGAGAGTCCGGGTAGTGCTGCGTCTCGAGTGCAAAGCCGTCGGTCTGGCGGTACACCTTGCCGCTTGTACCGACGAGCGTGCCATCGAGGAAGTTACCCGAGTAGAACTGGATTCCCGGCTCTGTCGTGAGGATTCTGAGCCTGCGCCCAGTCGTCGGCTCGCGCACATCAGCCGCCTCGATCATGGTCTTGTCGTTCGGGTTTGAACGGTTGAGCACGAAGTTGTGGTCGTAGCCTTGCCCGATCACTATCTGCTCGTGGCTGTCGCGAATGCGCTGGCCGATCGCCTTTGACCTCGTGAAGTCGAAGGGCGTGCCGGCCACGGGCGCGATCTCACCTGTTGGGATCAGAGTCGGGTCGACCGGGGTGTAGTGGTCGGCGTTGAGCTTCAGCCTGTGGTCCTCGATCGTGCCGGACCCCTCGCCTGCGAGGTTGAAGTACGCGTGATTGGTGAGGTTGACGATAGTGGGAGCACTCGTCGTTGCGTGGTAGTCCATCCGGATCTCGTTGCGGTTGGTCAAGGTGTAGACGACCTTGGTTTCGAGCGTTCCCGGATAGTTTTCCTCTCCCGCAGGACTCGTGTAAGTGAGCTCGAGGGCTACGCTCCTGTCGTTCACCACCTCGTTCGCGTCCCACACTCGCTTGTCGAATCCCTTGACGCCTCCGTGGAGATGGTTCGGACCGTTGTTGGTTGCCAGCTGGTACTCGACGCCGTCGAGTGTGAACTTGCCCTCCGCGATCCGGTTGGCGTAGCGGCCGGTGATCGAACCGAAGTAGGGGCTCGACGTCACGTAATCATCGAGGTTATCGAAGCCGAGCGTGACATTGTCGAAGCGACCCTTGCGATCGGGGACCTCGATCGACTGGATGATGCCGCCGTACGTCATGATCTTGACCTTCATCCCGCGCGAATTGGTCATCGTGTACAAGTCGACCTGCTGCCCGTCAACGGTTCCGAAGGGCTCACTGCTGATGCTCGGTGCAGGCGGCTTCTTTTTGTTTGAAGCTGCGCCGGCGAGGCCAACGGCTGTGCCGGTCAGCAGGAGGATCGCGCCGAGAAGCGCTAGAACACGGCTTGAACTCCGTTGCCGTAAGAGTCGAAGCATTGGTTTTCTCCTATTGTTGGTGGTGAGCCCGCCGATCGCCGTCGATCGAACAAGTCTGTTTCCCGTCGGTTATGGCCTTGCAAGACTCGAACGGTCGATCGGCGGGCCGCGGCAACCCCGACCCCGCCCGTGGCGGCTCGAAACCATCGCTCCCGCGCGCGACGATCCCGAACCGGCCATCAGGCGGGGTCCAGGTAGATCGTCTTGGTCTGGGTGTAGAACTCGATTGCGGAGCGGCCTTGTTCGTGCGGACCGTACCCGCTGCCCGACAGGCCCCCGAAGGGCACGTGAACCTCGGCCCCCGCGGTCTGCGAGTTGACGTGAACGATGCCGGCTTTGATTCGCTCGACGAACTTCTTCGCGCTGTCGAGATCGCGGGTGAAGATCGAGGCAGAGAGGTCGAAGGTGGTTCCGTTGGCCCGTTCGATTGCCTCATCGTCATCGTCGACCGGCCAAACGGCGACGTTGGGGCCGAATACCTCTTCGCACGAGAACTCCGCGTCGTGCGGTAGATCGGTGAACACCGCGGGGGCCATGTAACAGCCTTTCGCGTACTCACCGTCGGTGAGCCGCTTCCCTCCGCATTGCAGTTTGCCTTGCTTCTCGGCTCGTTCGAGAGCATCGAGCACGCCGGTGAGCTGCACCTCGTTGACGAGCGGCCCCATCTCCGTGCTTTCGTCGAGGCCGTAGCCAACCTTCATGCCGCTGGCTTTGGCGACCAGCTTTTCAGTGAAGTCGTCATAGAGATCGCGCGCGACATACACGCGCCGAGTCGCCGTGCACTTCTGGCCCGCGGACGCGAATGCTCCCAGTGCTACAGCCGCGACGGCCGAGTCCAGAGCCGCGTCGGAACGAACGATGACCGGGTTGTGACCCCCCATCTCCAGCTGCACGCGCTTCGCCGACCTGGAGGCCTTCTCGAGGATCCCTCGCCCCGTCTCCGTGGACCCGGTGAAGGAGATCGCGTCGACGCCGTCGTGCTCAACCATCGCGGCTCCGACCTTGCTGCCGGCACCGATAACCACATTCACGACGCCGGGAGGGATCCCTGCGTTGTCGAGAGCCTCGATCAGACGGAGCCCGGTTAGAGCCGCGTCGTCGGCGAGTTTCAGCACCACCGTGTTGCCGAAAACCAGTGCGGGCGCCAGCTTCCACGTCGGAATCGCGGCGGGGAAGTTCCAGGGAGTGATGATTCCGATGACGCCGACCGGACTTCGTCGCGTGAACAACCATGTCTGCGCCTGATCGGAGGCGTACTGCTCTCCGAAGGGGCGATGGGCCTCGCCGGCGAAGAAACGAAGAATCGCAGCCGCCCGGGCGGACTCGACGCGCGCCTCGGCGAACGGCTTACCCATCTCGCGCGTCATCAGGCGTCCCCACTCGTCGGCGCCGGCCTCGAGATCGTCTGCGGCCTCGCGCAGAACTCGGGCGCGCGCACTCGCCGCCATGCCGGCCCATACGGGAGCCGCTCGAAGGGCTGCTTGAACGGCAGAGTCGACCTCGGCCTCTCCGGACCGGGCCAACCGGCCGATCGTCTCACCGTTGCCGGGGTCCCTGTCGCCGACGGTGTCGTCGGTTTCCTCCCACCGGCCATCGATGAAGTTCCGTGCGGTCGGAATGGTCATCGTTACACCTCCGGGATCGCGAGATCCTTGGGTCGAGAGTCCATCGGCTGTTTCATCAAGTCGGGGTCGAGCTCTTCCATGAGGCGAAGGCAGAGCTCGGCTCGTCGCACGCGCTCACGTCCAAGCCGCACGGCGGTGTCTTCCACGTGCATGCCCGTCGGATAGATGCCCGGCGAGCTCCGAACGCCGAGCTTGACGTACATCGGTGCGGCCGCCCGTACCATCTGGGGCACCTCGTAAAAGCGGACGAAACCACCTTGGTCGTCGGGAACCTCGACGTACACATCAAGGGGCGGGCTCACCGCGGCGCGGATCTCTCGGAGTTGATCGACTGAAAGATCGGTCGCGACGTTGATGGTGCCGGCTCCAAGCTCCTCGAGGGTGCGAGCCGTTGCGGGGTTGGCGACGGGGAGCAGTACCGAGGTCTTGAGCACGAGATTGACCGGGAGGTCTCCGCCGGCGCGGGCCTTGTTGAGCACCGCCAGAACGCCGACGTCGGCGACCAGCAGGCTGCGGATGCCGAGTTCGCAGGCGCGTTTGGCCTCGGCGAGACACGCGGCCAGGTCGGCATTGCCTCGGGCCGAACCCGCGTGCGAACTGGTGACGAGGGCCTGGCCCCCTGTCGCCCACGCACCCCGGGGGCCGAGAAACAGGCTGACCTCGATTGCGTGCTCTGCCCCGATTTGAGCCATCTCGGCGATCTCGGCGTCCGTGAGCATCATGACCCCGCTGCCCTGTGATATCCGCTGCACGGGGACGCTCCGCTGGTGAGCCTCCTCGACGACCGCGCGCAGGACGGCGGGCCCCTCGGTGCTGGGGATCTCGATGCGGTAGCGCGCGCCATCAGAGAAGCGCTCCGATGACTCTCCCGCTGAGGGATCCCAGTCGTAGCCGGTGGACGCGAGTAGCCGGCGAAGATCCTCGAACGTCACGACGCTGTACCCCCCATGTGGTGCCCCCCGATCGCCACCCTTGGAAATGACTCTCCTGCCGCGTGGACAAACACTGTTCGGAACAGTATAACTGTCGAGAGTAGAGCTGCCGTGGGCACCGTCCGGGGGTGGGCCTCGGTTGGGGCGACTCTATGGGTGGAGGGAGGACCCGAGGTGGGCAAAGAAGACTTCGCTCCGTTTGGAATCTCGAGCGGCAAGTTCAGTCGTCGAGATCTGCTGCGCCGAGCCGCGCTGGGAGGCGCAGTTGCGACCATTCCGTTCCTCGCAGCTGCGTGCGACGAGGACGAGGGAGGCGGAGGCGGCGGCGGAGACTCATCGGCGAGTGTCGGCAACTTCCCCGAGACCCCCGACTACAACTTCGTGTTCGTCAATCACGTGACGACCAACCCCTTCTTCGTCCCCACCATCTACGGGCTGCAGGATGCGGCGGCGCTGCTGGGAATCCCCGAGCCGCAGTGGACCGGTTCGGAGGAATCGGATGTGCAGGAGATGGTCGATGCGATGAACACAGCGGTCTCCGGTGACGCCGACGGAATCGCCGTTGCCGTCGTGGACACGGAGGCGTTCACCGGTCCTATCCAGGACGCCCTCGACGCGGGCATTCCCGTGGTCAGCTACAACGCCGACGGCACCGGACTCGGCTCGACCCCTCGTCTCGCCTATGTCGGTCAGGACTTGTATGGATCCGGCTTCGAGATGGGAAAGCGAATCGTAGACCTCGTCGGTGAGGGCCCAGTGGTGTTGTTCATCGCCACCCCGGGCCAGCTCAATATTCAGCCACGGATCGATGGTGCCGCCGATGCGATCAAGGAGTCGGGCGCTCCTATCGAGTTCGAGCAGATCACGACCGGCCCCGAGCTCCCCGAGGAACTGTCGGCCATCGAGGCGTATTACAACGGCCATAAAGACGTGAAGGGCATGTTCGCAGTCGACGCCGGAAGCACTCAGGGTGTGGCGCAGATCATGGAGAAGTACGATCTCGCCGCCGCCGGAGTGAAGGCGGGAGGTTACGACCTCCTACCCGAGACGCTGCAACTGATCAACGACGGCCACATGGACTTCACGATCGACCAGCAGCCGTACCTCCAAGGCTTCTTTCCTGTGTTCCAGTTGTTCGTGTACAAGATCTCCGGAGGACTGAGCGGCGTTGCCGAGACCAACACTGGTCTGCTGTTCGTAACGGCAGATAACGTGGCCGGTTACCTCGAGACTGAATCGCGCTTCGAGGGAGATGCTGAGGAGCAGAAGATCCTCGAGCCCGCCACGTAAGGTAGCTAGCGACCCACATGGCCAAGCAAGCCACTGACGAGATCTCGACAACAGATCGAGTAGGGGCAGGGGGCCCTAAGACAGACGGTGTTGCTCGCCTCGCGACTGCACTCTGGCGTCGTCGCGAGGCGAGCATCGCCCTAGTCGCCATTCTCCTGCTCCTTTACTTCCAGTCGTCCAACTCGGCGTTCTTGTCGCAGGCCAATGTCAGGGGTCTCGCGCAATCCGGATACGCAACCGCGATAATCGCGTGTGGGCTAGTGATGCTGCTGATCTGCGGCGAGATCGATCTGTCGGTGGGCTCGGTGATGGGGTTCACACCCATCATCGTGTATCTCGCCGATCAGGAATTTGTCTTTCCTATGGCGGTCGTCGTTGCTCTGCTGGTTACTGCGCTCGTGGGTTTCCTGAACGGGGTAGTCACCGTGTACCTCCGGGTGCCCTCGTTCGTGACAACTCTTGGAACGCTATTCCTGCTGACCGGTTTGAACGTCACGCTTACCGACGGTTTCCCCAAGCCAGCACCTGAAGAAAGCGGTCTCACGCGGATACTCGGGGGCGGACCGTTCTCGGGCATCATCATGGCTCTCATCGTCGTCTTCTTGATGCACTTGTTGCTGACACGCACGCGCTGGGGCCTGCATACATTCGCGGTGGGAGGCAACCTGGTTGGGGCGTCAGAGGCGGGCGTGCGCGTCAATCGCGTGAAGATCGGCAACTTCATGCTGTGCAGCATGCTCGGTGGCCTCGCAGGCATCATGGAGGCCATCCGTATCAACTCTGTAGATCCACTGGCCGGTGGTCCGAATGTCATGTTCCTTGCGGTTTCGGCCGCCGTCATCGGGGGAACCGCACTGGCCGGTGGCTCCGGGACGATCCTCGGCGCGTTCTTTGGCACGGCGGTACTGGCCATCTTGCGCAATGGATTCACGCTGCAGGGTGTCAGCGCGAACACGTTCAACATCATCCTGGGCATTGCGATCCTCGTCGCCATGACGCTGAACGTGTACGTCGGACGCCTACGGCGTACGGGGAGGACTTGAAGTGACTCCTCCTGAGCTCGACGAGAAGGACATCCTGAGAGCGGAGAACATCGTCAAGCGGTTCGGCGCCCTGACCGCCCTGGATGGCGTCACTCTGCATCTACGCAAGGGCGAGGTGCTCGGACTCATCGGAGACAACGGCGCGGGCAAGTCGACACTCATCAAGATCATCACCGGCTATCACCGTCCGGACGCGGGGACGCTGTCCATAGAGGGGCAGGAGGTACAGCTCAAGTCCGTCTCGCAGGCGCGAAGCCTCGGCATCGAGACGGTCTTTCAGGACCTCGCGCTCGTCAACGAGTTGAGCGTCTTCCACAACATGTTCTTAAACAGCGAGCTCACGTTCAAACCGCTTCCGTTTCTCAACAATCGAGAAATGAAGAGGCGAACGCGCAAATATCTTGACGATATGGGTGTGAAGATTCAGGCTATCGATGTCGAGGTCGCCCAGCTTTCGGGAGGTCAGCGCCAGGCGATCGCGGTGGCCCGATCGGTCTATTCAAACGCGAAGATCCTGCTGCTCGACGAGCCTCTAGCTGCAATGGGTGCGAAAGAGGGTGCGATGATCCTCGATCTCGTCCAGCGCCTAAAGGAGAAACGCGAGGTCTCGATCATCCTGATCGCGCACAACTACGCACACGTCCTCGAGGTATGCGACCGGGTGAACCTACTCCAGCACGGGAAGATCGCCTACGACGAGAAGGCCAGCGATACCTCCATCGAGGAGCTCACGGAACTGGTCGTCGCCGAGTATCGAAAGGCGCGCGAGACGGCCTGATCCGGAGTCAGCGCGCGGGCATGCCGGGCATGTTTACGTGCGATCGGACCGATGCTCCGAGCTCGGTCATGAAGTCCGAGTAGGGGCCGACCTTCTTGTCCGCATACTGAGTGAGGTCCCACAGGTCGGTGGTGCCGTTGCGCAGGGCTTCCCTGACTGTGTCGTGCAACTCGTAGGTGTAGGCGAGGCCCTTCTCGAGCCATTCGATCGCCCTGTCGCCCTCCATTACGTCGTAGTGCGCGGTCAGCAGGACACTGGGTTTGAGTGAGATGAGCCGTCGGATGGTGTTCTGGTAAGCGGTTGCGTCGTAATAGCGAGGGGGTATCAGCAGCTGGCCGGCTCGTGAGTAGATTCCTCTCTCGAGCACCGCATCGATTATGACGGCCGCTCCGCTGCGGGCGTCCCAAATGCCGAGGTGACCGAGGCTGTGTCCTGGTAGATGCATCACCTCGACTCGCCAATCGGGACCGAGCCGAATGGTCTCCCCCCCACGCAACCCGAAATCGACCGGGCAGTCCCCGCCCAGATCTCGGAACATTCCGGCCCTGTCCTCGCCCTCTGATTGTGGAAAACCGAAGGCGGCATGCCATCCGTAGTTCTCGTTCATCATCGCAGCGTTGCTCTCGATCCACGGCCGGTCGAGCTCGTGACACAAGAGTCGAGCGCGCGGATTGAGCTTCTTGAGCAGATGATCTCCGCCACAGTGATCCACGTCGGCGTGGCTGATGATCACGTCGTCAACGGCTTCGATGGACGCACCAAGGCTCTCGAGATACGGGACGATGACCTCTTCGGGGGTCGGTCCAATGCCCGTGTCGACGAGAAGCTTGCGATCGGGTCCGTCGAAGTAGTACTGGCACATGATGCGCGGACCGATGTCCGACTGAATTCGATGGATACCAGGAACAATCTCCATGCCGTCCTCCCTCGGTGTCACACGAGTACCCTTAACTCACCGTCGGCGACCCATACTTTGAACTTCCTCAGCCTGATCTTTGGAAAGGCTATGCATTGTCCAGTTGGCACATGGAACTCCAGAGAGTGCCAGGGGCAGGTGATTACTTCGCCGTCATGGATCCACGAGAGCTTCCATTCGGTGTGGGGGCCGTAGTCGATCGTTCCCGATGTAGCTCCCGAGCACAGCGGCCCGCGCTGATGAGGGCAGAGATTCGGAATCGCGTGGTACTCGCCTTTGATATTGAAAACGCCGATCTCTCGACTCGCGGCGCGCACTATGTGATGGGCGCCGTCGGGCAGGTCTTCAGCCCGTCCGATCGAATATTCCTCAGCCACCGGCCACCTCGCTCGGTCTATCGAGGTTGAAGAACCGCGCAGCGTTGCCACCCATGATGTTCGTGCGAGCCTCCGGCGAGAACGGGAGACCGAAAACATGCTGGGGGTGGTCGAAGTCGTGATGCGGCCAATCCGACGCAAACATCGCCCGATTGGCGCCGTCGAACAGGTCGAAGATCTTCACGATGTCGCCCCGGCGCTCCGGTTCCTCGATCGGCTGCGTGCCGAAGTACCACTCTCGGATGTAGTGACTCGGGCGATCCTGCAACAACGGAACCTCGCGTCGCCGCTCTAAGTACTCCTTGTCGAGGCGGTTGATGATGAACGGAACCCAGGTGACTCCGGCTTCCATGATCCCGATCTTCAAATCGGGGAAGCGCACGGGGACGGCGGTCTCGATCATGCTCACGACGTTCGCCATCATGGCGAATGGATGGGCGATGCAATGTTGCGCCATCGACGTCTGAAACACCTCGAGCTGGAACGGGAAGGTCGGGTAGACGGCCTCGACGCTGTGGATGCAGACGGGGAGACCAGTCTCAACCGCCGCCTCGTAGACCGGGTCGTAGTAGTGGTGGCCGTACAACGGACGAACCCCGGAGGCGGGCAGGTACACGCATGCCCATTGACTCTTGCCCGCATAGCGCCGGATATCGTCCGCCCCCGCTTTCGGATCCTGAGGGGCGATGACGAGAGCACCCTTCAGCGTCGGTTGCTCGGTGAGCCATCGCTCGTAGAGCCACGCGTTGTAGGTACGGGCGAGCTCTACCGCAAAGAGCGGGTCGCGGACCATCGCGAGAAAGAGCAGGTGGTCGGGAAACAAGACGGCGGTGTCGACGTGAAGCTGGCTTAGCTCGGCCCTCATCGCCCCGGCCGACGTCACGATCTGAGGGCGGTTACTGCCTCCCGGGAACGGTGTCCGGTACTCGGCACGCGGGGACATCCCTGGAAGATCGAGGTAGCGCTCCTCTACCTTGCCGATCTCCCGCAGCGCCACATCCCAAGGGTCCGTCGCGTACTCGGCCATCTCCGTTGGGCTCTCGTGGACGTGGACGTCTGCATCCACGATGAAAGTGGTCTCGAGCGTGTCGTGCGCCGGCGCCTGCGTCTCCTGTTCGGCGGCGATCGGTTGTGCCCCTTCCGGTCCACTGTTCGGAGCA
>Ga0299907_10001671_pt1 | contig 12924 bp, 16 predicted proteins | sample RVTome_16_FD_198680 | JGI IMG/M metagenome (GOLD analysis project Ga0299907, IMG submission 198680) | Soil microbial communities from uranium-contaminated site in the Upper Colorado River Basin, Wyoming, United States - RVT152D67 (version 2) ... | reverse complement strand
CCCGGCCTGGTTCGCCGCGCCGAGGATGACATCGTCGATGGTCGACGGGTCGATGCCGGTGCGCTCGACCAGGGCGCGGATGACGTGGGCCGCCATGTCGTCGGGCCGGACGTCGCGCAGCGCGCCACCGTAGCGGCCGAAGGGCGTGCGCAGACCGTCGACGATGACCGGGGTGCGGGCGAGATCGCGGGACATCCGCACCGATGCTAGCGCGAGTTGCCGCGGCTCGTACCAGCGGACCACCTCGTCGCCGGGCTTCACATCGACGTGCACCAGGGGTAGCCTGCACGGTCAGGGGTCGGACCGGAGCCGACCCGCCCAACGGAGGAGTGCCCAATGCGCCGGATCAGTCTTGCAATCGCGGTCTTTGCCGTTCTCGTGTCCGCGACCCCTGTCCTGGCCGCTCCCGGCTGTGGGGCCGGGCAGGACCTTCTATCGGTCGCAGCCACGATCGCCCGGGTCGACGACAGGATCTATGACGCGACGGAATGGGCCGAGCTCGGGGTGCTCATCACAGCCGAGGACCGGAACGGCGACGGCCTCCTGTGCAGCAAGCAGTACGAGCCAAACCGGGGCCAGGACAAGCAATGGATCGGTCCTGAGGACGGAGACATCAGCGACTACGTCATCACCCTGATCCTGGACAACAACGCCGTGGGAAGAGGATCGTAAGCGCGCTCCACGACGACCGGGCGGACGCCCGAAGGTCATCGATCCGGGCCGGGACCGATGCGTCCCGGCCCGGTCCGCACAAATCACGCTGGCAGATCGATGTCGGAAGCCGGCACTACAGAGGATGGCAATGGACTTTTATCCGTGGTTCAAGACGCTGCACATCCTGTTCGCCATCGTCGCCGTCGGGCTGAACATCAGCTACGGCATCTGGCAGGTGCGGGCGGCCCGCGAGTCCGAGCACACGGGCTTCGCGCTGCGCGGCATCAAGTTCCTCGACGACCGCGTTGCGAACCCGTCGTATCTCGGCTTGCTCGTGGTCGGAATCATCCTCGTGCTTATGGGCCCCTACGAGTTCACGACGTTCTGGGTGGCGGTCGCCATCGGCCTGTACATCGTGATGGGCATCGTGGCCATCGCCTTCTACTCACCGACACTCAAGCGCCAGATCGCCGCCTATGAGGCGGACGGGGCCCAGTCCGCCGAGTTTCAGGCGCTCGGGGCACGCGGACGGGTGATCGGGATCATCCTCGGCCTCCTCGTCGTTGCCATCATCGTGCTCATGGTGGTTAAACCCTCCTGACTGTCCGATCGGCATCGCCCGCGCCTGACCTGCCGGTCCCCGGCACGGAGCGCAGCTGGTGGCTGCGCGAGGCGCTGGCCGCCGAGGGCGATCCTTCGCCGGCTCCCGCCCTGGCGGGCGAGGTCGATGCGGACGTTGCCATCGTCGGCGGCGGCTACACGGGCATGTGGACCGCGTGGTTCCTCTCCGAGCTTGCGCCCGGCGCCCGAATCTTGCTGCTCGAGCAGGACGTGTGCGGCGGCGGGCCGAGCGGCCGCAACGGCGGCTTCGTGCATGGCTGGTGGGAGGACGTGCCGCACCTGGCCGCCCGCTACGGCGACGAGGCTGCGCTCCGTATCGCCGAAGCCGCCGACGAGGTGGTGGACGGCATCGGCCAGTGGTGCGCGGAGCATGGCGTGGACGCGTGGTACACGAAGGCTGGCTACCTGCGCGTGAACGCCTTTCCGGGCCGGCCGGGCGACTGGGATGCAACGGTCGCGCGCCTGCGACAGCTCGGCGCCCGCGACCAGCTGATCCCCATGGATGCCGCAGCGGTCCAACAGATCTGCGCCTCGCCTGCGTTCGGGACTGGGGTGCTGATGCCGTCGGCCGCATCGGTCCATCCGGCGCGGCTGGCGCGCGGGCTTCGCCGCGTGCTGCTGGAGCGCGGGATCTCGATCCACGAGGGGACGCGCGTTACGTCGGTCGCACGACGCGACGCGCGGGTCGAGCTCGCCACCGGCGGCGGTCGGGTCACCGCCGAGCACGCCGTGCTTGCCCTGAACGCGTGGGCCGCCGGCTGGCCCGCCTTCCGGCACCGCGTGCTGGCTTGGGGCAGCTACATGGTGATGACCGAGCCCATCCCCGACCGACTCGCGACGCTGGGCTGGACCGGCGGCGCGCTGCTCAGCGACTCGCGCTTCACGATCAGCTACTTCCGCACCACGCGCGACGGCCGGATCGCCTTCGGAGCGGGTGTCGGCGCGGCCGGCTTCGGCGGGCGCATCGGGAATACCTTCACCCACGATCGCCATGCGGTGTCTCGCGTGGTCTCGAACTTCCGCCACCTGTTGCCGATGCTGAGCGACGTGCGTTTCGAGGCCGCCTGGGGTGGGCCGATCGACATCACCGGGCATCGCTTTCCGGAGATCGGCTCGAGCCACGGCGGTCGCGTCCACTTCGCCCACGGCTTCGCCGGCAACGGTGCCGGCCCATCGCGCTTGGCGGGGCGGATCCTGGCGGCGCTGGCCGCGGGCCGCACGGACGACCCGCTCGCGACCCTTCCGTTCGTCGGCCGCCGGCAGCCACTCCTGCCTCCCGAGCCTCTGCGCTTCGTCGGCGCCCGGATGATCCGCGAGGCGCTCATCCGCGAGGACGACGCGCTCGATGCCGGCCGGCGCCCAGGACTTCTGGTGCGGGCCGTGGCCCGGTTGCCGCGGCTGCTGGGGTACAAGCTCGGCCACTGATTCGGCAGCACGTTTCCGTGCCGTCGTTCAGCGGCTGTGGTCGTGCGCTGCGTCGATCTTCGCCATCTCGTGGATCCCGCGCAGCCGCCAGCCGAGCAGGATCAGGAACACGCCGAAGACGACGGCACCCGAACCGATCAGCCACACGAGGCTCAGCGCGCCGGCACCGGGGAACAGGAACAGGATCAGGCCGAACAGGATCGAGGCCGCCCCGGCCAGCCCGAGCCAGACCTCGCCCGTGATGGCCCGCCGCAGCCGGATGGCGGTCCAGATCTGGATCGCGCCGGTCACGATCGCCCAGGCGGCGATGATGTAGACGAGCGCCTCGGCCGCGTAGCCCGGGAAGGCGAGCGCGACCATGCCGGCCGCGATCGACACGAGGCCCTCGAGGACCTCCAGCCACCAGCTGCGGTCGATGCCGCGGGTGCGCATGCCGGCGATGAGCCCGCCGATCCCGTCGATGAGCGCCCAGGCCGCGAACAGGCCGACGAGGACCGCGATCCCCCATCCGGGAGCCAGGAAGGCCAGCACCCCGAAGGCGATGGCCAGCAGCCCGCGCACGACGAAGGTCCACCACCAGCGCGCCAGGCCGATCGTGCGCGACATGCCGATCGCCATCGAGTGTCCTCCTACGCGGACCGCCGAGCGTGGGCCTGTGGATGGGTCAGGGCGACGGCCTCGAGGAGCTGCTTCGACGCGGCGGCGACGGCCTCCACCGCGTGGTCGAAGGCCTCCTCGTTCGCGGCCGATGGCTTCCGATAGCCGCTCACCTTGCGCACGTATTGCAGGGCGGCGGCGCTGATCTCGTCATCGTTGGCCGGCGTGGGGCCGGTTCGCAGGGTCTTGATGCTTCGGCACATGGGGAGAGCATAGCGGGGCGCGGTTTTTTCACCCGGTGAACACATCTGCGAGGCTCGCGGTGTTCGGCGTCCGTTCTGGTCGCCCCGTGAAAGCTCCGGCCATCCAGTGGCCGATTCATGGCTCTGCTTGGCCGGTACCTTCACCCGGTGAAATCCCGGGCGATTCGAGGAGCTCCTCGAGCGACGCGACGATCCGGTCCGCGGCGGAGACATCGGTCTCGGCGAACTGGGGCACGGCGACCACGGTGAGGCCCGCCGCTTTCGCCGCAGCGACGCCGGAGGCGGAATCCTCCAGGGCAAGGGCGTCCCGCGGCGGGACCCCGAGCCGCTCGCAGGCCAGCAGGTAGATGTCCGGCGCGGGCTTGGCATGCTCGACGTCGTCGGAGGTGACGATGACGTCGAACGCATCGGTCAGCGCGGCCGACCGAAGGGCGTCGTCGACGAGGGCGCGGGGCGAGTTCGAGGCCAGTCCGAGCGGGACGCCGGTGGCGCGCAGCCCCGCGACGAGCTCGACCGCCCCGGGACGGGCATCGACCGCGCGCCGCACGCGCTCGTGCATGAGCGCGACCATCTCCTCGACGAGTGCCGGTCCGTCATCCCGTGGCCGGCCGAGCCGGTCGGCGAAGTACTCGGCCGTGAAGTCATAGCTCGTGCCGATCACCGCGATCTTGTCGTCCCACGTGAACTCGCCGCCGTGGTTGCGGAAGAGCTCGGTCTCGGCGGCATGCCACAGGGTCTCGGTGTCGAGCAGGAGGCCGTCCATGTCGAAGATGACGGCCCGGTACCGCCCGCTGAGCGGCACCGTCAGCGGTGGGCGCCGAAGAAGGAGCCGCCGCCCTCGGCCAGCGAGCGCAGCAGCGGCGTCGCGCGGTACCGCCCGTCGGGAACCGCCGCGTGAAGCGCGTCGAGGGTGTGCAGCACCGACGCCAGGCCGATCCGCTCGCCCCACGCCAGGGGCCCCTCCGGCCAGTTCGTGCCCAGCCGCATGGCGGTGTCGATGCCGTCGGGCGTGGCGACGCCCTCGGCTACCGCCGATGCGGCCTCGTTGACGATCGCGGCCAGGATGCGAGCCTCGACCTGTGCGGCGTCCAGCTCGCCCGCGTGCGGAGCGCGCCCGCGACGAGCCAGCCCCACCCATGACGCGCCGCGCGTGCCGTCGGCCGCGTAGTCGTAGGCGCCGCCGTTCGTCTTGCGTCCGAGACGGCCGGACTCGACCAACGTGCGCTGGAGCGGGTGCGGACGGTAGCGCGGGTCGCCGAAGAACTGCTCGAACACGCTGACGCTGACCGCGAAGTTCACGTCGGCGCCGATGGCGTCGATGAGCTCGAAGGGACCCGCCGGGAAGCCGATGCCGCGCATCGCGTCGTCGATCGCCTCGACCGTGGCGGAGCCCTCGCCGACGAGGCGGAAGGCCTCGAGGTAGTACGGCCGCGCCACGCGGTTGACGATGAAGCCGGGCGTGTCGGTCGCGACGACCGGTGTCTTGCCGAGCCGCCTGGCCAGCAGGGCCACCTCGTCGGCCACCTCCGGCAACGTCTCGGGGCCGGCGACGACCTCCACCAGCGCCATCAGCGGCACCGGGTTGAAGAAGTGCATCCCGACCACCCGCTCCGGGCGGCGGGCGGCAGCCGCGATGGCCGCGATCGACAGCGAGCTCGTGTTCGTGGCCAGGATGGTGCCGTCGGTCGAAGTCGCGTCGAGGCGCCGGAACGCGTCCCGCTTGAGCTCCAGCTCCTCGGGAATGGCCTCGACGACCAGCTCGGCGGAAGCCAGAGCCTCCAGGCTGTCGACCGATCGAATCCGAGCCATCGCATCGGCCGCGTCGTTCGCGTCGAGCTGACCCTTCTCGACCTTGCGCTGAAGGAACCCACCAATGCGATCGCGCGCCCGATCCGTGGCCCCGTCGACCGGGTCGTGGACGAGCACGCCGAGCCCGGCCTCTGCGACGACCTGCACGATGCCCGTGCCCATCGTCCCGGCCCCGAGTACCGCGATGGTGTGGATCTCGATCATCGGCCGGTGAACTCGGGATCGCGCTTGCCGCCGAAGGCGGCGACGCCCTCGGCGTGATCGTCGGTCCTGCCGGCGAGCTCCTGGAGCGCGGCCTCGGCGGCCAGCGCCTCGCCCAGGGTCGCGTCCTCGGACGCGTTCAGGAGCCGCTTGGTGAGGCCGATCCCCCGCGTCGGGCCGGCTGCCAGGCGGTGGGCCAGCGCGCGGGTGGCGTCGGCCAGCTCGTCGTCCGGGACGACGGCCGAGACCAGTCCCAGGTCCCGGGCCTCGACCGCGCCGAGCTGCCGCTCGCCCGTTAGGATCTCGAAGGCCCGGTGGCGCCCGAGCGCGCGGACCATGACTCGCGCCAGGCCGGAGTCCGGCACCAGGCCGATGCGGGCGAAGGCCGGGACGAACCGGGCGCTCTCTGCGGCCAGGACGACGTCGGCGGCAAGAGCCAGGCTGACCCCGGCCCCGGCCGCGACGCCGTTGACCGCGGCGACGATCGGCTTCGGCAGGCCGCGCATGGCCTCGATGAGCGGGCTGTACTCGCTCGAGAGGACGCGGCGGAAGTCGCGCTCCGTGGCGCCGCCGCGCAGGTCGGCCCCGGCGCAGAAGCCGCGGCCGGCGCCGGTGATGACGACGGCGCGCACCGTCTCGTCCCTGCGTGCTGCGTTGAGCGCGGCGAGCAGCTCACGCCGCAGCTGGCCGTTCAGGGCGTTCAGCGCGTCCGGACGGTTGAGCGTGAGCGTGTCGACCCCGTCGTCGCGCTCCTCCAGGAGCGTCTCGTACGGCTGATCAGGCATGGACGCCGATTGTAAGCGGGCCGCTCACCGCTGGAAGGTGTAGAAGCTTCCCACGTCGGACATGCCGGCTGCCTCGTACAGGCGATGCGCCACCGCCCGGTGATGTCCGCTCTCGAGGGCCGCCGCGTAGGCGCCACGGGCGATGGCCTCGTCGAATACCGCGTCGAGGAGTGCGGCACCGATGTCCCGGCCGCGGGCGGCATCGGTCACGACGAGGTCGGGAATCCAGGCCTGCGGCGCGTTGGTGAAGAACGGTCGGCGGAACTCGAGGCTGACGAAGCCGACCGCGGCCCCGTCGAGGATTGCCAGGCGCGAGCCGGTGTCGGGCCGGCCGACGTGCTGTGCGTATGTGCGACGCAGCGCCCCCAGCTTCTCGTCGGCCGGTGCCGGCCGCCCGAGCTCCGCCAGCAGGCGGGTGGTCGCCTCGAAGTCGTGGTCGTCGTCGATGATCGGCCGGATCTCGACGCTTCCCTGCGGCAGGATGTCGCGGGCGCGGACCGGCCCGATCTCGAAGTACCTGCCCTTGTTCTCGAAGCCGGCCGCCTCGTACAGGGACCGGGCGGCCGCCCGTTCGTATCCGACCTCGAGCATGACCTGGTGGCCGCCGCGGAGGCGCCACTCGGCGATGGCCGCCGCCACGAGGGCCTGACCGATCCCGCGCCCACGGAATCGCTCGCGCACGAACAGGTCGCTGATCCAGCCCTCGAAGGTGGCGTGGTTCAGCCGGCGGCGAAGCCGGTGGACGATGAGGCCGGCCGGCTGCCCGTCAGCGAGCGCCAGGAACGGCGTGGCGTCGGCGTCACCGACCAGGTCCTCGTACGCGGCGCGGTGCGGCGCCGGATCGGCGTGGCGGTCGAGGCCGTACAGCTCGCGCGCCAGGGCCAGCGCATCGGCAAAGTCGTCACGGGCGAGCGGGCGCAGCTCCACTCCGGTCGGCAGCGGAACGGCCAGGCCGCCGACCGGCCGGTCAGGGTTGCCGAGCGAGCTCACCTGCCCTTGAAGTCGGGCGGGCGCTTCTCGAGGAAGGCGGCCATGCCCTCCTTCTGGTCCTCCGACGCAAAGAGCAGGTAGAAGAGCCGGCGCTCGTGGGCCAGCGCATCGGTCAGGCCCATCTCGTACGAGGCGTTCACCGCCTCCTTCGCCAGGCGCAGGGCCAGCGGCGCCTTCGTCGCCATCTTCGCCGCCAGGGCCAGGGCGTCCTCGACCACCAGCTCGTCCTGCGTGACGCGGGCGACCAGCCCGGCTGCCTCGGCCTCTCGTGCCGAAATCGGCTCGCCGGTCAGGATCATCTCCATCGCCTTCGACTTGCCGATGGCCCGGGTCAGCCGCTGCGTCCCACCCGCGCCGGGAATGACGCCGATGTTGATCTCCGGCTGCCCGAACTTCGCGCCCTCCCCCGCGACGATCAGGTCGAGGGTCATCGCCAGCTCGCACCCGCCACCGAGGGCCCAGCCGTTCACGGCGGCAATGACGGGCTTCGTGACCTTCCGGATGCGGTCCCACTGGCCAATGCGGTTCGTGATGAGCATGTCGATCGGCGTGGCACCCGCCATCTCGCCGATGTCGGCACCGGCCGCGAAGGCGCGCTCGTTGCCGGTGACCACGATCGCCCGTACGGCGTCGTCGCGGTCGAGCTCCTCGAGCGCCTCGCACAGCGCATCCATCACCGCGCCGTTCAGCGCATTGAGCTGCTTCGGCCGGTTCAGCCGCACGAGCGCCGTGCGCTGCTCCGCCTGGCGCTCAACGAGAATGAGCTGCTCGTCCGTCACGTGCGCGAACCTGCCGGATTCACATGAGGTGCGCGTAACGGCCAGCGCATCCGAGGTTCGGCCGGTCTGAGTGCCCGATTCCCATAGATTTGCTCAGTGAATTCGGATCCGCTCACGTGGCCAATCGGCGTCATGCGCACCTGGTGTGAATCTGACCGATTCGGCGCGCTCACGTGCCATCCTCCCACGCTGAAGGCAGCTCCACCCCGCACGCCCCGCAGAACCGGTGCGCGACCGGCAGGCCGGCCGCCCCACACGACGGGCACGTCCGGCCCTCTCCCGCCTCCAGGCGCCGCAGCTCCTCGAAGCGCGGGCGTCGCTTGTCGTGGAAGGCGGCCACCGCCTCGCGCGTCTCGTCGGCGGTGGAGTGGACGGCAAGCCAGTCGCGGGCGTGCTCCACGGTCTGCGACCAGACGAGGTCGCGCCACCAGTTGAGCTGTGTCTTGGTGTAGCGCATCGCCTCCGGCAGCTTGCGCGCCAGCGAGCCCGCCAGCTCGGCGACCACCGCGTCGAGGTCTGCCCGGGCGGCAACGCGGGTCACCAGCCCCCAGTCGAGGGCCAGGGCCGGCGTGACCGGCTCGCAGAGCATGATGATCTCGCGCGCGCGGCGATCGCCGACCATGATCGGCAGCCACTGGGTCGCGCCGCCGGCGGGCACTGAGCCGTGCTCCGGGCCGACGTGGCGGATGTACGCGTCGTCGACGATGACCGACAGGTCACAGGCCATCTGGAGCTCGTTGCCGCCGCCGACGCAGATGCCGTTGATGCGGGCGATGGTCGGCTTGCCGATGTGGCGCAGCCGGTCGTGCATCTCGATGAAGGCCCCCATCCAGCGCCAGTACTGGCCGCTCGTGGCGCCCATCAGGGCCTGCTCGTCGAGGTCCGCCCCTGTGCAGAAGGCCCGGTCGCCGGCACCGGTCACGACCACGACGGCCACCGACTCGTCCCACGACGCCTGCTGGAAGGCCGATCCCAGTTCGTTCAGCGTCGGCAGATCGAGCGCGTTGAGCACCTCCGGTCGCTCGATGGTGACCGTGGCCACGCCGGCATCGCTGTCGCGCTCGTAGCGGATGCGCCGGTAGTCGAGCGTCGACGGGTCGGCGGCCGCCGGTGAGCCGGGCTCAGGCATCGGCCTCGTCGGGTGCGATGAACATCGTGACCCCGGCACCGGCGAAGTTGCGAAGGTCGCGCGCGCTGGCGGCGCCCGGCTCGGAGCCGAGCGCCGCGTCGAGATCGGCCGCGGTGTCGAAGACCATCTCGGCCATGAGGTAGTAGGCGGCCTCGCGTCCGCCGACCCCCGCCAGCTTGCTGAGGCGCATGTCGCGCAGGTTCGGGTAGCGCGCCACGATCGGGGTGTGGACGTCGCGGTAGTGCGCGTCGAACGCGTCGGTGTCTTCGGGTGCGTTGTAGAGGACGATCAGTCGCGGCATCGGCTACTGCTTGAAGTAGTCGGCGTTGATCTGGATGTACTTCTGCTGATCGTCCGGGACGGCGTCCTCGGCGAAGATCGCCGTGACCGGGCACTCCGGCTCGCACGCGCCACAGTCGATGCACTCGTCCGGGTCGATGAAGTACATCGCGTCGTCGTCGGTGGCGTGGATGCAGTCGACCGGGCAGACGTCGACGCAGCTCGCGTCCTTGACGCCGATGCACGGCTCGGTGATGACGTAAGTCATTGCCTCCTCGATTTGCGGCGGTCCCGCAGGGCCTGAAGGTCCATTCGAGTCTACACCGATGCCGCCGGTGGGCTCCGGCTAGCATGAGTGCGTGACCCTCACCGATCTCGGCCATCGGCCGCTCATCGTCGCCGCCGTGACCCCGCTCACCTCGGATGGCTCGGCGATCGACCTGGCTGCCATCGGGCCCTACGCGGCCTTCCTCGCCACGCACGGCGCCGATGGCGTCTTCGCGTGCGGCACGACCGGCGAGGGCGTGCTGCTCTCCCTCGAGGAGCGCCGCCGGGTGGCCGAGGCGTTTCGCGCGTCCGTGGGCAGCATCCTCGTCGTCCACGCCGGCGCGCAGACCACCGCCGACACCAGCGCGCTGGCCGCCCACGCGGCGGAGATCGGTGCCGATGCGGTGGCGGTCATCCCCCCTCCCTACTTCGCCCTCGACGCCGATGCGCTGACCGCCCACTTCGTGGCCGCGGCACGGGCCTGCGCCCCGCTTCCCTTCTACTGCTACGCCTTCGCCGCGCGGTCCGGTTACCCGCTGCCGGTCGAGGTGATCCGGCGCATCGGCGCATCGGTCGACAACCTGGCCGGCCTCAAGGTCAGCGAGTCGCCCTTCGAGCGCGTCGCGCCGTACCTCGAGCTGGGACTGCCCGTCCTCATCGGTAACGAGCCGCTCATCGCGGCGGGGCTGGCGGCCGGGGCGATCGGCACCGTCTCGGGCATGGCCGCCGCCTTCCCCGACGTCGTGCGCGACGCGCTGGACACCGCGGACGAGGCGGCGATGGCGCGCCTGCGGGAGCTTCGCGGCGCGATGGAGGCGAGCGGTCAGTTCATCGCGGCGGCCAAGCACGCCCTTGGCCACCGGGGGGTGCCCGTGCTGCCCGACGTGCGACCACCGCTGCGCGCGCTCACGGACGCGGAAGGGATCGCCCTCCGCGATGCGCTGATGCCTGCGGAAAGGGTCAGCGGCCCGCGTTCAGGCCGCTGAACCCGCGCGGCGTCGGTCGCCGCGCCCCTCCCTCCGAAGCCGTCAGTCGTCGAGCTGTCCGCGCATCGAGCCTGCCGGGAACCGTGCGTTGTGGAGGTTCACGTAGAAGTTCTCGGGATTCGCCGCGATCTGGGCCAGCAGCGCCGGGTCGGCCGTCACGCAGCCCTCGGTCCGGCTCTTCGACTCCAGCTCTTCGTGGCGCGCATCGAACAGCGTCTCGGCGGTATGGATGTCGAAGAACGGAACCACGATCCCGCCCGCGGTGTCCGCGTCTCCGATATGGATGTGCGCCCGGTTCGGCGTCCCGCTGTCGCGGAACGAGATGTCGAAGCAGACCATGCCAGCCTCCGCGTCGATCCGAACGGTGGCCTTGCCACGGCCATCGGAGTCGGTGCTGTGGAGCTCGTTCGTGCTGAGCAGGTCTGTCTTGAAGCGCAGTCCCTCGGCCGCGCTGACCGTGGCCGCGAGGCCCACCACGAGGACCGCGATGAGGCTCGACCTGGTGAGGATGGATCGCATCCGACGGGTGTTCATGGACTCCTCCTTGGTGCCCCGCCGGCGACGGCTCGATGGCGCGCGCAATCCGTGCCCGTCGCGCGGGATCTCTGGAACCGATACGGCACCGGTTACCCGGGTGCGAACGGCTCAGACGGTGGCGAGGTCGGCCGCGGCCTGGGACGCCCGCAGCGAGGCAAATCCCGGCTTGATCTGCTCGTTGATGATGCGGAGCCGTCCGTCGAATGGCCAGAAGGCGGACTTCATGGCGTTCAGCGTCAGCCACTCCATCTCGTCGAGACCGATTCCGAACGTGCGCGCCAGCACGGCGAACTCCGAGCTGAGCGTGATCCCGCTCATCAGCCGGTTGTCGGTGTTCACCGTCACGCGGAAGCGCAGGCGGCGGAGCAGGTCGATCGGGTGCTCCTCGAGCGATGGCGCGGCACCGGTGTGGACGTTCGAGGTCGGGCACATCTCGAGCGGCACGCGTCGGTCGCGGACGAAGGACGCGAGCCGGCCGAGGGCCACGCGGCCGTCCGGGCGGACGGTGATGTCGTCGACGATGCGCACCCCGTGGCCGAGGCGCTCGGCGCCGCACCACTGGAGCGCCTCCCAGATCGACGGCAGGCCGAAGCCCTCGCCCGCGTGGATGGTGAAGTGGAAGTTCTCGTGGGCGATGAGGTTGAACGCGTCGAGGTGCCGTGTCGGCGGGTACCCGGCCTCCGGGCCGGCGATGTCGAATCCGACCACGCCCTCGTCGCGATGCCGAATGGCCAGCTCGGCGATCTCGACCGACCTCGCGGCCTGGCGCATCGCGGTGACGATGAGGCCGATCGTGATCGGCCGGCCCTCGGAGCCGCGCCGGAACCCGGTGAGCATGGCGGTGACCGCCTCGTCCAGGGACAGGCCGCCATCGGTCAGCAGCTCGGGGGCCATGCGGACCTCGGCGTAGACGACGCCGTCCGCGGCGAGATCCTCCGCGCACTCGGCGGCCACGCGCTCGACCGCGTCCCGCGTCTGCATGACGGCGACGGTATGCCGGAAGCCCTCGAGGTAGAGCTCGAGCGACTTGCGGTCAGCGCCGGAGGTGAACCACTTCGCCAGCTCGTCCGGGTCGGTCGTCGGGAGCTCCCTGTAGCCGATCTCCGACGCGAGATCGATCACGGTCCCCGGCCGGAGCCCGCCGTCGAGGTGGTCGTGCAGGAGCACCTTCGGCGCCCGGCGAATGGCCTCGAGCTCGAGGCGGCTCGGCTGCTCCATGGGCCGATCTTAGCCGGTGGCAGGCGACCTGCAGCGTGGCGAGCGCATGAAGCGACTCATGCTCGTGGTCATCCTCGTCTTCACGAGCGCCTGCACCGACGATTCGTCGGAGTCGGAGGCGCCCGTCATCGAGGACGCCGAGGCCCAGCCGGGCGAGCAGTAGCTCCCCGTCTCAGTCCCTAAGCGGCGTGCCGGCCGAGACGCCGTGGCCGGCGCTGATCGTGCGCTCGTGGGTGTCGGCGGTGGCCGCGGTGTTCATCTGGAAGCGGCTGGGCGGGGCCGCCGCGGCGAGGCGCACGATCTCCTCGTCGGTCAGCTCGTAGCCGAAGCGGATGGCGGCGAGGTTCTCCTCGACGAATCGTCGGGGCAGCGACTCGCGGATGG
>Ga0299907_10001670_pt1 | contig 12929 bp, 13 predicted proteins | sample RVTome_16_FD_198680 | JGI IMG/M metagenome (GOLD analysis project Ga0299907, IMG submission 198680) | Soil microbial communities from uranium-contaminated site in the Upper Colorado River Basin, Wyoming, United States - RVT152D67 (version 2) ... | reverse complement strand
GCACGAACACCCCGCCGTTCGCGACCACGGCGAGGGCCGACGCGACGTGCTGGTCGATCCGCACGCCGCCGCGCCACACGGGCAGCAGCCCACCGATCGCGTGGACGAGCCGTTCCCGTGAGCGCGACGTGAACGTGGACGGGCCGCTGCCCAGGAACCAGGCGCGGGGCTCCACCGGCAACGCATGCATCACGACGAACGGGTCCATCCACCCGCGATGGGCCGCCGCGACGAGCAGGTACCCGCCGGGCGGCACATGTTCGCGCCCGGAGGTCGCGATCCTGAACCGCAGGAGGCCGAAGAGCACGAAGCGGGCCAGCAGGCGCAGGGCGCGGTAGCGCCTTGACGCCAGCGATTCCGGCTCGCGACCGAGCCATGCGAGACCCTCGCGCGCGCCGCCCTGCGCGTCGGCCAGGGCCTGCGGGGCGAGTCGCGGGGGCGGGGGACGGCGCCGACCGGGTGGTCGCGCGTCGGCCACGTCAGGTCAGCGGCTCGGGCTCGTCGTCCCGCTCGTCGTCGAAATCGTCCTCGTCGTCGTCCTCGTCGTCGTCCTCGAGGTCGTCTGGGATCTCGCCGATCGCGCCCCACGTGGCGCTCGACCAGTCGCCCGGTGGCGCATCCGTCCCGTGGTCCGGGCGGTGGCGCCAGGCCAGCGCGACGAGCCCGACCGCGATGAAGGCGAGCGAGACGAGCTGCGCCGTCGGGATGCCGTTGAACAGCCAGTTGTCCTGGCGGAACGGCTCGAGGATGAACCGGACAGCGCCGTACCAGATGAAGAACACGAACAGCAGGTCACCGGGTCGGAGGCGATGGCGCAGGCGATACCCGAGCGCGACGAGGACGAGCGCACCGACGATCCCCGAGACCGATTCGTACAGGAACAGCGGATGGAACCGGGCGGTCGCCTCCGGGAACTCCGCGCACGGGTAGGCCGCCACCCGGTGGAGACAGTCGATCGGGATGCCCCACGGCAGTGATGTCGGCGTCCCGTACAGCTCCTGGTTGAAGAAGTTTCCCCAGCGGGCGATCGCCTGCATCACGAACAGGCCTGGCGCGATGATGTCCGCCCAGCGCAGGAACGACACCCCGTGGGACCGCGCGTAGAGGTACGCCGCGATCGTTCCGCTGATGATGCCGCCGTACACCCCGAGGCCGGTGTACGGGGGCAGCACGATCTTGAGCAGGTCGTTCTGGTACAGCTGCCACTGGTCGATCACGTGGTAGAGGCGGCCGCCGATGAGGGCCGCGATGGCGACCACGATCATGCCGTTGCCGACCAGGTCGGGATCCTCGCCCGCGCGCCGCGCCAGCCGGACCAAAACGAGGTACACGGCAGCGAGACCCAGCGCATACCCGATGCCGTACCAGTACACGGGGAGCGGCCCGATCTGGATCGCGACGGGATCGGGTGTGAAGTCGAGCATCGGGCTGAGTGTAGCGGGCCGATCCGCGCGCGACCCTGCCGATACACTGACCGGCGATGATCGCGGAATTCAACTGGTGGCTGCTACTGGTCGGCCTGGTCGTGGGCGCCGGCCTGACCTGGCTCGTCCTGGCGGAGTCGCGCCGGCGCGAGGTGGACCTCGAGGATTCCGACCTGGGCGACGAGGCCGCATGGCTATCGGCGGTGCTCGCCGCCGAGGGCACGGCCGTCTCGCCGGAGGTCGCCGAGCGGGTCGTGCGGCTGCACCGGGCCTACCTGGCGATCGCCCCGTCGGAAGATGCCGGCGAACCGGACGCGCCCGGGCCGCCGGCCTGACCCGAGCGACCAGTCGCGACGGCGACGTTGCCGTGGTGGATGGCGACGATCCCGAGGCCGAGCCGCCGGTACGCCACGTCGATGAGTCCCGCCGACCGCATCGTCGCCGCGAGCCGGTCGGCATCGGGAAACCCCTCAAGCGACTCGGGCAGGTAGCGATACGCCTTGGTCCTGCCGACGACCGAGCCGGCGAACGGGGCCGTCCGGCGGAAGGTGGCGTGGTACAGCCTCCCCCACCAGCGCGGCCGGGGCAGGGTCAGCTCCAGGCAGACCACCCGGCCGCCTGGCCGGACGATCCTGGCGAGCTCGCGGAAGCCGCCCTCGAAGTCGTCCAGGTTGCGCAGTCCGAACCCGATCGTTGCCGCGTCGACGGCGTCATCCTCGATCGGTAGGGCCAGCGCGTCGCCGTGGCGGAACTCGACCTGGACCAAGTCGCGGTACGCGTCGATCGCGTACTCGAGCATGCCGCCCGACAGGTCCACGCCGATGACCGTCCCGAATGGCCCGACGCGCTCTGCGAGCTCGGCCGTCAGCCGGCCCGTCCCGCACGCGATATCGGCCACGGCCGCGCCCGGACGGACGCCGCTGGCCTCGACGGCGGCGCGACGCCATCCGCGGTCGAGCCCGAGGGTCATGACCGTGTTAAGGCGGTCGTAGACGGGGGCGATCTCGTCGAACATCCGCGCCACGTCGTCGCGCGGGACCTGGTTGCCGTCGCGCATCGCCTCGATGCTACCCGCCGACGTCACCCGCCAGCGTTGCCGGGCCTTCGAGCGCGTCCCCGGTGGCATCCACGAGCGTGACGCCGAAGGTCGCACCGTCCGGCAGGTCCGCGACCGCGTCGACGGGGCCGGCCCAGAACGACAGCCCGCCGCCGAAGAACATCTTGCCAACCGGTTCGCGCTGTCCGTCGACCTCGACCCAGCAGCGGTATTCGCGGTCGGGGGCCGGCTCGGTCAGGCCGCTCGCGATCACCACGAGCTCGGCCTTGCCGGGCGAATAGACGAGCGAGCCCCACGCGTCCTCCGGCGCGTCGGAGCCCGCCTCGAGGTCGACGCGCGCGGCATCCGGTTCGGCGCTCAGCGCGAGCGAGGCCGCCGTCACCCGGGCGAGCCCTGCGGTCCGGGATTCCTGCTCGGCGAGCCGGTCCGCGGTGCGGCTCTCGAGCACGACAGATGTGGCGACGACCGACACGACGATCGCGGCCGCGATCGCCGCGGCCCACGCGACGCGGGTGCCGACGACCCGGCGGGTCGATGGCCCCGGCCGGGACGACCCGTCCAGCGCGCCGGCGGCGGTTGCGGCCGGGGCGTCGGCGGTTCGGCCAGCCGCAGCAACGCGGCCGTAGGTCCGGACGTGGGCCAGCGTCCGTTCGCGCAGCTCGGGCGGAGCGGTCGTCCGGATCGTCTCGGCGATCAGCGGCGCCGCCCGGCGCAACCGGCCCAGCTCCTCCGTGCAGGCCGGACAGCCGACAAGGTGCGACGCGACGGCGGCGGCCTGCGGCGTGTCGCCGGCCATGAGCCGATCGAGCCCGGCCGGTTCGACCGCGGCCAGCTCGAGCAGCTCGCGTACCTCGTCGTGGTCCATGCCTAGTGTTCCTCGCCGGTCGGAACCGGCACTTCCTCGAATGCGGCGCTGGGACCGAGCTCGTCGGCCAGGACTTCGCGCAGTCGCCGAAGGGCTCGCCGCGTCCGTGTCTTCACGGTACCGATCGGCCAGCCCAGTCGCTCGGCGATCTCCGACTGGGTGAGCTCCTCGCGGTAGGCCAGCACGATCACCGTCCGCTCGGCCTCCGGCATCTCCGCGACCGCGGCCTGCAGCAGGACCCGCACCTCGCCGGCGACGAGCGCCGCGTCCGGGGACTCGGTCAGACCGCCACCGCCGACGATCGTGCCCGAGGCGGCCAGTCGTTCGAGCGCCCCGGTCTCGTCCTCGCCGTCGCCGGCCGCGGCGGACAGCGGGAAGAGGCCCGGCCGTCGGCCGGCCGCGCGAAGTCGGTCGACCGTCCGGTTTCGGGCGATCGTGTGCAGCCAGGCCGCGAGCGACCCGACCGCCGGATCGTAGCTTTCGGCCCTGTTCCAGAGCGCCAGGAATGTCTCCTGTACGACCTCCTCGGCGACCTGCCGATCCGAGGTCAACCGGCTCGCGGTCGAGTAGACGGCATCCGCGTGACGGTCATAGAGGAGTGCCAGGGCCTCGTGCGACCCGCGCGCAATCGCCTGGACGAGGGCTGCCTCGGTGGGCTGGCTGGACCGCTCCCCTGCCATGCCTTACGTCCCGTCCGCCCCGTCGGTTTCGATCGCCGGCGGCAACGGGCGGCGCTCGAACGCGCTCGAGAAGACGACGCTCGTCTCGGTGGTGAAGACGTGCTGCGTGGTCTGCAGGGCGAGGATCACGCGTTCGAGGTCGGCCGTGTCGCGGGCGCGCACCTTGAGCAGGTAGTCCGCCTCGCCGGCGATGTGATGGCATTCCTCGATCTCGGCGATCGTCGCGAACTGGCCAGTCAGGTCCGCGCCGGCGGTTCCGGGCGCCTGGGTCAGCCAGACGAAGGCCAGCAACGGGTAGCCGGCCGCGGCCGCGTCCACGACGGCAGTGTAGCCGGCGATCACCCCGCGGGCTTCGAGCTTCTTGACGCGCTCGTGCACGGACGGAGCGCTCAGCCCGACTTCCGCGCCGAGGTCGGCGAACGACCGGCGACCGTCCGACTGGAGCAGCTCGAGGAGCCTGGTGTCAATCCGATCGAGGCGGGTGCGCTGGGCCATCATTCCCTATCTATTAGGTGATATGGCATTGCCAGCCGCTGAACATTAGGCTATCATGCCACTATACGGTTCTGGAGTGTCGACCGGCCGCGCTCGTGCGGCGGACCATCTGGTCCACGGCATCCACGCAGCGGAGGTGTTCCCGTGGTCCTCACCGGACTCATCGGGTTCCTGGCGCTGTTCTCCTTGCTCAGCATTGTGGTCGGCACGGAGGATCCGCGCCAGCAGGCGTATGACCCGAAGTACAAGACCGATCTCTGGATGCCGTTCGGCATCCGCTGATCCCGGCCTGAGCGCCAGGCACCACGATCGAGGCCCCGCCACCGGTGGGGCCTCGTCGATTCACCCGCTACCACGTCCCGGCCGGCCGGCGGATGGCCGCGACCAGCGTGCCGGCCGGGAGGTGCGCCTCGAGGCAGGTCACGCCGTCGCCACCGACCACCGCGTCGTGGCGGGTCCCGGCCGGCAGCTCGAGGCGGTCGCCGAGTTCGAGCGCGAGCCGGTCGCCGGCGTCGGGCAGGCCAAAGCGGATCGAGCCGGCGACGACGACGATGACCTTGTCGTAGGCGTGGGCGTGCGCCCCGTACCGATCGTGCGGGCCGTTCCCCCAGCTCGACGCGCGGAGGCCCTCGGCGCGCAGCCGCGCTTCGGGGTTCGGAACCGATGGCGTCATCGGATTCATGCTAGCCGAGGCGCCGTCTACACTCTTCGGGGTGGACACTCCGCCGATCCTCTACCTGACTGCGGCCGACGTCGCAGCGGCCATGCCCTCGCTGCAGGAGCGGCTCGACCTCGCCGAGCGGACGATGACCGCGCTCGTGGCAGACGCCGAACTGCCGCCGAAGATCGCGGTGCACCCGCGACCCGATGGCTCGTTCGCCCACGCGATGCCGGCTCACCTGCGCGGGGCCGCCGGCGACGGATCCGCCGATCTCGTGGGAATGAAGTGGGTCGCCGGATATGCGACGAACAACCGGCTCGGGCTGCCGGCAATCAACGCGGTCGTGGTGCTCAACGATGCCCTGACCGGGTTGCCGGCGGCGATCCTCGACGGGGGGCCGATCACCGCTCAGCGGACCGCGGCGGTCAGCGGCGTGGCGATCGCCCGCTTCGCGTCCGCGGCGCCGGACGGTGGTCCGCGACGCGCGGCGCTGATCGGCGCCGGGGTGCAGGGCCACAGCCACGTCCCGGTGCTCGGCCACGTGCTGCCGGGCGTCGAGCTGACCGTCCACGACCGCACCGCGGAGCGCGCGGCGGCGCTCGCCATAGTCGCCCGCCGGACTCCGGGCGTGGGGCCGGTGCACGTCGCCGAAACGGCCCGGGAAGCGGTCGCCGGCGCGGGTGTGGTCGTGACGGCCGCATCATTTGGCCCGGTCCGCCAGGTCATGACCCCGGACTGGCTGGCAGACGATGCGCTCGTCGTCCCGGTCGACTACGCGACGTATTGCTCGGCCGCGGTCGCGCGCGACGCGAGCTTGTTCCTCGTCGACCAGCGGGAGCAGTTCCTGGCCAACCGTGACGCTGGCCTCTTCGAGGACTACCCGGACCCGGGTGCCACGCTTGGTGAGGCGATCCTCGCCGGCACGCGGCGGCCGGTGTCGGGACGCGTGGTCGTGACCCACCTGGGCGTCGGGCTCGCCGACGTGGTGTTCGGAGACGCGATCGTGCGCCGAGCACGCCAGTTGGGCATCGGCACGGAACTGCCGCGCTGAGCGGGGTTCGGCGGCGTAGGATCGGCCGATCCTGAACATCCTGCCGGTCGGTCCGGCTTCGAGGAGGGTGCGTGCGGCTGAAGCGGGTGCTGGCGGTCCTGCTGGTCGTGATCGTGATGGCCGTCGCGGTCGGGGTGGGCGCGCTGGCCTGGCTGACCGGTCGGGCGCTGCCGCAGACGAGCGGCACGCTCCGGGTGCCCGGGCTCGAGCGGCCGGTGACCGTCGTTCGCGACGTGGCCGGCATCGCCCACATCCGGGCCGAGACTGCCCACGACCTGTTCCTCGCCCAGGGTTTCGTCCACGCCCAGGAGCGAATGTGGCAGATGGAGGTGTGGCGCCACATCTCGGCGGGCCGCCTGGCCGAGCTGTTCGGCGAGAGCCAGCTCGACACCGATCGCTTCATCCGGACGCTCGGGTGGCGCGGTGCCGCCGAACGCGATCTGGCGGCCGTCGAACCGGAGGCCCGGGCCGTCCTCGACGCCTACGCCGAGGGCGTCAACGCCTATCTCGATCAGAAGCGCGACAGCCTCGGTCTGGCGTTCGTGGTCAGCGGGGTTCGGCCGGAGCCATGGACCGCGCTCGATTCGATCGCGTGGCAGAAGGTCCAGGCGTGGAACCTCGGCGGGAACGTCGACGAGGAGATCTACCGCTACCTCGCCGATGCGCAGCTGGGCGACCCCGCGCGCACCGACGAGCTGTTCCCGCCGTACCGTGACGGCGCCCCGGTCATCACGCCGAGCGATCAGTCTGCGGCCCGGGCAAGCGCCCCGAACGCGGAGCGGGGCGCGGCGTGGTCGATCCCCGCGCCGCATCCCGACGAGGCGGCGGGCTGGCGAACCGTGGCCGGGCTGGGATCGTCGGTGGTGCGGCTCGCCGGGCTGGACCTGGGCGACGGGCTCGTCGGCGACCATGGCCTGGGGTCGAACGAATGGGTCGTCGCGCCGGAGCTGTCGGTCAGCGGCGGTGCGCTCCTCGCGAACGATCCGCACCTCGGCATCAGCATGCCCTCGATCTGGTTCCTCAACGGGCTGCATTGCGCGCCACTGACCGAGGCCTGCCCGTACGACGTGGCCGGGGTGTCGTTCCCCGGCGTGCCCGCGGTCGTGCTCGGTCACAACGCGCGGATCGCGTGGGGCGCCACGAACCTGGGGCCGGACGTCCAGGACCTGTTCGTCGAGCGGCTCGACCCGAGTGACTCGACGCGCTACGTGCTCGACGGCGTCTCGACCGCGTTCGAAACGCGGACCGAGGAGATCCGCGTCGCCGGATCCGAACCGGTCCGCCACGAAATCCGTTCGACCGTCCATGGCCCGGTTCTCAACGACGTCGACGAGCGGCTGGCCGGAGCCCCGCTCATGAGCCTCCGCTGGACCGCGACGGCCGAGGTCGATCGCACGTTCGAGGCGATCCTCGGCCTCAACACGGCCGGCGATTTCGAGGCGTTTCGCGACAGCCTGGCGATCTACGGCGCCCCGAGCCAGAACTTCGTGTATGCCGACGTCGACGGGCACATCGGTTACCAGTTCCCTGGCTACGTCCCGATCCGCGACGGCGCCGGCGGTCGAGGCGATCGGCCACGCCCGGGTGACGACGGAGCCCACGAATGGACGGGGCGCATCCCGTTCGAGGACCTGCCGTGGCAACTCGACCCCCCCGGCGGCTCGATCATCACCGCGAACAACGCCGCGGTCGACGACGCGTATCCGTACCACGTCTCGAGTGAGTGGGACCCGGGTTACCGCGCGGAGCGGATCGGCGACGAGCTGCTCGCCCGGGGCGAGGACGGCATCACGCTCCAGGACATGGCCGAGCTCCAGCTCGACACGACCGTCGGGCGGGCTCGCGATCTGGCCTTCGAGCTGGTGAACGCCGAGCCATCGACCGAGGATGGCTCCATCGTGCTTGACCGGATCCTCAACTGGGACGGCTCCTGCGATGAAGGCAGTCTCGGCTGCGCCGCGCACGCGATGTTCGAGTACCACGTTCAGCGCTTCGTGTTCGACGACGATCTCGGCTCGCTTGCCCGCGACTACGTCGGGAGTCCGTATTCGTGGGTGCTCCTCGAGACGCTGTTCGACGATCCCGAATCGGCGTGGTGGGACGACCGGACCACCCCCGAGCGGGAATTCCCCGGCCTCATCGTCGTCCGCGCGCTCGACGAGGCCGGGGCTGCTCTGCGCGCGACATACGGCGCCCCATCGAGCTGGACGTGGGGCCGGTTGCATACGGCGAGCTTCGCGGAGGCGACGCTCGGATCGAGCGGGATCGGCCCGCTCGAGTGGTACTTCAACGACGGCCCGCATGCGGTCCCGGGATCGGCCGGCGCCGTGAACAACACCTACTACCGGTTCTCGCGCGCCTACCCGGACCCGCTCGACCCCGAATACGAGCCGGTCGGGATCGACCGGGTCTTCGAAGTCACGAACCTGCCGAGCTTCCGCTTCGTGATCGACCTGACCGATCTCGACGGCGCCCGGGTCGTGATCACGACCGGCCAGAGCGGCAACCCGTTTGCCCGCCATTACAACGACCTCATCGCGCCGTGGCGCAACGGCGGATCGGTGCCGCTGCCGTTCAGCGCGGACGCGATCGCCGCCGCGGCGGCCCAGACCCTGGTCCTCGAACCGTGAGCGGCCCCCGCGGCTCGGACGAGCTCGTCGTGATCGGCGCCGGCGTGATGGGCGCGTGGACCGCGCTGGAGGCGGTCCGCGCCGGATGGCGGACGACGCTCGTCGACGCCTTCGGGGCCGGCAGTCCGCGTGCGACGTCCGGCGACGAGACCCGGATCATCCGCGCCTCGCACGGCCCGGACGCGTTCCTGACGCAGTGGTCGCGCGACGCCCGGGAGGCGTGGATCGCGTTCGGGGAGGAGATCGGCGAGGCGGTGTTCGTCGAGGTCGGCGCGGCCTGGTTCGCGCAGCGCGAGGACGGCTTCGAGGCCGCCTCGCTCGAGACGCTGCGCTCGCTCGGCGTGCCGGTCGAGCGGCTGTCGAGCGACGCGACGTCGGCGCGCTGGCCGCAGGTCGCGGCCTCCGACCTCGCGTTCACCCTGTTCGAGCCCGAAGCCGGCCTGCTCATGGCCCGTCGCGGCGTCGCCGCCGCCGCCCGGCGGGTGGTCGAGCTCGGGGGGACGTTCGAGCAGGCCGTCGCGCGACCGGGGGCTTCCGGGAGCGGCCGGCTGCACGAGGTGGAACTGGGCGATGGGCGCCGGCTCGCCGCGGACCGGTTCGTCTTCACCTGCGGGCCGTGGTTGCCGCGCCTGTTCCCGGACGTCGTGGGCGACCTCATCCGGGTGACGAAGCAGGACGTGTGCTTCGTCGGCCCGCCGGGCGGCGACCGGCGGTTCGAGCACGAGTCGCTCCCCTGCTGGGTCGATTACGACGCCTCGTACTACGGCATCCCGGGCGTCGACGGGCGCGGGCTCAAGATCGCCCCGGATCGCTACGGGCCGGTGTTCGATCCGTCCCGCGGGGACCGCCTCGTGGATCCGGACACGGTCCGCCTGGCGCGCGCATACCTGGCGCGGCGGTTTCCGGAGCTGGCCGGGGCGCCGGTCGTCGAGACCCGGGTCTGCCAGTACGAGACGACGCCCGACACGCAATTCGTCATCGACCGCCACCCGGAGTTCGAGAACGCATGGATCGTCGGCGGCGGGTCGGGCCACGGGTTCAAGCACGGACCGGTGATCGGGCGCTATGTCGTCGACCGCCTCGCCGGCCACGAGCCGGGGCTGGAGAGGGCGCGATTCCGGATCGGGCCGCGTCCCGTCGGCGAGGGCGGCGCCGGCGGCATGCGCACCGGGGCCGATCAGATCGTCGCGGGCTGGGACGGCTACTGACGAGCCGGGGGCCGGTCGGGGGCCGGTCGGGGGCCGGTCGGGGGCCGGTCGGGGGCCGGTCGGGGGCCGGTCGCAGTGCGGCCCCGGCATTCGCTGGCTCCGCTTCGCGGATACTCCCCGGTGATTGGCATTAGCGATCTCGGCCGAATCGCTTGCTGCGTAGTCAACAGGCGACTGGTAACGAAGCCAAACCCGTCGAACCGCACCTGGGACGGTCCGGTTGCCCCGTTCTCACGTTCGGACTCGACCGCTTCGCCGGCGCCCAGGCCTGAAACTGGGCGAAGTTCGTCGTTTGTAGTCGCGTGGTGAGTAGGCAGCAACCCCGTGTGCCCGCCGCGCAGGCCCGTCGCACCGTGCGGCCGGCCGCGCAAGCGCCAACGCCGCCGCCGTGCGCGATCGCGCCGCTGCGCAGGCCCGTGGGACCGTGTGCGGACGCGGTCCGCCCCGCCACCCCGCCGCGACCACCTACTCGTTGACGGGCAGCGGCCCCTCGGGGATCTCGATCAGCACGCGGCCATCCTCGACGATCACCGGGTACTGCTCGAGCGGTTCTTCGGCCGGCGGATCGAGCGCGTCGCCGGTCTCGAGGTCGAACCGCGACATATGCAGCGCGCAGGTCAGCGAGCCGGCCGTGAGGAACCCCTTGTCGAGCTCGAAGTACTCGTGGCTGCAGATGCCCTGCATCGCCCGGATCGTGCCCCCGGTGTTGACGACGAGGACCTGGTCGGTGCCGTCGACCCAGGCCATCTTCATCGTCCCGTCCGGGACCTCGTCGACGCCGAGCAGGTCGACGCGCCTCACCGCCCGCCCCGCGTCACGCGGCGGCGCGGATCACCGTGCCGGCCGCCCACTTCGCCTCGAGCAGCTCGCGCAGCCGGTCCTGCACGTCCTCGAGCGGGACCCGCGCCACGACCGGCTCGAGGAAGCCGAGGACGATGAACTTGCGAGCCTCGTCCGGGTCGATCCCCCGGCTCTCGAGGTAGAACAGCTGGGTCTCGTCGATCGGGCCGACCGAGCTCGAATGCGCCGCGCGCCGGCAGTCGGGCTGGTCGATCTCGAGCGACGGGATGGCCACGGCCCGGGCGGCCTTGGAGAGGTTCATCCCGAACTCGCCGAGGAAGCTGTCGGTGCCGATCGCACTGCGATCGATCGTGATCAGGCCCTTCATGTAGCTGCGCGACCGGTCGAGCAGCGCACCCTTGGCGAGCAGGTTGCCGGTCGTGTCCCGTCCGACGTGGGTGGTGTACGAGGTCAGGTCGAACAGCTGCTCGTCGCCACCGAACACGATCTCGACCTGCTCGACGGCGCTGTGGTCACCCTCGAGCCGGTTGTCCACCCGGCTCCGGACGAGCCGCCCGCCGAGCTGGGCGAGGGCCCAGTGGAGCTCGGCTCCCTCGCCGATGACGCTGGTGCGGTGCTGGAGCGCGACGACGTTGGCCGGGAGCTCCTGGAGGCTCGCAATGCGCAGCATGGCCTTGGAGCCGAGCACGACCTCGGTCGTCCCGGCGAAGAAGGCCTGCGAGCCGGCCGGGGCCGCCTCGGCCGACGGAACGAGCTCTTCCACGACCGACGCCTGGGCGTCCTCCCCGAGTTGAACGAGCGTCCGGGTCAGGAGAGCACGCCCGGGCGCACCCACGGCCCAGCGGATGACGATTGGGCGCACGAGATGGACCCCGGCCGGAACATCGAGCACGACGCCCTGGCTCCACAGGGCACGGGTGAGCTGGGCGAACTTGTCGCCCGCCGGGAGGGTCCTGCCGCCATCGAGCAGCGTGCGGACGCGATCCGGATCGCGCTCGAGCAGCTCGCCGAAGGTCGCGAGCCGGACGCCGGCCGCGGCAGCAGCCGGCGAGAGCACGGAGGCAAGAACGTCGCCCTCGCCCAGGACGAGCAGGCCATCGGCACCGTCCGGCAGGTTGGTGGCCACCACTCCCGGACGCGGCGCCTCGACGAGGGTGGCATCCGCGAGCTCGGCGGAACGCAGGTCGATGTACGGGGTGTAGAGGCGGTTGCCCTCGGCCGGCAGGGCCTCGAACGCCGCGTAGGCGGCTCGTCGATCGTCAGCGAGCCACGCTGGCCAGCGGCCCGCGGCCTGGACCGCGTCGACCAGCTCGGGCCGCACGCGGAGCGACAGGTCGTCGATCGCCCGGCGCGCCGGACGCTGCCGGGGTCGCGGCGCGGACCGTTCGGTCGGTGCCGCCTCCCCGGTCGGGGCCGTCATCCGAGCGACCCCTCCATCTCGAGCTTCACGAGGCGGTTGAACTCGATGGCGTACTCCATCGGGAGTTCCTTGGTGAAGACCTCGAGGAAGCCCTGCACGATCAGGTTCGTCGCCTCGTTCTCGGTCAACCCGCGGCTCATCAGGTAGAAGACCTGGTCGGCACTGACCTTCCCGACGGTCGCCTCGTGGCTCATCGTCGTGTCGTCTTCCTGGATGTCGATGTACGGGTACGTGTCGCTGCGGCTCTGGTCGTCGAGCATGAGCGCATCACACCGGACGCTGGCGACCGCGTTCGTGGCCCCCGGGGCGACCTTGAGGCTGCCGCGGTACGTCGCGCGGCCACCGTCCTTGGAGACGGACTTGCTGACGATTCGCGAGCGCGTGTTCGGGGCCAGGTGGACCGCCTTCGCGCCGGTGTCCTGGTGCTGGCCCTTGCCGGCGACCGCGACCGAGATGATGTCGGCGGTCGCGCCTTCGCCTCGCAGGTAGATCGCCGGGTACTTCATCGTCAGCCGGGAGCCCGTATTCGCGTCGATCCACTCGACGGTCGCGTTCTCGTGCGCATGGGCGCGCTTCGTGACGAGGTTGTAGACGTCGTTCGACCAGTTCTGGATGGTCGTGTAGCGGACCTTCGAGC
>Ga0299907_10001669_pt1 | contig 12929 bp, 13 predicted proteins | sample RVTome_16_FD_198680 | JGI IMG/M metagenome (GOLD analysis project Ga0299907, IMG submission 198680) | Soil microbial communities from uranium-contaminated site in the Upper Colorado River Basin, Wyoming, United States - RVT152D67 (version 2) ... | reverse complement strand
CCTTCGCCACCGGTCGCCAGGCCTTCTCCTATGATGATTAGAAGGTGGCTGACAGCCAGGCACGCATGGAGGACCGGCGGCCACGTCTCCCCAGTACCGAGCTGTGGATCAATCGTCTCCTCGGGATGGTGGTGCTCGTAGTGGGCTCCATCTACGCCTACTCCACGGTGTTCACCGACTTCGACCAGACCGTGCCCCATCAATGGGAGACGAATGAACAGGGTGAGCGAGTCCCTGTCACCTACATCACCTGCCCGTCACCCTGGTCGGTCCTGTTCGACGATGCTCAACCTCACGGGATCGTCACCGGCGACATCTGCCTGCGCCCATCACGCGGCAATCTCGTTCAGGGTGCGTTCGCTGTCATCGTGGCCGTGGCCGCCGCCTTGTGGGCTCTCACTCGGGTGAAGGGTCTCCGCCCGATCCCCCTCCTTCCCTCGTCGCTGCAGAGGCTGCTCCGCAAGCGTTGAGGCCATGGGCTGGCTCCGTCGCTATCCAAGGCGACGTCCGGTCCGACCGTCACGGTCTGCCACGCACCGTCATACCCTCGAAGATGAATGATGCATTCCCGCCCACCCGGCTCCCTGCACCCTTGGGGTGACTCTCCAACTCCCTTTGAGGAGATTGGTGGTGAAGATGTTGTCCGCGCCCTCGTCGAGAACTTCTACGATCTGATCGAATCCGGGTCGCCGACTTTGCGCGCGTTGCTCCCCGCCAACACCGCCACCACCCGCAAGAAGTTCTTCATGTACCTGAGTGGCTGGCTGGGCGGCCCTCCCCTCTACGAGGAGAGGTATGGGCACCCCCGGCTGCGGATGCGTCATCTGCCCTTCCCGATCGGCGATCACGAGGCGCAGGAGTGGCTGCGCTGCATGGGGCTGGCCCTCGACCAGACCGGGGTGGACGGCCCGCTGCGTGTGTACCTGGATCGGCGCCTGGGGGACCTGGCCCTTCACATGCGGAATCGAGGAGACTCCTGATATGTGCGGGCGATTCTCCATCACCGGTGACCTCGACTTCTACGCCGAGTACTTCGGGGTCGACGAGGTGGTCACCGAGGAGCTGGAGCGGAGTTGGAACGTCGCACCGACCGACCCGGTCTATGTCGTCTCCGAACAGGATGGGGTCCGACGCCTCGGGTCGATGAGATGGGGCCTGGTCCCCCATTGGTCGGGCGACGCCAGGTCGATCCACATCAACGCTCGCTCCGAGACGGTGGCGACCACCGCGGCCTTCCGTGACTCCTTCGCACGCAAACGCTGCCTCATCCCAGCCGATGGGTTCTACGAGTGGGAACCGCCCGAGCAGAGTCGCACCCCCCACTGGGTGTATCGAGCGGATGGCCATCCCCTGGTCTTTGCCGGGATCTGGGCATCACGGATCGATCCGGAGAGCAACGAGTGGCAGCGGACCTGCTCGATCCTCACCACCACCGCCCTGGGCGTCATCTCAGGGATCCACGACCGTATGCCGATCTCGATACCGGGACCTGCCTGGGCGGCATGGCTGGACCGTGATCTCCGCGACCCCGAGGCAGCCCTCGGGCTCCTCCACGGAGTCGACGCCGATCTCCTGATGGAGCACGTCGTCTCCCGGAAGGTCAACTCGGTGAAGAACAACTCGCCGGATCTCCAGGATCAGGTCGAGCCGGAGACACTTTTCTAGTGGCGACGCCCACTGGAACCGAGCGATGACGGTCGAGCGGCTCGAGCGAGAGCTGGGTCTCGGCGGAGCTGTGGTCACCGGGCTCGGGTCGATAATCGGGACCGGTGCTTTCGTGGCTATCGGTTTGGCGGCCAGGAGGTGGGGAGATGCCGTCTTGTGGGCAATCCCACTCGCCGCGTTGGTGGCCGTGTTCAACGGCATGTCCTCTGCATTCCTCGCCGGACGGTTCCCGGTGGCCGGTGGCACCTACGAGTACGGGTATCAGACGCTCAACCCGTGGCTCGGCTTCTCGGCCGGCTGGCTCTTCCTCTTGGCCAAGACGGCATCGGCCGCCACCGCAGCACTGGGCGTCGCCCTGTATCTCGACCGCGAAGGGCCCCTGGTGCCGCTGGTTGCCGTCGGTCTCGTCACGGCCATGGTCATCGCAGGCATTCGGCGGAGCGCGTTGCTCAACGCCACGTTGGTGCTGGTCTCATCGGGCGCCATCGTCTGGTTCGCTACATCGGCATATCTCGAGACGCCACTGGCCAATTGGCCTGTCACGTCGTTCGGCGGGAACGCCTTGCTCGGGGCCGTCGCCTTCTTGTTCGTCGGTTACACGGGATACGGGCGCATCGCCACACTCGGAGAGGAGGTGAGAGACCCGGAAAAGATCATCCCACGGGCCGTTGTCATCACGTTGGGCGTCGCCGCGCTGCTCTACTTGGCCATCGCTCTCGGGGGGCGACGCGCCGGCGGCCCCTTCTGGGGTGCCGACGGAGACATCACGTCCCTCGGAGGCCCGGTGGTCGTCATCGGCGCAGTCGCGGCGATGCTCGGGGTCCTCCTCAACCTGATCCTTGGCTTGTCGCGGGTCTGGCTGGCCATGGGAAGACGACGGGACATGCCGAAGGCCCTGGCCAGCCTCGATCGAAGGGGCCAGCCGATGCTGGCCATCACCACTTCGGCAGTGCTGGTGGGCGTCGTGACCCTGCTCGGCGACATCTCACTGGCCTGGAGCTTCTCGGCGATGACGGTCCTCCTCTACTACGGCGTGACCAATCTCGCCGCGATCAGACTCGATCGCCGCCGGATCACCGCATGGTCCGGTCTGGCCAGTTGTCTGTTCCTCAGCTTGTTCGTGTCCCTCGAGGTCTGGGTGGTGGGGGCCGGGTTGATCGCCGTGGGCCTGATCTGGAAGACCGGGCATGGCAGGGTCGCGTAGTTACCATCTCGACGAGTCTTGAGGCGGTCCACCCCAATCTTCCTGCTGCTTCTCGGCATGTCGTTCACGGCTTGCTCGAGCTTTCTCGGGGAGACCCCGGTCGATTCGGCGCCATCGCCGACCACCGGGCCGACCAACACCGATCCGGAGACCACCGAGCCTGCGGTCCGGGAGTGTGTCCGATTCACCGGGGGGACACAGCCGATCGACACCGGTGCCCTCGCTTCGGACGCCCTCTTCCTCTCCAGTGAGACATTTCTCTGCACCGACGACGCGGTGGTGGTGGGAGTCGAGGATCTGAACGAGATCGCTGCCGCTGCCCAGTTGGCGGCAGCGGTAAACGGGCCCCTCCTCTTCCCCGAGCCCCGACTCGCAGCCGAGCTCGGCCGGCTCAAGCCGACCACGGTGCACGTGATCGGGGCAGTCGAAATCAACACGCCCCCCGATGCCCAGGTGGTGACACACGACGTGGGTTCGGCCATGGACATGGCCAGACAACGTCTCGGGGTCTCCCGCGAGACCGCCCTGCCGGCAACCCCGGATGCTTCCACCGTGGTCGGGACGGTGACGGCGCTGGTGACGCGAGACCACGTCGCCCGCCCGCGGGCAGGCACGCCTGGTTCGACGGCGCCGGATCCCGAAATCCCTCCCGGTGAGATCGTGACCGGTCTGGCAATGCCGTCGGACTCGGAGCTCATCTGGATCGTCGACGCGTCGAGCCCACACACCGTCCTCCTCGCCTCGGCAATCGGACGGTCGGTGGGAGCGTCGGTACTCGCCATCGACGGCGCAGATGTCCTCGGGTACCCAGAGGTCGGAGAGGTTCTCGCCGGCCACCCGGCAGACTCGATCAGGTTCGTCGGCGGGCTCCCCGAGTCGGTCGAGTGGGAGCTGCGGGTCCTCGCCAGCGGCCAGCAGGTCCCGGGTGGGGGCTTTCACGTCCTCCCTCGAGACCAGAAGCGCCGCTATCTGGCCTTCTACGGACATCCCGAGACGATCGCCCTCGGTGTGCTCGGCGAGCAGGGGCCGGAGGAGACATTGGCCCGAATGCAGGACTTCGTGACGGCGTATTCGGGGGACGGCTCGCAGGTAGTGCCCACCTTCGAGATGATCGCCTCCGTTGCGAGCGCCGGCGCCACAGATGACGGGGACTACAGCTTCGAATGGCCCCAGGAGACATTCGACGAGTGGGTCAGCGTGGCGCGGGAGAACGACATGTACATCATGCTCGACCTGCAATCGGGTCGGGACGACTTCCTCAGCCAGGCGATGCAGTACGAGCAGATGCTGAAGCTCCCGTTCGTGGGTCTCGCCCTCGACCCCGAGTGGAGACTCGGGGCCAATGAGGTCCATCTGACGCAAGTGGGCCGGGTCGAGGCCGCCGAGGTGAATCAGGTGATCACCTGGTTGGCCGACCTGGTACGGGACAACGGCCTCCCCCAGAAGATGGTGATCGTCCACCAGTTCAGGACCACCATGATCCAGAACCGGCAGGACCTGATCGATCGTCCCGAGATCCAGCTGATCGTGCAGATGGACGGTGACGGCACCGAGGCCCAGAAGGACAACACGTTCGCCGCGATCACCCAGGGGGCCGAAGGTGCCCACTGGGCCTGGGGCTGGAAGAACTTCTTCGATGAGGACGAGCCGGGGCCACCCACCCCGGAGAGCACCATGGGCAAGAACCCGAGCCCGGTCTACGTCAGCTATCAATAATCCTGGCAAGATCAGGCGCCGATGACCCGATTCGCCTACTTCTGCGGGCACGAGCAATGGCATCCGGAGCAGCTCGTCGCACATGCGGTGCTGGCCGAGGATGCCGGGTTCGACATGGTGGTCGTGTCCGAGCACTTCCATCCCTGGGTCGACGACTCATCCGCGGCCGGCTTCGCCTTCTCAACTATGGGTGCGATGGCCGCCGCCACCGACCACATCCAGATCGCGACCGGGGTCACCACCCCGCTGTTCCGGTATCACCCGGCAATCGTGGCTCAGGCCGCGGCCACCCTGGACCGGCTCACCAGGGGCCAGTTCATCCTCGGAGTTGGGACCGGGGAGAACATCAACGAGGGGCCACTGGGCTACGAGTTCCCCGGCTACGCCGAGCGGAATGCCCGGATGTCTGAGGCGCTCGAGATCATGCGCCGGCTCCTCGACGGCGAAAAGTTGACATTCGAGGGCGAGTACTACCGGACCGACAGGGCGAAGCTCTACTCCCCGCCGCCGGGTGATGTGCCGATCCTCATGGCGGCGGGGGGGCCCAAGTCCGCCACCCTCGCCGGGGAGAAGACCCAGGGGGTGATCACTTCGGTCAAAGACCCGGACGAGACGAGAGAGCGTGTCATCGAGCCCCTGAAGGCCGCGGCCGCCCGGGCGGGCCGGGCCGAGCCGGTCGTGCTGGCCACCCGCTGGTCGCTGTTCGCCTCCAGCGAGGAGGAGGCGTGGCAGGCCCTCCACTCGTGGAGAGGGCTGCGCGCCCCGGGTCGCCTCGAGGCCGTTGATCCCAAGGATCTCAGGGAGATGGCCGATGAGCTGCCTCGCGAGGAGGTCCTCGGCCGCTACAGCATCGTGGACACGGTGGATCACATCGTGGACCTCTACCGTCCCCTCGTCGAAGACCTGGGCGCGGACATCGTCACGTTTCAAATGGCCTCCCTCGACCAGCCCGAGCTCATCCGGCTCCTGGGCAGCGAGGTCCTCCCCCGGCTCCGCTCCTAACAGACCCCGAACTGCGAACCCGGGGTTCCCCAGCCCATATCCGGTACGAATCCGCTCCGGTTCGGGGTTTCAGCCCACCCGGGTGATCAACTCGACCAACGCCAAGAGTTGCTGGGTCACCTGAGCGGTGTTCTCGGGCTGCTCGGCGGCAACGAGCAACGACGGCACGATCTCGCCGAGATTCGCCAGGACGAGGCGGGCGTCGTCGGTCTGGGTGGTGAGCAGCCGCTCGACCGGCGCCGCCATCTTGTCGGCCAACCCGGCCCCAAACGAAGCGAAGATGTCCACCCGAAACCCGTCCTGCTCCCGCACCAGGACAACCCGGTTCTCACCAGACGGGAACGAGAGGTTCACGGTGTGGAACTCGACACCGGCTTCCTCGACGACATCGCCATCCGACGCACCGGCGGTGTCACTGAGGAAAGCCCCGCTCCCCTGGGCAAACCCCGCCCAGAAGTTGGCCGCCACCTCCTGATCCCCCTCCCGCAGTGCCTCGGCGACGTCACCGAGGGTGGCCCCCTCGGCCAATGACGCCAGAGCGGCATGATCGGGCATGGCGAGACGGCTGGCGCTGGCGAAGTCGGCCGCATTGAGCGCCTCGACCAGCTCGTCGACGGCTTCGACGGCAGTGGCCGCCCCTTGCCCGGGTGGAATCGAGTCGGGCGGGTCATCCCCGCGGTCGGTGCAGCCCGTGGCCACGAGAGCGAGTGCGAGGAGTCCCTGGCTAGCGCGGCGCCACATACTCGGGGAGTCTCCCAGTTCGGGACATCTCACGTCGCCGTCCGGCGTCACCCAACCCCAGCCGGGCCCAGAGAAAAACCAGATAGCCCGAGCCGACCGCTTCCTCGATCCATCTCCACGGGTCGGACAGGGCGCGCTCCCAGGCCAGGGGCCAGTACGGGGCGATGCCGGAGGGGAGCTCCAGGCCGAAGAAAGGCCACAAGAACACCTCCTCGTCCACCCACATCCCATCGAGGAGGAGATGGAACAGCCAGCCGACTCCGAGTGCCATCCATGCCCTACGTCGCCGACCCCTTCTGGTGCTGAGCACCACTGCGGCGATGAACGAGGTCGGGACCAGCAGCGAATGGGACCACAGCTCTCCTGTCGAATATCGATCTGCCAGCAAGATCGTGCCGATCGGGAGGTCGATCAGATCGGGGAGCAGCGCACCGAGGACCAGGAACCGGACATCCACCTTCGGGTCGCGGAAGATCCACCTGAACAGCCAGAGCGTGGCCCCGACATGCCAGAAGACCATGACTCAGGCGACGAGGATTCGCCGGCAGTGGACACACCGAGGAGGATGTGCGGCGAAGGCCTCCTCCTGCTCCGCCCGGGACAGCATCAGTTGACATCCCCCGCAGACCCCATGCTCGAATGCGGCCACGGCGACACCCTCCTTGATCCCGCGCAGCTTGTCATAGAGCTCGAGGAGCTCAGAGTCGATGGGTGAGATGGCTTCACTCTTCCGTTCTTCCTTGATGGCGAGCTCGACATCGATTCTCTTCCACTCGCTCTTGATGATCGCCTCGAGCTCCGACTTGGCCTTGTCGAGCTCGGCGATCTGCCGGTCGAGCTCCGCGACCTTCTCCTGCTGGGGGTCGATTCCATCCAACAGGCGGAGGACCTTCTCCTCCATCGTCCCCCGTTGTCCCTTGAGGCTTTGGACCTCGAGTCTCATATGCTCGGTCTCTCTGGCGCTCATCCCCCCGGCGAACAGCCTGGTCTCGTGCTCCCCGAGCTTGCTCTCGAGGATCTCGAGCTCCCCCTCCGCCTTGTCCAGCTCGAGCTCGAGCCGCTTGAGGTCATCACCCTCACTCGCCCGCTCCGACTCGAGATCCCGAAGCGCTTCGTGAGACGCCCGGTACGAATCGAGCTCAGGCAAGGATTGTCTTTGATCGATGAGCCGGTCGATCTGGATGTCGACCTCCTGGAGTTCCAGAAGATCAGAGAGGCTGGTCAGCTCCATCTAGTGGCCCGCCGCACAAATACTTGTGGCGTCTCTCCGGCCCTCGACGCCCCTGGCAGCGTCCAAAATGCCCGCCGCAGCTACCGGCTGCGACTGCGCTTTTCTCCTTGCCAGATGACGCCGATGACTCGGAGACACGCGCACACTATTCAAGCGACAGACCACTAGGACCGGAGGCTAGCCCCCACTCAACTCCAAGTCTGCGGGTCGAGATGGGTGAGGTCGACGACCGTCACACCCGCGATCTCCTCGACCACCGAGACCAGCGCCGTCATCCCTGGACGCTCGGTCGCGATGTGCCCGGGGTCGACGATGGCCAGCCCGAGATCGGCCGCAGCAACGGCACGATGATGGCTCACGTCACCGGTGACCAGGGCCTGGGCAACCTCGGCTGCTGCCTCGATCAGATCGGCTCCCGAGCCCGGCACTACCGCCAGGGTCGGGATGTGGCTCTCCCGGTCCCCCGTGATCCTGACCCCGGAAGCACCGAATTGGTCGGAAACTCTGGCGTCGACCATCCCGAGGGTGCCGTCGAACTTCCCGTACCTGCCGATATCGGGCAACCCGAGCTCCGGGTCACCGCCAAACGGTCTCGTGTCATTGAGGTCGAATAGGTCAGCCAAGGCGTCCGCCGCGCCACCGGGTGCGGCGTCGAAGTCGGTGTGAGTCACCAGCACGGCAACCCCGGCCGAGATCAGACGGAACGCACGGGCGCCTGCCGAGCGACCGGCCAGCAGCCGGGTAGTAGGCCGGAAGAGCAGAGGGTGATAGGTCACGAGCAGATCTATCCCGCCCCGTTCGAGATACGACACCACCTCCTCGGTCACCTCGTGGCAGACCGCCACGGTCGCCACGGCGCCGTCCGGGTCACCGAGCTGGAGGCCCACAGGGTCCCAGTCGGGGGTGTCCCCGGGATTGGTTCGTTCGGACATTGAGTCGGCGATGTCGCTCACGGTGGGCACGGGCGGCGATCGTAGGCTGAGCCCGATGAACCTGCGATCGGCCCTCGACTGGGAGCCACCATCCGGATGGCGCAGACTCACCGTTATCGATTCACACACCGGGGGTGAGCCATTCCGGGTCGTGGTCGATGGGCTACCCGACATTCCCGGTGACACTGTCCTGGAACGGCGGAGACACGCGACACAGCACTTCGACGATCTCCGGAGGGTGTTGATGTGGGAGCCTCGTGGCCACGCCGACATGTATGGTGGATGGATCGGCCCGCCGACGACGGCTGATGGCGATCTGTCGGTCCTCTTCACCCACAACGCCGGCTTCTCCACCATGTGCGGGCACGGTGTGATCGCACTGGCCAAGGTGGTCTTCGACACCGGCATGATCCGCGGCGAGCCACCGGAGTCGACTCTCGCTATAGAAACACCGGCCGGGGTGGTCACCGCGATCGCCACGATCAGGGACGACACCGTGATCTCGACACGTTTTCGCAACGTGCCCTCGTTTGCAGTCGAGCTCGACGCCACGATCTCCATCCCCGAGATGGGGGAGGTCAGGTACGACCTGGCGTACGGTGGCGCCTTCTATGCATACGTGGACGCGCCCTCCCTCGGCGTGGATCTCACCGACACCGGTTCCTTGACCTCGATGGGGCGCCTGATCAAGCGGGCAGTCTCAGAACAAGCCGGGCCCAGCCATCCCGACCATCCCGACCTGGGCTTTCTCTATGGCGTGATCTTCACCGGCCCGGCACAGCTCGGGAATCACAGCCGGAACGTCTGTGTCTTCGCCGACGGGGAGGTCGACCGCTCACCGACCGGCACCGGCGTAAGCGGGCGTCTCGCCATCCTGGATGCTCAGGGTCGGCTCGCGGAGAATGAGACCGTGACCATCGAGAGCATCGTCGGCAGCACCTTCAGCGGCCGGGTGTCCGGGCGCACCACGGTGGGCGAGCATCGAGCCATCATCCCCGAGATCGAGGGGCAGGCCCACCTGACCGGGCGCTCGGAGCTCTGGATCGATCCCGCCGACCCGCTCGGCGGCGGGTTCCTCATCGATTAGGTCGGTGCCTCGACCGGGGCCGGCACCTCCCGCACCACGCAGTCCGGCAAGATCAGGTAGAAGCAGGCGCCGCCCAGCCGCTCAGACGTTCGGTAGCGGGCAGTCCCCCCGTGAGACTCGGCCACGGCCTGGACTATCGAGAGCCCGATCCCCAAACCAGGGGAAGTCGCGTCGAGACGGTGCGCACCCCGTTCGAAGTGTTGCCAGATCGTGGTCTCGAACCTGGTGGGCACTCCCTCGCCATTGTCGTGGACCTCGAACACGAGGTCGTCGCCCTGGACGAAGCTGACGACGACACAACGATTCCCTCCGTACCGAATTGCATTGTTGACCAGGTTCGACAATGCCTGACGCACCCGATCCGGATCGACCCGGACCCTCACCTCGGCGTCGAGGTCCTTCTCCACGCGCTTGCTGCGCGGGTCGGTGTCCTGGAGCACCGAGTAGAGGATCGCCATCGCCCACACTTCCCTGAGCTCGAGGCTGAGCTGGCTCGACTCACCCTTCGCCAGCATGAGCAGGTCGCCGACGAGTCGGGACATGTGACGGGCCTGATCGGCGGCCTCGGAGATCATCTCCCGCCGCGCGTCGACAGGGAACTCCTCCGGATGCTCGTCGAGGAGCGCCAAGAAGCCGACCATCGCGGTCAGCGGCGTCCTCAGCTCGTGACTCACCGATGCCACCAGCTCGGCCCGTTTGCGATCGACCCGATTGCGGTCGCGCAGGATGACGTAGACCTGGCGAAAGAGTATGACCACGCCGATGAGAATGACCGCGTCGAGCAGCACCACTTCGTCGGCGGCCGGGTTCAGGTCGCGGTAGTTGCGGAAGTGGACCGCGACTAGGGACACCGCCAGCAGATACGGCCACATCAGAGCCCATATCGGGGTGGGTGCCTCGGGGAACTCTCGCTTGCGAGGCACCTTGTCGACGATCGATGCGGTGACCAGGAGGAATGCCGTGGCGACTAGGTTCACCGACCACGCCGGCTCGGCATTGCTGAAGGCGGTGCCGACGTTGCGGTGGAGGAACACGAAATCGGCCAGCACCTGGGCGCAGCCACCGAGGGCGAAGAAGACGAGCCGGAGGTCGAAATGGTAGTTGGACCGCCTCATCACCAGGATCAGCAGGCCGGTGACCGCGGCGATGTCGAGGATCGGGTAGATCGTCGCGATCACACCCTGCCACCACGGAGCGCCTGCGAAGCTATCGAGCAGGTCGTGGGCGAAGGCGTTCCACACCAGGGCACTGAGTGCGATCGCGGCCACCGTGGCATCGATGAGTGTCAGGACCCATTCGCGTCCGCCACTGTCGAGACGGGCCAGCTGATAGAGGGCGGCGATCATCGCCATGTATGCGCCGAGGAAGAATGCGTCGAGGGGCCCGAACTTGGGCAGCTCCACTCCGGCCTCGGTGAGACCGCCGACGATCAGGACGCCTGCCCCGATCAAGCTGATCGCCAACGTCACGAAACGCCAGGCGGTCCGCTCTCGTAGCGGAAGCCCGGACGACCTCGTCCAGAACAAGACGGCAGCGGTGGACAGACCGGCTATGAGACCGAAGTAGCCGATGTAGGGAGCCGTTTCCGGGACCGTGGAGGCGATCAGCGCACCGGCAATGAGCATGAAGATCATCGGTCCAGGAAGGAGCCATCGTCTGCCTCCCATTGTCAAGGGGTTGCCCACCCCCCGTCTATCGGCCCGAAGCCCGGTTTTATTTAGATTTCTATGGCCCTTTCAGGCCTTTTTGGGCGTCCTCCTCCGACCCTTCGAGGACGGTGAGGTCGATCACGTCCTCGCCCGTGAGGTGCCGGAGGCGCGCCTCGTTGAGACTGGTGAGCATGGCCTCGATCTGGCTGAGGCTGTTGTATCTGGTGACGGTGAAACGCACACCGCCCCTCCCCCGTGGCACTGCGGGGAAGACGGCCCCGTTGACGAAGAACCCTTCGTGGAGCATCGTCGAGACCACCGAGCCGGTGACTATCGACTCGCCGATCTCGACGAACCACATGGGTGTGTGCGCCTTGGTGGCCAGCGGCAGGCCGATCTCGTCCGAGAAACTGTTGACGTGCTCGATCCGCTCTGACAACTCGGCTTGCAGTCCGGCGAGCTCGGAGGACAGATGGATGTCCGCCGATGCCACGCTGGCCCCGAGAATGGCCGGCGGTAATGGCCCTCCGAACACCATGGGGCCTCCGGTGACCGAGATGGCCTCGATCAGACGCTCGCTCTGGGCGGCCACCACACCACCCATGGTCCCGAATGACTTGGCGAGACCGAAGGACATGATGAGTCTCTCGTGCCATCCAGCGCGGTTCAGCACATAACCCTGACCCCGGTCTCCCTCCCATCCCAGCCCATGGGCATCGTCGCAATACACCCACAAGTGGGGATGTGCATCGAGGAGATCGATGAGCTCCATGACCGGCACCGTGTCCCCCAGCATCGAATAGACGCCGTCCACGAGGTACCAGACCGTGTCGCGGGCGGACGACGCGGCATCGGCCACCGCCTCGAGGTCGTTGTGAGAGACCTTGGTCACCTCGCTCCCGTTGACCTGGAGGCTGGGCATCACCGAGATGAGCGACGCATGCGCGTAGGCGTCGACGAGGACCCGTTCCCCGGGCCGGACGATGACCGGCAGCGCTGACATGTGGGCGAGCGTGGTGGTCCCCGCCACGACGACGGGAGAGCCGAACATCGCCTGCAGCCGCTCCCTCAAGTCGTGGTACATAGGCAGCGCGGTGTATGCGACCGACGATGAGTACGAGTTCCCGTAGCGTCTGATGGCGTCGATCGCGGCTTCCACCAGTCTCGGGTCGTCGCCGAGCCCGAGATATGAGCACAGCCCGAAGTTGACCACGGTCCTACCTCTGAGCTTGATCGTGTCACCCTCGAAGACATCGTCTTCGATGAGCTGATGGCTGAAGCCGAGCTGCCTGGCGAGACGGCTCAGCCTCAGGAATTGGTCGAGGGCGCGATCTGCTCTGGTGTGGCTGAGTGACTTGGTCACGGGGGGCGGGTTGTCGGGGGGCGTCCCTGCACGATAAGCCCCGCGCCGCGCGCACCGTGGTCATTCGGTGTCGGAGCGCCGTGGTCGGGCTTCCGCTTGCTCCGATAGGATCCACCAATGACCCTGCCTCCCTCCGATCTACCGCCTGCCGTCTTCCCCTCCTACCAGTCGTTGCCTCCTGAGCAGAAGGATGCCTTCGGCAGGCTTTACGACGCCCGCAAGCGGAGTATGGCGTTGATGGTCGCCCTCTCGATCCTCTTCCCCATCCAGCTCTTCTTCCTCGACAAGATCCTGCTCGGCGTCCTCTTCCTCATCACCGGTGGCGGTTTCGGCGTCTGG
>Ga0299907_10001668_pt1 | contig 12939 bp, 15 predicted proteins | sample RVTome_16_FD_198680 | JGI IMG/M metagenome (GOLD analysis project Ga0299907, IMG submission 198680) | Soil microbial communities from uranium-contaminated site in the Upper Colorado River Basin, Wyoming, United States - RVT152D67 (version 2) ... | reverse complement strand
CGCGAAACGAGCTCCGACGCGCCGGCGAACGCCGTGAGCGCGTCGGCGTCGAGCACGAGAGGCAGCTCCAGCTCGGCGACGAGCGCACGGATCAGCTCCGCGGTCGCCGAGTGCGTGGAGAGACCGGGACCGAGCGCCGCGACGTGGAACTCGCCGAGCCGCGGACGCAGCAGCTCGATGCCCTTGGGGTCGATCGTGCCGTCTCCCGTCTCCGGCAGTGGGATCGCGGTGACCTCGGGCACGCGCCCGATGATCGTGGGAACGACCGACTCGGGCGCGGCGACGACCGTGAGCCCGGCGCCACCGTGAACGCAGGCGCCGGCGGTCAGCGCAGCGGCGCCGGGAAGTCCGCGCGATCCGACGACCAGCAGCACCGTCCCGACCCGCCGCTTGTTCGACGACGACCTCCGGATGGGCAGCAGCGCGCGCACGTCGGATGCTTCGAGAGCCGACGCCGACCCGCCCCGCAGGTCTTCGGGGATCCCGATGTCGGCGATCTCGACCCGCCCCGCCGCCGAACGTCCGGGTTCGAACATCAGTCCGGGCTTCAAGCCGCCCAGCGTCACGGTCAGCGACGCGCGCACGGCCCGGGCGCCGACGAGCGCGCCGGTGTCGGAGTCGACGCCGCTCGGCAGATCGACCGCCACGACGGGGACTGAAGCGGATCCCAGACGTTCGATCGCCTGGGCCGCCGCGCCCTCGGGCGTCCGAGACAACCCGACTCCGAAGATCGCGTCGACGATCAAGTCCGCGCGGTTCAGCTCACGATCGAGATCTTCAGGCCCGCGGATCCTTCCGCGGAACGACTCCATCGCCTCTCGCGCAGCCCCCTTGAGATCGGCGCCGAGCAGCGTCACGGCCGAGGCGTGGGCGCCCCACGCGGCCAGCCATCGGCCGGCCACCAGCCCGTCGCCGGCGTTGTTGCCCTTCCCACAGACGATCACGACGCGCCGCCCGTAGGTCCCGCCGAGCAGCTCGCGCGCGGCTCGCGCCACGGCGAAGCCTGCATCGCCCATCAAGGTTGAGGTCGATATCCCTCGCGCCTCGCATGCGGCGTCCTGGCGCCGCACGTCCTCCGCGGTCAGGACGGGGAACACCGCTACTCCACGGTGACGCTCTTGGCGAGGTTCCGCGGCTGGTCCACGTCGCAGCCGCGCAGGACCGCGATCTCGTACGCGAGCATCTGCAACGGCACGGCCACGAGCTCGGGCGTGAACAGCTGGTGCGCTTTCGGGACCTCGAGCACGTGGTCGGCGTGCCTGCCGATCTCCATGTCGCCCTCGGTCGCCACCGCGATCACGAGCGCGCCACGCGCCTTCACCTCGAGGATGTTGGACAACACCTTCTGGTACACGTGCGACTGGGTCGCGACCGCTACGACCGGCACACCCTGCTCGACCAGCGCGATCGGCCCGTGCTTGAGCTCGCCGGCGGCGTACCCCTCGGCGTGGAGGTACGAGATCTCTTTGAGCTTCAACGCGCCTTCGAGCGCGATCGGGTAGCCGACGTGGCGGCCGAGGAAAAGAACGTCGCGGGCGTCGACGATCTCGCGTGCGATCGCGCGCACCGGCTCGCGAAGCGCGAGCGTGCGCTCGAGAAGCTCGGGGAGCCGTCCCATCTCGCGAACAAGATCGGCGATCTCTCCCGGGTACAACGTCGAGCGGACCTGCGCCAGGTACAGCGCCATCAGCTTGAGCGCGACCATCTGCGTCTCGAAAGCCTTCGTCGAGGCGACGGCGATCTCGGGCCCGGCATGCGTGTACAGCACCGCGTCCGAGGCCCGCGCGATCGACGACCCGACCACGTTCACGACGCTCATCAGGTTCGCGTGCTGATCCTTGGCGTGGCGGACGGCCTCGAGCGTGTCGATCGTCTCGCCCGACTGCGACACCGCGATCACGAGCGTGTCGCGATCCAACACGGGGTCGCGGTAGCGGAATTCGCTCGAAAGCTCGATCTCGCAGGGGATACGGGTCCAGTGCTCGATCGCGTACTTTGCGACCATCGCCGCGTGGTACGAGGAGCCGCACGCGACGACGAAGACCTTGTCGACCTCGCGGATGTCGGCCTCGTCCATGCGCAACTCGTCGAGGTGGAGCCGCCCGGCGACGGTGCGCCCGCGAAGCGTGTCGGCGACGGCGTCGGGCTGCTCGTAGATCTCCTTGAGCATGAAGTGGTCGAAGCCGGCCTTCTCGGCCGCCTGGAGGTCCCAGTCGACGTGGACGGCTTCGCCCTCGGCCGGCTCGCCGTCGAGCGTCGTGATCGTGTAGCCGTCGGCCGTGATCACAACGACCTGGTCGTCGTGGATGTGGACCATGTCCCGCGTATACGGCAGGAGCGCCGGCGGGTCCGAGGCGAGCAGTGTCCCGTGCTCGGCCTTGCCCACCAGGAGCGGAGACGTGCGCTTCGCTGCAACGACCACGCCGGGATCGTCGGCACTGACGACCGCGAGCGAGAACGCCCCGTCGAGCCGTTTCAAGGCGGTGCGGAACGCCGCGACGAGGTCGCCGTCGTAGGCCGCCTCGATCAGGTGGGCGATCGCCTCGGTATCGGTCTCGGAGGCGAAGACGTGGCCCTCGCGCTCGAGCTCCTCGCGGAGCTCGAGGAAGTTCTCGATGATCCCGTTGTGGATCAGCGCGATGCGGCCGGTGCAGTCAAGGTGCGGGTGGGCGTTTGCGTCGCTCGGTCCGCCGTGTGTGGCCCAGCGGGTGTGCCCGATGCCGGTCGAGCCGGCGACGTCGTGCAGCGCCAGCTCCTTCTCGAGGATCTCGAGCTTGCCGGCTTTTCGGACGACGTCCACACCCCCGTCGACGATCGCGACCCCCGCCGAGTCGTAGCCGCGGTACTCGAGCCGCGACAGCCCGTCCATCAGGATGGGAAGCACCTGCTCGCTGCCGACGTAACCGACGATTCCGCACATGGTGTCCGCCCAGTGTACCGGCCCGGCCTCGGAGGCCCTGCCCCAAAGTTCAGGCCTCCTACCTGCGGAAACGTACGGAGGTTACGTCGTCGTCCGGTAGCGGAGGTACACCATGCCGTTGCCGAAACGGCGTTCGTCGAGCAACTCGAGCGTCGCGCGGACGTCGTTCGGCAGTGCCTGGTTGCCGCCGCCGACCACGATCGGCGCGACGAACAGGTGACACTCGTCGACCAGCCCGGCCTTGATCGCCTCGGCGGCGAGGTTGGGGCCGGCGATCGTGATGTCACGGCTCTCCGACGCTTTCATCTGCCGCACTGCTTCCGGGTCGAAGTCGCGTTCGATCCGCGTTCTGGCGCTGGACACCTTCTCCAGCGTCTTGGAGTACACGATCTTGTCGGCCGCCTGCCATATCTCCGCGTAGTCCTGCTCGACGGGGTGGTCGGCGAGGGTGTGCGCGGTTTCCCAGTAGACCATCACCTCGTACATCCGGCGTCCGTAGAGATAGGTGCCGATGGGACGCTGGAGGTCGTTGACGAAAGCGTGCACCTCCCGGCCGGGCTCAGCCCAGTCGAAGTTGCCGTCCTCGTCGGCGATGTAACCGTCGAGCGAGGTGATCGCCGAGTAGATCAGCTTGGCCATCGTCAGCCGAGGGTCTCGCGCACGGCTTTCGCGATCCGCTCCGCGCCAGACCGCGCGGCGTGCTCCGTGGTCGCCTCCACCATCACGCGGACCACCGCCTCGGTCCCCGAGGGCCGCACCAGCACGCGCCCGTCCGAGCCGAGCTCGTTCTCGACGCGAAGAACCTCGTCCCACACCGCGTTGGCGTCCTCGAGCCGCTCCTTCGCGACGTCACGCACGTTCATCAATATCTGCGGCGCACGCGGCGCCAGCGCGGCAAGGGCCGACAGCGGCTTGCCGCTCGACGCCATCAGCCCGAGCAAGCGCAGCGCGGTCAGGATCCCGTCCCCGGTCGAATGCTTGTCGAGGAAGATCAGGTGGCCGGACTGCTCTCCGCCCATGATGATGCTGCGCTCGATCATGGCCTCGAGCACGTAGCGATCCCCGACCGCCGTCTCGACCACTTCGATCCCCGCTTCCGACATCGCGCGCCGGAAGCCGAGGTTGGCCATGACAGTCGACACCACAGCGTCGCCCGGCAGCCTCCCCTGCGCCTTCCCCTCGAGCGCGCACGCAGCGAGGATCTGGTCGCCGTCGACCAGCTCTCCTCGCTCGTCCACCGCGATCAGCCGGTCGGCGTCGCCGTCGTGCGCGATGCCGACCTGTGCGCCGCTCTCGACGACCTTGCGCTGGAGGAACTCGGGGTGGGTCGAGCCACAGCCATCGTTGATGTTTTTGCCGTCGGGCTCGGCGAAGATCGCGGAGACGTCGGCGCCGGCGCGGCGATACGCCTCGGGAGCCACGTGGAACGCGGCGCCGTTCGCGCAATCGACGACGACGCGCATCCCTTTCAGGCCCGGCGCGCCGTCGAGCAGGAAATCGAGGTATCGCTCCTCGGCGTCGGCCGCGTCGGCGCCGGACCCGGGGGCAACAGCTTCCCCGTTCCCCCGCTCGAGTACGGACTCGATCTGATCCTCGATGGCGTCGGGGAGCTTCATGCCGTCGAAGCCGAAAAACTTGATCCCGTTGTCGTCGGCGGCGTTGTGCGATGCGCTGATGACCGCGCCGGCCTGGCACCCGTATGCGCGGGTGAGATACGCGACTCCGGCGGTGGGTATGACGCCGGCGCGGAGCCCCTCGCCGCCGGCGCGCGCGATGCCGGCGATGAGCGCTTCCTCGAGCGCAGGTCCGGACGCACGCGTGTCGCGTCCTATCAACACCTTGGGTCGCGGATGGCCGCGGCCGAGCACGACGGCGGCCGCGTGACCGAGGTCGGTGGCGAGCTCGACGGTGAGGTCGTCGCCGAAGCGGCCGCGAACCCCGTCGGTGCCGAAGAGTCTGCCCATACCGGCTCCGTTCGGAGTCGCGTTCCTAATGCCGCGAGGCTAGCGCTTGGAGAACTGCGGCGCCTTGCGAGCCTTCTTGAGGCCGTACTTACGGCGCTCTTTGGCTCGCGCGTCCCGCGTCATCATGCCCCTGCGCTTCAGCTCGGGGCGCAGGGTGGGGTCGGCTTCGACCAGCGCGCGGGCGATGCCGTGACGGAGCGCGCCGGCCTGGCCGCTCATACCGCCACCCTCGATGCGCGCCCAGATGTCGTACGCGTCGATCGTGTTCGTGAGCTTCAGCGGCTCGACGACGATCATGCGGAGCACCGGGCGTGGGAAGTAATCCTCGAGCGTGCGACCGTTCAGCTTGAACTGGCCGGTGCCGGGGATCAGACGGACGCGCGCGACGGCTTCCTTGCGCCGTCCCGTCGCGCGGACGGTCTCGCCGAGTGTCGCCACGCCTATGCTCCCTTCCGTTGGCCGTTGAGCATCGCCCGCGGCTGTGGATTCTGCGAGCCGTGCGGGTGCTCGGGCCCGTCGTAGACCTTGAGCTTCTTGAACATCGCGCGCCCGAGCCGGTTGTGCGGCAGCATGCCCCGGACGGCCTTCTCGACCGCGAAAGACGGCCGGGTTGCGATCAGCTTGCTGTAAGGGATCTGCGTGATACCGCCCGGGTAGCCGGAGTGGCGCACGTACATCTTCTGCTCGAGCTTGTTGCCCGTCAGCTTCACAGCCTTTGCGTTGATCACGATCACGTAATCGCCGGTGTCCGCGTGCGGGGCGAAGATCGGCTTGTGCTTGCCGCGCAGGACATGGGCGATCTCGGCCGCCAGGCGGCCGAGCACCTGGCCGTCCGCATCGACGACCCACCAGGCGCGCTTGATATCAGTTGGTTTAGGAGAGAAGGTCTTCACAGAGAAAAACCCCTGGTCAGCGGCCCTGAATGCTACCGGCGCCGTGGGGTGGGGTCAACCCGAACGGCGAGCGGGCATAGGCCACGGATCGGAGGATGAGCCCCTTCGCAGGCGCGACGGGGCCGGCCGCTGCTCGATCCCGAGCGGCCAGCGCCTTCCTGCCGTCCGACGCGTGGCGCTTCCCTCGGCCGATGTCGAGCAGCAACCCGACCAAGGATCGCACCATCTGGTGGCAGAACGAGTCGGCCACCACGCGGATCACCAGTCGCTCGGGCGCCGGCGTCGACACGGTGATCGACCGAACCCTACGCACCAGCGACCCCTCGCCGCGGCGACAGAAGGACGAGAAGTCGTGCTCGCCGACGAACGCCTTCGCCCCTGAACGCATCGCTCTGACGTCGAGCGGCCCGGGCAGGTGGACGGCGAAGCGATCCAGGAACGGGTCGGGCGGCGCCGACCGGTAGAGGTGGTACTCGTACTCGCGGCGCTTCGCGCTGAAGCGCGCATCGAACGACTCGGGAACCGCGGTCGCGGAGCGTATCGACACTTTGGGCCCAAGCCGCTTGTTTAGCCGGGACGCTACCCAGCCGGGATCGGTCCCATCCGGCGCCTCGAACGACACGACCTGCCCGGCGGCATGCACCCCGGCGTCCGTGCGTCCCGCACCGACGGATCGCACCGGAACCCGGAGCAGTTGGGAAAGCGATTCCTCGAGCAGGCCTTGAACGGTCCGCCGGGTCGGCTGGCGTGCGAAGCCAGAGAAGTCGGTGCCGTCGTAGGCAACCAGGAGCGCGATCTTCACGAGACAGACCGGCGGTCACCGCCGGCGGCGGGACGCTATTCCTCTTCGGCTTCGCCGACGAACTCGATCAGAGCCATCGGCGCGGCGTCGCCCTTACGAGGACCAAGCTTCACGATCCGCGTGTAGCCGCCGCTGCGATCGGCGAAGGTCGGCGCGATCTCGGCGAACAGCTTGTGGACGAGCTCGCGGTCGCGAACGGTCTTGAGCACGATACGCCGGGCGGCAAGGTCCCCCCGCTTCGCGAAGGTCACCATGCGCTCGGCCAGCGGACGCAGGGCCTTCGCGCGCGCCTCGGTGGTCTTGATCTTGCCTTCGCGGATCAACGCCTCGGTCAGGCCCGATAGCAGCAGCTTCTGATGCGCCGGGCCCGAGCCCAGGCGCGCGCCTTTCTTCGGCTTCGGCATGGTCCTCTCGGCTCCCTCGGCCTAGCTCTCGCGGAGGCTCATGCCCATCTCCGCGAGCTTGGCCTTCACCTCGTCGATCGACTTCTGGCCGAAGTTGCGGATGTCGAGCAGGTCCTGCTCGGTGCGTTGGACCAGGTCGCCGACGGTGCCGACGCCCTCGCGCTTCAAGCAGTTGTACGACCGAACCGAGAAGTCCAGCTCTTCGATCGGCAGCGCCATCGTCGAGGCCTGGGCCATGTCGTCCGGCGCCGGGCCGAGCGTCAGCGCCTGTGCGTCCTCCGACTGCTGCGCCACGAGGCCGAGCAGCTCGACGAGGGTACGTCCGGCGGCCGCGAAGGCCTCCTTCGGCGTGATGGCGCCGTTGGTCTCGATGTCGAGGATCAGCTTGTCGTAGTTCGTCATCTGCTCGACGCGCGTCGCCTCGACCGCGTAGGAAACCCGGCGCACCGGCGAGAAGATCGAGTCGATCGGGACGACGCCGATCGTGTCGCGGCCCTTCTTGTTCCGCTCGGCCGAGACGTACCCGCGACCACGCTCGACGACCATTTCGATGTCGAGGCGGCTCTTCTTGTTGATGGTGGCGATGTGCTGGTCGGTGTTCAGAACCTCGACACCGGTCGGAACGGTGATGTCTCCGGCGACGACGTCCTTCGGGCCCTGCACTCGCAGATGGATCGCGACCGGCTCGTCGGAGTCGCTTCGCAGAACGAGCTCTTTGAGGTTGAGGATGACGTCGGTGACGTCCTCTTTCACGCCCTGGATCGTCGAGAACTCGTGGAGCACCGACTCGATCCGGATCTGCGTGACCGCAGCACCGGGGATCGAGGACAGCAGCGTTCGGCGCAACGAGTTTCCGAGCGTGTAGCCGAAACCCGGCTCGAGCGGCTCGATGATGAACTTGGTCCGGTTCTCGCTCGAGGTCGTTTCCTCGATGATCTGGGGCCTTTGGACGATAAGCAAGGGTGGAGCCTCCTTTACGGTCTTACTTCGAGTAGAGCTCGACGATCGCCGATTCCTGCACCGGGATGTCGACGTCGGCGCGGTTCGGAAGCGATCGGACGGTCGCCTTGACGGTGTCGCGGTCTACTTCCAGCCACGAGGCCGGCGACCGGTTCTCGTTCACGGCGATCGAGTGCAACACCGGCTGCAAGCGGCGGCTCTTCTCGGCCACTTGGATGGTGTCGCCGACGCGGACGCGCGCCGACGGGATCGAAAGACGCTTGCCGTTCACCTCGACGTGGCCGTGGCGCACGATCTGGCGTGCCTGGTCGCGCGAAAGCGCGAAGCCGGCGCGGAACAGGACGTTGTCGAGGCGCGTCTCCAGCAGCCTGAGCAGGTTCTCGCCGGTGACGCCCTTCATCCTCGCGGCCTCGCTGTAGTAGTTACGGAACTGCCGCTCGAGCACCCCGTAGATGCGGCGCGCCTTCTGCTTCTCGCGCAGCTGCATGAGGTACTCGGTTTCTTTCGTGCGTGAACGGCCGTGCTCGCCCGGGGGGAAGGGCCGCTTCTCGATCGGGCACTTCGGCGTCTCGCACTTGGTGCCCTTGAGGAACAGCTTGATCTTCTCGCGGCGGCAGAGCTTGCAGTCCGCGTCCGTGTAGCGCGCCACTTACACCCTCCTCCGGCGCGGGGGCCGGCAGCCGTTGTGCGGCACCGGCGTCACGTCCGCGATCTGGTTTATCTCGAGCCCGGTTGCGGCGAGCGAGCGGATCGCCGTCTCGCGTCCCGAGCCGGGGCCCTTCACGAAGACGTCCACGCGTTTGACACCGTGCTCCATCGCGCGCTTCGCAGCCGCTTCCGCGGCGAGCTGTGCAGCGAACGGAGTCGACTTGCGCGAACCTTTGAAGCCCACGTTGCCGCTCGAAGCCCAGGAGATCGTATTCCCCATGGGGTCGGTGATCGTGACGATGGTGTTGTTGAACGTGGACTGGATGTGCGCGTGCGCGCTGGGGATGTTCTTCTTTTCCCTGCGCTTCGGCTTCTTGGGCTTCGCCACTCGACCTCCGTCTGGTTACTTCTTCGCCCGGACCTTCTTGGAGCCGGCCACGGTCTTCTTGGGACCCTTCCGGGTCCGCGCGTTCGTGTGCGTCCGCTGACCGCGAACCGGGAGGCCTCGGCGATGACGGATCCCCTGGTAGCAGCCGATCTCGATCTTGCGCTTGATGTTCTGCGAAACCTCGCGGCGGAGGTCACCTTCGATCTTGTAGTTCGCGTCGATCCACTCGCGTAGCCGAACGACCTCGTCGTCGGAGAGATCGCGCACCCGAGTCGACGGGCTCACCTGAGTCGCCTCGAGCGTCTTGCGTGCGAGCGTGGAACCGACGCCGAAGATGTACGTCAACCCGACCTCGACGCGCTTGTCACGCGGGAGGTCGACACCTGCGATACGGGCCATCCGCTTACCCCTGCCTCTGCTTGTGTCTCGGATTCGCGCAGATCACGAGCACCACTCGGCCACGCCGAACGATCTTGCATTTCTCACACATCTTGCGCACGCTCGGACGAACCTTCACAACGCTCTCCCCACCACAATTGCCCGGTCCGGTTCACGGGCGCGGTCGACCAACAGACAGGCTCTGGAACCAAACGCGCAGTATAGCAGGGGTATGCCCGGGCTCCAACCGGCGCACCGGGACTGCCTCACGCGGCGATCCTTCCGTCGGGGTCGGTGAGCACCCAGGGACCGTCCGCGGTGACCGCCACCGTATGCTCGAAGTGCGCGGACAGCGAGCCGTCTTTGGTGACGACCGTCCACCCGTCGGGAAGCAGCCGCGTCATGTAATCGCCCACGTTGACCATGGGCTCGATGGCCACGACCAGGCCTTCCGTGAGCTTGTACCCCTTCCCTGGGGTGCCGTAGTTGGGAACAGGAGGCTCCTCGTGCAGCGACCGGCCGACCCCGTGTCCGACGTATTCGCGGACCACCGAGAAGCCGGCGCCTTCGGCGATGGTCTGGACGGCCGCCCCGATGTCTCCGAGCCGCCGGGCCGGCCGGGCCTCCGCCAAGCCGGCCCAAAGAGCCCGTTCGGTCGCCTCGATCAGCTTCGAAGCCTCCGGGGAGGGCTCTCCGACCGGGACGGTGACCGCCGAGTCTGCGTGGAAACCATCCACGACGGCACCGACGTCGAGTTTCACGAGGTCGCCCTCCTCCAGCACCCGGGTGCCGGGGATGCCGTGCACGATCTCGTCGTTGACCGAGGTGCAGATCGTGGCCGGGAAGCCTCGGTAGCCGAGGAACGACGGCTTGGCGCCGCGACCGTCGATCACCTTCGCGGCGACGGCGTCCAAGTCCGCCGTGGTCATCCCCGGGCGGATGGCGTCTCGCGTTGCCGCGATGGCGGCGGCGACGACCTCGCCCGCCCGGCGCATCGTGGAGATCTCGGCCGTGCTCTTGATGATGATCACGAGCTCCTCCCGGCCATGTCGTCCAGCTCGCCGACCATGCGCTCGAGGACCTCATCCTTGGAGCCCGCGCCTTGGACCGTTCTCAGTATCCCGCGGTCCTCGTAGTACTTGATCAGCGGATGGGTCTGCCGCTTGAAGACCCCGAGTCGTTGCAGGATCACCTCGGGCCGGTCGTCGTCGCGAGTGATCAGCGGCGAGCCGTCCCGGTCGCACTTCATGTCGTCCTTCGGCGGGCTCGCGTGGAGGTTGTACGTTCGGCCGCAGGTCGGACAAGACGCGCGGGCCGATAGGCGGAGCACGATAAGCTCGTCCGGAACTTCGAGGTAGAGCACGCCGTCGATCTTGTGACCGATCTCCGAGAGGATGTCGTCGAGGGACTCCGCCTGCGGAAGCGTCCTCGGGAAGCCGTCCATGACGAACCCGGCGCGCGCGTCCTCCTGGGCGAGACGGATCTTCAGCAGCTCCAGCACGAGGTCGTCCGGGACCAGCTCGCCCTCATCCATATAGGACTTCGCCCGCTGGCCGATGTCGGTCTGCCACGCGACGACGAAGCGGAGGATGTCTCCCGTCGACACGTGCGGCACTTCGAAGCGCTCCGCCAACTGGACCGCTTGAGTGCCCTTTCCTGCCCCGGGAGGGCCGAGGAGAACGATCCGCACCAGACGCCTACTTGAGGAATCCCTCGTAGTGCCGCATCAACAGCTGCGATTCCAGTTGCTTCATCGTTTCCAAGCCGACGCCGACCACGATGAGCACCGCCGCCCCGCCGAACGGGAAAGCCGTGATCTCCCAGACGCCCTGCACGACGAACGGCAAAACGGCGATCGAGGCTAAGAAGAACGATCCTGGCAGTGTGATGCGCGTGAGGATGTGGTCGAGGTACTCGGCCGTCGGCCGGCCGGGACGGATACCGGGGATGAACCCGCCGTACTTCTTCATGTTATCGGCCACGTCAACAGGGTTGAACGTGATCGCCGTGTAGAAATACGTGAAGAAAATGATCAGTAGGAAATAGGTGGCGACGTACCAAAAGCTGTTGCCGGAAGCGAAATTGCTGTCGACCCAGCTCTTGAACCCCTCGTTCTGCATGATCGTCGCCGCGAGCACGGGCAAGTAGAGCAATGACGACGCAAAGATGATCGGGATGACGCCGGCCTGGTTGACCTTGAGCGGGATATACGTGGACGAGCCCCCGTACAGCTTCCGCCCGACGACACGTTTCGCGTATTGCACCGGGATCCTTCTTTGCGCCTGCTCGACGAGCACAACCGCCACGACGATCCCGACCCCGAGCGCAGCGACCACCGCCGTCTTCAGCCCGCGGGCTTGAGCGTAGATGGCGGCGCTCTCGGCGGGGAAACGCGAGATGATGGACGAAAAGATCAAGATCGACATGCCGTTCCCGATGCCGCGCTGCGTGATCAGCTCGCCGAGCCACATGATCATGGCCGTTCCCGCGGTCAGCGTCAGGACGACCAGGAAGGTCTTCCCTGCGGTCAGGTCGGGGAAGAAGTCGCGGATCGGCTGCCCGCCCGCGCTGAACAGACGTCCGGAGTTCGCCGTGACCACGATGCCGAGCGATTGCAGCAAGGACAGGACCACGGTCATGTAGCGCGTGTATTGCGTGATCTTCTTCTGCCCCTGCTCGCCCTCCTTGGCGTACGCCTCGAGCCGAGGGATCACCACGGTCAACAGCTGCATGATGATCGACGATGTGATGTACGGCATGATCCCGAGCGCGAAGATCGCGAAGTTGGTGAGCGCGCCGCCCGAGAACAGGTTGATGAGGCCGTAGATGCCGCCCTGTGCCGCCTCGCGCTGGACCTCCTCGACCTTGTTGAAGTCGATGCCCGGCAGCGGGATGTGGGAGCCGAGGCGGTAAACCGCGATGATGGCCAGCGTGAACAGGATCTTCTTTCGAAGGTCCGGGATCTTGAAGGCGTTCCGGAAGGCACTGAGCACTAGATGACCTCCGCCTGACCCCCGGCTTGCTCGATCTTCGATCGAGCGCTCGCCGAGAACGCATGCGCACGCACGGTCAGTTGGGTCGAAAGCTCGCCGCGCCCCAATATCTTGACAGGCGCCCGACGCTTACGCACGAGCCCGCGTGCGGCCAGCGCAGCCGGGTCGACCACGGCGCCCGATTCGAAGGCGTTGAGCCGTTCCACGTTCACCGGGGAGAACTCGACCCGGTTCCGGTTGACGAAACCGCCCAGCTTGGGGAGCCGGCGCTGCAAAGGCATCTGGCCGCCCTCGAAGCCACGCGGCAACGTGTTGCGAGCGTAGGTTCCCTTCGAGCCGCGGCCCGACGTCTTGCCCTTCCCGGACCCCGTCCCGCGACCGACGCGCGTGCGTTTGCGATGCGCGCCCGGTGCCGGCTTCAGATGATGAAGCTTCACGTGCTTACGCCTCCTCGACCGTGACCAGATGCAGGACCTTCTTGAGCATGCCTCGCACCTCGGGACGATCGTCGCGGACCACCGACTGGCGGATCTTCTTGAGCCCGAGCGAACGAACCGTGGCTCGCTGGTCCTGCGTGGTTCCCACGAGC
>Ga0299907_10001667_pt1 | contig 12939 bp, 12 predicted proteins | sample RVTome_16_FD_198680 | JGI IMG/M metagenome (GOLD analysis project Ga0299907, IMG submission 198680) | Soil microbial communities from uranium-contaminated site in the Upper Colorado River Basin, Wyoming, United States - RVT152D67 (version 2) ... | reverse complement strand
CACGGCCGCGGCCACCTCCTCGGGGGTGCCGAGACGGCCCAGCGGGGTGAGCCGGGCCAGTTCGGCCTGCCGCTCGTCGGAGAGGTCGTCGAGCATGGCGGTGGCGATGGGCCCGGGCGCCACCAGGTTGGCGGTGACGTTGCGGGAGGCCAGTTCCCGGGCCACCGAACGGGTCAGGCCGACCAGACCGGCCTTGGCCGCGGCGTAGTTGACCTGTCCGGCCGAGCCGGTGAGGCCGGCGGCCGAGCCGATGTTCACGATGCGCCCGAAGCGGCCCCGCACCATGGCGGGCGCGGCCCGGCGGATGGCGTAGAAGGCGCCATCGAGGTTGGTGCGCACCACCTCGGACCAGGCGTCGTCGCTCATCCGCAGCAGCAACCCGTCGCGCGTCACCCCGGCGTTGTTGACCAGGACCTGAACCGAACCGAAGGTGGCCTCGATCTCCTTGAAGGCCACGTCCAGGGCGCCCGGGTCGGCCACGTCGGCCGCCACGGCCAGCGCCTCGCCTCCCTGGGCGCGCACGGCGGCGACCGTCTCGGCCGCACCGTCGGCGTCGGATCGGTAGCACAGGGCGACGCGCCGGTCGGCGCCCGCCAGGGCCAGGGCGATGGCCCGCCCGATCCCCCGGGAGCCGCCCGTGACGAGCGCCACCCGCCGGTCGCTTCCGGTCGCCGTCATCGCGCTCCCGGCGCGGCGGGCCCTCCGGGCCGCCCCCAGCGCAGGGCGATGCTGGACCAGGTCATTCCCGCCCCGAAGCCGGAGAGCAGGAGGAGGTCGCCGTCCTTCAGGCGCCCGTCGTCCGCCGCTTCGGTGAGGGCCAACGGGATGGAGGCGGCCGAGGTGTTGCCGTACCGGTCGATGTTGACGATGCAACGCTCCGGCGGGATCTTCAGGCGGCCGGCGGCGGACGTCACGATGCGGGCGTTGGCTTGATGGGGGATGAACCAGTCGACATCCTCGATGGAGCAGCCGGCCCGGGCCAGGGTGGTGTGGGACGACTCGACGACCACGCGGACGGCCCGGCGGAAGACCTCCTGGCCGTCCATGGTCATCCAGTGGGCGCCGGACGCCACCGACTCGGCCGTGGTCGGGATGCGGCTGCCGCCGCCCCGGATCTCGATGAGGGAGGCGACCGACCCGTCGGAGCCCATGTCCCACGAGAGAAGGCCGGGGCCGTCCGGCCCGGCGTCGGAGGGGACCAGCACGACGGCGCCGGCGCCGTCGCCGAAGAGGATCGACACCGAGCGCTCGTGCGGGTCGACGACCCGGGTCAGGTTCTCGGCGCCCACGAGGAGGAGGGGCCCGCCGGCTGCGCCCGACGCCATGATTCCGCCGGCCACGACCAGGCCGTAGCAGAAACCGGCGCACGCCGCCCCGACGTCGAAGGCGCCGCAGCGGACGCCGAGCCCGTCGGCCACGTAGGCGGAGGTCTCGGGGATGGGCTGGTCGGGAGTGCAGGTGGCCACGATCACCATGGACAAGTCGCCGGGCGTGATACCCGCCGACTTGATGGCGGCGTTGCCGGCGGCGATGGCCAGCGTGGAGGTGGTCTCCCCCGGGCCGCACATGCGCCGCTCCCGGATGCCGGTGCGCTCGAAGATCCAATCGTCGGTCGTGCCGATGCCCCGCGCCTCGAAGTCGGCGTTGGTCAGGCGTCCCTCGGGGACGGCCAGGCCCCAGCCGGCGACGGCGGCGCGGATCACGTCAGCCGTAGCCAGGCGACCGGCTGACCTTCCCGGACCCTCTCGCCCGCCCGGGCCAGCATCCCGATGAGGGCGCCGGGGAACGGGCTGCGGACCGGGGTGGAGGCGCCTGGACCCTCCACCACCCCGATGGCCTCTCCGGCGGCGATGACGGTTTCCACTCCCTCGGGATGGTCCAGGGGTCGGAAGACCCCGACCGCGGGAGCCACGATGACGCGTTCGGGGACGGCGAGGATCTCGCCATGGAGCGGGACGTTTTCCATTCAGCCGACCTCCGGGCCAGGGGGAACATCGGCGGGGGAGCCGATGGAGGAGACAGGGATGCCGGGCACGCAGCGCTTGGCCAGTCCGGCCAACGTGGAGCCGTGACCGATCTCGACGAGGGCGCCGGCCGAAAGCTCGGAGACGATCGTCGTCATCGTCGGCCGCCAGCGGACGGGGGAGACCAGGTGCTCGACGAGGCGCGTGCGCCAGCCGTCGCCGTCGGTGTAGGGAACGGCGTCGGCGTTGGACACCACCGGGGCGGAAGGCGTGGCGAAGGGGACGTCGGCGAGGACGGAGGCGAGTCCGTCGGCGGCGTCCTGCATGAGCGGAGTATGGAAGGCGCCCCCCACGGTGAGGGGGATGACCCGGCGCACACCGGCTTCGGTCGCCGCCTTGGTCGCCTGCTGCAATCCGGAGACGGTCCCGGCGATCACGATCTGGCCCGGCGCGTTGTCGTTGGCCAGCCAGCACTCGTCCGGTGCGGCCGAACAGGCCTCGGCCACCTGCTCCCCGTCGGCACCCATGAGGGCGGCCATCCGTCCCTCGTGCCGGTCGGCGGCGGCCTGGGTGAGCTCGGCCCGGCGGGAGGCCAGGCGCACCCCGTCCTCCAGGGAGAGGGCTCCAGAGGCGATGAGGGCGGTGATCTGGCCCAGGGAGTGGCCGGCGAAGGCGACCGGAGGTGGGAGCGCGTCCCGAGCCGCCTCCCAGACCACCAGAGAGGTGAGGAGGATGGCCAGCTGCGCGTCCCGGGTGCGGGTCAGGTCCCCGCTGGACTCAGCCAGGAGCAGGGGAGCGAGCGGTTCGTCGAGGGCAGCCTCGGCCCGGGAGACCACCGACCAGGCCGGATGGTCGCGCCAAGGGACCCCCATGCCTGCCGCCTGGCTCCCCTGTCCGGGGAACATCACCGCCACGCCCACGCGCCTGCTCGCCTCCACCCTCATCGAGCCTGCTGAATGCCCTCCGGGCGCGTCGTTGAGCCCAGGGCGTTATCCGGGGGTCTGACCTGTTGCCGGGTAACAGGGTTACATACCCCTCTCCAACGATTCGACAACACTGTGTTACGGTTCATTGAACTTTGCTGGGGGGATCTTCAGGGGAATGCGCATTGGCCTACCGGGTGGCGGAGCTGGCGGCGGCGGCCGGGATCAGCGTGGAGCTGGTCCGGTCGTACCAGTCGAAGGGGCTGCTCGAGGGACCCCGGCGGGAGGGGCGCGTGGCCCTTTACGGCGAGCGCCACCTCGAACGGCTCCGGGAGATCGCCGCCCTGAAGGAGAAGGGGTTCTCCCTCAAAGCCATCGCCGGCCTGCTGGCCGACCGGGAGCGGTCCCGGCTGGGAGACGATTCACGGACCTCCCGGGCCCTGGCCTCGGTGCCGCCCGTCGGTGACGACGAGCATCTCGACCTCCACGAGCTGGCCGACCGCACCCGCGTGCCCCTGGCCGTGCTCCGGTCGCTGGAGGGCTCAGGGGTGGTGCGCCCCCGGAAGGGGGACGAGGGCGCCTACTACACGGCGGCCGACGTGCGGGCCGTCCGTATGTTGCTGAGCCTCCTCGGGGTGGGCCTGCCCATGGAGGAGTTCATGCGCCTGGCCACCATCCAGATCGCGGCCATGCAGCAGGTGGCGGCCGGAGCGGTGGAGCTCTACGCGAAGTACGTGGGCGAGCCGTTGCAGGCCGCCGGGCTGGACCCCAGCGAGGAGGAGGGCCGGGGCGAGGCCGCCTTCAACCTGCTGGTGCAGGCGGCCACCTCCCTGGTCGCCTACAGCTTCGAGCGCACCCTCCGCAACGCCTGGGCCGCCAGCGACCATGGCCGGCGAGGGACACGATAATCTGTTATCTATCTGCAACTCGATAATGACGAAATGAATCATATGCCCGGATGCTGGAACTGGCTTACAGGGCGGTCTCAAACACCGCTGCCGAAAGGCATGTGGGTTCGAATCCCACTCCGGGCACTAGGTTTTAGGGCCGATAAATGAGTCCATGAGAGCGATCGACGCTCTTCTTGAGACCGCGATCGTTACACCGCACTCATTTGCTTCCATTCGACCCCCGCCCGGGTGCATGCGAGGGTAAAGATCTCCCGGACATCCGCCGAATAGTTGCAGAACATGTAACGGGGATACTCGTATGTTCCCGATGGGCGTCGCACCCGGTTCATAACTTGGCAGCCATCTGAGTGAATCGACCCACGCAAGAGGAGGTATGGGTGGCGCTCGACAGCGACCGAGATTTGCCAAGGCTGAAGGATGATGGCGCGTAGATGCTTGCGACCCGGCCCGTGTTGCGGAAAGAGGCAAGGCCAATGCTGTGAATGGCTGGTTATGTCGACGCATCCGATTTTCTGGACCTGCCCGACGCGGTTCGGCACTAGGGCCCCTACAGCCGCTTCGCACTCGTCGAGAATATTCGGGTATTTTTGGTCTATGGTGATACGAAGCTTGTAGGTTCTCGGTGCCGCGGAAATGCATCCATCGCCTAGATAAAGTCCCAGCGCGTGGGCGTATGGTTTCTCATCAAGGTCCAAGACGGCTGGGCATGGATCGCACGGCTCATCGAGCGGCCGTCCTCGTCCCCGTCTATGTCTATTCTGCTGGCGGCTTTCCACGCCTCCGGATGGCAAGGGCGATCGCCACCGTGCCAGCGGCCGCCGCGAGTGGAAGCGGCCATGGGTTGTTTCGGGCGGCTTGCGGAGGAGCGCCGGCTTCCAGAGCGGAAGAGGACGTCGGAGCGGCCGCGGACGTGGTCGTGGAGGCTTGCAGGGTGGTTGTCGTCACTGGCGGCGTCGTGGCGGTTGTTGTCGGCGCGGAAGGAGTCGTCGGGACACTGCTGGTAGTGGGAGGGGAGGTGCTCGAGGACGTCGGCGCCGCGGCGAAGGTCCCCATGGCGGCGGCCACCCGGGTGGGGAAGTCGTTCCGGACGAGGTCATAGGCGGCGTCGCCGGGGCAGACGGTCCTGGACATGTCGCGGTGGCCGGCGAGGGTAGTGGTGGTGACCGGGGTGCCGGCGGGCCAGCGATTGGAGCCGCGGGAGATGAAGCTCGTGCTGGCCCCGGGGCGGGGGTCGATGGCGTAGCGCTCGGCCAGCCAGGCCAGGAGGGCGACCATGGAGGCCTGGGCCTCGGGTGAGGGCGCCAGGCGGCGATGGTCGCCGATGAAGCAGCACAGAAGGGCGAAGCCCTGGCTGCCGCCGGTGGCGTCGCCCTTGACCGGGGCCTCGATGCTGCCCGCACGCCCCTCCCAGATGCCGCCGAAGCGGTCGACGAGGAAGTTGTAGGCGAGGTCCGCCCAGCCCTTCTCTGGTGCCGTGTGGAGCCGGTAGAAGCCGCGCAGCTCCTCGGGGACGGCCCCGGCCGGGTAGTCGTTGACCGAGACGGAGTGGTGGACCAGCAGGAAGCGGACATCTTCCCGCCGTTCGGGTTCCAGCGGGCCCTTGGGCGGGAGATCGGCGCCCCAGGCGGCCCGGGAATGGATGGGAGGAGCATCCACCCCGGAGGCGGGGCGTGGCGTGAGGAAACGGGGAAGCAGACCGGCGACCAGCCCGGCCTGGAGGAGTCGGCGGCGAGTCAGCGGTTCCATCGGCCGGCCAGCATGACACGGCTGTGCGCACGCGCATGAGCCCCCGGTAGGGAGGGGACCGGGGGCTCATGCGTGGGTTGCGTTGCTTCTGCCCGTTCTAACGGGCCTGCACGCTGTCCATGACGGGGGCCTCGAGAGGTCTGTCCCGCCGTGGGCGATTTAGGGCAGTTGGATCTCGCCGGGGCAGATCCGGGCGTGCTCGTCGAGGCGGTGCTGAAGCTCCTCGATCTCGGCCAGGAGGGCGTCGAGGGCGATCTCGGTGGCCAGGAGCCGGGCTTCGATCTCGTCACGGGGCATGGCAGGTCTCCTCAGCGGTCGATTCATGCGGCCAACGTCGGCGCGTCCGGACGATGACGGATGGCACCGCCGGTTCGTCCCTCTCGGCGCCGTTTGGCCACCACCAGGAGGCAGATGGCCGCCACCACGTCGACCGCCACGGCTGTCGCCCGCAGGGTGTCGGTCAAATCCCCCCGGCTCTTACTGATCAGGGCCGGGAGGCTGCCGTCGGGCACCGAGCCGGGATCGGTGGCGGAGGCGGAGGCGAGGCCCAGGGCCTGGGGCAGCCCGAGGCTGGGCCGGGCCAGGGGATCGACCCGGGGGACGGGCACCTCGTTGGCCGGGACGACGGCCAGGGCGCTGGCCACCGGCCGCTCCACATGGCCGATGAGCTTCTCGCCGGCTTGGGCGCCGTGGCGGATGACCGGTCCTTCCGGACCCCGCACGGCCACGTCGCTGGGCTGGTTGGCCACCGACCCGGTAGTGACGAAGGTGGTCGAGCCGCCGCCGTCGAGGTTGATGCCCTCGGTGGCCCCGAGGGCCAGGAGCAGGTCGGTCGCCTCGGCCAGCGTCATTCCCACGCTCACCTCGGGTTGACGGCCGTCCACCGTGACCAGGAGTGACTCGCCGGATGGGTTCCAGCCCACCAGGGTGCGGGGATGCCGTCCCCGGGTGAAGTTGTCGTCGACGTCGGCGAACCAGCGCTTGCCGGCCCGCAGCAGGATGGGGCTACCCCCCAGGCTCTCCACCACGCCCGCCGGGGTCTCCAGCCGGAGCAGGGCCCAGGAGTCGGCGCTGCCCTGCTGGACCCGGGCCCACAGGTCCTGGAGGGCGTCGGCAGCCGGCCCGGAGGCGGAGAGGACGGCCCCATCGGCGGGGATGGGAACCGGAGCGGTCTCCTCCACCAGCGAGACCAGCTTGACCGTGCTGGTCTGGCCCAGGCGCAGCGGCCCGGCCGGTTCCACCGACCGCAGCACCAGGGAGGCGCCCGGTCCCGCCGTCTCGGTGGTCGGTCCGAAGGCCGGGGTGTAGAGCACCAGCTTCCCGTCCGGGCGGGCCACGTTGACGCCGTCGAGGCGGAGCGGTCGTAGATCGGTGGGCACCAGTTGGCCCTGCCATTCGAAGGAACCGGCGCTGAGATGCCCATCGCCGGTGACCGAGAGCTGATGGTGGGTGTCGCTGGGGGTGCGCAGGAGCCGGCCGCCGGTGATGAGCCCGCCGATGGGCTGATCCGATCCGACGGCGGCAAAGTCGCCGTTCAGGGCGACCAGGCAGTTCACCCGGGCGCACATGCTGCTGGTGCGCTCCAGCAGGGGAGCGGCTCCTGAGACCTGCTCGTTGGACAGCACGGCCCGCAGGGTCGCCTCGGCGTCGGGCGCCACGCGGGCCACGTTGACCACCAGGGGAGGCTCGGCCCGGGTGAGGCGGAGGTGCTCGACCCCGGTGGCGAGCACGGTACTGGCCTCGAGCTGGTAGCCGTCGGGAAGGTCGACGGCGGCGGAGGCGGCAGGGGCGACGAGAACGGCGCAGGCCAAGGCGGGGGCCACCACGGCGAAGAGCCGAACTAACCGTCGCACCAGACGCGCCTCACTTTCTCCCTGCGTCCGGGAAGGGCGGGGTTCCATGGGGGGAGACCGAGCCCAACTCGCACCACGTACTTCGGCATCGGGGGGCCCGGTTCCTCACTGCGGGGTGTCATTTCGCGTGAAGTGCCCGAGTCAGGGCGCTTCAGCCGCCGTAGCCCTCCTCGAGGAGAACGTCGCCCCGGGTCATGATGTAGTGCACCTGCCAGGCGTGGTAGGCCAGGTAGGCCCTCGGGTCGGCCTCCATCTTTAGGGCGTAGAGGGTGACGGCCCGCACGTAGCGGTCGGAGTGGTTGTAGTTCCACAGCGCCTTGGCCATGTCGCCGGGGGCGCCGTTCCGCTGCAGGTACCGGCCGGCGGCCAGGATGGCGTCCCGGGGATCGTTGATGTCACCGCCCTCGCCGTAGGCGTCCCAGGTCGCCTGCAGGAACTGCATGGGACCCTGGGCGCCGGCGCTGCTCGTTCCCCGGATGCGGCCCATGCGGCTCTCCACCAGGTGGACGGCGGCCAGGTACTCCCAGGGCACGCCGTAGAGCCTCTCGGACTCCTGGTAGTGGGCTTCGAGCTCGCTCGGCGGCGGCGGGGCGATGATGCGCCACGGCGGGAGCGCGGTGCGGGGTGCGCCGGCCAGGCGGCGGAGCTCCACTCCGGCGTCCACGTTGGCGGTCACGGTGGGGCGGAGGGCCTCGGGGATGCGCTCCAGAACGGCCGGGAGGGCCTCGGGCCGGGCGGCGATGGCCCGGTAGATGGTCTGCTGGCTCCGGGCCAGGGCGGGGATGTCGGCGACCGGGGTGGCCGGGTCGTGCAGGCGGGCTTCCGCCGCGCCCAGCTCGTCGGCCATGCGGGCCAGCGCGGCCGGGTCTGTCGGGGCGGGCAGGATCGCGGAAGTGGCGAAGGGAGCCGTGTCCGGTCCCGGGGTGGCCGGGGGCGGCGGGGGAGGGGCCGTCCTGGTGGTCGGGGTGGCCGCCCGGGTGGAGGGAGGAGCCGTGACCGAGGTCGTGGTGGTGGAAGCGGTGGACGAGGTGGTCGGCTCCGCCACGGTGGTCGAGGACACTTCGGCCGTTTTGGCTGCTTGGGGCTCGTCACCCTGGGAGCACGCCCCCGCGGCCAGGGCGACCACCGCGAGACCAGCCATCAGATTCCGCCGCATCCCAGCGAGGATACCGACGCCGGTTCCGCCGGTCGCGTCACCCCGGGTCGCGAAGCCTGCGGGCGGGCGTAATCTGGATTCGTGATCATCGACGGCTATTCGCACCAGTTGCCCGACATCGACCCGTCGGAGACCCGGGAGTGGCTCGATTCCCTGAACTCCGTGGTCGACATCCGGGGCAAGGCCCGCGCCCGGTATCTGCTGGCGCGCCTGCTGGCCCGGGCCCGGGAGCTGCAGGTCGGCGTCCCGGCCATGGTGTCCTCGGACTACATCAACACCATCCCGCCCGAGCAGGAGCCGTGGTTCCCCGGCGACGAACACGTCGAGCGCCGCATCCGGGCCTTCATCCGCTGGAACGCCATGGCCATGGTGACCAGGGCCAACCGGCGCTTCGACGGCCTCGGCGGGCACTTGTCCACCTACGCCTCGTCGGCGTCGCTGTATGAAGTGGGGTTCAACCACTTCTTCCGGGGCAAGTCGGACGGGGGCTTCGGCGACCAGATCTTCATCCAGGGCCACGCCGCGCCCGGCGTCTACGCTCGGGCCTTCCTGGAAGGGCGCCTCACCGAGGACCAGCTCGACCACTTCCGCCGAGAGGTGGGCGGCCAGGGCCTGCCCTCCTATCCCCACCCTCGCCGCCTGCCCGACTTCTGGGAGTTCCCCACCGTGTCCATGGGCCTCGGGCCCCTCAACGCCATCTACCAGGCCCGCTTCAACCGCTACCTGCACCACCGCCAGATCGCCGACACCAGCGGGGCCAAGGTGTGGTGCTTCGTCGGTGACGGCGAGATGGACGAGCCCGAGTCGATGGCCGGGCTCCACCTGGCCGCCACCGAGCAGCTCGACAACCTCATCTTCGTCGTGAACTGCAATCTGCAGCGGCTCGACGGCCCGGTGCGGGGCAATGGCAAGATCATCCAGGAGCTGGAGGCGACCTACAAGGGTGGCGGCTGGAACGTCATCAAGGTGGTGTGGGGCCGGGAGTGGGACGACCTCCTGCTGCGCGACGTCGACGGGGTGCTGGTCAACCAGATGAACACGACCTGCGACGGGCAGTTCCAGAAGTACTCGGTGGAGTCCGGGGCCTACATCCGGGAGCACTTCTTCGGTCCCGACCCCCGGCTGCGCAAGCTGGTCGACCACCTTACCGACGACGACCTGCGCAAGCTCCCCCGGGGCGGGCACGACTACCACAAGCTCTACGCCGCCTACAAGGCCGCCACCGAGCACGAGGGCAGTCCCACCGTCATCCTGGCCAAGACGGTCAAGGGCTGGACGCTGGGCCCCGAGTTCGAGGCCCGCAATGCCACCCACCAGATCAAGAAGATGACCGAGGCGGAGCTGAAGACGTTCCGGGACCGCCTCTTCCTCGACATCCCGGACAAGGTGCTGGAGGAGGGCGAGCCGCCCTACTACCACCCGGGAGAGGACTCCGAGGAGCTGGCCTACATGCGGTCCCGGCGCCAGGCGCTGGACGGGCCCATCCCCCAGCGGGTGGTGCGGGCCAAGCCGCTCCCCGCTCCCGCCGGCGACCCCTTCAAGGACCTCAAGTCGGGGACCGGTGACAAGGTGCAGGCCACGACCACCTCGGCGCTGACCCGGATGCTGCGCAACCTGGTCAAGGACAAGGCCATCGGCAAGCGGATCGTGCCCATCATCCCCGACGAAGGCCGCACCTTCGGCCTCGACGCCCTGTTCCCCCTGGCCAAGATCTACGCCCCCTTCGGGCAGAAGTACGAGCCGGTCGACGCCCAGCTGCTGCTGTCCTACAAGGAGGACCGCAAGGGGCAGATCCTGGAGGAGGGGATCACCGAGGCCGGCTCCCTGGCCAGCTTCACCGCCGCCGGGACGGCCTATGCCACCTGGGGCGAACCGATGATCCCCTTCTTCATCTTCTATTCGATGTTCGGCTTCCAGCGGGTGGGGGACCTCATCTGGGCCTTCGGCGACGCCCGGGGCCGGGGGTTTCTCCTGGGAGCCACCGCCGGACGCACGACCCTGCAGGGCGAGGGGCTCCAGCACGACGACGGGCACTCGCCCGTGCTGGCCTCCACCGTGCCCAACTGCCGGGTGTACGACCCCGCCTTCGCCTACGAGCTGGCCGTCATCATCGAGGACGGTATCCAGCGCATGTACGGCGAGAACCCGGAGGATTGCTTCTACTACATCACCCTCTACAACGAGAGCTACACCATGCCGGCCATGCCCGAGGGGTCCGAGGAGGGCATCCTGCGGGGGCTGTACCGTCACCTCCCAGCGCCCGAGGGCGACGCCACCTACCGGGCCCGCATCCTGGCCTCGGGCAGTGCCATGGGGGCCGCCTGCGAAGCCCGCCAGCTGTTGATGGATCACCACGACACGGCGGCCGAGGTGTGGAGCGCCACCAGCTACAAGGCCCTCCGGGAGGACGCCTTGGCGGTGGAGCGCTGGAACCGCCTGCACCCCACCGAGGCGCCCCGTGTCCCCTGGGTCAGCCAGACCCTGGGGTCCAACGGCGGGCCGGTGGTGGCCGTGACCGACTACATGAAGGTGGTGCCGGAACAGATCGCCCGCTGGGCGCCGGGGCCGTTCATCCCTCTCGGCACGGACGGTTACGGGTTCTCCGACACCCGCGCCGCGCTGCGCCGCCATTTCGAGACGGACGCCGGCCACGTGGTGGTCGCCGTCCTGCACGGGCTGGCCCAGCAGGGGGAGCTGAAAGGCGAGGTGGTGGGGGAGGCGATCCGCCGCTACGAGATCGACCCGGAGGTCATGGACCCTCGGGAGGCCTGAGGGCGTCCGGACACCGGAGGAGCCGGCCGGCTACCAGGCCTCTTCCTCTTCTTCTTCCTCCTCGTCGGCGAGCTCGGCGGCCCAGGGGTCTTCCTCCTGGGCGAACTCGCACTCGGAGTCGTGGGTCTCCCCCAGGGTCAGGTTGGCATGACAGGCGCTGCAGATGCGCTCCTGGCCGCCCTGCTTGAGCTGGCGGGCGGCACGAAACCGCCTGGCCCGTCCACTTCCAGCCACGTCTGACCCCCTCAAGGCGGTACGACGATCTCGACAGCCCACAGCGTACCGGTCGAAGGCGATCGCGGTCTGGTCAAAGTGGCGCGCGGAGCCTGTGATCCTGGTGTGGTGGTCGGATATCATGGCCGCCTTGCAGGAGTGAGGGTGCAGTCCGTCAGGCCGACCCTCCACAGATTCACAGGGAAGGAGTCCGGTCTTGGCGACTGGCACAGTCAAATGGTTCAACGCGGAGAAGGGCTACGGCTTCATCTCCCGTGAGGGCGGCGCCGACGTGTTCGTGCACTACTCGGCCATCGAGGGCCAGGGTTATCGCAGCCTGGAGGAGGGCCAGAAGGTTGAGTTCGAGGTGACCGGCGGCCCGAAGGGTGACCAGGCCCAGAACGTCAGGCCCCTGCCCTGAACCTTTTGCTCCGAGTTTGACCCCGACCGCCCGGCTTTGGCCGGGCGGTCGTTTGCTTTGCGCCCCGGCGGGCGCGTGGGGATCTCTCCCCGTGGATATCTTGGGGGCATGACGTCGGAGCGGCCGCCCATGCCCTTCGAGGGCGAGGCCCTGGTGGTGTGGAGCCACGCCGGTGTTCGTCCCCTCGTGCTCGGCGCCATCCACCATCTGCGGGTGGCCGGCGGGCCCGTGATCGAGGTGGTGATGGCGGGGGTGACACCCGGGCGGCGTCCCGGCATCGCCCGGCGGGTGCTCGCCGTCCGGGGCAAGGGGCTCGAGCCGGCAGCCACCTTGAGCTGGCTGGCCCAGGACCGCCTTCGAGAGGTCCACTGGGAGGAGGGCGGCTTGAGGATCTGGGCCGGGATCGGCCGGCGGTCGCTGCCGGGCCGGATCCCGGGCTGGCTCCTGGGCGAGCTCGGCCGCGGCCGGTCGTCCCTCCCCATCCGCGCCTTCCTCGCCCAGGTGGAGGTGGTGGCTCCGGAGGGCGGCCAGTTGGGTCCTTTCGCCGGACGCCGGCGCGGCGTGCTGTTCTCCACCGCCCGCCTGGCAGCCGATCCGCCCCGCCTTCGCCTGCCGCTTTCGAGGCGGGTCGAGCCGGCTCCCGAGCCCTCCTGAGCGGCTATTCTGCGAGGACCTTGGCGGGCGATTAGCTCAGCGGGAGAGCGCTGCCTTCACACGGCAGAGGCCACTGGTTCGAAACCAGTATCGCCCACGGAAAAGTGCTGGTCAGGGCCTATGACGGGAGCCGCTCGGCTCCCGTCGCTCGCGTTTGCCCCGCGAAAAACCCGCGGCACCCCGCGGCGCTGCCGGGTCATGGCCGGCAGTTGCGGTCGTCGGCCGGCACAGCTGGCTTCATCCGACCTGACTCACGGGCGCCGGGCGGCGACCTCGCCGCGGGGCACCGGGTCGAAGCTGCTGGACGCGCTGGAAGGACACACCGA
>Ga0299907_10001665_pt1 | contig 12948 bp, 8 predicted proteins | sample RVTome_16_FD_198680 | JGI IMG/M metagenome (GOLD analysis project Ga0299907, IMG submission 198680) | Soil microbial communities from uranium-contaminated site in the Upper Colorado River Basin, Wyoming, United States - RVT152D67 (version 2) ... | reverse complement strand
TCGGCTTGTTGAGCTTGATCGCGCCCGTCGAGCCGAAGAACTTGGCGTCGCCGAACGTGAAGATGCCGCCGTCGGCCGCGACCATCCAGTAGCCGGTGCCGCTCGGGTGGATCTCCATGCCCACGATCGGTTGGTTCAGCGTGATGTTGCCGGTGGAGCCACGGAACACCGCGTCGCCGAAGGTGAAGATGCCGCCGTCGGTCGCCACGAGGTAGTAGCCCAGGCCACTGGGCGTGGGCGTCATGCCCACGATCGGCTTGTTGAGCTTGATCGCGCCCGTCGAGCCGAAGAACTTGGCGTCGCCGAAGGTGAAGATGCCGCCGTCCGCGGCGACCATCCAGTAGCCCTCGCCGGTGGGCGTGGGGGCCATGCCAACGATCGGCTGGTTGAGCGAGATGTTGCCGGTGGAGCCGAAGAACTCGTTCTCGCCGAACGTGAAGATGCCGCCGTCGGTGGCGACGAACCAGTAGCCGTTGCCGAGCGTGCCCTTGGCGGACACGCCGCCGCCGGTGCTCTGTGCGTCCACGCCGAACCCGCTGCCGTCGCCGCGGACGCCGAACCCGTCCGCCGACGCCGGCGTCGGCGGCACGACGGCCGCGACCGCTGCCATCAGCACGGCAGCGACCGCCGCGACAGCCAACAAGCCCCTACGGGGGCGAGCACTGGAGTGCATTGTCCCTTTCCTCCCAGCCTTGGGTGCGCCCACACACTGCCCTACCGGAAGGCGGAACAAACGGATATCAGCGCCGAACCACCGTTTTGGGCGCGCTGGCTACCACGGACGGCGCTCGATCGAACCCCTCTTGCGCGCCTGCGGGCTAGTCGGCGGGGCCGGTGCCCGCCAGCTCGACCGGCGGAGGCTCGGGCGTGATGCCCGAGATCTGCCGGAAGACGATCGAGCGCTCCTCGCCGTCCTCGCCCTCCACGTCCACGAGGATCGTGTCGCCGACGGTGAACGCCTTGTAGAGGATCTGCTCGGAGAGCGGGTCCTCGACGTAGCGCTGGATGGCGCGGCGCAGCGGCCGGGCGCCGTACTGCGGCTCGTAGCCCTTGTCCGCCAGGAAGAACTTGGCGTCCTGGGTGAGCTCGAGGCCGTAGCCCTGGCCCTCTAGCTGGTCGCGCACGCGGTTGATGAGCAGGTCGACGATCGTGGTGACCTCGTCCTTGGTCAGCTCGTGGAACACGATGACCTCGTCGATGCGGTTGAGGAACTCGGGCCGGAAGTGCTGCTTGAGCGCCTCCTGCACCTTCTCCTTCATCCGCTCGTAGCTGACCTCGCTGTCGGCCTTGGAGAAGCCGACGGACGCGCGCCGCAGATCGGCGGTGCCGAGGTTGGACGTCATGATCAGCACCGTGTTCTTGAAGTCGACGGTGCGGCCCTGCGAGTCGGTGAGGCGGCCGTCCTCGAGGATCTGCAGCAGCGTGTTGAACACATCCGCGTGCGCCTTCTCGATCTCGTCGAACAGCACGATCGAGAACGGCTTGCGGCGGACGGCCTCGGTGAGCTGGCCGCCCTCTTCGTAGCCGACGTAGCCCGGGGGCGAGCCCACCAGCCGCGACACCGTGTGCTTCTCCATGTACTCGGACATGTCGAGGCGGATGAGCGCCGACTCGTCCGCGAACAGGAACTCGGCGAGCGTGCGCGCGAGCTCGGTCTTCCCCACGCCGGACGGGCCGAGGAAGATGAACGACCCCGCGGGGCGCTTCGGGTCCTTGAGGCCGGCACGCGTGCGGCGGATCGAGCGGGACAGCGCCTTGACCGCGTCCTCCTGGCCGATCACCCGCTTGTGCAGCTCCTCCTCCATGCGGAGCAGCTTGGCCGTCTCCTCCTCGGTGAGCTGGTAGACGGGGATGCCCGTCCACATCGACAGCACCTCGGCGATGACCTCTTCGTCGACGACGTCGAACAAGTCGCCGCCCTCGGCCCGCAGCTTCGACTCGACGGACGCCTTCTGCTCGAGCAGCTGCTTCTCTCGAGCGCGCAGGCGCTCGGCCTCGTCGAACGCGGAGCGGTCGAGCGCGGCCTCCTTGTCCTTGCGGACCTTGCCGACCTGCTCTTCGATCGCCTTGTACTCCGGCGGCGTGTTCATGCGTCGGATGCGCAACTTCGAGCCGGCCTCGTCGATGAGGTCGATGGCCTTGTCGGGCAGGAAGCGGTCGGCGATGTAGCGGTCGGCCATGTTCGCCGCGGCCACGAGGGCCTGGTCGGTGATGGTCACCTGGTGGTGCGCCTCGTAGCGGTCGCGCAGGCCCTTCAGGATCTCGATGGTGTGCGAGACCGTCGGCTCCTCCACCTTGATCGGCGCGAACCGGCGCTCGAGCGCCGCGTCCTTCTCGAGGTGCTTGCGGTACTCGTCGAGCGTGGTGGCGCCGACGGTTTGCAGCTCGCCGCGCGCGAGCATCGGCTTGAGGATCGACGCGGCGTCGATCGCGCCTTCTGCCGCGCCCGCGCCGACGAGCGTGTGCAGCTCGTCGATGAACAGGATGATGTCGCCGCGCGTGCGGATCTCCTTCAGCACCTTCTTGAGGCGCTCCTCGAAGTCACCGCGGTAGCGGGAGCCCGCGACAAGCGCGCCGAGGTCGAGCGTGTAGAGCTGCTTGCCCTTCAACGTGTCGGGGACGTCGTTGCCGACGATGCGCTGTGCAAGTCCTTCGACGATGGCGGTCTTGCCGACGCCGGGCTCGCCGATCAGCACCGGGTTGTTCTTGGTGCGCCGCGACAGGACCTGCATGACGCGCATGATCTCGGTCTCGCGCCCGATGACCGGGTCGAGCTTCTTGTCGCGCGCCTGCTGCGTGAGGTTGCGGCCGAACTGGTCGAGCACGAGCGAGCCCGACGGGGTCTCGCCCGGGGCGCCGGCCTGGCCCGGAGCGCCTGCTGCCGCGCCTTCCTTCGACCCGCCGTAGCCGGACAGGAGCTGGATGACCTGCTGGCGCACGCGGCTGAGGTCGGCGCCGAGGCTGACGAGGACCTGGGCGGCGACGCCCTCACCCTCGCGGATCAGCCCGAGCAGGAGGTGCTCGGTGCCGATGTAGTTGTGGCCGAGCTGCAGCGCCTCGCGCAGGGACAGCTCGAGGACCTTCTTGGCCCGTGGCGTGAACGGGGGCGCGCCGCTCGCAGCGGTGCCGGCCGGGCCGATGGTCTCCTCCACCTTCTCCCTGACCGCCTCGAGGGAGATCCCGAGCGACTCGAGGGCCTTGGCCGCGACCCCCTCGCCCTCGTGGATGAGCCCGAGCAGGATGTGCTCGGTGCCCAGGAAGTTGTGGTTGAGGAGCCGCGCCTCCTCCTGGGCAAGCACCAGGACTCGGCGAGCTCGGTCGGTGAACCGTTCGAACAAGTGACCGCCTCCTACGACGGTTGGCTACGAAACGTCAGTCTACTGAGGGAGGATGACAACAACCGGGGCGGCAACGGTATGCCCATTGGCCCTTGTATCGGTAGCCATACCCCTTCCTCTAGCCTCTCGCCGGAGATGGACGTAGCCGCCTTGCTGGGCGTTCCGGCCGTCGGGGACCACCTGGCGCGCTCGGAACAGGCGCTCCGGCACTCGGTCGCGGCCATGGACCCCCTCCTGGGCGAGGTCGGCGGGCACCTGATCGCCGCCGGGGGCAAGCGGGTGCGGCCGGCCCTGGCCATGGCGGCGGCGGTCGCCATCGGCCATCCCGTGACCGACGACCAGGCGATCACCGATGAGGTGGTGCTGGGGGGCGTGAGCTGCGAGCTCGTCCACATCGGCTCGCTGTACCACGACGACGTCATGGACGAGGCCACCACCCGGCGCAACGTCGAGAGCGTCAACCACCGGTGGGGCAACCTGGTGGCCATCCTCGCCGGCGACTTCCTGCTGGCCAGGGCGTCCGAGATCGCGGCGGGGCTGGGCACGGAGGTGGCGGCGCTGCTCGCCCGCACGATCGGCCGGCTCTGCGAGGGGCAGGTCTCCGAGCTGCGCACGATGTTCGACACGTCGAGGAGCGAGGCCGACTGCCTCGGCTCCATCACCGACAAGACCGCCTCGCTGACGGCGGCGCCCTGCCGCATCGGCTGCTTGGTGGCCGGCGCTTCTGAGAAGCAGGTCGACGCGCTGACCGCGTTCGGGCTCGCTTTTGGGATGGCGTTCCAGATCCGTGACGACGTGTTGGACGTGGTGGGGGACGAAGCCACGCTCGGCAAGCCCGCTGGCCAGGACCTCGTGGAGGGCGTCTACACGCTGCCCGTGATCCGCGCCTTGGCCGACCCGGAGGTGGCCGCCGAGCTGCGCCCGCTGCTGGGCCGGGCTCTGGACGTGCCCGAACGGGACAAGGCACGCGACATGGTGCGATCGAGTCGGGGCGTCGACGAGGCGCTCGCCGTCGCCCGCCGCTACGCCGACAACGCTTCTGCCGCCTTGTCGATCTTCGGCGGCCGCATCGCCTCCGCCGACGGGCTGGCGGGCTCCGCCCACCGCTTGCTCGACGCTTTGTAGCGCCCGTCTCTTCGGCTTTTGGGCGCGCTCAAGCCCATATGCGGGCATGAGCGCGCCCAAAACGGAGAAGCTGGCGGGTGATGGACCGGTCCGTCACCCAGGGGCTCGCCGCGTTCCGGTGGGCGGCGTGGGCGTGGGTGGCGCTCGTGATCGCCTTCTCGCCGCGGGAGCTGGTGCGGCCGTGGCTCGCGTACTCGCTCGTGGGCGCCGCGCTGGTGTTCACCGCGGGCTGCACGGTGCTGTGGCGGCGGCGCCCCGAGGTGCTGCTGCACCCGGCGACGGTGGTGAGCGAGCTCGTGGTCGGCGCCGCGCTGCTCGCGCTCGACGGGCTGGTGCGGCGGCCGGGCGAGGTGTTCTCCACCGGGCAGTCGCTCGCGTCGGTGTGGCCGCTGACGGGCGTGATCTCGGCCGGCGTCGCGTTCGGTCCCGTCGGCGGTGGCGTCGCCGGCGCGCTGCTGGGCGCGTGCCGGTACGTGAGCACGGTGTTGAACGACGTGACCGACTACGGCGACGGGCGCGCTCTCAGCCTCGCGTCCACCGCCGTGTTCTACGCGCTTGCGGGCGCGGTGTTCGGCTACGTGTACCTGCTGCTCAAGCAGGCGCGGGAGGAAGTCGCGGCCGCGCACGCGCGTGAGGACGTGGCGCGCACGCTGCACGACGGCGTGCTGCAAACGCTGGCGCTCGTCGAGCGGCGCGCCGGCGACCCCGCGCTGGCACGTCTCGCGCGCGACCAGGAGCGCGACCTGCGCGCGTACCTCTTCGGCGATCGGCAGGCGCCGTCGACCGACCTCGGCGCCGCGTTGCGGCGGTGCGCCGACAAGTTCGAGCAGGCGTTCTCGCCCAGCCGCGTGGACGTGGTGGTGACCGACGACCTCGGAACGCTGCCCGAGCGCGTGGTCGCCGCCGTCTCCGGCGCCGTCGGCGAGGCACTCACGAACGCAGGCAAGCACGGCGCCGCTCCCAAGGTGGTGGTGTACGCGGAGGACGACGGCGCGGGCGCGGTGTTCTGCTCGGTGAAGGACGACGGTCGCGGCTTCGACGTGGCGTCGGCGCCCGAGGGCATCGGCGTCGCCCGCTCGATCCGCGGCCGCGTGGCCGAGGTCGGCGGGCGGGTGGAAGTGGACAGCGCGCCCGGCCAGGGCACCGAGGTGCGGCTGTGGGTGCCGGTACGGTCGAAGCCATGACACCGCCGTCGCAGCCGCCGTTGGTGCGCGTCGTCCTCGCCGACGACCATCCGATCTGGCGCGATGGCGTGCGGGCCGACCTCGACGGCCACGGGTTCTGGGTCGTGGGCGAGGCGGGCACCGCGACCGAAGCCATCGAAGTCATCACGAAGACGAAGCCCGACGTCGTGGTGTGCGACCTGCACATGCCGGACGGCGGCGGGCTGAAGGTGGCCAAGACGTGCGGCACCCAAGCGCGCATCGTGATGCTCACCGTGTCCGAGCAAGAGCGCGACCTGCTCGACGCAGTCGCCGCTGGCGCGATCGGCTACCTCGTGAAGTCGACGCCGCCCGACGAGCTGCGCGCCGCGCTAGCCAAGGCAGCCACCGGCGAGCCGGTGTTCTCCCCTGCCCTCGCCGCGCTGGTGCTCGGCGAGTTCCGCCGCATCTCGAAGTCGGCCACCGGCGCCAACCCGCTGTCGGACCGCGAGCGCGAGGTGTTGCAGCTCGTCGCCCGCGGCCACACGTACAAGCAGATCGGCGAGCAGCTCTTCATCGCCGAGAAGACGGTGGAGAACCACGTGCGCAACATCCTCGGCAAGCTCCACCTCAACCGGAAGCAAGAGCTGATCCGGTACGCCGTCGAGCACGGCATCGACTGACCTCGTTTGTCCCGTGGAACGTGGCGCTATGCGCCACGTTCCACGGGACAAAACCGTCTTGGGGGCTTCCCCACCCGCCAGTAGGGGCTCGGCCGGGTTCCGACCGGGCCCCGTTGGACGCACCGTCGTGGGCATGATGCTCACCACAACCCCAACCTCGGCCAACGAGGAACGGTGGGACGCGACCGCGGCGGTGTGGGTCGCCGCCACCGGCGCGTTCCTGCTCGTCGTCGCCGCGGCCGTCTTCGTCGCCGTCCGCTGGGACGAGCTGCCCGAGCCCGCCAAGCTCGGCGTCGTCGGCACCCTCACCGGCGGGTTCCTCGCCGGGGGCCGCGCCCTGCAGCGCCGCCTGCCCGGCACGGGCGACGTCCTCTTCCACCTCGGCGCGTTCCTGCTGCCGGTCGACCTCGCCGGCATCGGCCTGCACGTCGGTCTGAGCTGGCGCGAGCTGCTGCTGGCCGAAGGCGTGCTCGGCACGGTCGTGTTCGGCGCGCTCGCCGCCACGACCGGGTCGAAGGTGCTGCGCTGGGCTGCAGCGACGGCCATGCTGCCGCTGAGCGCCGGCGTCGCCGCGCTCACGCCGGTGGCTGCGCCGCTCGTGCTCGCCACCGCTGCAATGAGCACGGCGATCGCCTTCCCCCGAGCGCGCCGCGCCGCCACGGCGTGGGCGGCCGCCGCCGGCATCGCGCCGCTCACCGCGCTGTGGGTCGGCCCGCTCGGGATGGTGGCCGGTCGCGGCATCGGCCGCGGCGTCGTGATCGACCTCGGCCTCGGTGGACGCGCCGCCGCGCTGTCGGCCGCGGCGTCGGGCGCGGTCGCCGCGTTCGTGCTCGCCCGCGACGCCAACGCCCGCAAGGACTTGTTCAGCGCCGCGCTCGCTGCCGTCTCGCTCGTGATCGGTGTTGGCTCCTCCTGGGCGGCAACGAACCCGGACGGCGCCGCCAACATCCTCGCCGCTGCCGGCGCGTTCCTCGCCATCGAGCTGGCTGCGGCCGGCGCCAAGCGCGATCCGTTCTGGGGTCGCCTCGCCCGGCCCGTCGCGTTCGCCTCCGAACTGGGCGCGCTCGTGGTCGCCGGCTTCGGCAGCGCGTTGTTGCTGCTGCTCGCGCCGTTCGCCGAGACCGGCCTCGACATCTTCGGCGACGACCCCGGCTGGACACCCGAGCCGTCCATCGGCATCGCGCTGGGCCTCGTGGCAGTTGGGTGGTTCGTCGCCTCGTGGCGCCGCCAGCCGGCGTCCCCCTCGTTCACCGCGACCGTCACCGGCGCGCTGCGCAACGACTGGACGACGCTACCGATCGCCACGAGCGCAGCCGCAGCCGTCGCCATCGGCACCGCGTCGAGCTATGCCATCGCCGGCGCGCTGCTCACCATCGCCGTCGGCTATGGCCTGCTGCGCGGCGTCACGACCACCCTCGTCACCGCGCTGGCAGCCGCCTGGGCGCCGATTGTGATGACGCTGGCCCACCCAGGAGCTACACCGCTCATCGCAGCTGGTGGAGCTGCGGCGATCGTGGTTGCCGCGACCGTGCCCGCGCGATCAGCGACTGCTGTGCGCGCGTTGGCCGTGGCGTTCCTCGCACCGGTCACGATCGGCGCCTTCGCCGCCAACGAGCTCACGTACGTCGCCGATGTCGCCGTCGTGCTGGCCACCGCGGCCGTGCTGTGGTCCGGCGGCGGCGCCTTCGATACGCGGGACGGCGCCGCGGGCCACGTCGTGCGCGCCGCGCTCGCGATCACCGCGGCGTCGTCGTTCGCACTCGCGCCGCAGGACGCGATCATCGTGCTCGGCTTCGTCACCGCTGCGTTCGTCGCCGACGCCATCCGCCTCGACGAGCCGTTGCTGTCGTTCGCGGCCGTCCTCGGTGCGCAGGCGTTGATCGTGACCGCCGGCGAAGCGGCCGGCGTCAGCGTCCCCTACGTCGGCGTCGCCCTGTGCGTGCTCGCGGTCGTGACGGCCGGCGTCGCGCTGCTGTGCGACCGGGCGTGGCAGGTCGCGCTGCTGGCGGGCGCGGCAGCGAGCGCGGCGTTCGGTTTCGCCCTGGCAACGGGCGACGACCATGCGACGGCGGACGCGCTGCTCGTGCTCGGCACCGCCACCATCGCCGGCGGCGTCGCCGTCCGCAACTCGATCGTCGGCCACGTTGGGGCCGCGGCGGTCGTGCTCGGCGCCGGCATGCACTTCAACGCCGCGGGCGTTGTCGCCAGCGAGGCGTACCTCGCGCTGCCGTGCGCGCAGCTGATCGTGATCGGCTGGCAGCTGCGGCGACCCAACGTCCACGAAGAGGGCCCGCTGTCGTCGTGGGTTGCGTACACACCGGCCGTCGCGCTGCTGGGCGGCGCCGCGCTGGCCGAGCGCGTCGCGGGCGGACCGGCCTGGCACGCCCTCGTCGTGGGTGCCGTCGGCACGGTGGCAGTCGCCGTCGGCGGATGGTGCCGGTTGGCCGGACCGCTGCTCGTCGGCACCGCGCTCGTGGTGGGCGTGGCCGTGATCGAGTCGCTGCACCGCCTCGCTGGCGTCCCCACGTGGGGATGGCTCGCCCTCGGCGGCAGCACGCTGCTCGCTACCGGCATTGCGCTCGAACGCACGTCGACGTCACCCGTCGAGGCCGGCCGCCGCCTCGTGGACGTCATCAGCGACCAGTTCGACTGAGGTGCTGATCGCGCCCTGGGAGGTGTAGCAATGCCGCGAAACGGGCACACGGAGGGCACCTTCAGGTAGTTCCCTCCGCACTACGGCCCGAGCGAGACATCCTCTTGCTCGGGCCGAAGTGTTGGAAAGAGCACCACCTCGCGGATCGTGTGCACGTCGGCCAGCAGCATCACCAGCCGGTCGATGCCGAGGCCGAGCCCACCGGTGGGCGGCAGGCCGTACTCGAGGGCGCGGAGGTAGTCCTCGTCGATCGACATCGCCTCGTCGTCGCCGGCCGCTTTCGCCGCCGCCTGTTGCTCGAACGTACGCCGCTGCTCCACGGGATCGGTGAGCTCGCTGAAGGCGTTGCACAACTCCAACCGGCCGACGATGCCCTCGAACCGTTCGACGACGCCCGGCAGCTCACGGTGATCGCGCGACAGCGGCGACACCTCCTTCGGGTAGTCCGTGACGAACACCGGCGCCCACAGGTACGGCTCGACGGTCTTCTCGTACAGCTCGAGCACGAGCTTGCCCGGACTCTCGCTGCCGTCGACCGCGACGCCATGCTCGGACGCGATTGCGCGCAACCGGTCGACGTCCATGCGCACGTCGACGCGCACGCCCGCGTACTCCTCGATCAGGTCGACCATCGACGCGCGCCGCCACGGTGGCGCGAGGTCGATCTCCTGGCCGTCGAAGGTGGTCTTTGCGGTGCCGAGCACTTCGACCGCGACGTGCGACACGAGCTCCTCGATGAGCACCATCATGTCGCTGTAGTCGGCGTACGCCTCGTACAGCTCGAGCATGGTGAACTCGGGGTTCCACCTCCAGCCAACGCCTTCGTTGCGGAACACGCGACCTATCTCGTACACCTTCTCGAACCCGCCGACCACGAGGCGCTTGAGGTAGAGCTCCGGCGCGATGCGCAAGTAGAGGTCGACATCGAGCGCGTTGTGGTGCGTCTCGAACGGCTTGGCCAGCGCGCCGCCCGGGATGGGGTGCAGCATCGGCGTCTCGACCTCCATGTAGCCGCGCTGGGCCAGCCACTCGCGCATCACGCTGACGACGCGGCTGCGCATCCGGAAGATGCGCCGCGACCGCTCGTTCGCCCACAGGTCGACGTAGCGCTGGCGGTAGCGCAGCTCGGGGTCGGTGACGCCCTTCCACTTGTCGCCGAAGCTGCGGCCGGGCACGACCTCGGCCAGCAGCACCCAGTCCTGCACCTTTACCGACAGCTCGCCCTTGCGCGTCTTCACGATCTCGCCGGCCGTGCCGACCCAGTCGCCCAGGTTGAGCTTGGCGAACTCGTCGTAGTTCGCCGTCCACCCGCTGCCGGCGAACAGCTGGATCGATCCAGACGAGTCGACGAGCGTGGAGAACGTGAGCTTGCCGGTGTGCCGGTGCAGCATGATGCGACCGGCGACGGACACGACGACACCCGTCTCTTCGCCGTCGGCGATCACGTCGAACTGCTCGTGCAGCGACGCCGCCTCGCGCTCGCGCTCGAAGCGGTACGGCTGCGCCTTCGTGTCCATCACTCAGCCCCCGCGTTCCGGTCGTAGACGATGCGCAGGCCGTGCAACGTGAGCCACGGGTCCTGGTGCTCGATGGCCTCGGCGAAGCGCCCGATGAGCGACGCGAGGCCGCCGGTGGCGACGACCGTACACTCGCCCAGCTCGTCCTCCATGCGGTGCACGACGGCGTCGATCTGGCCGGCGAACCCGTAGATGGCACCGGACTGCAACGCCTCGGTGGTGGACTTGCCGATCACGTTGCGCGGCTCGACGAGCTCGACGCGTGTGAGGCGCGCGGCCCGCTGGAACAGCGCGTCCATGCTGATCTCGATGCCGGGCAGGATGGCCCCGCCGAGGTACTCGCCGCGCTCGGACACCGCGTCGAGCGTGGTGGCGGTGCCGAAGTCGACCACGATCGTCGGCCCGCCGAACAGGTCGTACGCGCCGATGGCGTTCACGATGCGGTCGGCGCCGACCTCGCGCGGGTTGTCGATGAGGATGGGCATGCCCGTCTTGGTGCCGGGCTCCACGACAACGGGCTCGATGGAGAAGTAGCGCGTCGCCATCGAGCGCAGTGCCGCAGTTGCTCGTGGCACGACCGACGACATGGCGACGCCGTCGACGGGCGTGTCGCCGATGAACTGGCGCACGAGCACCGCGTACTCGTCGGACGTGCGCTCGGCGATGGTGGCGAGGCGCCAGTGCTCGCAGAACGTCTTGCCGTCGTGCAGCGCGAGCAGGATCTGCGTGTTGCCGACGTCGATGGCGAGCAGCATCCTGCCGGCTCCTGCGCTCAGCGCCCGTCGACGTCGAGGTCGAGATCGAGCCCGATGTCGAGCGCGGTCGCGCTGTGCGTGAGCGCGCCCACCGAGACGTAGTCGACGCCGTTGATGCGCGCGTAGTCACCGATGGTTTCGAGTGTGACCTTGCCGCTGACCTCGATGGGCACCGCGCCGTTGACCTCCTTCACCGCGTTGCGGACGCGGCCGGGCGTCATGTTGTCGAGCATCACCATGGAGGCGCCCGCGGCCACCGCCTCGCGCACCTGGTCGATGCGCTCGCACTCGACCTCGACCAGCCGGCCGGGCCAGCGCGCCTTCGCCCGCCGCACCGCTTCGGCGATCGTGAGGCCACCGAGGTGGTTGTCCTTCACGAGCACGCCGTCGGACAGCGACCCGCGGTGGTTGACGCCGCCGCCGGCGCGCACCGCAGCCTTCTCGAGGGCGCGGAGGCCTGGCGTGGTCTTGCGCGTGTCGAGCACGCTGGCCTTGCCGTGGGCGGCGCGCACGAACCGGCGCGTGAGCGTGGCTATACCGGAGAGGTGGCGGAGGAAGTTGAGGGCGGTGCGCTCGGCGCTGAGGATCGACGGCAACGGGCCTTCGACGCGCGCGATCACGTCGCCGGGCTCGATCTCGGCGCCGTCGTCGATGTGCCACTCGACCACCACTGCGGGGTCGACCTGCGCGAACGCCTCCACCGCGCACATGCGGCCCGCGATCACGCCCGCGTCGCGGCTCACGAAGATCGCGCTCGCCTGCTGGTCGAGGGGCAGCAGCAGCGCCGTCATGTCGCCGAGCGGCGCGAGGTCCTCGGCAACGGCGCGCGCCACCGCCTCACGCACGGCCGGCAGCGGGGGATGGACGTCGCTCATCGGCTCAACACCAGTCGCCTCTCGAAGGCGGGCGATATCTCGGGGAAGTCGGTACGGGTGTGCGCGCCGCGGCTCTCCTCGCGCGCCGTCGCCGCGGCGAGCAGCGCGAGGCCGACGGTGCGCAAGTTCGTGAGCTCGCGGTCGTCGCCGGTGGGCAGCGCCCGCACCGTCGCCGTCGTGCGTTCGAGCGACGTCGCCGAGCGCAGCACGCCCGCGCCTTCCGTCATGGCCCGCTGCAGGGCGTCGCGGCGCTTGGCGATGTCGTCCGTGATCGGCGCCGTCGTGTTGGCTGCGTCGAGGTCGACGCGCAGCGACTCACCGCCGGCAAGTGAGCGCATGGCACCCGTGGCGTCCGCCCGCTGCTTGCCCGCGGCAATGGCCTCGACGACCCGCGCCGCGAACACCATGCCTTCGAGCAGCGAGTTCGATGCAAGCCGGTTGGCGCCGTGGACGCCCGTACACGCCGCCTCGCCACACACCCACAGGCCCGGCATGGCGGTGGCGCCGTCGAGGTCGGTGACGACGCCACCCGACAGGTAGTGAGCGGCGGGCGCGATCGGCAGCCAGTCCTTGGCCGGGTCGAGGCCGATGGCCCGCACCGACGTGGCAATGGTGGGAAAGCGGGCGTCGAAGCTCTCGAGGTGCGTGGCATCGAGCCAGAGGTGGTCGACGCCCTGGTCGAGCATCACCGCGGTCATGGCCCGGCTCACGATGTCACGGGGCGCGAGCTCGTCGGTGAAGCGGTCGCCGCGCGCATCGCGCAGGATCGCGCCGTGGCCTCGCAGCGCTTCGCTGAGCAAGGGGCGCGGCATCGCCGGGTGGTGCAGCGCGGTGGGGTGGAACTGCATGAACTCGACGTC
>Ga0299907_10001664_pt1 | contig 12950 bp, 10 predicted proteins | sample RVTome_16_FD_198680 | JGI IMG/M metagenome (GOLD analysis project Ga0299907, IMG submission 198680) | Soil microbial communities from uranium-contaminated site in the Upper Colorado River Basin, Wyoming, United States - RVT152D67 (version 2) ... | reverse complement strand
CCGGGGCGAACCCGCGCGACACCGAGTTCTTCCGGCTCGCCACCAAGGAGGACCTGCAAACCGCCACGCTCACGGCGTTCGGCATGACGCGCAAGGCGGGAGAGGCGGCGGAACAGTCGGCGATCCTTCGCGATGTCCTCGATGCAGGAACCGAGGTCGTCTGCATCGTCGGGAAGTCCTGGGACCTCCACGTGACCGAGGCGCTCCGGACCAACCTCGAGGAAGCCGTGGCGATGGTCCGCGATTCGGTCGCGTTCCTCCGGTCGGAGGGGCGCCGGGTGTTCTTCGACGCCGAGCACTTCTTCGACGGCTACCGTTCCAACCCCGGGTTCGCGCTCGCCGTGCTCGAGGCGGCGCGGAACGCGGGCGCCGAACGCCTCGTGCTCTGCGACACGAACGGCGGCATGTTGCCCTTCGACGTCGCGTCGATCGTCGATGACGTCGCGCCGCAGGTCTCGACGCCGCTGGGGATCCACGTCCACAACGACACGGGTTGCGCCGTGGCCAACTCGCTCATGGCGGTCGAGCACGGCGTGTACCAGGTACAGGGTGTCGTGAACGGTTATGGCGAGCGGACCGGCAACGCCGACCTGATCCCGATCGCCGCGAACCTCGTGCTGAAGATGGGCGCCGAGTGCCTCCCCGATGGCGCCGTCGAACGCCTCACCGACGTCTCGCACTACGTCGCCGAGGTGGCGAACGTCGCGCCCGACTCGCGACAGCCGTACGCCGGTCGCTACGCGTTCACTCACAAGGCCGGCCTCCACGCGAGCGGAGTGGCGCGGCTATCGGGCGCGTACGAGCACATCTCGCCCGAGGCGGTCGGGAACCACCGCGGTGTTGTGGCAAGCGATCTCGGCGGTGCCGCGACGCTCCGGATGAAGGCCGCCGAGTTCGGGCTGAACCTCGACGATCCCTCCGTCCCGAAACTGCTCGACGAGCTCAAGGATCGCGAGGCGCACGGCTACACCTTCGAGGTCGCGGACGCGTCGCTCGAGTTGCTGATGCGGCGCGCCGCCGGATGGAGCCAGCCGTTCTTCGGGATCGAGAGCTACCGGGTGCACGTCGAGGAACGCGTGGGCGACGGTGAGCCGCCGCTCGCTGAGGCGACCGTGAAGGTTCGCACGAACGGGACGCGTCACATCGAGAGTGCCGAAGGACAGGGACCGGTCGGTGCGCTCGACAACGCGCTCCGCAAAGCGCTGTCGAACGACTACCCGGAGCTCGAGCACATCGTGCTGGAGGACTTCCGCGTTCGCGTCCTGGACGAGACCCACGGCACGGGCGCGGTCGTTCGCGTGCTCATTGATACGTCGAACGGACAGCGCGAATGGACCACCGTCGGCGTTTCCGAGAACATCATCGAGGCGTCCTGGGAAGCGCTCGTCGACGGCTATCTGTACGGGCTCCTCCACCCGCGAGAGGACGACACCTCGTAGACCGGGCCGGCACGCGGGTAGCCTGTCGCGATGCCGGTGAGGATCCGTGAGGCCACGCCGCAGGATGCCGAGGCGATCGCCGGTATCCACGTTCGCGCGTGGCAGACCGCGTACCGCGGCCAGCTCTCGGACGACTACCTCGACCAGCTCCGCGTTGACGAGCGGCTCGACATGCATCGCGCGGCGCTCGAAGCGCCACCGGCCGAGTACCGCATGTGGCTCGCTGAGCGTGCCGAACGCCCGATCGGCTTCGCCGTGACAGGGAAGAGCCAGGATGCCGACGCGCAAGATCGAACGGCGGAGTTCTTCGCCATCTACCTCGAACCGGAACAGCTGGGCACCGGCGTCGGCCGCGCCCTGTTCGAGCATGCGGTCGACGATCTCCGCGAGCGCGGCTATCGGACGGCCACGTTGTGGGTACTCGAGACGAACGAGCGCGCCCGGCGCTTCTACGAGATCGCCGGCTGGAAGGCCGACGGAGCTGTGACGAGCGAGCGCGTGGATTGCGAGATGCGGCCGACGATGCGGTACCGCGTCGAACTCTGAACCACGAAAAAGGGCCGCGCCCGCGGCCCGTCGTTTCATGCTCACGCCGCCGTCGGGTTACTCCTGCTGGTGACCGCCGCTCATCCCGTGCGGCCCGCCGTGGTTTGGCTTGTCGTGACCGACGGCATTGCCGTTCGCCCACGGTGGAAGAACGCCGGCCTCGTGAAGCTGCTTGTGGCTCTGCCCCCAGGCGCGCCCGTCCCCGGGTCCGAGCGCCGAGGGTATGACGGCGTCATCACCTGGGTCGGGATCCACTCCGTCGTCGGTGCCGGCTCCGTCGTCGGTGCCGGCTCCGTCGCCGTCTCCGTCGCCGTCGCCGTCTCCGTCGCCGGCTCCGTCGCCGTCGCTCTCAGCAACACCGCCGGCGCTGTCATCGCCGCCGGTTTCTCCCGCCGAGGTGTCGCCGCTCGTCCCGCCGCTGAGGACGGGACCGAAGATCAACTCGCTACCGTCGCCCGGGGCCTCCTCGTCGGAAAGCTCCGGAAACAGGGTGCCAAGGATCGATGACAACTCGGTGTTGACTCGGAGCGGCAACAGATCGACGACGGTGCCGAGCCGAGCGGTAATCGCCGTGTCCAGACCGCTGATCGAATAGCCCTGCTCCTTGGCGCGCTCACGCGCGTCGAGCAGCGCGTCAGCTTCGATACTCGCCAGCACGTAGTCGCCGCTCTCGATCGCGTTGATCAGTCCGCGGAGCGACGCCCAAGCGTCGTCCATCGCGCTGTCGAAGACGAGCTCGCCGTTCCGGTTTCCCTCGGTCCTGTCGAGGGGGGGAGGCGTCGGCCCGCCGCCGCTTGCGAGCAATGCGATCAGGCCCCACACCACGAGCGTCGCGCCGCTGGCGATCGCCACGAGACGCGCCACCCCGCCGGCGCCGTTCCCGTTCGACGTGGCGGCAACGCCCTTGGGCGGACCGTCAGACGCTGATGCGGTCGCCGCGGCGCCGGTCGCCGCCGCCCCTGTGCCCGACGCGGCGGGTCGGACGATCCGCGGTGGTTCGGCAACGAACATGTTCCCGAGTAGGGCGGTCAGGGCCGACAGCCCAACCCCCTTCTCGAGATAGCCGTCGGCCCCCGACGGCGCCAGGGGTCCACTCGCGGCCGGGCCGCCGGTGAACACGATGACCTTCGCGTCGGGGACGGCCTCGCGGATCCTCGCGAGCGTGCCGCCGGCGGCGCCGGCCACCAGCAGGTCTCCGTCGACCACCACCGCGTCCGGCTCGCTCTCACGGATCCTGGCCACCATCGCCTTCCGGGATGCGGCCGTCCCCACGACGTCGTAGCCGTCGTCCTCGAGGAATCGGCGCACGAGGCCTCGCTTGGGATAGATGTCGCCCGCGATGAAGACTCGGATGCGCTCGGCCGGCGTCATCTACTGCCTCTCCCCCTCACTGCTCGTTGGGCATCCTAGTCAGAGGCTACCCAGTACTGCCCAGGATGCTTCCACGGACGACCCACACCGAACCTCAGCCGAAAGGCGGAATCCGCAGGTGATTCCTGCGTGAGATGGCTGGGCTGAGAGTCGCTCAGCCCGTCACCGACGGCAGGCGAGTGGGCCGCGTGGCCTCGTAGCGAGCGATGTCCGCCTCCCGACGGAGCGTGAGGCCGATGTCGTCCAGGCCCTCGATGAGTCGCCACCGAGTGTAGGGGTCGATCGTGAACGGATACTCGCCGGCGGCCCACGAGACTCGGAGCGCCTCCAGGTCGACGGTGATCTCGCTCGCCGGATCACCCCGGGCGAGATCCATCAGCCTCTGGACGGACGCCGCGGGGAGCTCCACAGCGAGCAGCCCGATCTTCCCGCAGTTGTTGCGGAAGATGTCGGCGAACGACGGCGCGATGATCGCGCGGAATCCCGCGTCCTCGAGGGCCCATACAGCATGCTCCCGGCTCGAGCCGCTTCCGAAGTTCGCGCCCGCGAGAAGGATCGATGCGCCCTCGAATCGCGCATCGTTGAGGACGAACGACGGATCCGTTCTCCACTCGGCGAATAGGAACGGACCGAAGCCCGTGCGCTCGATGCGCTTCAGGTGCTCGGCCGGAATGATCTGGTCCGTATCGACGTCCGCTCGGTCGAGTGGAAGCGCGCGCCCCGTGTGCGATGTGAACGGCCTCATGTGTTCATTCGGGGGACGACGTTCGCTCGCCTCGCTCGCTCACTTCTTGCGTTCCCCGCACCCCCTCCGAGATCCTGCGGCGTCGCGAAGTGTCCCGCGACTGCCGTCGCCGCCGCGACGGCGGGCGACACGAGGTGAGTTCGGCCGCCGCGCCCCTGGCGTCCCTCGAAGTTGCGGTTGCTCGTGCTCGCGCTGCGCTCGCCGGGCTCGAGCTTGTCGGGGTTCATGCCGAGGCACATCGAGCAACCAGCGTCACGCCATTCGAATCCAGCGTTCTTGAACACAAGGTCGAGTCCCTCGTCCTCGGCCTGCTGCTTCACCATCATCGAGCCGGGAACCACCATCGCACGCAACCCCGCGGCAACCTTTCGGCCGCGCAGGATGTTCGCCGCCTCGCGAAGGTCCGTGATCCTGCTGTTCGTGCACGAGCCGATGAAGATCGTGTCGGGACGGATCTCCCGGATCGGCATTCCGGGCGTCAGCGCCATGTACGCGAGCGCGCGCTCGGCGGCGTCGTTCGTCGCTTCGGGAACGACGTCGTCGATCGTGACCGTCTGTCCCGGGTTCGTTCCCCAGCTCACGTGGGGCCGAAGCTTCGTCGCGTCGAGCACGACGTCGTCGTCGAACGCCGCGCCCTCATCCGTGGGAAGCGTTCGCCAGTCGTCCAGGGCGTCCTCCCACTCGGCGCCCTTTGGCGCATGCGGCCTGCGCTCGAGCCACGCGAACGTCGTGTCGTCCGGCGCGACCATGCCTGCCCGCGCTCCCGCTTCGATCGACATGTTGCACACGGTCATGCGGCCTTCCATCGACAGGCCCCGAATGGCGCTTCCCCGGTATTCGATGATCTTGCCCACGCCACCGCCGGTTCCGATCCGCGCGATGATGCCGAGGATCACGTCCTTGGCCGAGACGCCCTCGGGCAGCTCGCCCTCCACGGTGACCGCCGTGGTTCCGGGCTTGGACTGCGGAAGCGTCTGCGTCGCGAGGACGTGTTCGACCTCCGACGTTCCGATCCCGATCGCCAGCGCGCCGAAGGCGCCGTGAGTGCTCGTGTGCGAGTCGCCGCAAGCGATGAACAGCCCCGGCTGCGTGAGCCCCATCTGCGGCCCGATCACGTGGACGATCCCCTGGCCGAGATGGCCTGTCGGGTAGAGCTCGATGCCGAACTCGGCGCAGTTGCGGGCGAGGGCCTCCATCTGCTTCACGCTCACGGGATCCACGACACCCGGCCCGGTCGGGACGTTGTGGTCCATCGTCGCGACCGTGAGATCAGGACGCCTGACGCCACGGCCGGCCATGCGCAGCCCGTCGAACGCCTGCGGGCTCGTCACCTCGTGAACGAGGTGGAGGTCGACGTACAGCAGGTCGGGCTCGCCTTCCGCACGATGAACGACGTGGCGTTCCCAGACCTTCTCGGCGAGCGTTCGGGTCGTCGCGGACATCGTCTTCATGGTGACAGGCAACGCCGAGTCCGTCTAGGCTAGTTCCACATAGTGGAACGAGGTTCCGATGCGCGGAACGGGCCGAAAGACCGACGCGATCGCCGATACCGGCGTGGGGACTCTGGACAGGGCCGTTGCGATCCTCGACGCCGTCGAGTCCGGCGTTCATCGATTCACCGGGATCACGGACGCGACGGGCCTTCCGAGGGGCACGACTCACCGCTTGATCGCCTCGCTCGAGCGTCACGGCTTCCTGTCGAGGTATCCGGGGTTCGGGTATCGGCTCGGCCCCCGACTGCTCCGTCTGGCCCACGAGGCGATGCGGGAGCTCCCGCTGCGCGACGTCGCGCATCCATCCATCGAGCGCCTCGCGCGTGTCACGGGCGAGAGCGCACAGCTGTACGTGCGGTCGGGCGACGAGCGCGTCTGCATCGACGCCGTCGAATCGCGGAGCGAGCTCCGAACGATCGTCCCGGTCGGCGCGTCGCTCCCGCTCCACGCCGGATCGGCCGCGAAGGTGTTCCTGGCGTTCGCACCCGACCCGGGGCGCCACATCCGCAAGGCCGCCGATCCGGTTCGGTTCGGCCGCGACATCGAGCTCGTTCGCACGCGCGGATGGGCATCGAGCGTCGACGAACGGCAACAGGGCGTGGGGTCGGTGAGCGCTCCCATCCTCGGCGACCGCGACGTGCTGCTCGGCGTCGTTTCGATCTCCGGTCCGTCGTCGCGGATGAGCAAGACCAACGCAAAGAGATACGTCCCTGCGGCGCAGGAGGCCGCGCGACGGATCGAGTCCGCCCTCGGCCTCCCGGGCTAGGGCCTACCGCGCGACGCTGACCGCATCGCGCGCGGCGTTCGTGACGTCGGCGTCGCCGTCGGCCAGATATACGTGGAACGACGCGCCACCGCCCTCACGGTCCTCGACCCACGCATGTCCGCCATGGAGCTCGGCGAAACGCGCGACGAGTGAGAGCCCGATGCCGCTTCCGGGCTTGGAGCGCGAGCGAGGTCCGCGACGGAACGCCTCGAAGATCGAAAGCTTGTGATCGTCCGGCACGCCGGGTCCCTCGTCCTCGACGACGATGGTTGCTCCACCTTCATCGTGCCGCGTCACTCGTACCCAGATACGTGACCAAGGGGGCGTGTACCGCACGGCGTTCAGGATGAGGTTGTCGATGATGCGTTCCACCTTCGGCTCGTCGACGTTCACGGTCACGTGCGAGTCGCCGATGATCACCTTGCGGTGATGCAGCAGCTCAACCCGGTCCGCGAGGCGCTGCACGAGCTCGCCGAGGTCACACGGGAACCTCCGCGGCTCGACGAAGCCGCGATCCAGCCGGTCAAGGTCGAGCAGATCGGACAGCAGCGCATTCATCGCTTTCGTCCGTTCGACCATCGTCTTCAGCAGATGCGCGCGCTCGGCCGGATCGAGGTCTCGATCCAGCCGGTCGAGCGTGCTGGCGGCGCCCATGATGGCGGTGAGCGGTTCTTTGAGATCGTGCGACAGCGTGTGCAGGAGCGTGTTGTTCAAGCGGTTGAGCGCGAACAGCCGTTCCTCTGAGTGCCGGCGCTGTGTGATGTCGTACATCACACCCTGCAGGAACAGCGCGGTGCCGTCGTCGTCCCGGACGACCGACGCCTCGTCCAAGATCCACCGCCATCGGCCATCCCGGTGGCGCATCCGGTACTCGTAGCGGAACGGAGCTGCCCTGGCGTGCGAGCGCTCCTCCGCCTCGATAAGGCCGGGAAGGTCGTCGGGGTGCGTCAATGTCCCTTGAGGGCTGGGGTGCGCGAGCCATTCTTCCGGCGTGAAGCCCATCAGCTGCTCGATCTGCGGGCTGATGTAGACCCAGTCTCCGTCCGAACCGTACCCGGCGAGGTAGACGACGGCGGGGATCCGCTCGACCAGGTTGCGGTACTTGGCATCGGTCTGCGCGTGCTGCTCTGCGGCGAGGCGGGCGTCGGTGACATCCATCATGACGCCCTGCCAGAACCGAGCGCCGGTCGTCGGTTCTTCGACGAAGAACGCCTCGTCGCGGAACCACCGCACGGTTCCATCCTTCGCGAGCATCCGGTACTCCGACTCGAAGCGTTTCGCCGCGCCCACCTCGCTGCCGTCGCGGCTGACATGCTCGCGATCGTCCGGATGGATGGCGGCGAGCCGCAGCGACGGGTCGGAGATCCACTCGTCCGCCGAGTAGCCGAGCAGCGTGGTGACCTGCGGGCTCACGTAGACGCCTCGGTACCCCTCCGCGGCGCTGGAGTCGGGAACGAGCGTGTACGTGATCGCGGGGATCTGTTCGACGAGCGTTCGGTAGCGCACCTCGGCCTCGCGGAGCTCGAGGTAGCGCGCCTTGGCGGACGTGCGCCCATCGCCATCGAAGGCACGAACGATCAGGATCGGCTCGACGCCTTCGATCAACTCCGCCGAGACGCGCACGATGCGTGTCTCGCCCTCCGACGCCGTGAGGGTCGTGTCGTACCCGTCGATCAGTCCCGTCTGGCGGAGTCGCTCGCGCGAGCGCCCCGGGCCGAGGTCGCCCCATAGCCCGAGGTCGTCCACGCTCGAGCCGAGGACGTCGCCGATGCTCCGGCCTGCGAGCGAGCAGAAGGTGTCGTTGGCCTCGAGGACGACGCCGTCGTCGAACCGGGCGATGACCATCCCGACGAGGCTTCCGTGGAAGACGCGGTCGAGAAGGCCCTCTCGGTGCGGGGCGGAGATGTCCGAGTCCATGTCGTCAGAACATCGGCCGGACGGGGGAGTGAGTTTACGGTCAGGTGGCCGAAACCACCGGTTCGGGCCGGGTCGTCACCGCGCGTGCTCGGCCAGGATCTTGACGATGCGGTCCTCGAGATGGACCGCCGTCGACTTGGAGATCCTCGAGCCCAGGATCGAGAACTCGACCCACGCGTTCAGCCGCTCCGCGTAGACCCAGCCCGACAGCGCCGAGACGTCCTCCAGCGTGCCGGTCTTGGCCCGAACGGAAACCTCGCGGAGGCGATGCTCCAGCGTGCCCTGACCGCCCCTGGGGAGCGCCATGCGCAGGTCGTGGCCCCAGGTTTCCTCCTCCGACTGGCCGAGCAGCTCGACCAGGCCGGCCGCGGTCACGCGGTTGTCGTACGAGAGGCCGGATGAGTCCAGCGCGGTGATCTGGACGCCGCGGTGGGCGGCCCACCCCTCGATCACGGCCGCGCCCTTGGCGATGGTCCCCGGCGTTCCGCGCACCTCGGCGCCGAGTCCCTTCCCGAGCACCTCCGCGGCGAAGTTCCACGACGAGCGGAGCGTCATCGCCAGGAGCCTCTGCAGCTCGTCCGACTCGATCTCTGCGATGAACTCCAGGCCGGGGGGCGGCGAGCCCGCGCCCGGCCGCCCGGCGACCCGCACGTCACGGCGCTCGAGCAGCTTCGTGAGCGCTTCCGCCGCCTCACGTTCGGCAACGGGATCTTGGTTGTTCTCGAATGTGAGCGCGGTCGGCCGGTTCACGTAGTCTCGCGCAACCTCGTTCCACCCGGGCGCGTCCCAGTCGCGGCGGAAGAACGACGTCGAGCCAATCACGCGACCGGTCACACGCCGCACGCCCGCCTCCACGAGCTGCACGGCGATGGCGCGCATCGACCGTCGGTCGACGAACGGATCGCCGCGTCCCAGGATCCATAGGTCGCCACGAACCACGCCGCCCCTGAATCCCTCGGCGCCCACGCGCGTGACGATTCGATGCTCGGGACCGAACGTGTCGAGGGACGCCATCGCGAGCAGGAGCTTCTCGTTCGACGCCGGGATGCGCGACGCCGCGTCGGCATGCCGATACAGGAACGCGCCTTGTTCGGCAACCGCGACGGAGACGTGGCGGCGTCCGATCGCCTCGTCGATCTGTTCGATCCACTTCGGCTTGACGACCTCGAAGGCGAGCGTCCGGCTCGTCGACGTCTCGTTCAGCGGATCCTGCGCGCGCCACCTGACGCGAAAACGCGCAACGCCGATGTCGTTCCATCGCACGCACAGCTGCGTTTGGGCGAAGCTGACCGCGTCGAGCGTGAGGGTCTCGACGACGGTCCACGCGCCACCGTTCCTCTTCAGCACGTCGACCGTCTGCCCGGCTTTCGCGGGCGAGACGACGACCGTCAGATCGACGCACGATCCCGCGACATTCGAGCCGACGACGAGCGTCGCGTCGACGAGCGCGCGAACGCCCACCAGCGCCTCGCCGGAGGTCGCCTCGGCGCACCCGCCGACCGCCGGGAGTTGGACGCGATACGCGCCGGTGTGCTCCTGCGAGTTCCCGAACGAGAACGCGCCGTCGGAGGCGGTGGTTCCGGTTGCGACGGTCGCGAAGCTGACGGACTCGGCGGGCCGCCACTGCAGGAGGATCTGTCGTGGGCCGACGCACGTCGGATCGCCGGTGACGTTGCCCGAGACGGTGACGTCCTGGTGAAAGTCGACGATGGACGCCGACGCCGTGAGCTCGATCGTCGCCGACCCCGCAACGGCGTCGGGCACCAGGACGAGTGGCGCGAGCGTCACCGTCGCGACGACGAGCGCGCCCAGCTTTCGACGGACGTTCATGCGGGCCTACCGGGATCTGAGGTCCGCGTATCCTGCGCCTTCACGTTCCGCGCTACAAGCACAATGGGACAACGCGGCGGCTTGACCGGAGTTGTTACCGTTTGCCGGTGGAGGCGTTCATCTTCCTGCAGGTCCAGGCCGGCGTGGACGCGAGCGTCGCGCGTGGCGTGGCGGATCTGCCGGGCGTCGTGTCGGTCGACGTCGTCACCGGCCCGCACGACGTCGTGGTGCGGGCCGAGGCGGACAGCATCGACGAGCTCGGCAAGCGCGTGCTTCGGCCGATCCAACAGATCGACGGCGTTACGCGAACGCTGACGTGCCCGATCATGCGGCGTTGGACGTGGCTCGGGGACGATGCGCCAGCCGACCGCGGGTGACATGGGATTCACAGGCGGGGAGACTGTCCTACGGCGTCGGGGGTAGCACGGTGAGCGAACCGAACGTTTCGCCGCTCCCGGCGAGGAAGGATTCATGAACGCGGTCTCGTATCAGGCCAAACCCGACCTTTCCGAACCCATCGTGCTGTGCGCGTTCGCAGGTTGGAACGACGGAGGCGAGGGGGCGACGAACGCGCTCCGAACCGCACGCGAGCAGTGGGGATCCGTGTCGTTCGCGTCGATGGACCCGGAGGAGTTCTACGACTTCCAGGTGCATCGCCCCTCGGTCCGACTCGTCGGGGGTCGAACCCGGCGTATCGACTGGCCGGCGAACGAGTTCTCGTGGGCGCGTGTCGCCGGCCGGCACGTCGTGGTGTTCATCGGCGTCGAGCCGAACGTGCGTTGGCGGACCTACTGCGAGCAGATCCTCGCCGTGTGCTCCGAGCTCGGCGCATCGGTGCTCGTGACGCTCGGTGCGTTCCTGGCCGACGTGCCGCACACCGTCCCCGCGCCGGTCAGCGCCTCGTCCGGGCATCGTTCGTGGGCGAGCCGGTCCGGGATCGTGCCGGCGCAGTACGAGGGCCCGACCGGCATCGTCGGCGTGCTGAACGACCTCGCCCTGCGCGCCGGAGTTCCCGCCGTGTCGATCTGGGCGGCATCTCCGCATTACCTGCCGCAGATGACGAATCCGAAGGTCACGCTCGCGCTGCTCGAGCGGACGCGCGACCTGCTCGACCTGGAGATCGACACCGGCGCCGTCGATCTGGCCGCGCGTTCCTGGCAGCGCGAGGTCGACGACGCGATCGAGCACGACGGGAATCTCGGGGACTACGTGAAGCGGCTCGAGGACGCGGCGGAGCAGGGACTCGTCGCCGATCCCTCGGACGTCCCGAGCGGCGAGGACCTCGCCGCGGAGCTCGAGCGCTACCTTCGCGAGCGCGGTTCCCCCGAAGAATAGGCGTGGAGCTTCGGAGGTTCGGTCGCGCCGACCTCGAGGTTCCGGTCATCGGGCTCGGCACGTGGACGGTGTTCGACGTCGCGCCGTCCGATGAAGCCGGTCCAGGGGCGGTCGTCGAGGGCGCGTTCGGTGACGGCGTTCGACTGGTCGACTCGTCGCCGATGTACGGCCGCGCGGAAGCGGTGCTCGGTCGCGCGCTGTCTGGGGCCGGCGTTCGCGCCATCGCGACGGTGGCGACAAAGATCTGGACGTCGTCGATCGTGGAAGGTCGGCAACAGTTCGACTCGCAGCTCGACTTCTTCGGTGGGCGCGTCGATATCGAGCAGATCCACAACCTCGTCGCGTGGCGAGAGCACCTCGGTTGGCTCGAGGAGGAGGTGAAACAGGGGCGCATCGGTCTGCTCGGTGCGACGCACTGGAACGAGTCGCGGTTCGGTGAGCTGATCGAGGTGATGGAGACGGGTCACGTCGATTGCATCCAGATCCCGTATAACCCGCTGGAGCACAAGGCCGACGGTGAGGTCCTATCGCTTGCGGAGGAGCGAGGCATCGGTGTCATCGCCATGCGGCCATTCGCCGAGGGCGGCCTGCTGGCGCACGGGCCGTCCGATCCGCGTGTCCTTACCGAGCTCGGCGTCGAAACATGGGCGCAGGCGTTGCTCAAGTGGACGCTGAGCGATCGACGTGTTCACGTGGCGATCCCGGCGACCTCGTCGGTCGAGCACGCGCGGTCGAACGCCGCGGCCGGCGACCCGCCGTGGTTCGACGATGAGCAACGCACCCTCGTCGAGCGTGTCGTCGCGCGGGGATGAGCGGCCGAACGCACGCGTCCGCGCCGTCGTAGGGTTCGCCCGTGCGCGCCGCGATCATGGACGCTCCGGTTCGCCCATTGGAGATGCGCGACATGCACGACCCGTGGCCGGGGCCGGGCGAGGTGCGGATTCGCGTTGCCGCATGCGCGATCTGCCGGACGGACCTGCACGTGCTGGACGGTGATCTGTCCGAACCGAAGCTCCCGCTCGTGCTGGGACATCAGATCGTCGGGGTGGTGGAGACCGTCGGCGAGGCGGTCGAGGGCCGGGCCGTCGGCGACCGCGTCGGCGTGCCGTGGCTCGGCTGGGCGTGCGGCGAATGCGACTACTGCCGATCGGGGCGGGAGAACCTGTGCGTCCGCGCCGTCTTCACCGGATATCAACGGGACGGCGGATACGCCGAGCTTGCGGTGGCCGATGGGCGATTCTGCCTGGAGGTCCCAGAGACGTATGACGACGTCGAAGCGACTCCGTTGCTGTGCGCGGGACCGATCGGCTACCGCGCGTACCGGATGGCGGGCGACGTGAGCTCGATCGGTCTGTACGGGTTCGGCAACGCGGCGCGCCTGGTGGCGCAGATCGCGCGACACGAGGGTCGCACGGTGTTCGCGTTCACACGCCCCGGGGACGCCGAGACACAGCGCGAGGCGCTCGAGCTCGGATGCGCGTGGGCGGGCGACTCCACCGAGTCCTCCC
>Ga0299907_10001663_pt1 | contig 12957 bp, 11 predicted proteins | sample RVTome_16_FD_198680 | JGI IMG/M metagenome (GOLD analysis project Ga0299907, IMG submission 198680) | Soil microbial communities from uranium-contaminated site in the Upper Colorado River Basin, Wyoming, United States - RVT152D67 (version 2) ... | reverse complement strand
GGACGACCGCGACCGGGTGCTCATGGCCAACGCGCACGCCGAGGAGACGGGCGAGCCGTTCGACGAGGAGTACCGAGTCGTCCGGCCCGATGGAGACATCGTGTGGCTCCACAGCCGCGCCACGCTCTTTCGCGACGACGAGGGACGCGCGATGTTCTGGCACGGCGTCGCCCTCGACGTCACCGCGCAGCGATTGACCGAGCTGTCCCTCCGCGAGCTCGAGGATCGCTACCAGGAGCTCCGGGCGAGGACCGAGCGGCCCTAACCGGTGCGCGGGCGGAGCTCGCGGAGGCCCTCGGGAAGGAACTGGTGGAGCACCTTCGGCAGGGCGACCGACCCGTCCGCCTGCTGGCCGTTCTCCAGGATCGCGATGATCGTCCGGCCGATAGCGGTCGCAGTCCCGTTCAGCGTGTGGAGGACCTCGATGTCGCCCGCCTCTCGCCGGACGCGTGTCTGCGCTCTGCGCGCGCCGTAATCCACATAGTTGGAGCACGACGTGAGCTCGCGGTAGCGGTTCTGCCCCGGTAGCCACACCTCGATGTCGTACTTCTTCGCCGCAGCGCTGCCGAGATCGCCCGCCGCGATGTTCACGACGCGGTAGGGCAACTCGAGGTTGCCCAGGATCTGCTCCTCGATACCGACCATGAACTCGTGCTCGTCCCACGAATCCTCGGGACGAGCGAACGAGAACATCTCCACCTTGTCGAACTGGTGTACGCGGAACATGCCGCCGAGATCCTTGCCGTACGAGCCGGCTTCGCGGCGGAAGCACGTCGAATAGCCCGCGTACCGGATCGGCAGGTCTCTCTCGTCGAGGATCTCGTTCATGTGAAACGCCGCGAGCGAGACCTCCGCCGTGCCGACGAGGTAGAGCTCGTCCGGCTGCGTGACGTAGATGTTGACCTCATCGGTCGGCAAGAAACCCGAGCCGTACATCGCCTCCTCGCGAACCAGCACCGGCGGGATCACCGGCGTGAAGCCCTTGTCGACGAGGACGTCGAGCGCATGCCGGAGCAGCGCGAACTGGACCTGAACGATGTCGCCGAGGAGATAGACGAACCGAGAACCGCTCGTCCGGGCGCCTCGTTCCGTGTCGAGTACTCCGAGCAGCTCGCCCAGCGCCGCGTGATCCTTCGGCTCGAAGTCGAACGTCGTCGGCTGGCCGTGACGCCTGACCTCGACCGCGTCTTCCTCGGTGAACCCGTCCGGCGCCGACTCGTGCGGGACGTTCGGGACGCGCGCGAGGAGCGAGTTCAGCTCCGCCTCGGCGTCCGCCAGTTGCGGCTCGAGCTTCTGGATCTCCTTCGAGACCTCGGCGACCGCGGCGATGAGCTTCTGCTTCTCTTCGCCCTGTGCCTTGCCGATCTGCTTCGAGGCGCGGTTCTGCTCGGCGCGGAGCTCTTCGACGCGTACGGTCAGCGAACGACGTCGCTCGTCCGCGGCGAGGAGCTCGTCGACGGCATCGGCCATGTTGCGCCGGGCGAGGCCGGCGCGGAACCGCTCCGGGTTCTCGCGGATCGCCCGGATGTCGAGCACGTCCTAGACCTTGGCGCGCTCGGCCTCGGGGATGTTCTCGCGGCGCGCGGGCTGTTGGCCGGGTTGCTGACCCGCTTGCTGGGCTTGCTGATCCATGATGCTCTGCCCCTGGAAGATGCCGCCCTCCTCGACCACGAGCGTCTTCGCCGTGATGTTGCCGTCGACGCGACCACCGCGCGCGAGCTCCGCCCGTCCCTTCACGATGATCGAGCCCTTGAACCGACCGGCCACCGAGACGTTCTGCGCTCGGATGTCCGCTTCGACCTGGCTCTCCTGCGCGAGCATCACGTCGCCGTCGGCGTTCACCTGGCCCTTGATCTGTCCTTCGATCCGGAGCGAGCCGACCGAGACGACCGTTCCTTCGAGCTTCGCGCCCTTCCCGATGATGGTGACCTCGCCGCTCTGCTGCTCTGCCATCCGCCGTCCCCCCGTCTCGAGCTCCTCGGCGGGCCGAGCCTGAGTCTCGGCCTCGGTCCCTGCCTCTTCACGTCGCCAGATCATGTCGCCTTCACTGTCTCTCGAGGTGTGGCCAGCGCCTGGCGGATCGCTTCCTCCTCCTCGATCGACAGGTTGTGTGCGCTCCGCCCTTCGGTAACGGGCTTCGCGTAGACCCTGGTGTCCTGCCGTCCGTTGATCGAGGTCATCACCACGCCGTTCCCCTTCGCGTCCAAGAGCGCACACGAGAACGACAGCCGTCCCCCGACGTCCTCGAACGCGTCGTAGCGCACCAGTCCGACATTCCGGACGGCGCCCGCGATGAGCCCGCCGCGCTGCTGTTCGGTCGCCGACAATGAGCGCACAGCCGCCTCGAGCTGTTGGATCTGCCGCGCCTGGCCCTGAAGGAGTCCACGCAACATCGTGGCCACGCGGACCGGGTCGCGTGGTTGTTCCGCCCGGGCACGCCCTCTCGAAAGTGCCGAGAACACGAGCGCCAGCGCCGCCAGGCCCAGCGCGAACAGCACCAGAAGCGTGAGCGTCTCGGGCGAAAAGGTCATCGCGATCCACGATCCCCGTTACATGGCCATTGACCTGCGGTGTTGCGGAGACGGGAGTATACAATCGACGCTCTCGCGGTCGAACCGACCGCGCCCGTCCCGAGGCGGTTCGACCTAATGCGCATCGCCTACTTCGACTGCATCGCCGGGATCACTGGCGATACCGCGCTGGCGGCGCTCCTGGACGCAGGCGTCGACGTCGACCACCTGAAGTCGCATCTGTCGACGCTGCCGCTGGAGCCGTTCGATCTCGCCGTGGACGAGGTAGAAGAGCACGGCATCCGAGCGACGCGCGTCGGCGTCCGTGCCGACAACGTGGCGGGTGTCATCAGGACGTACGCGAGCATCAGAGCCTTGATCGACGCGGCCGACATCCCGCCGGAGGCCCGGCGGCTGGCGCATCGCATGTTCAGACTGTTTGCGGAGGCCGACGCTCGCGTTCACCGTCGCGAGCCCGAGACCGTGACCTTCCACGAGGCCGCCGGGGTCGACGCGCTCATCGATCTCGTCGGCGTTGCCCTCGCATTGACGACGCTCGAAGTACGGCGGGTCTTCTCATCAGCGGTTCCGACGGGGCTCGGGATGACCAGAACGGAGCACGGCGCGATGCCGATCCCCACACCTACCGTCGTCGAGCTGCTCCGTGGCGCGCCGATGTTCTCGCTGGGCATCGCCAGTGAACTGACAACGGCGACCGGGGCGGCGATCCTCGCGGCGACGGTCGAGGGATACGGAGAGCTCCCGACGATGCGAGTCGAGGCAGCCGGCTACGGCGCCGGCTCGCAAAGACTGGAGATCCCGAACCTACTTCGAGTTCTGATCGGCGAACAGGAGCCCGCGACTTCGCGGCCGAGCGTCGCCGGTACGCCCGATCTGCGCCTGGTCACCGAGGCGGAACCGGCGCTCGAGCCGGAAGACGCAGGCTGAACCGGAAGGGGACCGAGAAACGCCCGATGCTGCCCCTTCGTGGGGCAGCATCGCGGCTGTACCTGGCGCGCGCTGGAGTGCGACTAGGAGTTCTTCCAGCCGTTGCCAACGGCCATGATGAAGGCCGCCAGCCAACCGAGCGACACCATGAATCGGCGGTACTTCGACACGGCATCGCCTCCTTTCGGGGCCGGTACCGACGGGGTGTATCGGCACCTCGGGGTCGGAACGTAAGCTGAACCCACGTAGGGCCGATATCCCCCCATCGGCGGGAATGGCTGGTGGGGCGGGCGATTTGAAAACAGTCCGATCACGGGGGACATCGCGGGTGGCGGGTTATGGCAGTCGGCCGAGCGGCGTGTCATAAACGGGCTGGTAGGCCCCAGTCGACGGTCGCGGAGGTGACCGCATGACGTCGGAGGAGGAGCTCAGGCGCGAGCCCGCCGAACGCTGGATCCAGATCGCGTACCAGCTCGGCGTCGTCGTTCCGCTCCTGACGTACCTGGCGATCGCACTCCCCGCCGCGCGTGAGCGGCTCGAACCTTCGATCGTCCTGTTCGTGATCGCGGTCGCTGCGGTGGATCTCATCCCCGTTCCGGCGTGGGGCGGGATACAGCTCTCGCTGAGCTTCCCGTTGCTGCTCGGTGTGGCGATCATCTTCGACCCGCCCGAAGCGACGCTGATCGCGCTCCTCGGTTCGGTGGATCCGCGCGAGTTCCGGCGCGAGGTCTCCCTCCTCAAAGCCGTGTACAACCGGAGTCAGATGGCGCTGTCGATCCTTGCGGGCAGCGTGCTGTTCCACGCAGTCGCGGATCAGGAATCCGTCTGGTACGTGCTGCTCTTCGGCACGGTCCTCGCCGCATTCGCGGCGTACGCGCTGAATACGATCCTGGTCGCCGGGCTGGAGGCTTTGCAGAAAGGGTTCACGCTGCGACAGGTACTCGTGAAGATGCACGGTCCCGCGCCGTACGAGTTCCTGTTCTCCTACATCGGGCTTGGACTGTTCGGCGCGGTGATCGCGCAGTTCAATCGTGACGCGGGGTTCTGGTCGGTCGTCGTGTTCCTCGGCCCGCTCGTGTTCGCGCGCCAGATGTACTTCCGTAGTCGCGCGCTCGCCGATCGACTCGCCGAGCAGAACGAGGTCCTCGCCGACCAGGCGCGACGGCTCGAGGAGCTCCTCCAAAAGGAACACCACACGGTCGGCGAGCTGATCGAGCTGAACCGCATGAAGGGCGAGTTCGTTGCCGTTGTGTCGCACGAGCTCAGAACACCGGTTACCGCGCTCATGGGCTACGCGAAGACGCTCCGCCAGCCGGAGTTCGCGGACGACGCCAAGATGCGCGAGGAGTTCCTCGAACGCATGGAGCGGCAGAGCGACCGGCTGCTCCGCCTGATCGAGAACCTGCTCACCGCGTCGAACCTCGAGACGCACCAACTTCCCGTGGCCGTCGGGCGCGTCCTGTTCGAGGACCTCGTCCGCGAGGTGATGGAGGGACTGGCGAACGACGCGGCTCGGGTGCACGTCGACATGCCGGACGATCTGCCCGTTCTCACCACGGATCGTCAGTTGCTGACACGCGTGCTACAGAACCTCGTCGACAACGCGCTCAAGTACTCACCCGACGGCTCACCGTGCGAGCTGGAGGCGCGAAGCGACGGTGAACACATCGTGTTCTCGGTCCGCGACTACGGGATTGGCATTCCCCCCGACGAGCTCCCCAGGATCTTCGACCGCTTCTATCAGGTGGATTCGTCGAGCACCCGGACGTTCCGCGGTACAGGGCTCGGCCTCTCGCTCGTTCGCGACCTGCTTGATCACTTGGGCGGGACCATCGAAGTTCAAAGCACGCCGGGCGACGGGAGCAAGTTCATCGTGACGATCCCGATTCGCTACGAGCCGCCGCAGCCGGGCGCGCTGGACGCCGGGAGATCCGGCGACATGGTCATCCAGATCTAGGCAGATCTAGGGCCGAAACGCGCGCTCCAACCAGCGCACCGGACGTGGGCGAGGGGGGAGTTGAACCCCCACGAGGTTGCCCTCACAGGAACCTGAATCCTGCGCGTCTGCCAAGTTCCGCCACTCGCCCGGCGGGGCGTCATGGTAGCAGCGGCGTTGCAGCGGGGACCCGGCCCAACGCACCGGGTAGAATCGCGCTTCGAACGGCGTGAGCAGGGGAAACACTTCCAAACGTGCCGATCCTCCGAGACTTCGAGCGACGCCTCGGCGCCCTCGTTGAGGGCTTCTTCGCTTCCACCCTTCGGTCAGGGCTGCAGCCCGTTGAGCTCGCCAAGCGGGTCATCCGTGAGATGGACGCGAACATGACCGTGGGCGTTCGCGAGGTGTGGGCGCCGAACCGGTTCGTGTTCACGCTGTCAGTTGCGGATGGCGAGCGGTTTGAGCAGGTCGAGCAGGCGCTCGTCTCGGAGCTTCGTCGCGTCGTCCGCGAGACGGCGAGCGAGCGCGGCTGGGGCCTGGTCGGGCCACCCGAGATCGAGCTCCAAACGGACGAATCGCTCGGCAAGGGGCGGTTCGACGTTGAAACCTCGTTCGTCGAGGGCGAGGAGGAGCTCGCGCCGGCGTCGAGCGGTCGAGCCACCCTGACCGCCTTGAACGGCGGGCAGACCTTCACGCTTGGAGCGAGCACCGTCACGCTCGGCCGGCTCCCCGAGAGCGATGTCGTGGTGGACGACCCTGGCGCATCGCGCCAGCACGCTCGGATCAGGAGCTCCAACGGCGAGTTCGTGTTGACCGATCTCGGGTCGACGAACGGCACGCTGGTGAACGACGAGTCGGTGCGGGAGCGCGTGCTCGAGGACGGCGACCGCATCATGATCGGCGAGACGGTGCTGGAGTTCCGGAGGGCCTGATATGACGCCGTTCGTCCTATCCGTCCTCAAGTACTCGCTCCTCGGACTGCTGTACTTCTTCGTGTTCCGCGCGGTGCGTTCGGTCGCCCTCGACATCGCCGGTCGGCGGCGTGAACGACGCACGACGGAGATGCGAGCACCGACGGAGCAGGTCGCCGCCGCGCGGTCGTCGAAGGGCGGAAAGCCGCCGTCGCACGTCGTCGTGCACGAACCCGACGGCGCGAAGGCGCGGAACGTGAAGCTCTCGGGACCGACGCAGATCGGCCGGGGAGCCGGGTGTGCGATCCGGTTGTCGGACACGTACGTTTCCCAGGTGCACGCCCGCCTGTACGGCGAGAACGGGAGCTGGTTCGTCGAGGATCTCGGCTCGACGAACGGCACGTACCTGAACGATCGCAAGGTCGCCTCGCCCGTCGAGGTCCACGCCGGCGATGTCGTGAAGGTCGGCAAAACGGTGCTGGAGCTCCGCCGATGAGGACGCGCGTCGGCGCCACGACCGACATCGGCCAGGTTCGCGAGGGAAACGAGGACGCAATCCTGATCAGCGATCCGCTGTATGCCGTGGCCGATGGCATGGGCGGGCACCGTGGCGGCGAGGTGGCGTCGAACCTTGCGTTGCAGACCGTCGAGCAGATGTTCGCGGAGCGACAGGGAACGCTCACCGAGCAGGTCGAGCGGGCGAACCGCGCGGTGTTCGAACGATCGCAATCCGACCGTGACGTGTCCGGGATGGGAACGACGCTCACCGCGGCCCTGATCGAGGGCGGCGCGGTACGGCTCGCGCACGTCGGCGATTCGCGGGCATACCTGTTCCGCGGCGGGAAGCTGCAGCTGCTGACCGAGGATCACACGCTCGTCCATCGGATGGTCGTGGAGGGCGAGATCACCGAGACCGAGGCCGAGAATCACCCGCACCGAAGCGTCCTCACCCGTGCGCTCGGCGTCGAAGGAGGGGTGCGGGTCGACGAAACCAAGGTCGAGGTGCAGAACGCCGATCGCCTGCTGCTCTGCACCGACGGCCTCACCGGCATGCTGAGCGAGGACCAGATCGAGTCGATCCTCCAGGACGTGCGAGACCCGCAGGAAGCCGTCGATCGGCTCGTCCGCGAGGCGAATCGCGCCGGCGGGATCGACAACATCACCGCGGTGATCATCGATTTCACCGAAGACGGGCGTATCGATGGCAGCGGGACGAAGGAGGTCTCGCAACCGCGCGCGCCGACGACGACCCAGCATCCGACGCCGACGATGGCACCGCCACCGCCCGCGGGGGGCGACGTCACCACCTGGTCGAGCCCTCCCACCACGCGTCGTCAGCCCGCACCAACGGCCGCTCGGCCGCCGGCCGCGCGCAAGCTCGTGGCCGGGATAGTGATCGTGCTCGCCATCGCGGCCCTCGGGTTCGTCGGCATTCGCCTGTATCTGGACTCTCAGTGGTTCGTCGGCGTATCGAACGGCCGCGTCGCCATCTTCCGCGGCGTGCCGGCCGAGGTGGCCGGGCTCGAGATGAACTCGGTCGTCGTCGAAACGTCGATCCGCGCCGGCGACGCCGAGGAACTAGCGGTGGCTGGGGGCGACCTCTCCGACGGCATCACGGTCGACGATCGCGACAGCGCGGAGGACGTCGTCGAACAGATCCGCACCGACATCGAGCGCGCACGACAGAACGCCTCGTGAGTCGCGCGGTCGTCCGCACGTCGCGCGTGCCTCTCGGATCGGCACTCGGATTCACGATCACCGCGCTGATCCTTTCGGTCGGCGCATACGTGATCGCGGGCTACGGCAAGCGCGGTCAGCTCCCAGCGAAGTTCGTGATCTACGCGGCGATCTTCGCGGGCGGGTATGCGCTCACGCTCATCGCGATCAGGCGGTTCGCTCCGGCTGCCGATCCCGCGCTGTTCGCGACGGCCGGCGTCCTGGTCGGCTTGGGGTTCGCCATGATCTTCCGCCTCTCGGGCGGGCTGGCCACCGAGCAGGCGACGTGGATCGTCGTCGGTCTTGCCGCGTTCGTCGTGACGATCGTCGTCGTGCGCGACCACCGGATGCTCGACGCGTACACGTACACGATCGGCTTGCTCGGCCTGATCCTTCTCATGCTGCCGATGGTTCCGGGCATCGGCCGGACGATCAACGGCGCCAGGCTGTGGGTGCAGATCGGACCGCTGGGCTTCCAGCCGGCGGAGCTCGGCAAGGTGCTGATCGTGATCTTCCTCGCGTCGTACCTGACGCAGAAGCGGGAGCTGCTGCAGGTGGCGACGACGCGGCTCGGGCCGTTCCGCCTTCCGGCGCCGAAGCACCTCGCACCGGTGCTGTTCGCATGGGCCGGATCGCTGGCGATCCTGTTCTTGCAGCGCGACCTCGGCGCGTCGCTCCTGTACTTCGGCATCTTCGTCGTGATGCTGTGGGTCGCTACGGGCCGCGCCGTGTACTTGGTCATCGGGTTTGCCCTGTTCTCACTCGGCGCGTACCTCGGGTGGATCCTGTTCGACCACGTTCAGCTCCGCGTCGACGTTTGGCTGAACGCGCTCGACCCGAACAAGGTGTTCGACGTCGGCTACGGGCAGCTCGCGCAGGCGCAGTTCGGCATGGCGACGGGCGGCCTCGTCGGCACCGGGCTCGGTCAGGGTTCACCGGGGTTGATCCCGTTCGCGCCGACCGACTTCATCTTCGCGGCGATCGGGGAGGAGCTTGGCCTGCTCGGCACGACGGCGCTCCTGTTGCTGTACGTCGTGCTCGTCGGGAAGGGGCTTCGCATCGCGCTCGAGGCACGCGATCCGTTCGGACGGCTGCTCGCCACCGGACTCTCGGCGCTGATCGGCCTGCAGACGTTCGTGATCGTGGGCGGCGTGACGCGCGTCATCCCACTCACCGGCGTGACGTTGCCGTTCGTGTCGTACGGCGGTTCCAGCCTGGTGTCCAACTTCATCCTGCTCGCGCTGCTCGTTCGGATCTCGAGCGGTCCCGCGCCCGGACGGGCGGTGACCTGACGTGGAGCGGCAGATCCGGCGGCTCGGCATCGGTCTGCTCGTGCTGTTCCTGCTGCTGTTCGCGCAGGTCAACTTCATCCAGGTGTTCGCCGCAGAGGACCTGGAGAACAACCCGGCGAACGCACTGCGGCTGTTACGGGCCGAGTACTCGGTCGACCGCGGCGAGATCCTCGCCGCCGACGGAACAACGGTGCTCGCGTCGAGCCGTCGCAGCTCGGGTGATCTCAAATACCAGCGCCGATACCCGCAGGGCGACCGCTTCGCGCACCTGACCGGGTTCTACTCGTTCGTCTTCGGGCGAACCGAGCTCGAGCAGAGCTTCAACGACTACCTGGCCGGCGAGGCGGCCGAGCTTTTGCCGCAGACGCTCGCCGACCTGGTTCTCGGTCGCGACAAGCGCGGCGCAACGATCGTGACGACCCTGGAGCCGGAGCTCCAGGAGGCCGCGATCCAGGCGGCCGAGGCGGAGTCCGGCGACGTCGCCATCGCGGCGGTGGATCCGACGACGGGGAACGTGCTGGCCCTGTACGCGGAACCGTCGTACGATCCGAACCCCCTTGCGTCGCAAGATCCAAAGGTCGTTCGTGCCTCGTGGGACGAGCTCAACGAGGACCCGGACAAGCCGCTCGTCTCGCGCGCGAGCGACGAGCTGTTCCCGCCGGGCTCGACGTTCAAGATCGTTACGGCGTCGGCTGCGCTCGAGAACGGGTTCGGTCCCGAGAGCACGTGGCCGAACCCGCGCGAGCTCGATCTGCCACTCACGGATGCGACGATCCAGAACTTCGGCGGGTCACACTGCTCGGGCGGCGCTGCGCAGATCACGCTGGCCTCGGCGTTGCAGCAATCGTGCAACGTGACCTTCGGCGAGGTCGGTCTGGAGCTCGGCGCAGAAGCGCTCGCGGAGCAGGCGCGGAAGTACGGGTTCAGTGCGGAACCGGGGGAGGACGTGATCCCGTTCGACATCCCCTGGGTCTCCGGAGTGTTCCCCGACGCCGAGACGTTCGTCGACCGGACGCCGGCGGTCGCCATCTCGGCGATCGGACAGCAGGACGTGGCGACAAACGTGCTTCACATGGCGCTCGTCGCCGGCTCGATCGGCAACGGCGGTGTGATGATGCGGCCGCGTCTCGTGACCGAGGTTCGAGATTCGAGCGGCCGCGTGATCCAAGAGTTCGCGCCGGAGGACTTCTCGGAACCGCTCTCGAGCGGGAACGCGGCCGCGCTGACGCAGATGATGGTCTCCGTCGTCGAGGGCGGGACCGGGACGGCGGCGCAGATCCCCGGCGTCTCGGTCGCGGGGAAAACGGGTACGGCACAGCACGGCGAGGGCGAGGCGCCGCACGCGTGGTTCGTATCGTTCGCGCCGGCGGGAAGTCCGAGGGTGGCCGTCGCGGTAGTGGTGCTCGACGGGGGTAACCTCGGGAGCGAGGCGACGGGCGGCCAGGTTGCGGCGCCCATCGCGAGGGCAGTCATCGAGGCCGCGCTCGGCCTCTAGGCGCAGGAGATGACCATCGATCAGCCCGTGATGCTCGGAGGACGATACCGAGTCGAGAACGAGCTCGGCCGAGGCGGCATGGCGAAGGTGTATCGGGGGCAGGACACCGTGCTCGGGCGCACGGTGGCGATCAAGATCCTCGCGCCGCAGTACGCGGAGGACCAGGGCTTCGTACAGCGGTTCCGCCGCGAGGCGCAGGCCGCGGCTCGGATCAGCAACCAAACGATCGTGTCGGTGTTCGACACCGGCTCGGACGACGGCGTGCACTTCATCGTCATGGAGTACGTCGAGGGCCGAACGCTCGCGGACTACCTCACCGGCGGCGGGCGGATCATGCCCGACCGCGCGATCGACATCGCGATCGACGTCGCGCGGGCACTCGAGGCCGCGCACGCACAGGGCGTGATCCACCGCGACATCAAGCCCGGAAACATCATGCTCGACGGCCAAGGCGACGTGAAGGTGACGGACTTCGGCATTGCGCGCGTCACCGCGACGGCCGAAACGGTTGCGCAAACGGCGGCGGTGCTCGGGACGGCGTCGTACCTGTCGCCGGAGCAGGCGCAGGGTCAGCCAGTCGACGTACGTTCGGACATCTACTCGCTGGGGTGCGTGCTGTTCGAGATGGTCACGGGACGCCCGCCGTTCCCCGGCGACTCGCCGGTGACGGTGGCATCGAAGCATGTGCTCGAACAGCCGACGCCACCTTCGCAGATCAACCAGGACGTGTCCCCGGATCTCGACGCCGTGATCCTCCGCGCGCTGGCGAAGAATCCGGCCAACCGGTACCAGTCGGCGACGGAGATGCGCGAAGACCTCGAGCGCGTCAAACGAGGGCAACCCGTCGAGGCGACGCCGCTGCTCCCGGCGGGCCTCGGAACGACGCAGGTCATCCATCGAGACCAACCGGCGCATACGGCGGTGCTGCCGCCCACCGGTCCGCCGGAGGAAGAGCAACGATCGCGCTGGTGGATACCCGTCCTCGTGACGTTGTTGATCCTCGGACTGCTCGGCATCGTGCTCTTCTTCTTGGCTCAGAACCTGCTCGAGGACGAGCAGCCGACCGCGCAGCTCGTGACCGTACCGGACGTCGTCGGCGAGACCCGGAGAGACGCCCAGAACACCCTCGAACAGGAGGGTCTCGAGGTCGGCGAGATCGTCCCGGCGCCCGCGGAGGATCATCCCGACGAGGAGCCGGGAACGGTGATCGAGCAGAACCCCGCCGCCGACCAGCAGGTGCCTGAGGGCACTGAGGTGATCCTCACCGTCGTCGGGCAGCCCGAGCTCGTCGCCGTGCCGGACATCCCCGAGGGTTCGAGCGTCGAGGACGCTCAGTCGATCCTCGCGGACGCCGGTCTGGTGGCGGTCCCGCAGGACGAGGCGAGCGACACCGTCGATGAAGGCGATGTCATCGGCACCGAGCCAGCCGCAGGGGAAGAAGTTGAACCGGAGTCCCAAGTCGTGGTGCTCGTCTCGACCGGCCCCGGCACCGTCTCCGTCCCGGAAGTCACTTGTCTGAGTTTCGGCGCGGCTCAAAACCAGATTAGGCAGGTCGGCCTAAACCCGGTGCAGTCTTCGGACACCGTTGCCATCAACCCGCTGTGTCCGCTCGGCAACAAGGTCGCGGGTCAGGATCCAGGCGCCGGCGCGGAGGTCGAGCCCGGCTCGACGGTGACGCTCTTCGGTGGCGAGGAGCCCGAGCCGACGGGACCGACCGGAGCGACCGGCGACGATTGACGTGAGCCTCTGGTTCGTCCACGAGGCGTTCACGCCCGACGAGCGTGCGCGCCTGGAACCGCACTTCACGAACCTCGACGGTCCGGTGTTCGCCCTCGTGAACCTCCCCGAGGTCGTAAAGGGTGCGCTCTTCGCTCGCTACTCGCGGACGACGAAATCGCTGCGCCGCTTGTTCCTCGACGAGTTCGCCGACGAGGTGGGGGACGCCTCGCCGCAGAGCGTCGTCGGAACCGCCCGTGCCGAGAAGCTCTACGACAACGTCTTCTTCGAATACGGCGACGACTCCGTGGCACAGCTCGGCGGCGTCCACCTCGCGTGCGAGCAGGCGTCGCAGCTGCTCGCCAAGGCGATCGAGTGGGGACGCCTGGCCGCGTACCTCGAGCAGTCGACCCGCTACATGCGGTACGACGAT
>Ga0299907_10001661_pt1 | contig 12962 bp, 17 predicted proteins | sample RVTome_16_FD_198680 | JGI IMG/M metagenome (GOLD analysis project Ga0299907, IMG submission 198680) | Soil microbial communities from uranium-contaminated site in the Upper Colorado River Basin, Wyoming, United States - RVT152D67 (version 2) ... | reverse complement strand
AGCCGATGTCCCAGACCGACCCCACCGCCGACTTCCTGACCCGCATCCGCAACGGGCTCCAGGCCCAGCACGACGCCATCGAGGCGCCGGCCTCGCGCCTGTCGCGCGAGATCGCCCGCATCCTCAAGGAGCAGGGCTACATCGAGAGCTTCGAGGTCCGCCCGCCCGAGCCCCGCCGCGCCGGCGAGCGGGTGCGCGTGGGCCTGCGCTACACCGAGGACCGCAAGCCCGTGATCTCCGGGCTGCGCCGCGTCTCGCGCCCCGGCCGGCGCACCTACGTCGACTCGCGCCACATCCCCAAGGTCCAGGGCGGGATGGGCACCACGATCATCTCCACGTCCCAGGGCGTGATGACGGGCCACGACGCGCGCCGCAAGGGCATCGGCGGCGAGGTCGTGGCGGAGGTCTGGTGACGCGATGTCGCGGATCGGCAAGCAGCCCATCCCCGTCCCCTCCGGCGTCACTGTCGCCGTCGACTCCGGCGTCGTGCGCGTCAACGGCCCCAAGGGCGAGCTCTCCGAGCGCATCCCCCGCGACATGACGGTGGCGCAGCAGGACGAGCAGATCGTGGTCACGCGGCCCACCGACCGCGGCGAGCACCGCGCGCTGCACGGCCTCACGCGCTCGCTGGTGGCCAACATGGTCACCGGCGTCACCGAGGGCTACGCCAAGACCCTGGAGATCCAGGGCGTCGGCTACCGAGCCCAGAAGAAGGGCAACGACCTCGAGCTCTCGCTCGGCTACTCGCACCCGGTCGCCGTGAAGGCGCCGCAGGGCATCGAGTTCGAGGTCCCCCAGCCCACCCGCGTGATCGTGCGCGGCATCTCCAAGCAGCTGGTCGGCGAGGTCGCCGCCAACATCCGCAAGCAGCGCCCGCCGGAGCCCTACAAGGGCAAGGGCATCCGCTACGAGGGCGAGTACGTTGCCCGGAAGGTCGGCAAGCGGGCATGACCGTCAGGACGAAGCCGCAGCGACGCCTGCGCCGCCGCCGGCGCGTGCGCGCCAAGGTGCGCGGCACGGCCACGCGTCCCCGCCTCTCGGTGTTCCGCTCCAACCGCGGGATCGGCGCGCAGCTCGTCGACGACGACGCCGGGCGCACGCTGGCCGCCGTGACGTGGACCGAGGACCCGCTCAAGGGCCTGGCCCGCATGGAGCAGGCCACCCGCGCCGGGGCGCTGCTGGCCGAGCGCGCCAAGGCGGCGGGGATCGAGCGCGCGGTGTTCGACCGCGGCGGCTACCGCTACCACGGCCGGGTCCGGGCCCTGGCCGAGGGCGCCCGCGAGGGCGGGCTCGCCCTGTGAGCTACCCTCACGCGCCATGGCCATAGACCGATCCATCAGCCCCGCCGGACTCGACCTCCAGGAGCGCGTCGTGGAGATCAACCGCGTCGCCAAGGTGGTCAAGGGCGGCCGGCGCTTCTCGTTCACCGCGCTGGTCGTGGTCGGCGACGAGAACGGCACCGTGGGCGTGGGCTACGGGAAGGCCAACGAGGTCCCGGTGGCCATCCAGAAGGGCGTCGAGCGGGCCAAGAAGAGCCTGTTCCGCGTCCCCATGCACGGCTCCACGATCACCCATCGCGTGGTCGGGCGCTACGGCTCGGGCCAGGTCCTGCTCAAGCCCGCCTCGCCCGGCACCGGCGTGATCGCCGGCGGCGGCGTGCGCGCCGTGCTCGAGCTGGCGGGGATCCACGACATCCTCTCCAAGAGCCTGGGCTCGCAGAACCCGATCAACCTGGTCAAGGCCACGGTCACCGGCCTCCAGGAGCTGCGGACGCCCGACGAGGTCGCCGAGCTGCGCGGCCTGAGCATCGACGAGGTGCTCGGGCTCGACGCGCGCGAGCCCCAGACCGGCGAGGTCGAGACGGAGTCGCCGGCGTGAGCAAGGTCCGCATCACCCAGCGCCGCTCCACCAACGGCACCGACGCGCGCCAGCGCGACACCCTGCGCTCGCTGGGCCTGCGCCGGATCGACCAGACGGTCGAGCGCGAGGACTCCCCCCAGCTGCGCGGCATGGTCCATGCCGTCCGCCACCTGGTCGAAGTCGATGACTGAGCGCGTGGGCCTGCACAACCTCAAGCCGCCCCGCGGCTCTCGCAAGCCGCGCAAGCGCGTGGGCCGCGGCGAGGGCTCGGGCACCGGCAAGACGGCGGGCCGCGGCCACAAGGGCGCGGGCTCGCGCTCGGGCGCCAAGTCGCGCGCCAACTTCGAGGGCGGCCAGAACCCGATCCACATGCGGATGCGCAAGCTGCGCGGCCCGCACATGAAGAAGTCGATGCCCTTCGAGCCGTTCCGCACCCACACGCAGCCCGTCAACCTCGCCGACCTCGAGGCGCGCTTCGAGAAGGGCGCCGAGGTCACGCCCGAGGCGCTGCGCGAGATGGGGATCGCCAAGAAGCGCGACGTGCCGGTCAAGGTCCTGGCCAGGGGGGAGCTGAGCAAGGCGCTCACCGTCCACGCCCACGCGTTCAGCGCCACGGCGCGCGAGCGCATCGAGGCCGCGGGCGGGACGTGCCAGGTGATCGAGGCGTAGGCGCACGCCATGCTGCGCACGGTCTCCAGCGCCTTCAGCGTCCCCGAGATCCGCCGCAAGCTCGCCTTCACGGCGGCGATGCTGGCCCTCTACCGCCTGGGCTCGCACATCCCCGTGCCGGGGATCGACACCCAGGCCGTCGAGGACATCCAGGACAACTTCTCCGGGTCCAACATCCTGGGCTTCCTCAACCTGTTCTCGGGCGGAGGCCTCCAGCGGGTGGCGATCTTCGCGCTGGGGATCATGCCCTACATCACGGCCTCGATCATCCTGCAGCTGATGACGGTGGTCGTGCCCACGCTGGAGAAGCTCCAGAAGGAGGGCGAGGTCGGCCAGGCGCGCATCACGCAGTACACGCGCTACCTCACCGTCGGCCTGGCGCTGGGCCAGTCGGTCGGCTACGTCTTCCTCTTCCGCTCCTTCGGCCAGAGCGCGGGGAGCCCGGTGGTCGAGAACTTCAACGGGCCCACCGTCTTCATGATCGTGATCTCGCTCACCGCGGGCACGGTCCTGCTCATGTGGCTGGGCGAGCTGATCACCCAGCGGGGCATCGGCAACGGGATCTCGCTGATGATCTTCGCCTCGATCGCCGCCGGCATCCCCAACGGCGTGCAGGCGTGGTGGACCAACCCCGACCAGGTCTTCAAGGTGATGATGCCGTTCGTCGCCCTGGCGATCATCGCGGCGATCGTGTTCGTGCAGGAGGGCCAGCGGCGGATACCCGTGCAGTACGCCAAGCGCGTGATCGGGCGACGGATGTCCGGCGGCGGGCAGACCTACCTGCCGCTGCGCGTGAACATGGCCGGAGTGATCCCGGTGATCTTCGCCGCCTCCCTCATGGCCTTCCCGCCCACCGTGGGCCAGCTCATAAATTCCCCGTGGGCGCGCGACGTCGCGGCCTTCTTCGGCCCCAACGAGTGGGCCTACATCGCCGGCGAGACGGTGCTCATCATCCTCTTCACGTACTTCTACACCGCGGTCACCTTCAACCCCGTAGACCAGGCCGACAACCTCAAGAAGTACGGTGGGTTCATACCCGGGGTGCGACCAGGGCGGCCCACGGCCGAGTTCCTCGACCGCATCCTCGCGCGCCTGACGTTCCCGGGCGCCCTCTTCCTGGCCTCGGTGGCGGCGCTGCCGACCATCCTCATCAACCAGACCAGCGCGAACTTCTTCTTCGGCGGGACCTCGATCCTCATCGTCGTGGGCGTAGCCCTGGACACCATGAAGCAGCTCGAGGCCCAGCTGATGATGCGCAACTACGAGGGCTTCCTGAAGTAGGCTCGGGCCGTCCGTGTCCGAGCTGAACCTGATCCTGCTGGGCCCGCCCGGGGCCGGGAAGGGAACCCAGGCGCAGAGGCTGGTGGACGACTTCCGCCTGCCCTACATCGCGACGGGGGAGATGCTGCGCGCCGCCGTCAAGGAGAACACCCCGCTGGGCCAGGAGGCGGGCAAGTACATGAACAACGGCGACCTCGTCCCCGACGACGTGATCATCGGCGTCGCCGTCGAGCGCCTGCAGGAGGGAGACACCGCCGACGGCTTCATCCTCGACGGGTTCCCGCGCACCGTGGAGCAGGCCAAGGCCCTGGACGCGGAGCTCGAGCGGGTGGGCCGCACCCTCACCGCCGCGCTGCTGATCGACACGCCCGACGAGGAGGTCGTGCGCCGCATCTCGGGCCGGCGCCAGTGCGTCAAGAACGAGCAGCACGTCTACCACGTGGAGTTCGACCCCCCCAAGCACGAGGGCGTGTGCGACCAGGACGGGGCGCGCCTGGTCCTGCGCGACGACGACGAGCCCGCCACCGTCCGCCACCGCCTCGACGTCTACCACGAGCAGACCGAGCCGGTGATCGGCTACTACGAGGAGCGCAGCGTGCTGCGTCGCTTCGACGGCAGCCGCAGCCCGACCGAGGTGCACGACCACGTCCGGGCCACGCTTGCCACACTGAGGCTCGAGGAGACCCTCTGATGACTGGTCACCACAAATGATCCTCATCAAGTCGCCGGAGGAGATCGACCGCATGGCCGCGGCCGGCGACATCCTGGTCCGCACGCTGGCGCTGGTCCAGGGCAAGGTCCGCCCGGGCGTGACCACCGGCGAGCTCGACGCCGCCGCCGAGAAGTTCATCCGCTCCCAGGGCGCCGAGCCGGCGTTCAAGGGCTACCGCGGCTTCCCCGGCTCGATCTGCACCTCGCCGAACTCGATGGTCGTGCACGGGATCCCCGGGCCGTACAAGCTCTCGCGCGGCGACATCCTCTCCGTGGACGTCGGCGTGGTGCACGAAGGCTGGGTGGCCGACGCGGCGCGCACCTTCCCGGTGGGGCCGATCAGCCCGATCGCCACGCGGCTGCTGCGGGCCACCGAGGACGCGCTGCTCGCCGCCGTCGAGCAGGTGCGGCCGGGCAATCGCCTGGGCGACGTCTCGCACGCCGTGCAGATCCACGTGGAGGCCGAGGGGTTCTCGGTGGTGCGCTCGCTGGTCGGCCACGGCATCGGCCGCGACATGCACGAGGACCCCCAGATCCCCAACTTCGGCGAGCCCGGGCGCGGGCCGGAGCTGGAGGAGGGGATGGTGCTGGCCGTGGAGCCGATGGTCACCGCGGGGCGGCACGCGGTCCGGATGGGCGACGACCACTGGGCCATCTACTCCCAGGACGGGTCCCTGGCCGCGCACTTCGAGTTCACGGTCGCCGTGACCTCGCGGGACCCCCGAATCCTCACCCCGTGGCACGCCGGCGCGAACCGAGCGGCGGCATAGCGCTTTGGTACCATGCCGGGTCGCGCTCTTCGGGGCGTGTTTCTTGCTGCAAGCAGTTTCCGCGACCTGGTAGCGGCCCGCCGGAACGGAGGCCAGAGCCAGGGCGCCGGACTATTCGAAGGGGATCATGAAGGTACGCCCGTCGGTCAAGCCCATGTGCGAGAAGTGCAAGATCATCCGCCGCCACGGCGCGGTCCTCGTGATCTGCCAGAACCCCCGTCACAAGCAGCGGCAGGGGTAGATGGCTCGCATCGCCGGAGTCAACATCCCGCTGAACAAGCGCGCCGAGGTCGGCCTCACCTACGTGTACGGCATCGGCCGCTCGACCTCCAACAAGCTGCTCGCCGACGTCGGCGTCGAGCCCGACCGCAAGGTCCGGGACCTGACCGAGGACGAGGTCGTCAACCTCCGCAACGCCGTCGAGGCGCTGGCCGTCGAGGGCGACCTGCGCCGCGAGCGCTCCCAGAACGTCAAGCGGCTGATGGAGATCGGCTGCTACCGCGGGCTGCGCCACCGGCGCGGCCTGCCGGTCCGGGGTCAGCGGACCAAGACCAACGCGCGCACCCGCAAGGGTCCGCGGCGCATGCAGGTGGCCGGGAAGAAGAAGGCGAGCAAGAAGTAGATGCCGGCACCCCGTCGACCCCAGCGCGGACGCCGCAAGGCCCGCAAGAACATCGCCGTGGGCCAGGCCCACATCAAGACGTCGTTCAACAACACGATCGTCACGCTCACCGACCGCGAGGGCGCGGTGATCGCGTGGGAGTCCGCCGGCGGCGCCGGCTTCAAGGGCTCGCGCAAGTCCACGCCGTTCGCCGCCCAGGTCACCGCCGACGCCGCGGCCCGCAAGGGCATGGAGCACGGCCTCCAGAAGGTCGACGTCTACGTCAAGGGCCCGGGCTCGGGCCGCGAGACCGCCATCCGCTCGCTCCAGGCCGCCGGGCTCGAGGTCACCTCGGTGCGCGACGTCACCCCGCAGGCCCACAACGGCTGCCGGCCGAGGAAGCGGAGGCGCGTCTGATGGGTCGCGACACCTCCCCCCAGTGCAAGCAGTGCCGCCGCGAGGGCCAGAAGCTCTTCCTCAAGGGCGAGCGCTGCCTCACCGACAAGTGCGGCGTCGAGCGCCGCTCCTACCCGCCCGGCGATCACGGGCGCGGTCGTCAGAAGCAGAGCGAGTACCGCGTGCAGCTGCGCGAGAAGCAGAAGGCGCGGCGCTACTACGGCGTGCAGGAGAAGCAGTTCCGGATCTACTACGCCAAGGCCAGCCGGCAGTCCGGGATCACCGGCGAGAACCTGCTGAGCCTGCTGGAGTGCCGCCTGGACAACGTCCTCGTGCGCCTCGGGTTCGCGGCGTCGCGCCGGCAGGCGCGCCAGCTCGTGCGCCACGGCCACTGGACGGTCAACGGCCGGCGGGTGGACATCCCCAGCTACCAGGTCCGCCCGGGCGACGTGATCGCCGTCAAGGCCGGGACCCCGGCCGAGCCGGTCATCCGCGACGCCACGGAGCTGACCGGCCAGATCCCCGCCTGGCTGCAGGCGGACCACGACGGCCTGACCGCGAAGATGCTGCGCAAGCCCGAGCGCAAGGAGATCGCCGCGCCCGTGCAGGAGCAGCTCATCGTCGAGCTGTACTCGAAGTAACGGCTCCGCCCGTCCCGGAGCCCCTCCACCACAACCCGAGGACCCCCCGAATGCTTGACTTCCAGATCCCCCGGATCACTGCCGAGAACGTCGAGGACAACCGAGGCTCGTTCACGATCGAGCCGCTGGACCGCGGCTTCGGCTACACCTTCGGCAACTCGCTGCGCCGCGTGCTGCTCTCCTCGCTGGGCGGCGCCGCCGTCACCAGCGTGCGGATCGAGGGCGTCGCGCACGAGTTCTCGACGATCAAGGGCGTCAAGGAAGACGTGACCGACATCGTCCTCAACCTCAAGGGCGTCGTGTGCCGGATGCACAGCGACGCCACCGAGGTCGAGGCCCCGCTCGTGGTCAACAGCCCCGGCGAGGTCGCGGCCAAGGACATCGACCTCCCGGCCGGGGTGGAGATCCTCAACCCCGACACGCCGATCGCCACGCTCGAGAAGAAGACCAAGCTCGAGCTCTACATCACGATCGGCCGCGGTCGCGGCTACACGCCGGCCGAGGAGAACAAGTCGCCCGATCAGCCGATCGGCGTCATCCCCATCGACTCGATCTTCTCGCCGGTGCGGCGCGTGGCCTACGAGGTCGACCAGGCCCGCGTCGGGCAGCGCACCGACTACGACAAGCTCACGCTGGACATCGAGACCGACGGGTCCAAGGACCCGCAGGAGGCGCTGCGCGAGGCCGCGGAGATCCTCATCTCGCACCTGGCGATCTTCACCGACGAGGACCGCATCGAGGAGCTGCGCGGCGCCATGCCGGGCGCGCTCGACGGCGGCGCGGGCCAGCCGGCCGGGGTGGCGGCGGCCCCGCGCGCGGCCGGCGGGATGGACGAGATCCTCATCGAGGAGCTCGAGCTGGGCGTGCGCAGCTACAACTGCCTCAAGCGCGCGGGCATCCAGACGGTGGGCGACCTCGTGTCCAAGAGCGAGGGCGAGCTGGCGGCGATCCCGAACTTCGGCAAGAAGTCGATCGACGAGGTCGTCGAGACGCTCCAGGCCCGCGGGCTCGACCTGCGGGACGACTAGGGCCCGCCCACCCGACTAGGATCGCGGGCGCCATGCGCCACCAGAAGACCCGGCACAAGCTCTCGCGCAGCGCCTCGCACCGCAAGGCGCTGCTGCGCAACCTCTGCAAGGAGGTGATCGACCACGAGCGCATCCAGACCACCGAGGCCAAGGCCAAGGCGGTCAAGCCCGAGGTCGAGAAGCTGATCACGCTGGCCAAGCGCGGCGACCTGCACGCGCGCCGCCAGGCGCTGTCGGAGCTGGGGCAGGACAAGTTCGTGGTCCACAAGCTGTTCGAGGAGGTCGCCCCGCGCTACGCCGACCGCCCCGGCGGCTACACGCGGATCCTCAAGCTGGGCCCCCGTCGGAGCGATTCGACGGAGATGGTCTATTTGGAACTCGTCTGACGGCCCCACCGGCCGTCATGCGGCGTCCTCGGGGGTGGGCCGTGCGGAGCACTGTCCCACCCCCTGCGTCCTTGCCTGACGACCGCTGGACCTCGTCAGGCCGAGTCCCATGATTTCGCGTCTCGACCTCGAGTACGACGGGGGGCCGTTCGCGGGGTGGGCGCGGCAGGAGGGGCTGCGGACGGTCCAGGGGGAGGTGGAGCGGGCGCTGTCGACGGCGCTGCGCCGGGAGGTGGCCGTCCAGTGCGCCGGGCGGACGGACCGCGGCGTGCACGCGTGGGGGCAGGTCGCCTCCTACGAGGGCGAGCCGGTGGCGCTGCGGTCGCTCAACGCGCTGCTGCCCGACGAGATCGCCGCGACCGCGTGCGGTCCCGCGCCCGACGGGTTCGACGCCCGGCGCGACGCGGTGAGCCGGACCTACTGCTACCGCGTCCTGGCCCGTCCGGCGCCCAGCCCTTTCGAGGCCGGCCGGGCGCTGTGGTGGCCGCACCCGGTGGACCGCGACGCGCTGCGCTCCTGCGCCGAGGCCGTCCGCGGGCGGCACGACTTCACCGCCTTCACGCCGACCCAGACCGACCACGTGTTCTTCCAGCGCACGGTGCTGGACGCGCGCTGGGAGGGCGACGGCGAGCGCCTGGAGCTCTGGATCGAGGCCGACGCCTTCCTGCGCCACATGAACCGCGTGCTGGTGGCGACGATGCTGGAGGTGGCCGGCGGCCGGCGCAGCCCGGAGGGCTTCGCGGCGCTGCTGGAGGGGCGGCCGCGCGCCGAGGCGGGGGCCACGGCGCCCGCCCACGGCCTCTATCTGGCCGGGGTGCGCTACTAACCTGTGAGCGCGTGAAGGTCCTGCTCACCAACGACGACGGCATCCACGCCGACGGGCTCCAGGCCCTGCGGCGGGCGCTGCTCGACGTCCCCGACGTCGAGCTGGCGGTGATCGCGCCCGACTCCAACCGCTCGGCGGTGGGCCGGGGGATCACCACGCGCCGCCCGCTGTGGGTGGAGGAGGTCGACTTCGGCGACGGGACCGTGGGCTACGCGACCGACGGCACGCCGGTCGACTGCGTGCGCTTCGCCAAGCTCGGCCTGATCGACGGCTTCCGCGCCGACCTCGTGGTCTCGGGCATCAACCACGGCTCCAACCTCGGCGACGACATCACCTACTCGGGGACGGTGGCGGCGGCCCTGGAGGGGATCGTCCTGGGGCTGCCCGCGGTCGCAGTGTCCCAGCAGTCGCGCGCGGGCGAGATGGACTTCCGCCTGGGCCGCGAGTTCGACTTCACCGCGGTCGCGCGGTTCACCGCCCGCCTGATCGAGGAGATCGAGGAGGTGCCGCTCCCGGACGGCACGCTGCTCAACGTCAACGCCCCGGGGGGCGCGCCCCAGGGCGTGGAGCTGACGCGCCTGGGCAAGCGGATCTACCGCGACCGCCTGCGCCTCCAGGACGAGGACGACGCGGGCGGCCGGCGCCTGTTCCACATCTACGGCGGCGACATCTCCTTCCAGGACGAGGACGGGACCGACCTGGCCGCGGTGGCGGCGGGCCGCATCGCGGTCACGCCGATCCACTTCGACCTGACCGATCGCGCCGGCCTGGACGCGCTCAGCGTCTACGACCTGGCGCGCCTGGTCGAGCCCGCCGCCCACGAGGTCGAGTGAGCCCCGCCGCGGCGAAGGGCCCGGCCGCCCGCGCGGCCGCGCTGCGGCGGGAGATCGAGCGCCACAACCACCGCTACTACGTCCTCGACGACCCCGAGGTGGGCGACGAGGTCTACGACGCGCTGCTCGCCGAGCTGCGCGCGCTGGAGGCCGAGCACCCCGAGCTGCGCTCGCCGGACTCGCCCACCCAGCGCGTGGGCGGGCGGCCGCTGGACCGCTTCGAGCAGGTCGAGCACCTCCAGCCGATGCTGTCGCTGGGCAACGCCCGCGGCGAGGAGGAGCTGCGGGCGTGGGTGGAGCGCATGCGCAACCACCTGGCCCGCGAGGGGATCGCGCAGGAGCGCTTCGACTACGTGTGCGAGCCCAAGATCGACGGCCTGGCGATCTCGCTGGTCTACCGCGAGGGGGTGCTGGAGCGCGGAGCCACGCGCGGCGACGGGCGGATCGGCGAGGACGTCACCCAGAACCTGCGCACCATCCGGGCGCTGCCGCTGTCCTTCGAGGACGCCCCGCCGGTGATCGAGGTCCGCGGCGAGGTCTACATGCCGCTGCGCGGGTTCACCGAGCTCAACGAGCGCCGCGCCGAGGCGGGCGAGCGGACCTTCATGAACCCGCGCAACGCCGCCGCGGGCGCGATCCGCCAGCTCGACCCCCAGATCGCCGCCGCGCGCCCGCTGTCGCTGTGGGTCTACGGCGTCGGCGCGATGGAGGGCATCTCCTTCGCGCGCCACTCCGAGGCGCTGGAGCGGCTGCGCGAGTGGCGCTTCCCGGTCAACCCCGACGTGCGCACGGCCGGCGACGTCGACGAGGTGATGGAGATCTGCACGTCGTGGGAGGAACGACGCGACCGGCTCGACTACGAGATCGACGGCGTGGTGGTCAAGGTCGACGACCACGAGCTCCAGCGCCGGCTGGGCGTGGTGGGCCGCGAGCCGCGCAGCGCCGTGGCGTGGAAGTTCGCGCCCACGACCGCGGTGACCCGCCTGCGCCGCGTGGCCTGGAACGTCGGGCGCACCGGGCACCTGGTCCCCTTCGCCGCCCTGGAGCCGGTGGTGGTCGGGGGCGTGACCGTGAAGCTGGCCACCCTGCACAACGAGGAGGACCTCGCGCGCAAGGACGTTCGCCAGGGCGACGAGGTGATCGTCCTGCGCGCCGGCGACGTGATCCCCCAGGTGGTCTCGCCCGCCCCCGACGCGGTGGGGCGCAAGGGCCGCGCGCGCCGGCCCAAGCCGCCGGCGAAGTGCCCGAGCTGCGGCACGGCGACGACCAAGTTGGAGGGCGAGGTCTTCACCCGGTGCCCCAACCGGCTCGGCTGCCCGGGCCAGCAGTGGCAGCTGCTCAAGCACTTCGTCTCGCGCGGGGCGATGGACATCGAGGGCCTGGGGGAGGAGCGGGTCTCCCAGCTGATGAACGCCGGGCTCGTGAAGGACCCCGCCGACCTGTACGGCCTGACCGAGGAGGCCCTCCTGGCGCTCGAGGGGTTCGCGGAGATCTCCGCCCGGCGGCTGGTGGAGGCGATCGCCGAGTCCCGGGAGCGTCCCTTCGCGCGCGTCCTGTGGGCGCTGGGCATCGAGAGCGTGGGGGAGGTCAACGCCCGCAACCTGGCGCAGCGCTTCCGGTCGATGCAGGCCCTGATGGCGGCCTCCCCCGAGGAGATGGCCGCCACGCCGGGCGTGGGGCCGATCGTGGCGCAGATCGTGGCCGAGGCGCTGCGGGAGGAGACGATGGTCGAGCTGGTGCGCCGGCTGGGCGAGGCCGGGCTGCGCATGGAGGAGGAGGGGCCGCCGCCGGGCGAGGGACCCCTGGCCGAGAAGACGTTCGTGCTCACCGGCACGCTGCCCACGCTGACCCGCGAGGACGCCACCCAGCGCATCCTGCGCGCCGGCGGGCGGGTGACGTCGTCGGTCTCGAAGCGCACCGACTACGTGGTGGCGGGCGAGTCCCCGGGCTCCAAGCTGGAGAAGGCTCAGCGCCTGGGCGTCGACGTCCTCGACGAGCCGGCCCTGCTGGCGATGCTCGGCACGTAGGAGGCGATCGCCGCGCCCATGCGGTCCTGCAGCGCCCGGGCGCCGGACACGTTCACGCGGTTCATGAGGATCGAGAAGGCGAGCACGCGGTCGCCGCCCACGTCGCAGTACCCCGACAGGGCCGAGACCCCGGAGAGCGTGCCGGTCTTGCCGCGGCAGCGGCCCGACGCGCGCGTCCGGCACATCCGCCCGGCCAGGGTGCCGCTGCGGCAGGCCACCGCGAGCGAGGCGCGGAAGGGGACGGCCAGGGTCGCGGTGCGGTCCATGTGGTCGAGCAGGCGGACGACCTGGCGCGGGCTCGTGCGGTTGCGGCGCGACAGGCCCGAGCCGTCGGCCAGCCGCGGGGCGACGCCGGCGCCGGCGATCAGGTAGGTGCGCGCCGCGGCGGCGCCGGCCGCCGTGGTCCCGCGGCCGGCGAAGCGGGCGCCCAGCGCCTTGAGCAGCATCTCCGCGAAGAAGTTGTCCGAGGGGACGTTGGTCAGCCGCGAGAGGACGGCCATGGTGGGGGACTGGACCGCGGCGAGCTCGCGGGCGCCCGGCGGCGTGCGCCGCTCGCCGGCGCCGCCGGCCACCCGCACGCCGGCCGCGCCCAGCGCGCGCCGGAGGCGGTCGGCGGCGAAGCGGGCGGGGCGGCGCTGGAGCGCCGAGCCCTGGCGGTTGGCCAGCCCGCGGTCGTAGGCCAGCGCGCTCAGCGGCGCCCCGATGTAGATCGAGAACGCGTAGCCGCTGGCCGGGCTGCCCCGGCGCCCGTCGAAGAGGGTCTCGTCGCCGTGGACCGCGCCGGTGACGCGCTCGATCCCGGTCGCGGCCACCGACCGCGCCAGCTCGGTGACCGAGGCCCCGGTGCCGTAGGCGCGGCGGTTGAAGCCGGGGCTGCCGAAGGTCGGGTCCCCGCCGCCGCGCAGGTACAGGTTGCCGCGGTAGACGCCGTCC
>Ga0299907_10001660_pt1 | contig 12970 bp, 12 predicted proteins | sample RVTome_16_FD_198680 | JGI IMG/M metagenome (GOLD analysis project Ga0299907, IMG submission 198680) | Soil microbial communities from uranium-contaminated site in the Upper Colorado River Basin, Wyoming, United States - RVT152D67 (version 2) ... | reverse complement strand
ACCGCGCCCCACCCGACTGGCGGTTCAGGCCTCGCGGATGAACTAGCGGCGCTCCCCGATGGCGGCATGCCCCCTCCTCGCATTGCCGTACCCGGCTAAGGTGGAACAGCGACGCGCATCACGCCGCATTCCTGATCCGCGTCGATGGCCGAATGACAATCACATGACAATCGTATCTCAGTTTCGAGGTAATAGTCAAACAAACCGTCGTTAGGTCACAACAGTTAGGCCGCGGATTCAGGGGTTACTAGCGCGTTTCAGCCGATCGTCCGATCAAGTATCGCTCACGCGTTGCAGATGTCGGAGAAGTGCTGGGCCAGTAGGTAAGCGCTGCCGAGCGCCCAGGCATAGAAGTCCTCGTCATAGCCATGGCCTTTTAGGGGTGGGACCGGGCGCGGACTTACTCACATGTCGTTTCCAACACCAAGCTCGATACCGGCAACGATTGCCGGGCCTACACGTGATTTCAACTATCCTCGGCCAGCCCTGCACCGCTGGAACAGGTAGAACTCCTTGCCGCCCGGTTCCCGAAGCGTGGCTGTGACGTGCAAGTCGCCGCGCTCGCGGAGGGCGCGCAGGATCTCGCCCTGCATGCGCGCCGCGGGCATCCGATGGTGTGCGAACTTGGAGAGGTAGACGCCCCCTTCTTCCTGCGCGAACACGAGATCGACATCGGCGAATTTCCGCATGAGCGCCGGCAGTTCGGGCTCCCGATATTTGCGGACCACCTGTACCGCCAGCCCTTCACGATCGATCATCCATTGCAGCCCATCGGCGGTGATCGGCGCCGGGGCCGTGATCCACAGCCGGCGCGGCGTGGGTGTCGCCGGCAAGGCTCGGAGTGCGCCGACCAGTTCCCGGTGCAGCCGCGTCCGATCCGCCAGCATCGGGTCGCCGGGCCGTTGTTCCGGCAGAGGCCACTGGAACGCCGCCGCGCCCGCCGCGACCAAGAGGACCAGCGCCCCCGTGGCGGCAGGCACCCGGCCGACCCGTTGTGGGAAGACCTCAATCAAGCGAGCGATGGAATACACTGCCAGGAAAATCAGCCCCGCGCCAAAGGCGGCGCCGAAATAGGGCGATTTGGTGGGCACGATCGTCGGTAACGCGTACAGCACGCCGACGCCGAGCGTGAACGCGACGAGGCGCACCAGCGGTTCGCGCGATTGCGCCCCCATGGCCCAAGCCTTTATGATGGCAGCCACTATTCCAGCCGCCACCATGGACAGGAGCCACGGTACCTGGCGGCCTAACATCGTGAGGCCCCCTCCCCCGAAGCTGTAATAGGTGAGGTGGTACCACCAGTCGCCCGGCGTGAGCCAGATATAGACATCTCGACCCACGGCGTTGAGATGGATGTAATCGAAGATCGTGCGCCACGCGAGCACGTAGTAGGGCAGCACCACCGTTGCGGCGGTGGCGCCGATGATCAGCGCGGATCGGATCGCGGCCCGCCACGACCAATCCGCCGGCCGGGCATAGCGATCCGCGATCGCGCCTAGGACCACACCGGCGCAGAGGGCCGCTGCGGTGACCGGAAACGTAGACGTCTTGATGAGACATGCCGCGCCGAACGAGGCCCCGACCGCGATCAGGTGGCGGGTGCTCGCCCCAACGATTTGCTCTGTCAGGAGCAGGCCCATCGCTCCGCCCAGCACGATGCCCCAGAAAGGGTCCGGCCGGAACTGGGTTACGCCCACGGTCAGAAGCGGGATCGTGCAGACGTACAGACCGATGAGGAGCCGCTCTATCGTCGTCGCCCGGCTCGCGAACCGGCCTACCCACAGCAAGGCCACCCAGGGGATGAACAAGCTCGCGAGGTAGGGTGCGGCGAGATCGACCCCGCCGATCGCGAACGCGCCGGCGGCCAATAGCTCCGGAAACGGCGCCCGCGGTGGGTCCTGCAAGAACGCCGTCAGCGCATCGAGGGGACCGAGCTCGTTCCACCGGTGTACCCAGCGGAGCGCGGCGTTGAAGTATTGGATGTCATCATAGCGGGGCGGCGCGGCCAAACGGCCCACCCGTGCCGAGCGTTGGACGGCCCACCCGGTCAGGCCGACCGCCACGAACAGCCACAGAAGCGCCATGGCCCGGCGTTGCCGACGGTCCGTTCGATACGAGCCCCCGTCCGCCATGGCAGGACAAGGTAGCCACTTCACGGCGCTCGTGCAATCGGACGCGCAGGCGCCGGCGGGCTGCACGAGTAGTTAGCGATGTCAGGGCCGGGGCTCACCGGCGCTGGGCGGCGGGTGCCCCCCGGCCCAGGCACCGGGCCTCCGGGGTAGCCTGGCCCCACCATGTTGAAAACGACTGAGGGTGGCCACTATTCGCGGTTTACGATATCCTCCGCCTTCCTTCAGGCGCGTAGCTCAGTTGGTTAGAGCACCACCTTGACATGGTGGGGGTCGTTGGTTCGAGTCCAATCGCGCCTACCAATGACTGTCCGGCCGGGCGGGGCTGCCCCGCCCGGAACACCGGGGCACCGCTGCGGCGGTGCTTTTTTATTGAGATCCGATGATATGGCCCCTCGTACCGGCCATGGAGGACGTGTAGGACATGCCCACCATCACCCTGCCGGACGGCAGCCGGAGACAGTATCCAGCCCCCCTTACCGTCGCCGAAATCGCGGCCTCGATCGGGTCCGGCCTCGCGCGCGCCGCACTCGCTGCAGAGGTCGACGGCCGGCTCGTCGACACCTCGTATCGGATCGGCCATGACGCGCACCTGCGGATCGTGACTGCTGACGAACCCGAGGGGCTCGAGGTCCTGCGTCACAGCAGTGCCCATCTCCTGGCCCAGGCCGTCAAGCACCTGTTTCCGAGCGCCCAGGTCACCATCGGACCGGTGATCGAGGACGGGTTCTACTACGACTTCGCCTTCGAGCGCGCCTTCACCCCTGAGGATGTGGCGGCCATCGAGGCAGAGATGCGGCAGTTGGCGCGAGAGGACCATGCGGTCAGCCGCGAAGTCTTGGGCCGCGCAGAGGCGATAGAATTGTTCCGCGGCATGGGGGAGCACTACAAGGCCGAGATCATCGCCTCGATCCCGGAAGGGGAGGAACTGTCGCTCTACCGGCAGGGGGATTTCGTAGACCTGTGCCGCGGGCCGCATGTCCCGAGCACCGGGCGCCTCCGCGCCTTCAAGCTCACCAAGGTGGCCGGGGCCTATTGGCGGGGCGACTCGCGCAACGCCATGCTGCAGCGGGTCTACGGCACCGCCTGGCCCGACAAGAAGGCCCTGGACGACTACCTCCATCGGATGGAACAGGCGGAGCGCCGCGACCACCGTAAGCTCGGCCGCCAGCTCGACCTCTTCCATATGCAGCCCGAGGCCCCCGGCATGGTGTTCTGGCACCCCAAGGGCTGGGTGCTCTACCAGGAGGTTCAGGACTACATCCGCGACCGTCTCCGGCGTCACGGCTATGAGGAGGTGCGCACCCCCGAGGTCGTGGACCGGAGCCTATGGGAGCGCTCGGGGCACTGGGACAAGTTCCGCGAGGTCATGTTCACCACCAGCTCCGAAAACCGCGACTACGCGGTCAAGCCCATGAACTGCCCCTGTCACGTGCAGATATTCAACCAGGGCATCAAGAGCTATCGCGATCTGCCCTTGCGGCTGGCCGAGTTCGGGTCCTGCCATCGCAACGAGCCCTCCGGGACCCTGCACGGACTCATGCGGGTCCGGCACTTCGTCCAGGACGATGCGCACATCTTCTGCACCGAGGACCAGATCGAGTCCGAGGTCTCGGCCTTTATCGATCTCTTGTACTCGGTCTATGCGGACTTCGGCTTCGCTAAGGTCATCATCCGGCTGTCCACCCGCCCCGAGGCCCGCGTCGGCAGCGACGCGGTATGGGACAAGGCCGAGGCGGCGTTGGCGCTGGCCTTGGAACACAAGGGACTCGCCTATGCGCTGCAGCCCGGGGAGGGGGCGTTCTATGGGCCCAAGATCGAGTTCTCGCTCACCGACTGCATCGGGCGGGTGTGGCAGTGCGGGACCATCCAGGTGGACTTTTCTATGCCCGAGCGCCTGGGCGCCCAATACGTGGCTGAGGATGGGGGGCGGCGCGTCCCCGTCATGCTGCACCGGGCCATCCTGGGATCGCTGGAACGCTTCATCGGCATCCTCATCGAGGAGCACGCCGGCATCATGCCACTGTGGCTCGCGCCGCAGCAAGTCGCGGTCCTCTGCATCACCGATGCGCATGCCGAATACGCCCGCGAGGTCGAGGCTGCGCTCAAGGGTGCCGGCATCCGCGCCGTGGCCGACTTGAGAAACGAAAAGATCGGCCTTAAGATCCGCGAGCATACGCTCTCCCGCGTGCCGTACCTGGCGATCGTGGGGGGCCGGGAGGTGACGGACCGGAGCGTGGCCGTGCGGACGCGCGCCGGGGAGGACCAGGGGTCCATGCCCATCGCCGCGTTCGCCGAGCGCATCGAGTCGGAAATGGGGTGGCGCGCCCGCCGGCCGGTATCGTCACCAGCGTCGTAACTTGCGGAGGATCAGCACATCGCGTTAGAGAAAAAGAATCGCGTGAACCACGCGATCACGTCGCCGACGGTCCGGCTCATCGGGGCCGACGGCGCTCAGGTGGGGGTGGTCACCCTTGAAGAGGCGCTGAAGGCCGCCGAGGGCAACGACTTGGACCTGGTCGAGATCGTGCCGAACGCCGAACCGCCGGTCTGCCGGGTCATGGACTTCGGCAAGTTCATCTTCGATCAGAACAAGAAGCGCCACGTCCAGAAGAAGAGGCAGAAGCAGGTCCAGGTCAAGGAGATCAAGCTGCGCCCCGGTACCGGCGAGGGGGACTACCAGATCAAGCTGCGCAACGTCGTCCGCTTCCTGGAACAGGGAGACAAGGTGAAGGTGACCTTGCGTTTTCGCGGGCGGGAAATGGCGCATCAGGACCTCGGGGCGCAGATGCTCAAGCGGGTCGAGCAGGATCTGGTGGGCAAGGCGACCGTCGAACAGATGCCGAAGCTGGAAGGGCGCCTGATGGTCATGGTGATGTCGCCCGCCAAGCGGCAATGAGTGCCCGGCGGTATTCACGGCCCCCGTGATCAGGGCTCATGAAGAAAACGCCGCGAGCGCAGCAGGTGTTTTCGCAGGCTCTGAGGGTGGTCTCGCATCGGGTGAGTCTCTTTGGTGAATCCAGTTATGGGAGTCGGATCAAGTGCCGAAATTGAAGTCGAATAGGGGTGCGGCCAAGCGCTTCAAGCCCACCAGGACTGGCCGCTTCAAGCATCGCCAGTCGTTCAAGAACCACATACTTACCAAGAAGAGCAGTAAGCGTAAGCGCCAACTACGGGGGCTCTTGAAGATCCACGCCGCCGATCAGAAGGCGGTGAAGCAGATGCTGCCCTATAGTTGAGGAAAACCCCGCTTTTCGATCCCCTTACTCTCCCGGAGGGAGAGGGGACCCACGAAGGCGATTGCTGGCCATGGCCGGCCGGTATTGATTAAGAGGTAGAGGAGAATGGCAAGGGTAAAACGCGGTGTTACCGCGCGCGCACGACACAAGAAGGTCTTGGCGCAGGCCAAGGGATTTCGCGGCCGGCGCAAGAACGTCTTTCGGATCGCGAAGGAGGCCGTCACACGCGCGCAGCAGTTCGCTTACCGCGACCGGCGCCAGAGGAAGCGGCAGTTTCGAGCGCTCTGGATCACGCGCATCAATGCCGCCGCGCGCCAGTTCGGGCTGTCTTACAGCCGCTTCATGAACGGTTTGCGCATGGCCTCGGTCGACGTGGACCGCAAGGTCCTGGCCGATCTGGCCGTGACCGATCCCCCGGCCTTCGCGCGCCTCGCCGAGCAAGCCAAGGCCGCCCAAACCGAATCTAAGTACTCGAGTTGAAGCTTGTTTAGGCCGGGCGGCACACCCTGCCGCGCTCGGCAGGGTGCCGGGGAGCCCGGTTCGATACCTAAATTCGATAAGGGCGTTCGATAGGGAATGGCAGGGGAAAGGCCGGCGGGCCTTTCCCCGTTTTTTTGTCCGGGTCGAGCGTGCACGCCCGGCCTCGTGGTACTGAACACCCGAAGGCGCCAGCCGCAAGCGATGAACGATGTGACCCAAGTGCTCGCCGAGGCACGGCAGACCATCGCCGAGGCCACGAGCCTCGCGGACCTCGAGGCCGAACGCGTCCGCTTGCTCGGGAAGAAGGGGGTGCTGACCGGGCTCCTCAAGCAGCTCGGAAGCCTGCCCGCGAGCGAACGCCCGCGGGTAGGTGCGGCCATCAACAGCGCCAAGATCGAGATCACGGAGGCCCTGGAGACGCGCCGCCAGGCGCTCCGGGTCGCCGAAATGGAATGCGCCATCGCATCGGAAAAACTGGACGTGACGCTCCCGGGCCGCGGCCAGGCCATAGGCGGGCTACACCCCGTGACTCGCACTCTGGAGCGCCTGTGTTCCCTGCTCTGCCAGATCGGTTTCGAGGTCGTGGAGGGCCCGGAGGTGGAGGACGACTACCACAATTTCGAGGCCTTGAACATACCGGCGCATCATCCCGCGCGCACCACGATGGACACGTTTTATTTCGACGCCCATACCCTGTTGCGCACCCACACTTCCCCGGTACAGATCCGGACCATGAAGACACGCCCGCCGCCCTTGCGCGTCATCGCGCCGGGGCGCGTCTACCGCTGCGATTCCGATCTGACGCACACCCCCATGTTCCATCAGGTCGAGGGCCTCATGGTGGACGAGGAGGTGAGCTTCGCCGATCTCAAGGGCGTGCTCGAAGACCTCATGCGCAACTTCTTCGAACAGGAGGACCTGGCGTTGCGCTTCCGGCCCTCGTACTTCCCTTTTACGGAGCCCTCCGCGGAGGTGGACATCCGCTGCGTCATGTGCCGGGGCGGCGGTTGTCGCGTATGCGGCGAGAGCGGCTGGTTGGAGGTCCTGGGGTGCGGGATGGTCCACCCCAGGGTCTTCGAGCACGTCGGCATCGACAGCGAGCGTTACACGGGCTTCGCCTTCGGCCTCGGTGTCGAGCGCCTGAGCATGCTGCGTTATGGGGTGAACGATCTGCGCATCTTCTTCGAGAACGATGTTCGGTTCCTCGCGCAGTTCCGCTGACCGAGCAGGGACATGAAGTTCAGCGAGCAATGGCTACGCGAGTGGGTCGATCCCGAGGTCCCGACGGCCGCGCTCGCGGAAGGACTGACCCTGGCCGGTCTGGAGGTGACAGGGGTAACCCCGGTTGCAAGCCGTTTTTCTTGTGTCGAGGTGGGAGAGATAAGGGCCGTCGAGACACGCCGTGAGGATCCGGGGCTCCGGGTGTGCTCGGTATTCGGTCGGGAAGGGGATGCGTATACCGTCGTCTGTGGGTCACCGAACGCGCGTCCCGGTTTGCGGGTCGCCTGGGCGCGCGCCGGCGCTACCCTGCCCGGGGGGCGTGTGATCGGCCGTCAAACCTTCGGCGACGTGGACTCTGCGGGGATGCTGTGCTCGGCCGCGGAGCTGGGGCTCGAGGACCAGAGCGACGGAGTCCTGGAGCTGCCTCTGGACAGCCCCCTCGGTGCCGACGTGTGGGACCTCCTGCGGCTGGATGACCAGGCGATCGAAGTGGACCTGACCCCCAATCGAGGTGATTGCCTGGGGATCGCCGGCATCGCCCGCGAGATCGGGGTCTTGTTCCGCCGCCCGGTCACGCCCCCCGCGGTACGCCCCGTTGCGGCCGTCATCCCGGATGTCCTGGAGGTGCGGGCGCTCGCCCCCGCCGCCTGTCCAAGCTATGTCGGGCGCATCGTGCGAGGTCTCGACGCACGCGCCCACACCCCGCTGTGGATGCGTGAGCGGCTGCGACGCGCCGGTGTCCGGTGCCTCGGCCCTATCGTGGACGTGACTAACTATGTGATGCTGGAGTGGGGGCAGCCCATGCACGCCTTCGATCTCGCGAGGCTCGGCGCCCCCATCGAGGTGCGCCATGCTCGGGAGGGGGAGCGCATCACCCTGCTCGATGGCCAGGAGCTGGCGCTCACGGACGAGACCCTCGTCATCGCCGACCGTAACGCGGCGGTGGCCGTGGCCGGGATCATGGGCGGCCACGACACCGGCGTCGGCGCGAACACCACCGATGTGTTCCTGGAGTCCGCCTTCTTCGCGCCCGCTGCCGTGGCCGGCAAGGCACGCGCCTACCGCCTGCAGACCGACTCCTCCCACCGCTTCGAGCGCGGCGTGGACTTCGAGATCCAGGATCGGGCCATGGAGCGCGCCACCGCCTTGCTGATCGCGATCTGCGGCGGGCGGCCCGGTCCCGTGGTCTCGAAGCGCGCCCCCGAGCACCTACCGGCGCGCAATGTCATCACGCTCCGGGCTCCCAGGATCCGCCGGTTGCTGGGGGTGGATGTGCCGCCCCTAGAGGTGGCGGAGGTGCTGTTCCGCCTCGGGATGTCCGTGGCCGTGGAGCCTATAAAAGAGGCGTCGTCGGGGCCGGCGGCTTCTGAGGCGGGTATCTGGCGCGTGCAGCCGCCATCGTTTCGCTTCGATGTCGCGATCGAAGCCGATCTCATCGAGGAGCTAGCGCGGGTACGGGGTTACGGGCGCATCCCGGGCCGGTCTCCGCTCGGTGCTCTCAAGATGAACCCGAGACCCGAAGCAGCGCTGGACATCGCGCGCTTGCGTCAGGTGCTATGCGATCGCGGTTATCAAGAGGCCATCACCTACAGCTTCGTGGACCCCGTGAACCTGGAGCGGCTGATGCCGGGGGTCGAGACGCTGCGGCTCGCCAACCCCATCGCCAGCGACATGAGCGTCATGAGGCCCAGTCTGTGGCCGGGGTTGCTCGGCGCCCTGAAGCGCAATCAGGACCGCCAAGCGGCACGCGTGCGCCTCTTCGAGACCGGGCTCGTGTTCCGGCTGGTAGACGGGAAGCTGGAGCAGTGCCCCAAGATCGGCGGGGTCGCCTGGGGACCGTGTGTCCCGGAGCAGTGGGCCGAGCCACGCCGTACGCTGGACTTCTTCGACGTGAAGAACGACGTGGAGGTCCTGCTCGCCCTGGCCGGTGCGGATGGGAGCGCGGTCGAGTTCCGTCCTTATGCCGGTGCGGCCTTGCGGGGCTTGCATCCCCATCAGTCCGCAGTCGTGCTGCGGGGCGGGACCGAGGTGGGGGTGATCGGCGCCCTGCAGCCCTTTGCCGCCCTTGGGCTCGGCGTGCAGACACCGGTCTATCTGTTCGAGCTCGATCTCGAGCTTTTGAGCCGACGGGAGCTGCCCGTCTACCGCCCGCTGTCCAGGTTCCCGCTCGTGCGGCGCGACCTCAGCCTCGTGGTAGCGCGTGATACGCCCGCCGGGGCGGTGCTCGAGTGCATCGCCGGCCAGAAGGATCTGCCTAACTCCGGCGAAGTGCTGCAGGAGGCACGGCTTTTCGACCTCTATTGCGGGGAGGGTCTAGACACAGTCGAAAAAAGCATTGCCATAGGCTTGATCTTTCAAGGCATTTCTAGCACTCTTATAGATGAAGAGGTGGATGCCTTCGTGGAGCGGGTGCTGATCCGGCTCCAAGAGACCCTCGGCGCCCGGCTGCGCGGCCAAAGAAGCTCAGATTAGCGCGCCGGGCTTTCCGGGTAGGCGGACGGATGAAGGCGTCTGGGCAAACGGCTGGAATACGCGGCGGAGGGCAACTTGGATCACGATATGGGGGCCCACGAGACGGGCGGACGGGGATCGAGAATGGCGCTGACCAAAGCCTGGATAGCGGTGAGGCTGCACGAAGAGCTGGGCCTCAATAAGCGGGAGGCCAAGGACCTCGTGGAAGGGTTCTTCGAGGAGATGCGCCGCGCCCTGGAAATGGGGGAGCAGGTCAAGCTGTCGGGCTTTGGGAACTTCGATCTGCGCAGCAAGAGCCGGCGTCCGGGCCGCAACCCCAAGACCGGGGAGCCAATTCCGATCACGGCGCGACGTGTGGTCACCTTCAGACCCGGGCAGAAGTTGAAGGCGCGGGTAGAAGCCTATGCTGGAAGCAGCGAACACTAACGATCTGCCCGCGATACCGGGCAAGCGCTACTTCACCATCGGTGAGGTGAGCGATCTGTGCGCGGTCAAACCGCATGTCCTGCGCTACTGGGAACAAGAATTCCCCCAGCTCAAACCCATCAAGCGGCGTGGCAACCGACGGTATTATCAGCGCCAGGACGTGATCCTGATCCGCCAGATCCGCAGCCTCTTGTACGAACAGGGGTTCACCATCGGCGGTGCCCGCCAGCGCCTCTCGGGGGACGAGGTCAAGGCCGATTCCAGCGTGAGTCAGCAGATCATCCGGCAGTTCCGCACCGAGTTGGAAGATCTGTTGGACATCTTGCGCCGATGATTCCTTCCGTCGATGCCTTGCCCTCGGATCCCTTTTCCGGGCGGGTGGACTACAATAGACTATCTCACTCGGGGCGTAGCGCAGCCTGGTAGCGCACCACCTTGGGGTGGTGGTGGTCGGAGGTTCAAATCCTCTCGCCCCGACCAATCGACGACCGACGGCTAGACCGCGCCGTGCTCACATCGTGAGGCGGTAGCGCTTGTAGTACTCGAGTACCCGCTTGACGTAGGTCTGCGTCTCTGCATACGGGGGGATCTTCTTGCCGTGTCGGATCACCGCGTTCTCGCCGGCGTTGTAGGCCGCGAGCGCCAGCACCAGGTTGTTGTTGAACATCCCGAGCAGATCGCGCAGATAACGGGAACCCCCGTGGATGTTGGCGCGCGGATCGGTGCGGTTCGAGACACCGTAACGCCGGGCCGTATCCGGCATGAGCTGCATGAGCCCGACCGCCCCGGCGTGCGAGATGGCGTTGGCGTTATACGAGGACTCGGCCGTGATCACGGCGTGGAGGAGGGCGTTCGGAAGCCGGTAGGTGGTTGCCGCCTTGGCGATCAAGGCGGTATACGCTGCCCGATATTTGGCGCTGTGGGTAAAGCCCGCCTCGCTCCAGCCTTTCCAGGTCCGAACGAGGAGCTTGTAGCCGGGCCGATCCGGCCGATCGGTCAGGAATACCCGGCCATGCTTGTCGACGTACTTGAAGATGTCCGCCACCGCATCCGCGCCGCTAGCCAAGGCAGACGCCCCGAGAACCAGGGCGAGCACGAGACGAGCCTGTCCATTCCCCATACCGTTACCCCATTGGAGTTGTAGGTGGTCCTTAAGGCATTTACTATACCGTCAATCGCGGGCAGCCGGAAGCCCACCGCCCGGCAGGCGCACGCCTCGCCTGAGCAAAAGGCGCGGCCCACCAGACAGTCCGCCACGCGGGGCGGAGAGCCGCAGAGGCCACGGGACGCTACCCTCCCGCCATGCCCACGACATTGAATCCGGCATCGACGTAGGTGATCTCCCCGGTGATGGCCGAGGCGAGATCCGAGCACAGGAAGGCCGCGACGTTCCCGACCTCGTCGATGGTGACGTTGCGCCGGAGCGGGGCGGTCTTCTCGACGTGATCGAGAAAGCGGCGAAAGCCGGTGATCCCGGCCGCCGCGAGCGTGCGGATGGGCCCGGCGGAGATCCCGTTGACCCGGATCCCCTCGGGCCCGAGGTCCTGGGACATGTAGCGCACATTGGCCTCCAAGCTCGCCTTGGCGAGTCCCATGACATTGTAGCTCGGCATGGCCCGGACCGCGCCGAGGTAGGTGAGCGTCAGCATCGCACCGTTGCGTCCGTGCATACTCTGGCGCGCGGCGTTGGCCAGCGCGGTGAAGCTGTAGGAACTGATCTCGTGGGCGATGCGGAAGCCCTCGCGGGTCACGGTGTCGAGATAGCTGCCTTCAAGCTGTTCGCGCGGCGCGAAGGCTACGGCATGGACCAGGATGTCGAAGTGGTCCCAGAAGTTGTCCAGATGCTCGAACACGGCCCGGATCTCGCTGTCGCTCGCGACATCGCAGGGCACGGTAACCTCCGAGCCGACCTCGGCTGCGAGCTCTTCGACACGGCCCTTGAGCCGCTCGCCCTGATAGGTGAAGGCCAAGTCGGCGCCCTCGCGGCGCATGGCCTTGGCGATCCCCCAAGCGATCGAGCGGTTGCTCGCGACCCCCACGATGAGTGCGCGCTTGCCCCCTAAGAACCCCATGGAACGTGCCCCCTCGGCGTTGTCACGCGCCGTTCGGCGTGCCAGGCCAAGAGTCTATAACGAATGTGGCCCCGGTGGCATCACGTGCCTCGGTACCCTCTAGCCGGCAGGGTGGACGTCGTCGTGGCGCGGGTTGGAATGCCCGACCGGCGCGGCGTGAAGGGCCCGATATCCATGCGCCCGACGCGCCGCTTGACTCAGTAATGACGACAGGAGGAGGGATGACGATGGCATCCAATAGACCCTTGGATACCCGATCGATCGGACCGGCGGTGACTAGTCGCACGTCCAAGGCTCAACCGGTCGGGAAGGCGCTCGTGTCCGTCGGAAGTGTGGTCGCCGCGCTCGCAGCTTCGTCTTGTTGCGTGCTGCCGCTCTTGTTCCTCGCGCTCGGGATCAGCGGTGCGTGGATCGGGGATCTGACGGCGCTCGCGCCTTATCAGCCCTACTCCGAGGTCGTCACGCTGGGCTTTCTGGCCGCCGGGTTCTTCATGGTCTACCGGAAGCCCAGGATGGTGTGCGCGCCGGGGTCGTATTGCGCCAAACCCTACTCGGACCGGATCGCGAAGGTGAGCCTCTGGATCGCGACCGCGATCATCGCCGTGGCGCTCGCGTTTCCCTTTCTGACGCCGTTCCTCATCGAAACGTGAGCTTGGAGGTCGACATGCGAAAGCTGCTCTCGGGATGCGTGACTATGCTGATGGCGCTTGTGGGGAGCCCGGTGTCCGCGGCCGAGAAGTCCGTGACTCTCCACGTGGATAACATGACCTGCGCCACCTGCCCGCCAGTGGTGAAGAAGAGCCTCGGTCGGATCGAAGGGGTGTCTCGGGTCGAGGTGTCGCTCGAGGCGAAGACCGCGGTCGTGACCTATGATGACGCCAAGACCGATGTTGCGGCCCTGATCGATGCCACGACCAACGCGGGTTATCCG
>Ga0299907_10001659_pt1 | contig 12970 bp, 11 predicted proteins | sample RVTome_16_FD_198680 | JGI IMG/M metagenome (GOLD analysis project Ga0299907, IMG submission 198680) | Soil microbial communities from uranium-contaminated site in the Upper Colorado River Basin, Wyoming, United States - RVT152D67 (version 2) ... | reverse complement strand
TAGATGCGCCGCTTGTCGAGGCGCTCGAAGAGCCAGCGCAAGGTACGGCCGCGGATATCCACCTTTTGGCTCACGACCCTGAGGCGATCGCCGTCGAGGAGCTTGGTGCTCGTCGGATAGAGGTTGTGATGGGCCTGGGGCTTGCCGACCGCGTGGGGCCGGCCGTCGTGGAGTGCGATGAGCCCGCTCTGCCAGGTGCCGAGCACTGCGCAGTCGCAGGTGATGTGTTCCAAGGGAGGAGCCCCTCATCGGTCCCACCTTACCTCCTTCAAGGTGTCCAGCCGCGTCTGGACTTGCTTTGCCCTGGGCGCTGCGCCGATTACCCTGAAAAGGGCGAGCGCCTTCTTGTACATCTCCTCGGCCCGGTCGAGCTCGCCGCGCGTCTGGTAGAGGATCCCGAGGTTGCTGTACTGGTTGGCCATGCCCTCCTGGCGGCCGAGCTTGTCGGCGATCGCCAACGCCTTCTTGTACATCTCCTCGGCCCGGTCGAGCTCGCCCCGCGTCTGGTAGAGGATCCCGAGGTTGCCGTAGTGGTTGGCCATGCGCTCCTGGCGGCCGAGCTTCTCGTCGATCGCCAGCGCCTTCTTGTACATCTCCTCGGCCCGGTCGAGCTCGCCGCGTTTCCGATAGATGAGCCCGAGGTTGCCGTAGTGTCTGGCCATGCCCTCCTGGCGGCCGAGCTTCTCCTCGATCGCCAGCTCCTTCTTGTAGACCTCCTCGGCCCGGTCGAGCTCGCGGCGTGTCCGGTAGATGAGCCTGAGGTTGCTGGTGCCCGCGGCAACGGCTTCCATGTCACCGTTTGCCTCACCGAGGGTGACGACCTTCTGAAAAGCGGCCTCCGCTTGGTCGAGCGGCCCTGTCCGGTGATAGAGATGACCCAGCTGATTCCACCCGTCAGCGTTCGCCGGATCGAGGTCGACGGCCCGTCGATACCAGCGCAGCGCCTCCTCGGTGTCGTCCAGAAAGGCCAAGGCCCCGAGGTGCCGCGCCGCCTCGGCGGCCTCCCGATTCGCGGCCGCCCCTGCGGCGGTCTTCGCCTCGAAGGTCTTCGCGAAAATGGCCTTGGCCGCTTCGGTCTGCCCCTCTGCCAACGCCGCGAGGGCTTCCTTGACGCCGGGGGCATCCTGCTTGTTTGCCAGGGCCTGGACCGTTGCAGTCAGCGCCTTGAGCTGGTCTTGGTATTCGTGCTTCCGGAGCCCCTTGCCATCTAGTTCCCTTCTCAGTCCCGCAACGGCCGTGCTCGCCGCTTCGGCATTGCCGATAGGCGGTTGCGTCTCACGGTGGGTCTGGTACCCGGCATAAGCAATGCCGAGCACGATGAGGAGCGCCGCAATCCAAAACCCGCCCGTCTTTCGATCGACGGGCGGCAGGATCCCGGAACGTATGAGTACCCGGTAAACACCGAAGACCAGCAAGAGTGCCAATCCGATGAGGACCAGGGAGGGCATGTCGGCGAACCTCTCGGTTGAAGGGTTATCTTATTATCAGGGAAGTCCGAGCAGACGATCGAGAAGGGGCTCCTGGCTATCCATAAGCCCTTGCAGAATAGGCGGGATCCAGCGCTGCGCAAGCCGAGTCCAAAGCCGAGCGCGAGGAATATAATTTATTCGACGTGCCGTTGGGCAGAAAAAAGGCGGGGTGCAAGCACCCCGCCTGGCTCGCGGTTTTTCCGTGCCTTATTCGGCCACCGTACCGCCCTGGGTCTTACACTCAGCCTCGGTCAGCGTTATCCAACCTTTCCCTTTGCACTCGTTTTTGCCTTTGCAGGCGTTCACATCGGCTGCGGTATTACACTCCGCTTTGCCTTTGCATGCGTTAACGCCGCTGCATTTGACCTTTCCTTCTTCGGCGGGGTGGACGTCTTGCGCAAGTAAAGGACTGCTCACGAATAATGCCGCAGCAGCACTGGCCAACAAAAAGCCTCTGGTATTATTCATACGATTGTCTCCTGATGTTGGTTAGACAAACCGGCCAGCTATTGACGTCCTGCTCGATAGCCGGTCGTTCAACGCACGCGCAGTATCATGCTGCGCTTTCCCGGCGTTCTCCATGAACACCAGTGATTCGTAGTCCTTACCTTCGTAGCACGGTGGGCCCGTCATTGGTTACAGTCAGAGGTCCTCTTTATGAGGGACTAGAATAAACGCCAAGGCGGATCCGTCAGGATGATAGTAGCGCGCAATGTAGTGGCCCGCAATATAGTGGAATTAGCCTCGAAGCTGTGATCACGGCGAATTCGAGTTCGCCTATCTTACCTGGACGCCTTACAAAGTTCAATGGTTCCGCGTCGGGGTCATCGGGCACGCATCTCCCTTGTTCACGTGAAGTCCCTCGACCGCGGGCCGTGGGTAGGAACCCCGCAAGCATCCCACGATACTCCTGGTATCCGGGACGGAGCATGGGCGCCACGGCCCGGGGGCCCCATGCCCGGGGCCCTGCGGGCGATCGGCGCGCCCGACGCGATCGCCTGCCGACCGCATGCGTTCAATGTCCGCCTCCTCCCGGAACGCCCGCCATCGCGACGCCCTTGTCCGCGGCCCCCGCGACGGCCCGATCGAGCGCCTGCAGATAGGCGTGGCTGCGGGCCTGGGCGCTCTCCAGGAACGGCCGGATCTGGAAGAGCACCAGGCGGCCCTTGAGAAAACCGAACTCGATGTCGGCGGGCGCCGGTCGTCCCTCGGCATCGACGATGGGCGAAAAGCGCTCCGGCAAACCGGCGGCGAGGTCGCGTAGGGCCTGGATCTCGCTCGGGCTCAGCACCGCCCCAGCCCCGCTCGCCGGGACCTGACTCACCCCCCCTTGGGGAAGCAAGACACGTTTCTTTGGCGCGGTGGCCGATGTCAGGAGCCGCACCGCGCCCGTGGTACGGTGGATCCGCAGGGACTCGGCGAGCTGTCCGTCCACCGCCCCCCCCACGCCTTCGTTGACCGCGACCGACAACCAGCTCGGATCGCCGCTATCGACATCGGCCGTCACCAGGACCCCGGACTTCTCGGCCGCTACACTCTTCAACAACAGCACCGCGGTGTAGACATGCTGGGGCTCGGCCATGTGCGTCTGGCGCCAGCCGTAGGCACGGGCCGAATACGGCGAAGCCCAGACGTCGGACAGCGCGCCCATCGCCCGCTCGAAACCGACCGCGTTCGGCACCGTGAGATTGAGCCCGGCGCCCGTGAATCCGGGGAGGTCCTCGACGTTGGTGTCGCTACGCACAAATACCCCGTAGCCTCCCTCGCGCCCGAATACTTGTTCCATCGCCGGCCGCAGTCGCGCGCGCAGCGCCGCGCCCGGATCGGTCTGCCGCACCCAGTCCTCCATGCGCGCCCGCAGCCGCTCGGTGGCCTCGCGACGCGCTGGCCCCGGAAGCCCCGCGATGCGCCGATACTCGCTCACCATCCAGTCATAGGCGCCCTGTCCGGTCCCGGCCATGGGCCGATCCAGGAGCTCGCGGAACACCCCGAAAGGGATGGCAAGCCCCACCGTCCCTGCCTCCGGGTAGTGAAAGTAGAGCTCCCCGAGCTTGGCGGCCTTGGGCCCAACCCGCCTTCCCGAGTCCGAGGCCCGGAGGCGGGCGAGCGGCACCGGCTCTCGCGCTTCGAGGTCGAGCTTTTCGAGGTCCGGCTCGATCACGAATGGCGACTCTGCCGTCCCGTCCTCCCTGAGATGCGCCGCGAAGTCGCCGCGATCCGGGACTAACTCCACCGCCCCACGCGGGCTCACGGCGAGCACCACGGCCTCCATCTGATGGGCCTTGAGGCGCGGGATCAAGTCTTCGGCGATGGCCACGTTCGGGATCCCGAGGTTGCGCGCCAGGAGCTGCACGTGCGAGAGGGGATTGCCGTGACCGGCGGTCAGGATCCCGGCCACCGGCGGCAGATCGGCGGTGGTCTCGGGCAAGAGGTAGATCCCATCGGCCGCCCACGTGCCGTGCGCGGTCCCGGCGTACAAGCGCCCGCGTGCCAGCCCGGGATTCAGGGCCCGGAGGCCCGCGGCCACGTTCTCGCCGAATAGCTCGCGTTTGAGGCCGGCCTCATGCTGCGCGTCGCGCAACAGGCCATCGATGAGCAGCGAGTAAAAGAACGCTGGGCTCGCGCGTAGCTGCTCCTGATCGAATCGGCCGGCCAGCGGCTCGAGCACGGCGAGCTTCTCCATGGCGGCGCCGAAGTGCAGCCGCATCCAGGCGCTGCACCAGCCTGGCAGCCGTTCCAGATAGTCCATCCGCGCGAGATACTCCCCGATGTCCACGACCTCGCCGTCAAGCCCCGAGAACGACTCGTCAAGGGCTCGTAGCTCGCGTTGAGAAACGAGTCCCGCCCCGTAGACGGCCTGTGCGCTGGCGCGCAGCCAATCCAGCCGCTCGTGACGGCTGGCCTTCGGGATCTGGCCGCGTAAGACGCTCGCCTGGGAGAAATGCTCGGCCTCGGCGGCGAGGCTCAAGTCCAGCGCCTCGACGCGCAGGCGCGCCGGTAGCCGTGCGAAGTGCGTGCGCAGGGCCGCCATGAGCGCCGCCGTCGCGCGGAAACGCGCCAGGGGCTCGCGCACCCGGAACCCGTCGGCCGCGCTGCGCACGGTGCGGTTCAGCTCGGGGTCGCCACCGGCCCGTTTCAGGAACGCCTCGGTGGGCGGCAGCAAGGGCGGGGGTGCGTACAGGCGGTCCATGTCGGCCGCGAGCTTCAAGTAGCGGGCTTTGAACGCCGGATCCACGGCCCCGGCGGCGTACTCCCGCACATGGGCCGCATCGCCCGGATCGGGCCGGTTATGGATCTTGATGCGGATGTCCTGGAATCCCGGGTCGCTCTCGGCGAGCGCCAGGGCCTGGTCGCGTAGCGTCGACCAGGAGCGCGCGTCTTCACGGTGCGGCAGGAGGCGCACCGCGGTCCGTAGCGGTAGGAACCCGCGCGTCGCCCAATCCGACTGCGCCGCCAGCCTGCCGAGCAGCGTGCGTGTCCCCTCTGCATCGTCCTCGGCCTGAAAGGCGCCGCGATAATAACGCGCCCGGCGCAGGATCCAGCCGTCGTCGGCGGTGAGGAGGAACTGCTCGATGAGGACCTGCGTCAAGGCCTCGGCCTCCAGCGGGCGCGCCGCGAGGACGGCCGGGTCGAGATCCGCCAGGATGTTGGCGATAAAATAGCCACCGGCCCGGAGCCGCTTCACCTCGGCCGACCATTCCCCGTGCTGATAACCACCGCGGTGCCCGTCGCAGCCACCCGGCGCGCGTGCCGCCAGGAGGCTACCGTCCTTGCAGAACCAGCGTATGGCGACGAAGGGACCGCGCGCGGACGACTTCATTTCCTCGATCCAGCCGCGCAAAACGCCGGGCTCGGGGAGCTCCGCCGCCCCGGCGACCGCGTGGAAAAGGAACAGCAGCAACCACAGGCGTGTTGGTCTCATGAGCGGGGGCCTCAATGCATGGTCAGGGGGCGGAGGAAGCCTATCGAATCGATGTCGACTCGGAAAAGCGCTTCGCGAAGCAGAGAAGGTGTGGCCTCATGCTAATCTAGCACCAGTTGGCGTGCGGGCTTCGAGGCGAGTGGGTCGGAAAACGGGGTGGAGCGCCGAGATCGGTCTCGGCATCGCTGCCCTGTGCCTCGCGGTGCTGTTCGCGCGGCTCGGTTTCTGGCAGATCGGGCGGGCCGCAGAAAAGGAGGCACTGGCGTCCGCTGCCGCCGGGCGCGCGCTGCTCCCGGCCATCACCTTCGAGACGCCCGTCGGGTCCACGGATGAGCTTCGGTTTCGCAGGGCCATCTTGCGCGGCAGCTTCGAACCCGGGCATCAATTCTTCATCGATAACGAGACCGACCACGGCCGCGCGGGCTACCACGTGATCACGCCCTTGCGACTCGCCCATTCGGGACATCGGATCCTCGTCGATCGGGGCTGGGTGCCGATGGGGCCGGACCGCGGGCAGTTGCCCGCCATCGAGTCGCCGGCCGGTGAGATCGAGCTACGCGGCGTCCTCGATCGCCCACCCGCGCCACGCTTCGCGATCGATCGGCTGTCGCTGCCCGGGCCCGAATGGGGGCGTCGCTGGGCGTATCTCGACCTCGGGTACTTCGTGCGCAGCACCGGGCTCTCGGTGGAACCCTATGTCATGCTCCTGGACCCGGACGCGCCCGCTGGGTTCGTGCGCAATTGGCCGCGATTGCAGGACCGGCATCACCGGCACCTGTCCTATGCCGGCCAGTGGTTTCTGCTCGCCGGCGTGACCGTCTGCGCCTATGTCGCGCTGTGGTGCTCGCGTCGGCGCCCGAGCGCTTGACCGGCGGATGGGGCCGCTGGCGAGACCAGGCCCGCGCGGGTTGAGGCCGCTCCTCTGCATAGCCGCGCTCACGCTCCTGCCGGTCGTCGGCGCATTCGTGCTCTACCTTCACCCCGAGTGGGCGCCCGAGGGCCGCGTGCACCACGGCGTGCTGGTCGAGCCGCCCCACCCGCTCGCCGATCCGCTGCTCACGATGCAGACGGGAGAGCCGTTCTCGACACGGGCATGGCAGGGCCGGTGGACCCTGCTCCGCGTCCTCGGGGATTGCGGTCCCGAATGCCGCACCGACATCGAAACGCTGATCCGTATCCATCTGCTGCTGGGCACGCACCAGGAGCGGCTGCAACCCGTCGTGGCGCTCTTCGCAACCGGCACCGAACCCACGTTGCGGCGGGTGATGGAAGACTTTCCCGGCACGCTCGCCCTGCACGCCGACGGAGCCCTCGGCGCCGATGGGAAACGGGAGGGCCCCTTCGGTGCCGGGCCGGGGCTGTATGTCCTCGACCCCGAGGTGCGGGTGATATTGCGCTATGCGCCCGGGTTTGACCCATTCGGCGTCCTCAAGGATTTGAAACGACTCTTGAAGTATTCCTGGCTCGGGTGAGCGCCGGCCATGGTTTATACTTCCTACACTCATACTCGGAAATACCGTCGAATGGCATGACAAAGCCCGACAAAAGAGTAGCTGTCCTGTCGCCGATAGCCTGGCGAACGCCTCCTCGGCAATACGGCGCCTGGGAAACGGTGGCTAGCAACGTCACCGAAGGACTCGTCGCCCGGGGCTGGGATGTAACGTTGTTCGCCAGCGGGGATTCTGTGACCCGCGCTCATCTGCATGCCGTGGTGGACCGGGGATATGAAGAGGATCCCGCCGTCGATCCCAAAGTAGCCGAATACCTTCACATCTCCGAAGCGTTCGAGCGCGCTGCCGAGTTTGACCTCATCCACAGCCACTACGACTTCATGGCTTTGACCTACACCCGGCTGGTCAAGACACCGGTCCTCACTACCATCCACGGATTCTCGTCAGCCAAAATCATGCCCGTCTATCAGAAGTATCGTGACGGATACTTTGTTTCCATCAGCGACTCCGATCGAGCCGCAGGGCTGAATTACCTTGCGACCGTCTACAACGGCATCGACCTCTCGTTGTACCCGCTTCAGAAACGCGGCGGTGACGACGTGATTTTCCTCGGTCGGATCCATCCGGATAAAGGCGTTCATCTGGCCATCGAGGTTGCTCATCTCTGCGGGTCGCGTTTGATCATTGCTGGTATTATCCAGGATGAGGCCTATTTCCGGGAGCAGATCAAACCCCACCTCGACGACCAAAACATCCTTTATATCGGACCGGTGGGCGTGCCGGGCAAAAACGAATTGTTCGCCCGCGCTCGAGCCCTACTGCACCTGAACACCATCCCGGAGCGATTCGGCCTTGTCCTGGTCGAAGCAAATGCCGCCGGCGTGCCCGTCATCGCGATGGACCTCGGATCTTGCCGCGAGGTGATCAAGGACGGGCAGACCGGTTTTCTGGTTGACAACGTCACCGAAGCAGTTCGGGCCCTTGGACGAATTTGTGAAATCGATCGTCGTGCCTGCCGCAGCCATGTCCGGCAGTACTTTTCGATCGATACCATGGTGGAGGGATACGAACGGGTTTACTCGACGATCTTTGATCTGGAAGCAAAGAGACGACCATGAAGCCGGACATTGTCAGACGATACCACCACAACCCCATCCTCACCAAGGCCAAGGTCCCCTACCCGGTGGAGACCGTTCACAACGCGGCGGTGGTGAAGCATGAGAACGAATACATCATGCTTTTCCGCTCCCATCTCCGCACCGGACGGTCCATCATTGGTCTGGCACGCAGTCCCGACGGATTTCACTTCACGGCCGATCCACGGCCCTTTCTGATCCCTGACCGGGACGGCCCCTTTGCCGCTTATGAAGAGTTCGGCGTGGAGGACCCACGCGTGACCCGGCTGGAACGGGAGTACATCATCACCTACAGCGCCTATTCGCGAAATGGAGTGCGGATCGCCCTGGCCAAGACCAAGGACTTCAGTCAGGTGGAAAGGGTTTCCCTAATCACGCAGGCGGATTATCGGAACGTGGTGATCTTTCCCGAGAAGTTTGATGGACTTTATGCCCGGCTTGACCGTCCTCATTCGGAAATCGCCCCCTGGTCGATCTGGATTTCCTATTCTCCGGATCTATGCTATTGGGGCCAATCTCAGCTCATCATGAAGCCTGAACCATACCACTGGGATGAAATGAAGATTGGCCCCGGCGCACCGCCGATCAAAACCGACCAGGGATGGCTTTCCATCTATCACGGAGTTTTCCGAACCATGGATGGATCGGTCTATCGTTTGGGGGCTGCTCTTCATGACCTGCAGAACCCGGCAAACGTCATCGGTGTGGGCGACTCGTGGATTTTGCAACCGGAAGATCCCTGGGAAATAACCGGATATGTCCACAACGTGGTCTTCACCTGTGGTGCCGTTCCGGAGTCCGATGGAACCGTGAAAATCTATTGGGGGGGCGCAGACACGGTCATGTGCGTTGGCGAAGCGAATGTCTCGGATCTGGTCGCACTATGCCTGCATCACGGCAGACCGGCAAAGTAAGCATAGCATCGACAGGGCGATCTCAGGCGGCGGCTGTGCCCGATGGGCACTGATGGGCCCCGGTTTTCACGCGTCGACTCACCGGTTATACTCGTGCGCGACGCTCAACTAAGGACTCAAAGATTGAATACGTTCGTGGCCCTTGAGCGCAATCGTGTTTGCCGGCGTTGCGCCGTGGCCTCGATGTCTCTAGCGCGCATCGTCGGACTCCTCTTCGTCCTTCTGGCGGCGGGTTGCGCCGGGCTGGAGCGCGTGCCGCCGGGCGGGCCGCCCCAGATCGGCGTGACGCGGGGCGCGTCCGTCGCGCCCGAGCCGGTGGCGCCTCCGGCCCAACCGATGAATAAGGGCTCGACGCCCGAGCCTCCCCAAGCCGGCGCGACGGAGAGTAGGACCGTTACGGTGCAGCCGATGGACCCTCCGGCCGCGCCGTCCGAGACCCCTTCCACAGATCAGCTCGCCGCCAAAGCCGACTCGCCGGCCCCCAAGACCCCGGCAAAGCTCGTCGCGCCACCCGTACCCACCGAGCGAGTCCCCAAGAAGGAGAGCGCCGCACCGGCCCCTGTGAAACAGGCGCCGCCGCCGCTGGATCTGAAGTCTCTCGAGACGCGACTCAAAGAGACCGAAGCCATCGGCGTATTCACCAAGCTCGCACTCAAGAATCAGATCGATGACCTGCTCGACCAATTCAGGGCGTTTTACCACGGACGGCTCAAGACCACCCTCGCCGAGCTTCGGCGACCGTACGATCTGGTGCTTCTCAAGGTGCTCGCTCTTCTGCAGGATACCGATCCACCGCTGGCCGCTGCGATCGTAGCGTCGCGTGAAGCAATCTGGGGCATCCTCGCGGATCCGGACAAGTTTACAACTCTCTAAACTCCCGGGAGGAGAAGCGCTGTGAGCAAACGCATTGAGGCCAAAAAAAATAAGACTGGGGCCCTGATCCTGGTGATGTCGACGTTCCTCGCCGCACCGCCGCGCGCTGCGGATGACGTATCGCTCCTCAAGGATCTGACCGCCGTGATCGCGCTGCTGGGCTTGCCATGTGGTCAGGTCGTCAAGGCCACGCGGCTGAAGGATAATGACCACCTCGCGACATGCAAGGACAAAAACCGCTACCGGGTATTTATGAACTCCGAGGGCCGGGTCGTCGCGCAGAGACAATAGGGCGCTCGTGCATGGCGAAACCCTCGCCACGGTCCCGGCTGAAATCGATAGGTGCGCCGAGCAGGAAGTGTCCCTGGGGTGTCGTTGGTTCCTATAATTACTACCGCGGCCCGCATGCCTCAGGCTCCGCCACGAAAAGGGCGCCGTTAGTCTAAGCCCTGCGCGGGGCGTAAGACGCGCGACATCTGCAAGGTCGGTCTCCTCTGGGAAGATGCACGGCGGGCAAATGGGACAATCGGACTGTTTAGCGAGGTAGGCATGGAAACAACCACTGCGGGCGCCGAGGCGCGGCAACTACTGCTGCGCGACTATCAAGGCGTCTTGTCTACGCTCTCCGTGGCGGTTAGCGGTTATCCCTTCGGCTCGGTCGTCCCCTACTGCCTCGATCGGCAGGGGCGCCCCCTCATCCTCATCAGCCGCATCGCCCAGCATACCAAGAACATCCTGGCCGATCCCAAGGTATCGCTCATTGCCATCGAGCGCGGCGTCGACGACATGCAGACAGCCGGGCGTCTGACCTTGCTCGCCGACGCGGTCCGCATCCCGCCCGAGGACGAAGACGCGCCCGAGCGCTACTACCGCTATTTCCCGCAGTCGCGCGACTACCACAAGACCCACGACTTCGACTTCCATCGCCTCGAACCGGTACGCGCCCGTTACATCGGCGGCTTCGGCGATATCCACTGGCTGGAACCCAACCAACTGCTGCTCCCCAACCCCTTCACCGGCCAGGAAGAGCTCGGTATGGTCCGGCACATGAATGAGGACCACACCGAGGCGATGCAGCGCTATTGCCTTAATGCCGGCCTGGCCCTGCCCGAGGCCGTCACGCCGGTGATGACCGGGATAGACGCGGAGGGCTTTCACCTACGGTTGGGTGCACGCATCGTGCGCTTCGAGTTTCCCTCGCCGGTGCAAAGCCCTATGGAAGTACGCCAAGCCCTGGTGGCGATGGCGCGAGCATAGTTGGCCTCCTGGGTGGCTCCGCTGTAAGTACGCCGATGACCTTGAGCACACGATGACGCAAGCACAGCTCACTCGTCTCGAGCAACTCCAGCGTGCGCTCGACGCGGGATTGATTGACCAGGGCACGTTCGATACGGCTGCCGCCGCTATCAACGCCCAACTCTCTGGCAGTGGGGCCATTGCCCAGGGGCAGGACGCACTCGCGGTCGGCGCGGCAGGCGTGGGCGTCGGACGCGACAACTATGGCGACATCAACACCGGCCTCATCATCAAGCAGGGTACCAAGCCTGGGGCGAGCCGGGCGGACCTGCGCCGCGCATACCTAGCGCGCATCCTCACCCAGGCGAACCAGTTGCCGCTGTTCGCCGGCGACAGCGCTAATTCGCAGGTCCGGCTGTCAGCGATCTATACCGCCCTGCTCACGCAGCGGAGCGAAGGTGAGCACACGACCGAGCGCGCGATGCCCCACAGTCGATCGTCGCCCGACCGTGCAGCCAGAAGGCTGTCCGCTCTCGACGTGCTCAACGCCGAGCGCAAGCTGGTGCTCCTCGGCGGTCCGGGAAGTGGCAAGAGCACCTTCGTCGGCTTCGTTGCGCTGTCCATGGCCGGCGAGCTGCTCGGTGCGCCGGGGCGAACGTCGCGACGCTCACCGCGCCGTTGCCCAAGGAAGAAGACAAGCGCGACGATCCGAAGCCCCAGCACTGGGACCACGGGGCGCTGCTCCCGGTGCAGGTGACGCTACGCGACCTCGCTAGCCAGTTGCCGTCGCCGGGTATGTCGGTGAAGGCGAAGACGGTTTGGGCTTTCATGCGCGGCCGCTTGAAGCAGGCGGCGCTCGAGGACTTCGCCCCGTTTCTTCGGGAGGAGTTGCTCAATCATGGTGGTCTGGTGTTACTGGACGGGCTGGACGAGGTGCCCGATGCGCTCAACCGCCGCGATCAGATCAAGCAGGGGGTGCAGGAGTTCGCTGCCACGTTCTCCAAATGCCGCTTCCTCGTCACCAGCCGCACCTACGCCTATCAGCGCCAGGACTGGAAGCTGGACGATTTCGCCGAAGTCCATCTCCTCCCCTTCACGCCGGGCCAGATCCGCGGCTTCGTGGCCGCCTGGTATGCGCACATGGTCGAGCTCTTTCGCTTGACCGAGCCCGACGCACGGGACCGCGCCGCAGTGCTCGAGCGTGCGGTGGGGCGAAACGAGCGCATCCGCGAGCTGGCCGAACGCCCGCTACTCCTCACCCTGATCGCCCAATTGCAGACCGAGGGCGGCGGCGCGCTGCCGGAGAAACCCGAGGAGCTCTACGACAAGGCGGTTGAGATGCTGCTCAACAAGTGGGAAAACATGAAGGTGCGGGTGCGCGAGGACGGCGCGAAGGAGATCGAGCCGAGCCTGGCCGAATGGCTCAATGCCGGCCGCGATGCTATCCGCAAGGAGCTCAACCGGCTGGCGTTCGATGCGCACCGTGACCAGTCTCAACTGACCGGCACGGCGGACATCCGGCAAAGTGAGCTGATCGCCGCGCTGCTCGAGGCCAGCGCCAGTCGCACCGACGTCAAGGTGAAACGCTTGCAGGAATACCTACGCGACCGCGCCGGCATCCTGGCTGCGCACGGTGTCGGGATGTACCAGTTCCCGCACCGCTCATTCCAGGAGTACCTGGCCGCCTGTCACCTGACTGACGACGACTTCCCCGACCGGATCGCGACACTCGCACGAAGTGATCCGAACCGTCGGTGCGAGGTGGCGCTCTTGGCAGGCGCGAAGGCCGCGCGTGGGTCTTCACTGAACGTTTGGGCCTTGAGCGAGTCGCTATGTTTCGCGTCTCCGCCCGAGGCCGCTGCCCCGGCGGACGAACGTTGGGGCGCGCTGCTGGCGGGGCGGGTGTTGGTCGAGTGTGCCGATCTGAACAAGGTCGCGCCGCGCAACGCCGACAAGCTCGCGCGGGTGC
>Ga0299907_10001658_pt1 | contig 12973 bp, 8 predicted proteins | sample RVTome_16_FD_198680 | JGI IMG/M metagenome (GOLD analysis project Ga0299907, IMG submission 198680) | Soil microbial communities from uranium-contaminated site in the Upper Colorado River Basin, Wyoming, United States - RVT152D67 (version 2) ... | reverse complement strand
TGTGCCCGGCTCGGCCTGGTCCATTCCGTCGTGTTCGGTGGGTTCTCGGCGGACGCGCTCTCGTCGCGGATCCTCGATGCCGACTGCCGGGTGGTGATAACCCAGGACGGCGCCTGGCGAGGCGGGAAAGTCGTCCCGTTGAAGGACAACACCGACACTGCGGTCGCCAAGACACCCGACGTCAGCCATGTCATCGTTCTCCGCCGCACCGATCATGGTGTTGACATGACCGACGGGCGTGACGTCTGGTGGCACGACCTGGTGGAGGGCCAACCGAGTGAGTGCAGACCGGAGACCCTCGAAGCCGAGCATCCCCTCTACATCCTCTACACCTCGGGGACCACCGGGAAGCCGAAGGGGATCGTCCACACCCAGGGTGGCTACCTGACCGGGATCACCACGACCCACTCGTACGTCTTCGACATCAAGCCCGACTCGGACGTCTATTGGTGTGCGGCCGACATCGGCTGGGTGACCGGGCACAGCTACATCGTCTATGGCCCGCTGGCCAATCGCACCACCGGGGTCATGTACGAGGGCGCCCCCAACTTTCCCGACTTCGATCGCCTGTGGCAGATCATCGAGGACCACGGGGTGACCGTCTTCTACACCGCCCCGACCGCGATCCGGTCCTTCATGAAATGGGGCGACGAGCACGTGACCAAGCACGACCTGTCGTCGCTGCGCCTGATCGGGACCGTCGGCGAGCCGATCAATCCCGAGGCATGGATGTGGTACTACCACAACATCGGAGGGGAGGTCTGCCCGATCGTCGACACCTGGTGGCAGACCGAGACCGGCGGCATCATGATCACGCCTCTCCCCGGGGTCACGGAGACCAAACCGGGATCGGCCACCCGCCCCTTCCCCGGCATCGCCGCCGATGTCGTCGACGACGAAGGGAATTCGGTCCCTTTCGGTGGGGGCGGGTACCTGGTGATCACCCGGCCCTGGCCGTCCATGGCGAGAACGATCTACGGCGACGACCAGCGATATGTCGACACCTATTGGTCGCGATTCCCGGGGAAGTACTTCCCCGGTGACGGGTGCAAACGCGACGAGGACGGGTATTACTGGCTGCTCGGCCGGGTCGATGACATCATGCTCGTCTCGGGGCACAACATCTCGACGACCGAGGTGGAGTCGGCGCTGGTCTCCCACCCAGCGGTCGCCGAGGCGGCCGTGGTGGGCCGGAAGGACGATCTCACCGGCCAGGCGATCGCGGCTTTCGTCACCCTGCGCGGTTCGGTGACCGGTGACGACGAGCTCCTGGCGGAGCTACGGGATCACGTCGCCAACACCCTGGGCCCGATCGCCAAGCCCAAGTCGATCGTCTTCACCGATGATCTACCCAAGACCCGTTCCGGCAAGATCATGAGACGTCTTCTCCAGGACATCTCCGAGCATCGCCGGCTGGGGGACGTGACGACGCTGGCCAACGCCGACATCGTGGAGGAGATCGCCGAGAAGGCGGCGGTGTCGACGGAGGCCTAGAAGTAGCAATAGTCGGCGGGTCACGTCGAGCTCATTTCAGTCAATTGTGTAGCCACTGAACCAACATGTCGATTCACAGTCCCAGTTGCGGAGCGAGACCAGACCCAAATGGCTGAGGTCGCGGCCTTGTAAAGCAATGAGCCCCCCCATACTTAAATGGACGGCATCCCATTCCGTTGAGACGTCTGGCCAGCGAGGAGCGAGGAGACGCCCGTCGTTCTGCCGCCCATATGTTCGACAGAGTCTGATCCAATCCGAGACTCCTCTGATCTCATAGACGCGAGCCTGTGCGCTGGGAGCAAGTGACACGCGGTTGTCGGCAGCGCGCCCCCTTCCGGACAACTCCCACATATCAATTCCGTTGATCGAGCTGCTGCTCCAAAGACCATTTGGGCGTGACGGTTCCTCAACCAACGCCGGCTGGCCCTTGGGAACCCAAGTCCCCGCCCGGCGATGTATTTGTGGCGTTCCAAGCGGCGAGTCCTCCCACCACGCTGCTCCACGGGATGTGTGCACAAGCCGGGTTAGTGCCACTCTCCGGCTCTTGCTGATCGCGTTACGCGACCAAAGCGATGTGTTCTGGACGCACATCAATACTTCAATCGCAAGTAGTACTGGAGATGAAACAATATTCCCGAGGGTCTCCGCCGGAGCCGAGTCGAGGCGTGCCAACAGACAATCACCTATCGGGCTGTCGAAGTTCTGTAGGACCAACAAGGTGACCGACCCCCTTCACTCGACTGCGACTTCAAACAGCCACGACGACGCCGCATGTTGCGCCGAATCAGGTGGAGCGCTATCGCTAACGAGCCACTCGGAATAGAAGATGACCCAGCGAGTATCCGGTGGTATCTGGCCGGTCCATGTGCGAATAGCGGACTCGCTTATACGCTCTGCACAGATGGCGTTTGCCTCCGCAGATGAGCAAGATACTTCAAGCACCGGATTGGTGGAGTCATCCCCACGTGGATCGGTTGCGAAAAGGCGGTCGATCAATAGCGATCACCCTCGATCACACGAACCTAGGACGAGCTTCGGGTGGATTGTGACTCAGCGTTCAGGGCAGCGTCTCTATCAAGGTGTCCACGGCCGCCGTCCCCCCTTCGAGGAGGGGCTCGCCGTGACCGAACAGGATCACCTCGAAGCTGAGCTGGGCCATCTTGCGGATCGAGTCCTCGGCCGCGGCCATGTCCTCGCTGAACCTGGGGTTGGCCCCTCCGACTCCCGAGTCGGAGCCTGACACTCCTGATCCGACCCCGTTCAACGAATCGCCCGCCACCAGGATGCCGGAGACGGGATCGTGCACGGTGAGATGCCCTGGGGTGTGGCCAGGAGTCTCGACGATGTTCAGGTCGAAGACCCGATCGGAGTCGCCGACGATCGTCGGCGGCGCCGGGAGCCGGATCGAAGGGGCGTCGCCCTCTCCGGCGTAGAACGTCGCCCCGGGAGCGACCTGGGCGATCGCCTCGGCGCTGCCCTGATGATCGCCATGCTTGTGGGTGACGATCACATGCCCGATCGAGTCCCAGCCCAAGCCGACCTCGCCCAGGGCCGTCTCGATGGCTCCGTGGTCGCCGGGGTTGCCGGTGTCCACTAGGGCGCCCTCTCCGTTCCGGTAGAGGATGTACGCCGAAACCCCGGAAAGGGCGACACGGTGCCACGAGGTTGCCGCACCTGAGGCCGGGGGCGATGAGGTGGTGTCGGCCGGCGTTGTGGTGGACGACGGCGACGAAGGGGTCGTGCCGGCAGGACCGCCGGTCGAAGGGGTGGTTCCGAAGGAGGTGGTCGAGGATTCTCCCGACTCCTCCGCACAGGCGGCCAGCCCGAAGACCATGATCGCCATGCCCGCCTTGCCCATATCCGCGACGGCCATTCTCCGATTGATCAGGCGAGCAATCACGATTCCTCCTCGTCGTCCTCGTTTGAAGATATCCCAGATCACCTTTTACGCGTGTCGAGATACGGGTGTAGGTTCGGATGGATGCCGACCAAGATCACCCTGCCCGAGTCAGAGCTTCCGACCCATTGGTACAACATCGTGCCCGACCTGCCGGCTCCGGCCCCGCCGGTGTTGCATCCGGGCACCCACGAGCCGGTGGGCCCCGACGACCTTGCCCCCCTCTTCCCCATGGCCCTCATCCTCCAGGAGGTGTCCCAGGAACGATTCGTCGAGATCCCCGAGGAGATCCGAGAGGTCTATCGGCTGTGGCGGCCGTCGCCGCTCTATCGGGCCAACCGGCTGGAAGCCCTGATCGGCGGTCCGGCCCGGATCTATTACAAATACGAAGGGGTGTCCCCGGTGGGCTCGCACAAGCCCAACACTGCCGTCGCCCAGGCCTATTACAACGCCCAGGAGGGGGTCAAGAAGATCGCCACCGAGACCGGCGCCGGGCAATGGGGCTCTGCACTCGCCTTTGCCTGTTCGCTGTTCGACATCGCCTGTGAGGTCTTCATGGTGCGGGCCTCATACGACCAGAAGCCGTATCGCAAGGCGATGATCGAGACTTTTGGCGCCACGATCTATCCCTCGCCTTCGGATCGAACGCAGGCGGGCCGCGCCTTCCTCGAAGCGGATCCGGACACGCCGGGGAGCCTGGGGATGGCGATCTCGGAGGCCGTGGAGGTCGCGGCGACCAACGAGGACACCAAGTACTCGCTGGGATCGGTGCTGAACCATGTCCTGATGCATCAGACGGTGATCGGCGAGGAGGCCCTGAAGCAATTGGCCCTCGTCGACGAGACCCCGGACGTGATCATCGGATGCGCGGGCGGCGGGTCCAACTTCGCCGGCTTCAGCTTCCCCTTCGCCCGGGAGAAGATGGCGGGGAAGATGGATCCGGTGATCCGGGCAGTCGAGCCGGCCGCGGCGCCGTCCCTCACCCGGGGCAGCTACCAGTTCGACTTCGGCGACACTGCCGGGATGACCCCCTTGGTGAAGATGCACACCCTGGGCCACGACTTCATCCCTGATCCGATCCATGCGGGAGGACTCAGATACCACGGGATGGCGCCTCTGGTCTCTCTGCTCGTGGACGAGGGAGTCGTCGAGGCCCAGTCGCTGCACCAGAACGAGACATTCGCCAAGGCGATCCAATTCGCCCGGGTAGAGGGGATCATCCCCGGGCCGGAACCGACCCATGCGGTGGCGTCGGCGATGCTCGAAGCCGAGCAGGCGAAGGAGAACGGCGAGGAGAAGGTGATCGTCTTCAATCTCTCCGGGCACGGGCATTTCGACATGTCCGCCTACACGGCATATCTCGGCAACGAGCTGGTCGACTACGAGTATCCCGCCGAGCGGATCGCGGCCGCCATGGAGCGGGTCCCGGTAGTCGGCTGAGGGGGGCTAGATCGGGCAGTCGGGCTCGCCGGGGAGCAGCGGCCTGACCAGGAGCTTGTACTCCTCGGCCTGGAGTGACCAGGTGGTCGTCTGGGTGGCGTCCGTGAAGATGTCGAGGACCTCGGGCCCAAACGTCTGACAGGTCCAGTCCTGGTTGACCCTCGTCCAGGAGCCGGGTTGGTCGTCGTCCAGCGGCCAATCCCTCACATCGACGAATTGGGGATCGGGATCGGACATGGACAGCCCGGCGATCACCCGGACCGCCTCGGGCTGATATGGCTCCGCAGCCTCGAGGCCGAGATTCCCCATCATTTCCCATAGCTCGGCGAACGCCTCGGTGCGGGGGTCGATCGGCTCGTCAGGGTTGAGCGGATTGGCTCCGATCCCGAGGGCGTAGACCGAGTAGCGGTGGGCGCCATTCCCGTCCCAATACGTGATGACCTCGGTGCCCGCATCGGCGACGAACGCGGCAGCCGAGTCGTCGAACTCGTCGACCATCTCGGGAAGCCCGATCTCCTCGACCAGGTCCATGATCCGGTCGATGTCGTCTGCTGAGATCGTCTGGGTCTGATACGGGGGGACGAGTGGGCCGGGGAAGATCTCGGGGATAGGCCCCAGGGAGATCAGTTGGCCATCGGACATGAGAGTGAGGGTCGGGCCATCGCCGAGTATGGATTCGACGGGCCTGAACCCACCTTCCAACCGGATCTGGATGACTGGCGTCGGCTCGGCCGGCGGCCCGGGTTGCTCGGTCGTGGATCCGCCGACCTCAGTCGTGGGTCCGCCCACCTCGGCGGCGCTGCACGCGGCCAGCGTCATCGCCGCGGTGACGATCAGTGCCAGTTGGTTCATTCTCATGCAGGTTTAGATGCCATCGATGCCTCTCCGGTTCCTACTTGCTCTCCCAGCTGGTGAGACCCTGGTCGACCAGGTCGATCGCCCAGTCGAGCTCCTCATTGGTGGTGATCAGAGGCGGGATGAAGCGGAGTACGTTGCCGTCCGGCCCACAGGGGATGATGATCAGATCGCGGTCGAGGGCGTATCCGATCACGTGCTGGAGGGCCTCCCGGTCGGGCTCACGCGTCTCCTGGTCACTCACCATCTCGACGCCGACCATCAACCCCAGGCCCCGGACGTCTCCGATCGTCTCGTGACGGTCGGCGAGGTCGGCGAAACGCTCGAAGGCCCGCTTGGACAGCTCTCTGGCGCGGGGCAACAGCCCCTCGAGGGTGTCGACGACCGCAACCGCTGCCGCGGCCGCCACCGGATTCCCTCCGAAGGTGGTGCCATGGGCGCCCACGGGCCAGGCGTCCAGCATCTCGCGGGAGGCCCCATACGCCGACAGGGGCAGACCGTTGGCGATCCCCTTCCCCAAAGCCACTATGTCCGGCTTGGCGTCGAAATGGTCCGAGCCGAACCATTCGGCGGTGCGCCCGAACCCGGTCTGCACCTCGTCGTAGATCAGCTTGATCCCGTGTTGATTCGCCAGCGAGCGCAGCTCGTCGAGAAAGGCAGGCGGCGCCGGGTAGTAGCCGCCCTCACCCTGAACCGGCTCGACGAGGAAGGCGGCGATGTTGTGGGGCAGTACCTCGTGTTTCAACATGTACTTCAGCTCGCAGAGAGAATGATCGGCAGCCTCGTCGGGCGACATCCCCCACCGGTAGGGGTGAGGGAACGGAGCCACGAACACCGACCCCAATATCGGGTGGTAACCGTCGCGGTACTTGGCGTTCGACGTCGTGTAGCTGACCGACCCCATGGTGCGCCCATGGAAAGCCCCCCGGAAGGCGATCACCCCCTGTCTCCCCGTCGAGTGCTTGGCCAGCTTGACTGCCGCCTCCACTGCCTCGGCGCCGCCGTTGGCGAAGGCGAACTTCTCGATGGCCGGTGGGGTCACCTCGACGAGACGCTCGGCGATCTCGACGATCGAGTCGTAGCGGACGATGCATCCGCTATGCATCAGCTTGTCGATCTGGTTGTGGGCAGCCTCGACCACCGCGGGATGGTTGTGCCCCAGGTTGGTGACGGCGGTCCCGCAGGCGAAGTCTGCCCAGCGGTTTCCGTTCACGTCGGTGACCCATAGCCCTTGGGCGGTGTCGGCGTGGATGTCGGTGTCGAATGCGATCACCGGGGCGATCACGCTCTTGTGTCTGGCGAGGAGGTCGGTCATCTCAGGAGTCCTTTCGGTCGGGTGCGAACGGTCGCGAGATGGCCTTAGGGTGAGGCGTAGAGACCCTGGCGCGTCTTTTTAGGAGTCACGGCGTGCATCGCGGCGAGGTTAACGGGGATTCGCCCCGCTCGTCAGGCGGGTCAGTAATCGACCAGGAGCAGGGCCGAGGCTCTGACTAGCCCGTCCTCACTGCTCATGGCAGTCCCGAATCCCGTCAGCGGGGCGAGGATCGCCCTCTCGTCGGCCGGCATCGGTATCTCGTCCAAGATGGCCGCGATGTCGAAGAAAGCGGTGAGGCCAGAGCCGATCAATGCATCGTCGAGACGGCTGTATGTGGGATTGTCCGCCAGGTCACCCGAGCCGTCGATGAACGACGTGAGCAGGTCGTCGGAGGTCGCGATCGAGAACGAGGAGTCGGTCAAGGCGTAGGCCGCGGCGGGCTGACCATCGACGATCATGACCCTGGGGTTGTCGCCGGAGAAGGTGATCCCTTCCTCTGCAGCCATCGCCTCGAGACCGTTGAGCACCTTTTCGACCGGAGCACGGTCGTTGATGTTGATCGCGAGAAGGGCGCCGATCGGCACGTCCAGCTCGGATGCCAGCATGCCCGCCGAGGAGCTGACTGCGGCCAAGAGCACGTCGGGGCCGAGGGCCGGGAGCAGCTCGTCGACGAGGTCGACACCGAAGGTCTCGAAGAAGACGGACTCGATCTCCTCCATGGCCGCGGGGTCTGTCTCCCCCAAGCCCATGTAGTTGTTGATCAGGTCCCCGGGGAAGGAGAAGCCGAGATAGCCCAGTGTCGACTCCGGCAGGCCGGAGACGAGACCGCTGCCATCGAACGCGAAGGACTCGAACCACTCGTTCTCACCGTCGCTCACCTGAACGGCGTCGAACTGGACCCCTTCATCGCTCAAGGAGATGGTGGCACCGGTGCTGCCGAGGCTCTCGATGATCTCGAGGAGTCCGTCGTCGCCGCCGCCGATCATCCCGGTGCTCGTTGCCATCTTCTCGATCAGGGAGTCGGCCACGTAGAGCTCGAGGAGAGGGGTTTCGGGAAGCTCTTCGCCGACCCTGGCGTAATCGGCGTTGTCCACGATGGACTCGCCCTCCATGGTCTCGATGGCGTCCTCGATGGGAGCAAGCTCCGACGAGATCAGCATCATCTCGTCACCCAGCCAGACCACACCGTTCTCCGACGAGCTGTCGAGTGCTGCGAACAGGGTGCCTCCGTCCCGCTCGGAACGGGAGACTTCGGCCGAGGCCTGGTCCAGCAGCTTCTCGATGAACTGCTCGGCCGTGTCCCGGTCCCGCACGCCCACCGAGACGACGAGTCTAGGCTCTGAGCCGATCGGAGGCTCGAACCAGAGGCCGACGGAGAGGTCCTCGCCGATCCACGGTGAGATGTCGTCGGCGATGGTCACGCCGAGCTCCGAGCCCAACTCTTGATCGAGCAATTGCAGCAAGTCAGCTTCGGCGCTCTCGATGTGACCGGCAGCCGCGAGCGGCTCGGTGAACGCCGAGATGAGACGGTCGACCCGGTCGCTGTCGGTGTACTCCTGAAAGTCGAAGCGAATGACCATGTCGGCGTCGCCGGCGATGGCTTCCAGGGAGCTGCCACCACCCGCTCCGAACTGGCTGGCGATGAAGCCGCCGGCTACCCCGGCGACAACCAGGACTCCGAACACCACGAGGCCAACAGTGAGTCCTCGCCGCGATCCCGGCACGGGCGCAGTCGGCTCGCCCAGGTCGTCAGGGACGACGCTCATCTGGAGTCTCCTGCGTGGTAATGGACCATTTCCCCTCCGACTTTGTCTGCCGACAGACTAGTTCCGTCGTGGATATGACTCCACCACGGCCAATACCGGCCTGGCGAAACCCGGGTACCGTGATCCCGGATGCCATCACTCCGAAGCAGACTCGTCGTCACCCCCGATGGCGTCCGGCCGGCGACGGTTCGGCATGAAGGTGGCGTCATCGTCGACATCTCGGACAACGTCCCGGATGCCGACTACGGGAACAGTGTGGTCATGCCCGGCCTGGTCGATTCCCACGTTCACGTCAACGAGCCGGGTCGCACCGACTGGGAGGGTTTCGCCACCGCGACCCGGGCTGCCGCCGCGGGTGGCACCACGACGGTCGTCGACATGCCGCTCAATTCCATCCCTCCGACGACGAGTGTCTCTGCCCTGGAGGCGAAACGGGAGGCGGCACGGGGGAAGCTCAGTGTGGACGTCGCCTTTTGGGGCGGCCTCGTACCCGGGTCAGTCGACGAGATCGATCCCTTGGTCGACGCCGGGGTATGTGGTTTCAAGTCGTTTCTCGTCGATTCCGGGGTCCCCGAGTTCCCTTCCATCGAGCCCGACGAGCTCCTCCTGGGGATGGCCCGGATGCGAGATCGGGGTGTGCCTTCCCTGTTGCACGCCGAGGACCCGGCCGCCCTCTTTCCGATTGCCGGTGATCCCACCCTCTACGAGTCATACCTGGCGTCACGGCCCAGTGAGGGCGAGTCGGCGGCGGTCCGCCTCGCCGGCGAGATGTCGGCGGCGACCACCGCCCGGGTTCACGTCCTCCATGTCTCCTCGGCCGACGCGGCGGCCGTCATCGGGACCGGCCCGCCGTCCCTAAGCGGAGAGACCTGCCCCCATTATCTGACCTTCTGCTCGGAGGATGTTCCTCAATTCGCCACCCCTTTCAAGTGCGCCCCTCCTATTCGGTCCTCGGAGCACCGCGAGGCGTTGTGGGACGCTCTTCGGGCCGGTCATCTGTCGATGGTGGTCTCCGATCATTCCCCGGCCCCGGCCGAGGTGAAGGCGGTCGAATCCGGGGATTTCAGCGAGGCCTGGGGCGGAGTGGGCTCGCTGCAACTCCGGCTGCAGGCCATGTTCACCGGGGCCGCCCAGCGGAATGTCGGGTTCCTCGAGATGGCCGACTGGCTGGCCCGCCAACCGGCCCGGCTGGCCGGCCTCGACGGGAGGAAGGGGTCCATCGAGGTAGGAAAGGACGCCGACTTCGTCGTTTTCGACCCGGAGGGGGCCAAGAAGGTGCGCGGAGACGACCTGGAGCACCGTCACCCCATCACCCCCTACGAGGGGATGGTGCTCAGGGGAACCGTGGTGGAGACGATCCTGCGGGGCGAGTCCGTGTTCGCGGACGGGCAGATCCATGCCGGGCGGGGCAGAATGCTGATCCGTGGCGACTGATCTCATCTCGAGCGCCGTCGGCGGCCACGTCGTGATGTGCAACGACGAGTTCTTCGCCGAGGCCGCCAACTTGTTGAGCCCGGAGGATCCGGTCTGGAAGGAGCACGAGTACACCGACCGTGGGAAGTGGATGGATGGCTGGGAGAGCCGGCGGCGCCGGGAGCCCGGTCACGATTGGTGCATCATCGCGTTGGGTCTGCCCGGCCGGCTGCGCCAGGTCACGGTCGACACCTCTCATTTCACCGGCAATTACCCGGAGCAGTTCTCCCTCGAAGCGTGTGGCGTGGGCGCGGACGAGCTGGTAGACCGGGCAGAGTGGACCGAGGTGCTGGCGCGCACGGACCTCGAGGGAGACTCGATTGCCAAGTTCGAGGTCGACGCGCCCTACCGGGTGACCCATGTCAGGCTCAACATCTATCCCGACGGCGGTGTTGCCCGGCTGCGGGTCATGGGCGATCCCATCCCCCAGATGTCGGAGGTGTGTCCCGATGTGGCGGTGGATCTCGCCTCACTCGTCGTCGGAGGCGAGGCGGTCGACGCATCCGACTCCTACTTCTCACCCCCGGCGAACATGATCCGACCCACCGAGCCTGCCGGGATGTGGGACGGGTGGGAGACCAAGCGGCGCCGCGGACCGGGGCACGATTGGGCCGTTTTCCGGCTCGGGCTGCCGGGTCTCGTCGGGGAGATCGTCGTCGACACCCGCTTCTTCAAGGGAAACTCCCCGGGGTGGGTGTCACTCCACACCTCCGAGGACGGCGAGTCGTGGCAGGAAGTCGTCACCAGGCACCCGGTGGAGAGCGATACCATGAACCAGATCTCCCTCGACCCGCCGGTCCCGGCCGGGTACCTGAGGCTGGACATCATCCCCGACGGAGGGGTGGCCCGGTTCCGGGCGATGGGGACGCCCGGTGCGGAGGCGGCGGGTGGGAAACGCCTCGAGTACCTCAATGCCCTCCTTCCCCAGCCACTCGGCCATTTCCTCACCACGGCCTGTGCCGCACCGAGGTGGGTGGAGAAGATGGGCGAATCCCGGCCGTTCTCCTCCGTCGAGGAGGTCCTCGACCGGGCCGAGGAGTCTTTTGCCGGCCTGGAGGAGACCGACTGGCTGCTGGCCTTCGCCGGCCATCCCCGAATCGGCGAGAGAGGCGATGACGCCGTTGCGTCGTCGGAGCAGTCTGGGGCTCGGGACGCCGACGGGTCGGTCCTCGAGGAGTTGGAGCGGGTCAACCGGGAATACGAGGAGAGATTCGGGTTCACCTATATCGTCTACGCAACCGGAAAAGGCGCGGATGAGATGTTGAAGATTGCCCAGGAGCGGATGGGAAACACCCGGGCGGAGGAGATCGAGAACGCCGCCGGGGAGCAGAGAAGGATCACGGTCACCCGGCTTCGTCGGATGCTCTGCCAGGACGTGATGGCATGACGTCGCTCTCAACCCATGTTCTCGACACCGGCTCCGGGCTCCCGGCGGTGGGCTTGGAGGTGGTCGTCGAGAAGCTCGTCGACGGTGATTGGATCGGTCACGGCGAGGGCACCACCGATGTCAACGGCCGCATCGTCGGGTTCTCGAAGGGTTTCGGGTCGGGTACCTACCGGCTCCGCTTCGACACCGGCGCCTATGGCAACCCGTTCTATCCCGAGGTGGTGATCGTGGTCAGCCTCGACGGGGACGAAGACCACTACCACGTCCCCCTCCTCCTCAGCCCCTACGGCTTCTCCACGTATCGGGGCAGCTGAGTTTCAGGAGCCGGTCCGCCCCTCGAGGATGCGGAGGAACGACCGCGACTGCAACTCCTCCACCTCCAGGCCGGTGCGGGCGATGGCCTCCTCCTCGGTGATCGCCCCGCAATTGATCGCCCTCAGGAAATAGTTGAGGAGACCCTGTCCGGTTGCGGCGTCGTCGAAGACCTCACCCACCAGAGTCGCCTTCGCCGCCGAGTCGACGAAGTTGGAGAGTCGGGCCCCGGCGTCGTCGAGCCCCTCCATAAAGAAGGAGTAGACGGCCGCATATCGGGTCGGGAGCTGGGCCGGGTGCAGGTCCCACCCCTGGTAGTAGGCATTCCGCAGCGAGTGGCGGACATGCTCGTAGTGGAGCCGCATCGCCTCGTGCACCGTCGCCCGGTTCTCGTCGATCTCCTCGTCGGTGAGTTCTTCGCCGCGGTGAACCGCGACTGGCATCACGTTGGTCGCCCCGTCGGAGAGCCAAACCCCGGTGCCGGCGAGACTCACCTGGAGCATGTGCCTGGCGAAGTCGCAAGCGGGATGGGTCATGGTCTGATAGGCGGCGGTGATGCTCATCGACGCCGTGTAGTCGTAGGTCCCGAAATGAGCCGCGCTCACCCGGCCCGCCCCGGCATCCACGAATCTGCGCACCCCGGCGAGTCCGTCGGCGTCGACCACCGTTTGCGGTGTCTCGACCATGAGCTCGATGGGGATCACGTCTATCCCCAGGCTCTTCTCCAGATGGGCGAGGGCCTCGCAGAGCACATCCACCTGCTCCACTCCCTGGATCTTGGGGAGCGTGACGGTGAAACCGTCGGGCAGCCCGCCCCCGGCTTCGACGACCGTCGTCACGAAGATGTCCAGCGTCCGCAGGGCGCGTCGGTGGAGCTCTCCCGTGAGTGACTTGATCCTGATGCCGATGAACGGGGGAAGTGATCCCTCTGCCATCCCGGCCGCCACCTCGCGGGCGGACGATTCGGCATGCCCGTCCTCTTCGTCGTCGGGTCGGTGCCCGTATCCGTCCTCGAAGTCGAGACGGAAGTCCTC
>Ga0299907_10001657_pt1 | contig 12975 bp, 10 predicted proteins | sample RVTome_16_FD_198680 | JGI IMG/M metagenome (GOLD analysis project Ga0299907, IMG submission 198680) | Soil microbial communities from uranium-contaminated site in the Upper Colorado River Basin, Wyoming, United States - RVT152D67 (version 2) ... | reverse complement strand
GTCGCCGGCGGCCTGCTGCCCTGGCCGACGCTGATCGCGCTGGCCGCCGTGCCGCTCGTGTTCCGTGTCCACCAGGGGCTCAGGGTCCACTACGACAGCCCCTACGCGCTCATGTCCGTGATGGGCACGAACGTCAACCTCAACCTCGTCGTGGGCGGCCTGCTGCTGATCGGCTACGTGGTGACGATCGTGGCCATGCAGCTGGCCTAGCCGCGCTCGAGGGCGACCAGCGCCGCCACGCGATCGCGTTCGCCGGTCCGCGCGAAGAGGAAGATGGCCTCGACCAGCTCGGAGCGGATGAGCAGCGCGGGCACGGTCTCCGACAGGGCGTACACATAGCCGATGCGACCGCTCGTCCACCCACCCCCGATGGTGACGGGCGGTGGCGCCGGACCGTCGTCGTCGGGCAGCGGCTGTGCGGTGAGCATGTTGCCCTGCGGGCCGGGACGCACGACGAGCAGTGCGCCGCCCGGGTCGGCCAGGTCGCGCTCGTCCGGCCCGATCCGTCCGCCCCACGCCGCCGGCATGCGCTCGCCCGGACCGAGCGGGCCCGACAGCACGTCGATCTCGGTCGTCGGGCGGAAGAGCGGGTAGCCGGCCCGCGCACCGATCAGGAGCATCGCGGCCGCGACGAGCGGTGGGACGGCGAGCGGCCACAGGCTCACGCGCACCGGCTTCGCCGCGGCATCGAGCTCGATGGTCCGGTCGGCCACGATCTCCGGCGGCGCGCCGAATACGGTGGCCTCGATCGGCAGGTCCTCCTCGACGAGCACGGCCTCGTCCACCAGGTGGCCGGTGACGAAGGTCGATGCGGCCACCTCGAGCGGTCGATCGGCGCGCACGACGATCGCCTGCAGCGTGTCCGCCTCGTCGACCAGCAGCGCGTACTCGCCTGGCCGCTCCGTTGGCGGCTCGTTCAGGGGAACGACGCGGCCGCGCAGCCGAACCCAGCCCGCCGGCTCGTCCACCTCGTCGTCGAGGATGGCCTGGACGGTCGCGTCCTCCGGTTGAGGATCGAGCAGCGGCAGGACGACCGGCACGGCCGCGACGACGAGGAGCACCACGCCCAGGATGATCGGCGCCGCGCGACCGACCGCGGAGGGCCGCCGGGCGCGGAACGGACGCCGCACCTGCCACGCCAGCCAGCCACAGGTCGCCAGAATTCGCCCGATCACGTGGCCATCATGCATTGGGTCGCTCGGCGCGCGCCAGCCCGCGTCGCACGGGGCACCGGGTACCATCGGCGTCGCATGGAGCGCTGGCGCACGATCATCGAGCCATTCCGGATCAAGAGCGTCGAGCCGATCCGGATGACGACCGTGGCGGAGCGGGACGAGCACCTGCGCGAGGCTGGCTTCAACCTCTTCAACCTGCACGCTGCCGACGTGCTCATCGACCTGCTCACCGACTCGGGCACCGGTGCCATGAGCGCCGAGCAGTGGGCGGGCATCCAGCGCGGCGACGAGTCGTACGCGGGCTCGCCATCGTGGTTCCGCTTCCTCGATGCGGTCACCGAGCTGTGGCCGTTCCGCCACGTCATCCCGACCCACCAGGGCAGGGCCGCCGAGAAGATCCTGTTCAGCGTCATCGGCGGGCCGGGCAAGGTGATCCCGTCGAACACCCACTTCGACACCACTCGCGCCAACATCGAGTTCACCGGCGCCGAGGCGGTCGACCTCGTCATCGCCGAGGGCCGCTCTCCATCGGTCATTCACCCGTTCAAGGGCAACATGGATACCGATGCGCTCGACGCGCTCATTCGCGAGCGGGGTGCCGAGAACGTGCCGGTCGTGTTTGTGACGGTCACGAACAACTCGGGGGGCGGCCAGCCGGTGAGCCTGGCCAACCTGCACGCGGTCCGCGAGGTGTGTGACCGATTCGACCTGCCGCTCTTCCTCGACGCCTGCCGCTTTGCCGAGAACGCCTGGTTCATCAAGCAGCGCGAGGACGGCTACGCCGAGCGATCCGTGCCCGACATCGTGCGCGAGATGGCCGCCCTCGCCGACGGGATGACGATGTCGGGCAAGAAGGACGCGCTGGCCAACATCGGGGGCTGGCTGGCGCTCAACGACGACCGCTGGGCCGAGGCCTGCCGCAACATGCTGATCCTGACGGAGGGCTTCCCGACGTACGGCGGGCTCGCGGGCCGGGACCTCGAGGCGATGGCGGCCGGCCTGCGCGAGGTCGTCCAGGACGACTACCTGCGCTACCGGGTCCGATCCACCGCGTACCTCGGCGAGGCGCTGATCGATGCTGGGGTGCCGGTGGTGCGCCCGATCGGCGGGCACGCCGTGTACCTCGACGCGGCGGCGCTCCTGCCGCACGTGCCCGCGCTCGAGTACCCGGGCCAGGCCCTCGTCTGCGCGCTCTACCGCGAGGGTGGCATCCGCGGCTGCGAGATCGGCACGGTCATGTTCGGCCACCATCCCGACGGGAGCGAGTCGCCGGCGCCGATGGAGCTCGTTCGCCTCGCCATTCCGCGCCGCGTGTACACGCAGTCGCACGTCGACTACGTCATCGAGGTCATCCGCTGGGTCGCCGAGCGCGCCGATCAGCTGCGCGGCATGCGGATCGTGCAGCAGCCCAGCGCGCTGCGCCACTTCACCGCCCGCTTCGAGCCGATCACCGCGGCCGGCTGACCGCTCAGGACACCTCGATCCGGTCGACCCACTTCACCCAGTCCAGCCCGCGACGACGAGGCGCGACCAGCCGGAGGGGTGCACCGTTGGCCTCCGGCAGCGGGCGGCCCGCGACGTGCGTGGCGAGCAGTGCCCCGTCGAGGTCCTCCCGCTCGAGTGCCACCATCCAGCCGGTGACCGCTCGCACCTTCACGAAGGTGGCGTCGCGGTCCGCCCCCGCGGCCTCGAGAATCGCGCGGAGCGGCACCCCGCCCCAGTCGGTGGTCATCACCCAGCCCGACGTGCAATCGAGGGTCGCCTCCCGATCGACGCTTCCCAGGGCCGTCAGCCCCGCCAGGTCGAGGTCCAGCGGCGTGGCCACCCGTCCGGTGACGCGGAGCCGCCAGGCGACGCGGTCGAGATCCGGGACGGGCTCGCCGTAGAAGGTCGTGGGCGGGGGAATGCCGCCGTCCGGCAGCGCCCGCGAGCCGGTGAAGCGCCGGCCACCGCCGCGCATGAGGTCGCTCAGGTTGGCCGCGCCCCAGGCGACGGCTCCGAGCGCTCCGATCGCGGCCGTCGCCAGCAGCGTTCGCCGGCTCATCCGCGGCCCACCTCGACGGGCGCGCAGCAGCCGCCAGCGCCGTGGCGCAAGATGCGCGAGCGCGATCGGGATGATCGCCAGGGCGGCCCACACGTGCAGGGTCAGGATCGTCCACGGACCGATCGACCAGATCCGGCCGCTCGCCACCCAGGCGAAGCCGCCGGCCAGCGCCGCGGCCACCAGCAGGGTGAGTGAGGCGCCCAGCGCCAGCCGGCGCCAGCGGCGGTGGCGCACCGCCGGGCCGACGCTGCGGCGCAGCTTCTCCGCCGCCGCGATCAGCAAGGCGCCGCCCAGCAGCCCGTGCAGCCAGAAGAGCGGGGCCGTGGCCGGCACGCCGGCGCGCAGCGTGAGAAGGCCGCTCGCCAGCTGGGCGACGAGCAGGACGGCCAGCAGCCGATCGAGGGCGGCGCTGCTCATGTCTTCAACGCTACGCCCGGCCGACGCTTCCGACAACGTAGGATGCTCGGGTGAGCCAGCGCACCGGCGTCCTGGTGGCGACCATCCTCGGGTCGGCCATCGTCTTCCTCGACGGAACGATCGTGAACGTCGCGGTGGAGACGATCGGACGCGAGCTGCCGAGCACCTTCGTCGGGCGCGTCGAGGGCCTGACCTACGTGAACAGCGGCTACCTTGCGGTGCTCTCGGCGCTGCTCATCCTGGCCGGTGGGGTCAGCGACTACTACGGACGACGACGAATGTTTCGCATCGGCCTGGCCGGGTTCGGTGCGGCATCGGTGGCCTGCGGCCTGGCTCCGACGATGGAGCTGCTGATCGTCGCGCGACTGGTCCAGGGTGCCTTCGGCGCGCTCCTCGTGCCTGGGAGCCTCTCGATCATCACCGCCACGTTTGCCGGCGAGGAGCGTGGCCGCGCCATCGGACTGTGGGCCGCCGGCACATCGGCGACGATGATCCTCGGCCCATTCCTCGGCGGATTCCTCGTTCAGTCGGTCTCCTGGCGCGCCGCATTCCTGATCAACGTGCCGCTCGTTCTCGTCGCGCTGTGGGCCACGACCGCGGTGCTGGAGAGCCGCGACCAGGAGGCGGACGGCCGGTTCGACTGGCTCGGCGCGGCGGTCATCGCCATCGGCGTCGGCGGCCTCGCCTTCGGCGCCACGCGCGGCGCGGAGCGCAACTGGCAGGACACCCTCGCGTTCGTGGCGCTCGGCGTCGGGGCCGTCGCGACCGTGGCCTTCCCGATCCTGATGCGCGTCCGGCCAAACCCGCTCGTGCCACTCAGCCTGTGGCAATCGCGGAACTTCACGGTCGTCAACGTCGCGACCTTCGTCATCTACGGAGCGCTCTACGTCACGCTCATCTTCCAGAGCCTCTATCTCCAGGGCACGCTCGGTTACACACCCGTCGCGGCGGGCGCGATCGGGCTGCCGGTCGGGCTCCTCCTCACCTTCCTGTCGACGCCGGCCGGGCAGCTCGCCGCTCGCTTCGGTCCCCGCTTCTTCATGACCGTCGGGCCGATCCTCATGGCGCTCGGGCTGCTGTGGCTGGCCCGCATCCCGGCCGAGTCCGATCCCTGGCTGGCGGATCTGACCGCGCCGGCGACGCTCGTGCCGCCAATCGACACGCTGATCGACGTGCTTCTGGCGATGGTCGTCTTCGGGCTCGGCATCTCGCTGCTCGTCGCGCCGCTCACCACGGCCCTGATGAGCTCCATCCCCGTCCGGCGGGCCGGCCTGGGCTCGGCCATCAACAACGCCATCTCGCGGGTCGGGGCGCCGCTCGTGAGCGCCGTGCTCTTCATCGCCATCACCGCCAGCTTCTACCCACTGCTTGCCGAGCGCGTGCCGGGCCTGACCCCGGAGGAGGCGAGGGCGGCCGAGATCCAGCCGCTCGCCAGCGTCCCCGACGGGACCGAAGCCGAGATCGAGGTCGCCGCCCGCGAGGCGTCCACCGATGCGTTCCACCTCGCCATGCTGGTGTCGGCCGCCCTCCTGCTGGTCGGGGCGGCGGTCAGCGCGGTCGGGATCCGGAACCCTTCGACGGGCGAGCTCGAGGCGGCGTCGGGGGCGCCGCCGGCCGGATGATCAGAAGACCTTCGGGCACCACGGAGCGCGATCGGTCCGGAAGAGCGCATCGGCCCGTGCCAGGGCTCCCGGCTGGAGCTCCCGGACGCGTCCGGCATCGGCGAGGCGGCGGAAGCTGAAGGCGCCCAGGTACGCCGCCCCCAGGTCGGTCACGTCGCAAACGAGGTCCGCGGCTTCCTGCGTCGGCTGGACGGTCGGGACGCCGTCCTCCACCCTGAGCTCCCAGACGCCGTCGTTCCATTCGCAGAACTCGTCGGCCACCTCGAGCCCCAGCCGCCCGTCGGCCGCGTAGCGGCGGCCGGCAAGGGCGGACGCCACGTCCACCACCCGCAGCCAGATACCGTCGCCGATCGACAATCGCAGGCGCCGCGGCTCGCTGACGAGCAGCAGGACCGGGTCGTCGGGCTGGATGTTCCACGCCTCGAGACGCGTCATCAGGTCGATGTCGAGGAGGTACCGCCACAGGTCTGCGTGCGCGGCCGGGTTCGCGGCCATCAGCTCGACCAGCACGACGGTCGACTTCGGGCCGGCATCCTCCCAGCCCTCGCGAATGCGGTAGCGCGCGTACCCGTCCGCCTCGCCGGCGACCTCGTGCACGACGTGCCACGCCGCACTTGCGCCCCGGCGCCAGTGCTCCGGGTCGCCGAAGAACTCGTGCTCCCAATAGGCCGATGAGCGCGCGAACATCCCCGGCCGGCCCGCCACCACCGCGTCGTGGACCGGCGGGAACAGCCGCTTCGCCTCGTTGACCTCGACCAGGCGCATCGTCCCGGCCGGGACGTGGGGCAGGCGGAAGCTCGCGCGGTCACGCTCCGCATTCAGGAACGTGCGGAGCGTGGCGAGCCCGTAGCCGAAGCGCTGATAGATGCTTCCCTCCGACGCCCACAGGATCGCCAGTGGCTCACCCTTGGCGTGGATGGCGTCCAGCTGCGCCCGCATCATGCGGCGCAGGATGCCGCGGCGCCGGTGCGTCGGGTGGACGCCGACGATCGTCACGCCGGCGGCCGGCAGCACGCCGCCGGGCACGGTCAGGGCGAAGCTGAAGATGCCGGCGGTGCCGACGATCCGGTCGCCGTCGTAGGCGGCGATGGCTCGTTCGGCCTCGAACAGCGCGTCCCACGACGCGAGGTCCGCCTCGTGAGGGCGCTCGCTGAAGGCGAGCTCGCCGGCGGTGAAGAACGCATGGGAGTCGCCGTCGAACGGCCTGACCTCGATCTCCATTCGCCGATTATGGCCGGTGCCTGCTCTATCATCCGCCCGATGTTCCCCATTGGCGATGAGAACGAGCGCGGCCACGGGCCGGCCTTCGTCACCCTCGCCATCATCGCCCTGAACATCCTCGTCTTCCTCGTCTTCCAGGGCGCGGGCGCCAGCGAGGAGGGGGCCGAGTTCACCTACGCCTACAGCGCCGTTCCGTACGAGATCACGACCGGCGACGACCTCACCGAGCCCGAGCAGATCGAGGTCGAGGGCCAGGCGGTGGCGGTCCCGCACGAGGCGGGTCCCGACCCGATCTGGCTGACGCTCTTCAGCAGCATGTTCATGCACGGCGGCCTGCTCCACCTCGGCGGCAACATGCTCTTCCTCTGGATCTTCGGCGACAACGTCGAGCATCGCGTCGGCCACGTGCTCTATCTCGGCTTCTATCTCGTGGCGGGCCTCGTCGCCACCTTCGCCCAGATCCTCATCGACGCCGACTCGGTCATCCCGACCCTCGGCGCATCCGGCGCCATCTCCGGCGTGCTGGGCGCCTACCTCGTCATGTTCCCGACGAACCGGGTGACCGTCTTCCTCTTCCGCTTCCTCATGCCCGTGCCGGCGATCGTGGCGATCGGCATGTGGGCCGTCCTGCAGTTCATCGGCGGCTTCGGCTCCCTCGGCGTGGAGCAGACCGGCGGCGTGGCGTACATGGCCCACATCGGCGGGTTCGTGGCCGGGGTCCTGGCGGGCCTCCTGTTCCGCGGGATCTTCCACGAGCCGCGCCGCCCGCGGGGCGTGCCCGCCTCGCTCGTCAGGTGACCGCCGCCCGGGACGCGGCCGGGCTCTTCGGCCCGGGCAGCGTCGCATGGCGCGTCGACCGAGAGCTGATCGTGCTGGCCGGCGGCTCGTGCGCGCTGCTCATGCAGGCCGCGCACCCGGTCGTGGCGGCCGGTGTCGTCGAGCACTCGACCTACGCCACCGATCCGTTCGGACGCCTCATGCGCACGCTGACGAGCAGCTTCGACGTCGTCTTCGGCGACCGAGCCCGCGCCGATGCCGCCATTCGGCGCGTCAACGCCATCCACGCCTCGGTGCAGGGCCGGCTGCCCGACGGCGCCGCGTACTCGGCGCGCGATCCCGAGGCGCTGCTATGGGTCCACGCCACGCTGGTCGATACCGCCCTGCGCGTCTACTCGCGCTTCGTCGAGCCCCTCTCGGCCGCCGACGAGCAGGCCTACCACGAGGAGGCCGCCCGCGTGGCGATCGGGCTGGGCATCGCGCCGTCGGACCTGCCGGTCCGCCTCGACGACCTGCGGGCGTGGATGGACGGCATGCTCGAGGAGGGACGGGTGCACGTCACGCCCGACGCGAGGCGCATCGCCCGCACCGTGCTGCGACCGATCCCGTGGGTGCCGGGCGTGGCCTGGGAGGCGGCTCACCTCGTGTCGCTGGCAACGCTGCCCGCGCCCCTGCGCCGCCAGTACGGGCTCCGATGGTCGTCGGCGCGCGAGCGGGGAATCGACCGGCTGGCGGCCCTCAGCCGTCGCGCGCTCCCGCTGCTGCCGCCACCGCTCCGCTTCGCGCCGCAGGCGCGTGACGCCCGGCGCCGCGTCCGTCAGGCGGCGGCGGGCGGGCCGGCGATCCGGTAGCGGCGCCGGACCGCGACCGTCGCGGCACCCACCCGCTCGAGGTTCCGGGCCGACGAGCTGCCCTCGGTGGCGGACGCGCCGACGAGATCGCAGCCGAGCCGGCGCGCGGCCAAGATGCGCTCCTCGATGAGCGCGCGCTGGATGCCGAGCCCGCGATGGGCGAGCAGGACCGTTCCCGCCCGCAGCCAGCCGGCGTGGTGGTGGGTGTGAAGGCTCCCGGCGCCGACCGGGCGGCCGTCGAGCTCGGCGATGAACCGATGGTGGTGCACGGCGCGCGCGAGATGCGGTTCCAGGTCGGCGAAGGCGCGGGCGACCGCCGGTGGCAGCCCGGCCGATTCGGCGACCACCGGGGCCCAGGTCGCGACCTCGTCACGCCTGAGCACCCGCACGACCAGGCCGTGGGGGCGCGAGCCGCGAACCAGCGTCGCAGGATCCAGGCCGGCGTAGACGGCGACGCCATCGGCCTCGGCATCCGGCTCGGGGGGCGCGTCGGTCCAGACCCAACCGGTGGTGCGGTGGGTCGCGAAGTGCTCGCGGGCACGGTCGAGCAGGTGCGGCATGTCGGCGAAACCGAGGGCCTGGTTGAAGACCGGGCCCGGCAGAGAGGGGCCCGCGACGATGGCAAGGTCGCCGTCGTCGACGATGGCCACGCCGTGCCCGGCATCCGCCGCGGCCCGCCACACCGCCAGCGACGAGGAGCGCTCGGCGCGGTCGAGCCGCCGCGCGAGGAGGTGGCGCTCGGCCGCATCGTCAACCGGAGCGGACACGGTGATCGGGTCGTCCGCGCGCACCACGCCCTCGCGGACGACCCGCGCGTACATGCGGCTGTCGTCCGGATGGGTGGCGATGCCGAGCCGGCCGAAGCGCAGGTCGCGGAACGAGTGGCGGATCGTGCGGCACGGGTCGGCCGGACCGGACAGCTCGACGACCACCTCGTCGCCGATGCGGAGGCGCGTCCCGACGGGCATCGACGACACGTCGAGCCCTTCGATCGTCAGGTTCTCGCCGGTCGTGCCCGGCGCGATCGGGTGCCCCTCCGCGGCGACCCTGCGGATGGCCTCGATGCCGAGGATCGAGACGGCGCGGTGCGGTCCCCCGTGGACGGTCGTTTCGCGCTGGCGGTCGCCCTCGACCCCGAGCGCGGTGACCCGCGCCTCCGGCACCGGATGCTTGGGGACGCCACCGGGCGACACGTTGACCTGGAGGAGGCGACCGCGGCTCATGGGAGCGCCATCGTACGTGCCGCCGGCCCTCGCCGGCCGGGCGCTATCATGGCCAATCCGCTGCGTCTCGCCCATCGAGCGGCCTGAGGAACACCGACCTTGACCCGCTTCGCCAAGCTTGCGGTCGCGGCTGCCGTGGCCACGCTCGTCCTGATCGGCGTGGGCGGACTCGTCCGCGCCACCGACTCCGGGCTGGGCTGCCCCGACTGGCCGGGATGCTTCGCCGTCGGCGACCTCATCCCGCCGCTCGAGCTCCACGCCTGGATCGAGCATACGCATCGCCTGGTCGCCGCCGTCTTCGTGGGTCCGCTAGTCGGTGCGGTGGCGGTCATCACGGTCTTCTCCGACCGGCGACGCGACCGGCCGCTGCTCGCCGCCGCGGTCGTGGCGGGCGTGCTCGTCATCGTCCAATCGCTCCTCGGGGCGTGGGTCGTGCTCCAGGGCCTCGCAGCCGAGCTCGTGACGGCGCATCTCGGCATGGCGCTCATCGTCTTCGCGGCCACGATCTTCATCGCCGAGCGCGCCATCCATGGACCGATGCCGGCCGTGCGCGCACGGCCGGCACTCACCCGCCTGGCCGGCCCCCTGGCGCTGGCGATCTTCGCGCAGATGCTCCTCGGTTCGTGGGTGACCGGCCAGCAGGCCGGCCTCGCCTTCGGCGACTTCCCGCTCATGGGCGGCAGCCTCCTGCCCGAGCTGGCCACGAGCCAGGAGGCGGTTCACTTCGCGCACCGCGCCCTGAGCCTCGTTGTCGCCGGGCTGGCGGTCGCTCTTGCCGCCGTGGCGTATCGCTCCACCGACGCGGCACTGCCCAGGCGGCTGGCGGCCTGGCTGCTCGTGCTGGTCGTCGTCCAGATCGCGCTCGGCGGGCTCAACGTCGTCTCGCGCCTGTCGGCGCTGTTCGTCGTGCCGCATCTCGTGGTCGGCGCCGCACTGTGGGGCGGATCGGTCTGGCTGCTGCTCAGCACCCGGCGGCTGCGCCCGGCGGAGGCCCCGATGCCCGCGGCGACGCGAGAGCCGGGACCGATGGACACCGTGCGGGCCTACGTCGCGCTGACGAAGCCGCGGATCATCGAGCTGCTGCTCGTGACCACTGTGCCGACGATGGTGCTGGCGGCCGGTGGATTCCCGTCGCCGTGGCTGATGGCCGCCGTGATCGTCGGCGGGACGCTGGCGGCCGGCGGTGCGAACGCGATCAACATGTACGTGGACCGTGACATCGACGACATCATGCGTCGCACGCGGCACCGGCCGCTGCCGCGCCATTCCGTCACGCCCGGCGCGGCGCTGGCGTTCGGCATCGGTCTCAGCGTGGCGGCCTTCGGATTCCTGGCGCTCGCCGTCAACCTGCTCAGCGCGGTCCTGGCCCTGAGCGCGACCTGCTTCTACGTCTTCGTGTACACGATGTGGCTCAAGCGCAGCACGCCGCAGAACATCGTGGTCGGCGGCGCGGCGGGATGCGTGCCGGTGCTCGTGGCCTGGGCCGCGGTGACCGGCGAGATCGGGCTCCCGGCGCTCGTGCTGTTCGCCATCGTCTTCTACTGGACGCCGCCGCACTTCTGGGCGCTCGCGCTGCGCTACCGCGGCGACTACGAGGCCGCCCGCGTGCCCATGCTGCCCGTCGTGCGCGGCGAGGCGGAGACGGCCCGCCAGATCGTGCTCTACACCCTCGCCCTCATCGCGGTCAGCCTGCTGCTCCTGCCGGCGGCGGGGATGGGCTGGATCTACCTCGTGGCGGCGGTCGTACTCGGCGGGTTCTTCCTGCTGGGCGCCCTTCGGCTCCGCGCCGACGCCGCGAACGGCCGGGCGGCCATTCGCCTCTTCCGTTACTCGATCAGCTACCTGACCCTGCTCTTCGCGGCCGTGGCGGCCGACGCCCTCCTCAACTTTCCGCTGGCCTGACCCGCCGGCCGGTGGTCACGTCGCGCGCGGCGTCCACGGCTCCTCGCCACGCGCGGCGCGCTCGGCGGCCAGCCGCGCGTCGAGGCGGGCGGTCCGGCGCTCCTCTTGGCGCATCCAGACCACGACCACGATCGCCATCCCCAGCAGGAAGGCAATGTCACCGAAGACCCACATGATCACGCCGCCCAGCGCCTGGTCGTCCAGCGGTGACGGGCCCCAGGAGCGCTGGTTCGTCACGTAGTGCGGGTAGAGCACGGTGCCGGTGTTCAGCAGCGCCACACCGAGGAACGAGTTCTGCGGCAGCGCCAGGAACAGGTAGAACAGGCGCACCGGGTGAGGCATCCGCCACGGTGACGGATCGGCACCAATGGCAGGCCACCAGAAGAGCAGTGCCGCGCCCAGGAAGGTCGCGTGCTGGAAGTAGTGGAGCGCCTGGTTCTCGAGCGCGTCGTTGTACAGCGTGCTGAAGTGCCAGCCCCAGTTCACGGCGGCGAAGAGGGCCCAGGTCACCACCGGGAAGGAGATGATCCGCACGATCGGGCTGTGGAGGACCCACAGCAGCCGTCGCCGGACCGATGTGCGCGCCACCCGCAGCGCCAGGGTGATCGGCGCGCCGGCCAGCAGAAGCGGCGCGGCGACCAGCATGAGGAGCAGGTGCTGGACCATGTGCACGCTGAACAGCGCGCCCTCGTAGGCCTCGATCGGCGAGGCCAGCGCCACCCCGATCGCGACCAGGCCGCCCACGAACATGCCCGACCGATGCGCGGGGTGCGGGTTGCTCGAATGCGACCGGTTCACCCGGCCCACCGCCCACAGGTAGACGGCGCCGATCGCGACGAGCGGCAGGATCACGAGCGGGTCGAATCGCCAGGCGAGCAGGACGCCGGGGAATGCCGGGCCGGGGGCATCGGTCCCGTGCGCCTGGGCCGCCGACGGCGCGAGGACGACGAGCAGGAGGGCGAGCGCGAGAGCGAGAGCCAGGCGACGCATCGCCTCCATTCTCGCCGCATTTCCGTGGAACCGCGCGTGACCGGCCGGCGTCCATGCGCCCATGAAACGAACCGCCCCGGGTCTCTTCGTCGTGCTCACTCTTCTTCTCTCGGCGTGCGCCGGCGCTGGTGGCTCGCCGGCAGCTTCCGGCTCCGATGGAGGCGGCGGCAGCGGCTCTCCGGTTCCGCCGAGCGATTCCGGTGGGGGCGAGAGCGGCGGCATCGGGCACCCGACCGGGGCCGACGAGCCGATCCTCGTCGTCGAGGAGACCGGCGGGTTCGCGATGGTCCAGATGATCGCCACGCGAGTCCCGACCTTCGCGCTGTTCGGCGACGGGCGGGTGGTCGTGCAGGGCGCCATGACCCTCGAGTTTCCCGGACCGGCGCTGGCTCCGCTCATCGAGCGGACCCTGAACGAGGATGGCATCCAGGCGGTCCTCGACGCGGTCGAGGACACGGAGCTGTTCACCTCCGACCTCGAGCTGCGCGGCGCGGCGAACGTCGTCGCCGACGCCACCGACACCGTCTTCCGTCTCAACGCCAATGGCCGCGAGGTGACGGTCAGCGTGTACGGCCTCGGCCTGCTGGACCCCGCATTCGGCGGTAGCTTCGAGGGGATCGACCCGGCCGAGATCGACGCCCACGCCGTCCTGGGCCAGTTGCGCGACGCGCTCCTGACGATCGACACCTCCGTCCCGGCCGACTCGTGGGAGGCCGAGGGCTGGCAGCCGTACGCGGCCGACGCGTTCCGCCT
>Ga0299907_10001655_pt1 | contig 12978 bp, 9 predicted proteins | sample RVTome_16_FD_198680 | JGI IMG/M metagenome (GOLD analysis project Ga0299907, IMG submission 198680) | Soil microbial communities from uranium-contaminated site in the Upper Colorado River Basin, Wyoming, United States - RVT152D67 (version 2) ... | reverse complement strand
CAGGCTCCCCGTCCGCGGTTCCTGGGTGCCACCCGTGAGAGAGGCCGTGATGCCCGGCTTGCCCACGGCGGCGTGGAAGGTGTCCAGACCGTTGGTCACGATGACCAGATCGCGGGCCATCTCCAAAGAGGCGGCGACACGATGAACCGTGGTCGAGGCATCGAATGCGACCGTCCCCACTGCCGGGATCCTGTCGATGAGCTTCTCGGCGATCCGTCCCTTGGCCCTTGCATTGTGCCGATGCCGCTGTGCGAACGGCTCCGGGCCGAGGGCGATGGCCCCGCCCCTCACGCGGCGAGCAATGCCCAGGGCCTCCAGCTCGTCGAGGTCGCGGCGGATGGTCATCTCGCTCACCCCGAAGTCGGCGGCCAGCTGATCGATCCGGACCGCGCCGCGCTCGGAGATGAGGTCCTTGACCTCACCCAAACGCTCTTCCGGGCTATTGAATGTGCGCCGGTTCACTCCGCCTCCCCATCGTGATTCCGACCGGAATTCAAGCCGACTGTGACCTCACCCGCTCCCAACCAGTCGCGAGCCTGGTCGAGGTCTTGGAACGCGCCGATGGCCAGACCTTGCACGATGGCATTGCCCAGGGCGGTGGCCTCTTGCGACCCCCTCACCACCGGAAGCCCGGTGCCCCGCCTCAGGAGCTCGTGAAGCAGTGGCACCCGCGCCCCACCACCCACGACGGCGATCCGTGCCGGTCTGTCATCCGTGATCTCCGTCAGCTCGTCGACGACAACGCTGATCCCGGTGACGATCGACTCGATGACGCTTCTCGCGATGACACTTCGGGGGGTGCCGGGTGGCAGATCGGCGGCTTCCTGGACCTCCCGGACCATGTCGGCCGGGCTGACGAATCGGTGATCCCCGGCGTCGAACGTCGGGACCGGCTCTTCGATGCACGCCGCCTCCTCGAGCAGTATCTCGATCGGAGGTCCGCCCCACGCCCGCCGGCACTGCTCCAGGATCCATAGGCCGACGACGTTCTTGAGAAATCGGATCCCGCCCAGAGCCCCGGCCTCGTTGGAGAAGTTGGCCTCGCGTGCCCGAGGAGATGTGTCCGGGCCCGGGCGTTCCGTCCCGACCAGGACCCAGGTTCCAGCCGATACGAAGACGGTGCCGGGGCTGGACCCGGCGGGCATCCCGAGGAATGCCGAGGCAGTGTCATGGCTCCCCACCAGATGCACCGGGGTCCCCCGCCACATGCCGGCCGCGGTCCCGGCACCAACGACTCGAGGAAAGAGAGACGGATCCAACGACAGCTCATCGAGGAGGTCGGCGGCCCATTCCCCGGTTCGTATGTCCATGAGTGCGGTGGTCGACACGTTGGAGCGCTCCGCCACTTCCAGGCCGGTGAGATGGTGAACGAGGAGGTCTGGAAGGAGGAGGATCCGGGAGGCCCGTCCTAGCTCTCCCGTGTCGTGGGCGGCCAGCTGGAAAACGGTGTTGATCCCCATGATCTGGACGCCGGTGCGCTCGTAGAGACGCTCCAGCCCGATTCGATCGGCCGTCGACTGCCATCCTTCGGTTCTCGAGTCCCGGTACGAGAACGGGAGGTCGACGAGGCGCCCGGCCCCATCGATCAGCCCGTAGTCGACTCCCCAGCCGTCGACACCGATCGACGCGACGTCTCCCTCGGCGAGACCTCGCTCCAGTCCGGCCTCGACCTCCGAGACGATCCGCGGCCAATCCCAACGCAAAGACCCGTCACCCGCCCTGATCGGGGCATGCTCCCACCGATGGAGAACCTGGACCGACGGCTCCTCCGCCGACAGGTCGACGGCGGCAACGCGGACAGATGTGGCTCCGATATCCACCGCCAGGACCCGGAGCGGGCCGCTCACAGCCCGGTTGCGACCGAGGCCAGACCGCGCTCTTCGATCATCGCCCGGCGGTAACCAAGCGACCGGTAGGCACCCAAAGGCTCGATGGCCCCGCCCTTCGCCCGACGGGCCTCCGCCACCAGCGGCCGTACGTCGATTCGGAACGCATCCTGAAGGAGGTGCTGTCCCAGCGCGGCATCATTTGCCGCCTGGGCGTCGAGAAGGGCGGCGCGCTCCACCAGGAGCGCCTGGGCGTACGCGATCGACACCGCTTCGGTCGACTGGATCAGGTCCTCGAGCGGGTCCTTGATGTTGTGGCTCTGATCGATCATGTAGGCCAGCGCCGGGAGCCGGCCGGCTCCGGCTCGGATCAACTCACAAAAGATCAGAAACAGCTGGTAGGGCCTGATCGAACCGGTAGTGAGATCGTCGTCGCCGTACTTCGAGTCGTTGAAATGGAACCCGCCGAGACGACCGGCCATGGCCAGCCGGCTCACGATCTGCTCGATGTTGGCGTTGGGGAGATGGTGGCCGAGATCGACCAGACATGAGGCCTTCGGCCCTGCTGCCTGGGCGAGGAGGAGCGACGAGCCCCAATCGAAGTTGACCGTCGCATAGAAGGCCGGCTCGTAGGGCTTATGCTCGGTGTACATCTGCCAACCGTCGGGGAGGTGGTCATGGATGGCGCCGAGGCCCTCTGCCACTCGTTCAAACTGGGTGGTGTGGTCGGCCTGGCCGGGATGGTTGATGCCGTCGGCGAGCCAGACGGTGAGAGCCGTCGACCCGAGGCGAACCCCGAGATCGATCACGTACTTGTTGTGCTCGACGGCGACCTCCCGCACGGCAGGATCGGCGTTGGCCAGGCTCCCGAACTTGTAGGAGAGCTTGCCGTCATCGGTGGTCGAAGGATTGTCCTGGAAAGTGTTGGAGTTCATCGCGTCGAAGCCGATCGCCCGCTCCTCGGCGTGCTGACGCAGCCCGTCGGGATCCTCGGGGTCGTCCCAGGGGACGTGGAGCGAGATGGTCCCGTTGCTGGCTGTGAGGGAGTCGAGGAGGGCGACATCGTCGATCTTCTCCTCCGTGTTGCGGGGCTCGCCGCCTATCGGGAACCGGCCAAATCGGGTCCCACCGGTCCCTACCGCCCAGGAGGGAGCGGCGACATCGAACTCGGCGAGCGCCGTCACTACCTCGTCCGCGCTCGCCCCGGTGCGCCGGTCGAGCCGGGTCGCCAGGTGCTCCAGATCCGCCTGAAGCGGAGCCACCCACTCCTCGTTCAGCCCGGCGATCCGGTCCCGGTCGATCATCTAACTCCTCCTCGACTCACCTCAGGAATGCCGAAACGACGCCGCTGTCCACCGGAATCATCAGCCCCGTGGTCTGACTCAGCGAGCCGCCGACCAAGGCCAGAGCAGCCATCGCCACGTGCTCGGGCAGGACCTCTTGCTTGAGCAGGGTGCGATCGGCGTAGAACTTTCCCAACTCCTCCTCCGGCACTCCGTAAACCTTGGCCCGGTCCGCCCCCCAGCCACCGGCGAAGATACCCGAGCCCTGGACCACGCCGTCCGGGTTGATTCCGTTGACCCTGATCCCGTGGGGACCCAATTCGGCCGCCAGGAGGCGGACCTGGTGGGCCTGGCTCGCCTTTGCCGATCCGTAGGCGAGATTGTTGGGACCTGCCACCACGGCGTTCTTGCTCACGACGTAGATGATGTCTCCGCCCCGGCCCTGGTCGATCATCGCCGAGGCGGCGTGCTTGGAGACCAGGAACGAGCCCTTGGCCATGACATCGTGCTGCAGGTCCCAATCCCGCTCGGTGGTGTCGAGCAAGCTCTTGGACAGGGAGAGGCCGGCGTTGTTGACGACGATGTCGATGCCGCCGAAGGTCCGCAATGCGGTCTCGACCGCCTGCCGAACAACGGTCTCATCGGTGACGTCTGCCTCGATGGGCAGCGCGGTGTCGCTCGACCCGATCTGGTCGGACGTCTCCCGTGCCGAATCGAAGTCGATGTCGACCACGACCACCACCGCGCCCGAGTCAGCGAACCTCTCGGCGATGGCACGTCCGATGCCGGAGCCGGCGCCGGTGACCAGCGCTACTCTCCCGGTGAGCAGCTTCGGAGGCGGGCGGCGGCGAAGTTTCATCTCCTCCAGCATCCAGTACTCGACCCGGAACTTCTCCGCCTCGGGAACCGGCTGATAGCTGGAGACGGCCTCGGCACCGTTGATCACGTTGATCGCATTGATGTAGAACTCGCCGGCGACCCGGGCGGTCTGGCTGTCGGCGCCGAAGCTGAACATGCCGACGCCGGGGATGAGGAAGACGGCCGGGTCAGCCCCGCGCATCGGTGGCGTCTCCGGGCCGGCATGACGCTCGTAGTAAGCCCGGTACTCCTCCCTGTACTCCGCGTGCAACTGACGCAGTCGATCCATCCGCTCCTCGAGGGGAGCTGCCGGTGGCAAGTCGAGGAGCAGGGGCCGCACCTTGGTGCGGATGAAATGATCGGGGCAGGATGTTCCCAGCGGCACGACGCGTGGCGCCGCCTCTCGGCCGATGAAGTCGAGAACGACATCGTCATCGAACCAACGGCCCACCACCGGACCATCGGAGCCGGCCAGCCCGCGGATCACCGGGGCCAATGCCGATGCCTGTGCCTTCCGGTTCGACGGCGCCAACGCCTCGAAACCGGGGCGGATTGGCCCGAGGGGGTCCTGTCGGCCGTGGCGCTCGATGAACTCGGTCGCCCGGGCGATCAACTCCAAAGAGGTCGACTCGCAAGAGCCCGAGCTGTCGCCCCAGGCCGTGAGCCCGTGCCCGCCCATGACGACACCCCGCAGTCCTGGCCGTTGGCTGCGCAACGCCTCGATTTCGAGGGCGAGCTCGAAGCCGGGGCGCTTCCATGCCACCCAGGCCACTTCGTCGCCGAAGCAGCGCTTGGTCAGCTCCTCACCATCGGCCGACGCCGCAAGCGCGATCACGGAATCGGGATGGAGATGATCGACATGGGCCACCTCGAGCAAGCCGTGCATCGAGGTGTCGATGCTCGGGGCGGCCCCTGGGGGGCCGAAGATGCAGAAGTCGAGGAACTGGTGCATCTCGTCTTCGTGCTCCTCACCCCGGTACACATCCCGGAGCCCCCGTATGCCGTCGAGTCGGAGCACGGATAGCCCCTCGGCGGTGAGGGTGCCCAGATCGCCCCCGGAGCCCTTGACCCACATCACCTCGACCTCGCCGCCGGAGGCCGGGTCTGTCAACCGGCCCTTGGCCGAGGTGTTGCCGCCGCCGTAGTTGGTGTTCCTCGGATCGGAGCCGAGACGATTGGAACGAGCGGTCAGATCGTCGACGATTTGCTCGTTTTCCCCGGCGCTCATCGATGCTTCATCTCGGTCCTGCACCAGTACTTCCTTCTGCCGCTCGGCAGAGGTGTGCGATCGTGCGTTAGATCTCGCATAATCTTACACGTCTTTCACATCCCCGGTAGAGCCTGTCCGGGCCTGCTTCCAGGCCCGGACAGGACCCTCCGACTCAGGTGCCGGGGTTCTCTGCGTTGTACTTGGAGAACGGTCCCATCAGCACCCGCAACCCGGCTTCCCGGGTCGGGTCCGCGGTGATCTCGTACTCACCCATGCGACCGGCGACGAAGGCGGCGCCTTCCTCGGCCACGATCTGCTCGGTGGCGATGCCGTATGCCACGTAGTAGGCGAGGTACCCGAGATCGACGAAGCTCCAAAGAGCGAACTCCGGAGCACATCCGCTCTCGACGTAGGGCGCCATCTCTTCGGGCAGGCCGAGACCGGAGACCTTGATCGTCTCGCAGAGCCCTTCCTGCTCCATCGCTTGCGCTGCGGCAACGATTCCGACGGTGGTCGGGGCCATGATGAGCTCGAGGCCAGGGTGCGAGTCGACAAGACCCAGGGCGGCAGTCACCGAATCCTCGGCCACGTCGTTGCCGTACACGGTCTCGACCAACACGAGATTCTCGAACTCGGGGGTGGCCAGAACCTCCTCCATCGCCGCGATCCAGGCGTTCTGGTTGGCCGCGTCCGGTGTCGCCGAGAGGATGGCGAACTCGCCGCCGTCGTCACCGAGGATGGTGCGAGCCATCTCCGCCATGACCTGACCCGTCTCGTCGAAGTCGACCTGGGCCACGAACACGCTCTCACCGGTTGCCGATGGGATCGGAGAGTCCCAGGTCACCACGGGGATGCCGGCATCGGCCGCCGCCTGTGCCGGCGCGTCCAGCTGATCGCCGGAGTTGTTGGAGAGCATGATGGCCTGGACACCCTGGGTGACGGCGTTGGTCATGAACTCGATCTGCCCGGTGGAGTCGCCACAGTCGGCGGGGCCGACGAACTCAGCCGGGTCGGAGCCCAGCTCCGCGGCTGCTTCCTCCGCGCCCGAGTTGGCCTGGGGGAACACCGCGATGTTGGTGCACTTGGGCAGGAACGTCGCCGTGATCGCACCGTCGCCCGTGATCTCCACGGCCTCCCCGCCAGCCGCCGATGTGGTCGTCTCTGCGGCCGCCGAGGTTGTCGTCTCCGCTGCGGTGGTCGTGGCCTCAGCCGCGGTCGTGGTTGCTTCACCAGCGGTGGTCGTGGTCTCCCCGGTATCTCCGCCACAGGCGGCGACAACGAGAGCGACGACCACCAGCGGGCCCAGGACCCGGCTGCGTCGCGTGATTGCTGTCACTATTCCTTCCTCCTCTTGATTGATCTGTCTCGGCTTCCATCGATATGAGTCGTTGATACCTCCGTTCAGTGATATCTCAGGGGGGACCAGGCGCGATCGCCCCAGACGCAGGCGACGCCGGGGCGGGGCGACGGAGGCGATACCTCCGGGCGAGATTGGGGACCAGTACCGACCCGATCAGGAGCAGGCCGATGACCCCGGTCTGGATGATTCCATCGATGTTGGCCAGGCCGAGGCCGTTGCGGATGTTGAGGACGGTGAAGAGAGCGAGCACCACCCCGAGCATCGATCCCGATCCACCGAAGATGCTCACTCCTCCCAACAGCACCATGGTGATGATGTCCAGCTCATAGGTCTCACCGAGGGTCCCCTGCACCGCCCCGACGCGGGCAGCGAACAGGATCCCGGCGAGCCCGGCCACGGTGCCCGAGGCGACGAACAAACGCAGCTTCACCGAGTTGACCTCTATGCCCGAGAACCGAGCGACATCGGCGCTGTTGCCGATCACATACACCTTCCGCCCGAACGCACTGCGCTCGAGGATGACCCAGGCCACGACGAGGCCCACGAAGAAGAGGACGAGAGCGATCGGGAATGGCCCTACCAGAGTCTGCTGTCCGATCCTTTCGAACCACTCCGGGAAGTCCCCAACCGACCGATCCTCGAGAAGGACACGGGCCGCACCCCGAAAGCCGATCAGCCCGGCAAGGGTCACCACCAGCGAGGGCAGGCCGAAACGGGTGATGACCAGGCCCTGGAGCAGCCCGGCGATGGCGCCGGCCGCGATCCCGATCAGGATGGCGACGGCGAAGGGCACGACGTCACCGTTGTACAGGGTGGCCGTCACCGCCGCCGAGAAACCCATCACGGACGCCACGGACAGGTCGATCTCGCCGTTGATGATCACAAACGTCATCACGACGACGACGATGATCTTCTCGATCGAGAGCCAGAAGAGGTTCACGAAGTTCCCGAAGCCGAGATAGAACGGGGACAGGGCGACATTTACCACGATCGTCGCCGCCAGGACGACGATGAGGATCGCCTCCCACCGGTGCTTGGTCGCCCAATCACGCATCGGCGGTCCCCCCTCCCCCGGCCACCCGCGCCATACCCACGGCGGTTGGCCCCGAGGATTCCATCGCCTTTCTCGCCTCGGCCGACCAGCGACGGTTGAATCGGTTGCGAAGCAAGGTGTCGAGAATGACCGCGGCCAGGATCAAGATCCCGAGAAAGGCGTCGCGCCAGAACTCACTGACCTCTGGCACCCGGACCAGGCTGAGCTTGAGCGTGTCGATGAAGACGGCGCCGAGAAACGCGCCGAGCATCGTGCCCGATCCGCCGAGGATGCTCACGCCGCCGACGACGGCGGCAGCGACGGACTCGAGCTCCAGCCCGGCCCCGGCGGTGGCGCTGATGGTGCCGGCTCGGGCCATGAACATGAACCCGGCCAGCCCGGCAAGAGCGCCCGAGCCGACAAACGACCAGAAGACGAGCGAGGCAGCCGGCAAGCCGGCCTGAACGGCTGCCGACGGGTTGGACCCGATGGCGTAGATCCGCCTCCCCCAGCGCAACCTTGCCAAGGCGAATTGCAGCAACAACACCACGAGGACGGCGATCACGAACACCAGGCGCACCTCGAACCCGGCGATGGTGAACAGGGTCACGTTGTTGAAATCGAGCACCCACGGAGGCAGATCGCCGGCGAGGACGTTGGCCCCTTCCGAATAGATGCTGAGCAGGGTGCGGAAGAGGGCCAGCGTGCCCAGCGTGACGATGATGGCCGGCACACCGCCGTATGCCACGAGGAGGCCGTTGACCGATCCCAGGATCGCCCCGACCACCGTGGCGACGAGCATGGCGACGATCGGGCCCTGCCCGGTGGCGGCGAGGAAGTCACCGGTGAGATAGGCGGCGACGCCCACTATCGATCCGACCGACAGATCGATGTTTCGGCTGAAGATCACCAGTGCCTGGGCCGCGGCGAGAAGGGTCACGATCACCACGCTCGTGGTGACACGATTGAAGAACCGTCCGCTCAGATAGCCCTCGATGAGGAAGGCGAACACCACCACCGAAAGGGCGATGATCCCGAGGAGCGTCGCCTCCTTGACTCGCTCGGGTCGTAGGAACCTGGTGCCACTCTGAGCCGCCTTCTCGGCGATCGTCTCGGTCATCGGGAACCAACCGCGGCGGTCATGATCCGCTCCTGGGTGGCGTCGCGCCGTGGATAGATCCCGATCAGACTGCCTTCACGCATGACGGCGACCCGGTCGCTCATGGCGATCACCTCGGGCAAGTCCGATGAGATGAGCATGATCGCGATCCCCGAGGTGGCGAGCTCGTCGATGAACTTGTGGACATCGGCCTTGGCCCCGACATCGATTCCTCGTGTCGGCTCGTCCAGGATCAACACCTTGGGGTGGGTGTTGAGCCATTTGGCGAGCATCGTCTTCTGCTGATTGCCCCCGGACAGCTGGCTGACCGGTGTCGACAGGCCGGGCGCTCGGATCCCGAGCCGCTGCCGCAATGCCTCGGCGTCGGCGCGCTCCTGGTCGTGGTCGATGAGGCCGAGTGCGTTCGTGTACCGGTCCAGAGTGGCCAGGGTCACATTGGCGACCAGAGATTGCTCGACCGACAGGCCCAGCCGACGGCGATCCTCAGACAGGTAGGCGATCCCGTGGGCCAGCGCCTCTCGTGGAGACCTGATGTCGAGGATCTCGCCCTCCAACTCGATGGTCCCGGTGTCGGCCGGATTGACGCCGAACAGCGAGAGGGCGATGTCGGTTCGCCCTGACCCGACCAGGCCGGCGAAACCGAGCACCTCGCCCCGTCGCACCTCGAAGGTCACGTCGGCGAAGACGCCGGAGACGCCCAGCGAATCGACCTTCAACACCGCCGCACCTTCGGGATGCTCGCCCCGTGCGAAGAAGTCGGAAGGGTCCCTCCCCACCATCTCTCGCACGAGCGACTCCTCTGTCACCTCGTTCGCCGGACGGGTGGAGATATGGCGCCCGTCGCGGAACACCGAGATCCTGTCCGAAATGGCGAAGAGCTCCTCGAGGCGATGCGTTATGAAGAGGACGGCGACGCCGGAATCCTTCAGGCTGCGCACCTGACGAAACAGGCGATCTACCTCGTGGGAGGAGAGGGCCGCCGTCGGCTCGTCCATGATCAGGACCCGCACGTCGAGCGAGATCGCCTTTGCGATCTCGACAGCCTGCTGTCCGGCGACCGTGAGGCCGGCGGCGGGGAGCCGGGGGTCGATCTCGATGTCGAGCATGGAGAGGATCCGGGAGGCCTCCCGGTACATCGTCGACCAGTCGACCACCATCCCCTGGTCCTGATGCCCGATGAAGATGTTCTCCGCCACGCTGAGGTCGGGGAACACCGATGGCTCTTGATAGATGGCGGCTATGCCCTGACGCTGGGCATCGGCAGAGCTTCGAGGGGCGTACGGCTCGCCCCCGAGAAGCATCTCACCGGAGTCAGCCGGGTAGAGCCCGGTCATGATCTTGATCAGGGTGGATTTGCCGGCTCCGTTCTCGCCGACCAGCGAGTGGATCTCCCCTGGAAGGAGCGAGAGTGAGACCTCGGACAGGGCCTGGGTGGCGTCGAAGCGCTTGGACACCCCATTGATCTCGATGACCGGCCGGGGTTCGCTCAAACCAGCTACCTCCTCTGTCAACGGCCGGGAAGGGGCACGTTCACTTCTGTAACATATCACACTAGATAACGGGGTGTCGGCCCAACTACCGTGTTTGGCGATGCAGCCTGAGACGCCGAGGAAACGTCGGTTCGGATCGCTCCGGGAGCTTCGGTTCCGTGGTCTCGAGCTGAACCCGACGAAGAGAAGGTTGCGGAAGGGCGTCTCGGTGGCCGATCTCCGTGTCCTCGCCAAACGCCGTCTTCCCCGGGGGGTCTTCGACTACATCGACGGCGGAGCCGAAGACGAGTTGGCGCTGAGGTCGAACTCCGAGGCGTACGGTCGAATGACCTTCCGACCCCGCGTCCTCCGGGATGTGAGCGAGGTCGACACCTCATCTTCCCTCCTCGGCAAGCCCGTTCCCTACCCGCTCGTACTCGCACCTACCGGCTTCACCCGCATCGCCGACCCGGCCGGCGAGCTGGCGGTGGCCCGAGCCGCCTCGCGCGCCGGGCTTCCCTACTCGCTCTCGACCCTGGGTACCCGGTCGATCGAGGAGGTGGCCGAGGTCAGCTCGGGACGGCTCTGGTTCCAGGTGTACGTGTGGAAGGATCGGGGCCTGGTTGCAGAGATGGTGCAGCGAGCGGCGGAATCCGGCTACGAGGCCCTGTGCCTCACCGTCGATACCGCTGTCTTCGGGAAGAGGGAACGGGACGTGAGACGTGGCTTCACGCTGCCCCCGAAGCTCGGCCTCTCCACCATCTGGGACGGCATCATCCATCCCGGCTGGACGTGGCAATTCCTCACCAACGACCCGATCGTCTTCGCCAACGTCGCCGGGCGGAGTGTCGGTGAGCGTGGGGAGACGGTTGCCCTTGCCGAGTACGTCGCCAATCAGTTCGACCCCGGACTCTCCTGGAGCGACATCGAATGGCTGCGGGCACGGTGGAAGGGCCCCATCGTCATCAAGGGGATCCAGACGGTCGACGACGCCAGGATCGCCGCCGACGAGGGACTCGACGCCATCGCCCTCTCCAATCACGGTGGTCGTCAGCTCGACTCCGCCCCTGCTCCCTTCGTCCTCCTTCCCCACGTCGTCGACGCAGTCGGAGACCGAATCGAGGTCATCTGCGATGGCGGAGTCCGACGCGGGAGCGACATCGTGAAGGCGCTGGCACTCGGAGCCACCGCCTGCATGGCTGGCCGTGCCTACCTGTACGGGCTGGGGGCCGCGGGAGAGGCCGGAGTGGATCACGTCCTCGATCTGTTGGCGAGCGACATGAGACGGACCATGGCTCTCATCGGGTGCCGTACGGTCAAAGAGCTCGACCGGGAGTGCCTCGACCTCGAGGACTGACCGGGAGGGCAGTCGTTTGTAGACTCCGGGCATGCAGAGAGCCGTAACCCTGCGGGAGGTGGCCGACAAGGCGGGAGTTCATCCTTCGACAGCGTCACGCGCCTTGAACCCATCGACGCGCGACCTGGTGAACCAGGGGACCATTGAACGAGTCACGCTGGCCGCACACGATCTCGGTTACCGGCCCAACTCCATGGCCAGAGGTCTCAAGACGAACAAGACCTTCTCGATCGGGATGCTTCTCCCCGATCTGACCAACCCGCTGTTCCCACCAATCGTTCGCGGGGTCGAGGACGTTCTGGGGACGGCCGACTACACACTCATCCTGGGCAACACCGACAACGACGCCGAACGTGAGGGCCAGCTCTTGGCGTCGATGATAAACCGCCGCGTCGACGGCTTGATCCTGGCCACCGCTCATCGCAACACCCCAGCGATCGACGAGCTGGTCGAATCGGGGCTGCCCCTGGTGCTGGTCAACCGGACGGTCGATGATCAGAAGGTCCCTTCGGTGACAACCGACGATCACGCCGGAATTGGCCTCGCAGTCCGTCATCTGGTCGAGCTGGGCCACACCAGGATCGCCCACGTCGCAGGGCCTCAGCACCTCTCCACCGGTCTCGACCGCTATCAGGGCTTTGTCGCCTGGATGAAGATCATGGGCCTGGATGTGGACCCCGACCTGGTGAGCTTCGCAGACTGGTACCACGAAGATCCGGGGGCCAAGGCGTTCTGGGCGATCCTCGACCGCCGGGCAGATTTCACCGCAGTCATCGCCGCCAACGACCTGATCGCCATCGGCTGCTACGACGTGCTCGGCGACACGGGTCGCTCGATCGGTGGTGATGTGTCCGTCGTCGGCTACAACGACATGCTCTTCGCCGACAAGCTCTCCCCTCCTCTCACCACTGTGCAGATCCCGCACTATCAGATTGGGGTGAGGGCTGCGGATCTCATGCTCGAGGTCCTCGACGACACCGATGATTCTGCGCCCGTCTCCATCAAGCTGACCCCGACACTGGTTACACGCCGCTCGACCGGCCCGGCGCCTACAGAGACGAGTTGACGCTGCGCCGCTCCTCCAGGAATCGCCGCTCCACCTCGTTGGAGACGAGAGCGAGCGCCTCGCCGTAGGCATCGTCCGCCGCATCCACCTCGCCCAGTCGCCGGAGGAACTCGGCCCGGGTGGCGTGGTAGAGGTGATAGCGATCGAGATCCATGTCCTCGAGCAATGAGAGGGCATCGGACTCGCCGTGGACCTCGGCGACCGCCACCGCCCGGTTGAGGGCGACGACCGGGGTCGGAGCCAGCACCATGAGCATGTCGTACAACTGGAGGATCTGGCCCCAGTCGGTCTCATCGGCAGTAGCAGCATCGCTGTGAAGCGCGGCGATTGCCGCCTGGATCTGGAAGGGCCCGGGCCGGTTTCTCCGCAGACAGGCCCTGACCAGCACCTGCCCCT
>Ga0299907_10001654_pt1 | contig 12980 bp, 10 predicted proteins | sample RVTome_16_FD_198680 | JGI IMG/M metagenome (GOLD analysis project Ga0299907, IMG submission 198680) | Soil microbial communities from uranium-contaminated site in the Upper Colorado River Basin, Wyoming, United States - RVT152D67 (version 2) ... | reverse complement strand
GCCGGCAGCGCCGAAGCTGTCGGGAAGGACAATGCGAAGGCCGAGCAACTGCAGGCCGATATCGAGCCGGTGTGGCAGGAGATCGAGGACACCGTCCAGGCCAACGACTCGAGTGCCTACGCCGCCTTCGAGGACAGTTTTACCCTGCTGAAGATCGCGGCCAAGGGCGCGGATCCCTCCAAGGCGTCGACGGCGGCCGACGATCTGTCGTCCGCTGCGAAGAGTTATCTCGCCAAGCACCCCGGCGACGCGGCGGCTGGATCCTCGCGGACCGCCGCCGCGGCACCCTCGACTGCCTCCGCTGCCCCTGCTGAGGGCTCCACCCCCGCTGCCGACGTGGGCGCCGGCACCCTGGCCCGTACGGGCCCCGGGTCCGGCAACCTCAGGGGCCTGGCGGGGATCGCGCTGGCCCTCGGTGGCCTGGCTGTGATCGGCGGCGCCCGGCGGCGGACGCCGGCCTGACCGGTTTGCGTAGCTTGCGCTCTTCCCGAACCGGGCTTCGGCTGTCGTTCACCTTTTCGTACGTGTTCGTTTACGGAAGGGTCGTCTGTAAGCCGTAGCTTCGAAGTCTCGGTCCGCCCACTCACAGGGGACGCGAAGAGCCAGTGGACACCTCGACCGCTATCCCGCCCCTCATCCAACTTACGGACGAGGCGGAACCGCCCGTGCCGGAACGCCACCGGGAGGTCGTGTTCTCGGTCAAGGGCCTCGACGTCTACTACGGCTCCATGAAAGCGGTGGCCGGGGTGGCCATGGATATCCACGCCAACGAGGTCACGGCGATCATCGGGCCGTCCGGCTGCGGCAAGAGCACCCTCCTGCGCTGCTTCAACCGGATGAACGACCTCGTCCAGACGGCGCGGATCGTCGGCTCGATCATGTACCACGGCCACGACCTGTACGCGCAGGGCGTCGACGCCGTGGAGGTGCGCCGGCGGATCGGCATGGTCTTCCAGAAGCCCAATCCGTTCCCCAAGACGATCTACGACAACGTCGCCTTCGGCCCTCGCCTGAACGGCAGGAAGAAGGGTCTCGACGAGGTCGTCGAGAAGGCCCTCACGAGTGCCGCCCTGTGGGAAGAGGTCAAGGACAAGCTGCACACGAGCGGTCTCGCCCTCTCCGGTGGCCAGCAGCAGCGGCTCTGCATCGCCCGCGCCATCGCCGTCGAGCCGGACGTGATCCTGATGGACGAGCCCTGCTCCGCCCTCGACCCGATCGCCACCGCTCGGATCGAGGACCTGATGGACGAGCTGAAGACCGACTACACGATCGTCATCGTGACGCACAACATGCAGCAGGCCGCCCGGGTGTCGGACATGACCGCCTTCTTGAGCGTCGACGTCAGCGCCGGGGGCCGCACGGGGTACCTCGTGGAGTACGGGCGCACGGAGCAGATCTTCACGCACCCGGCCGACTCCCGCACCGAGGGCTACATCACCGGCCGCTTCGGCTAACCGGTCGAGCGGTGGGGATCCTCGACGACTCGAATCCCTATCGCGGACTGCGCCCTGACGAGGCCACCGACGAACAGCGCCTGCGGAGCGCCCGCCGCATCGCCATCGCTTCTCTGGTGATGACGCTGCTGTGGGGCTTCGGGTTCCTGTCGCTCGGCGGCCTCCTCGGTGGTCTCGGCACACTGGCCTTCCTCAGAGGTCACGGCGAGGGTCAGACCCGGCGCATCGCCCACGCGGCGATCGTGCTCGGGACGGTCGGTTTGATCACCACGCTCGCGGTCTTCGGCCCCGAGTTGCTCGACCAGCTGTTCGCCAGCCGGTGATTCACTGAGCCGTCCGTAAGAGTTTCCTGACAGTTCCTGGGGTACTCGGGGCCCGGATCGCTTTAGCGGCGCTTGGCTTCGAAGCGGTTGCGGAGGTAGATGGCGGCTCCGTTAGCGACCAGGACGATGGCCATCAGGATGAGGATGGCGGCGGCGGTGTTGGACTTGAAGCCGCCCTGCGCCTCTCCGGCCCACGTGGTGATGATGCTGGGCATAGCCGTGAAGCGTTCCTTGAGCGAGCCGATGTCGAGCAACCCGGGGTCCGAACCCAGGGAGTTGGTGACGGCGCCGATGAGGATCAAGGGCGCGGCCTCGCCCAGAGCCCGGGCCAGGGACAGCACCGTGCCCGTCAGGATGCCCGGAGCGGCGTAGGGAAGGATGTGGTGGCGCACGGTTTCCCACTTCGTCGCTCCGACCCCGAACGACGCCTCCTTCAGGCCCGAGGGGACCGCCCGGATGGCTTCGGCGGCGGTGATGATCACGATGGGCAGCACCAGAATGGCCATCGTGATGCCGGCGGCGATCACGGTCCGGCCGCCGGTGAACCTCCCGAGCGACTTCACGAAGATGGCGAACCCGAGGATCCCGAAGACGATCGACGGGACTCCGGCGAGGTTGCGGATGTTGATGTCGATGAAGCGGGTGAAGCGGTTTCTCGGGGCGTACTCCTCGAGGTAGATCGCGGCGCCGATCCCGAGCGGGAACCCCAGGAAGACGACGAAGACCCCGATCCAGAAGGTTCCCCGGAGACCCTGGTGGATCCCGGCCTCGCTGGGAAGGGAGCGGAGCGTCCCCTGGATGAACGAGGAGGGCCGTGACGTCAGCACATCGAGGCCGTCGCGGGCGATCGTGACGAGCAGCACGACCAGAAGGAGGACGGTGAAGGCCAGGGCGCCGAACAGAGCCAGGCGGACCAGCAGACCGGCGTAGTCGAACTTCCGGCTTTCGAGCCGGGACCGTACCGCCTCACGGCCGACGGTGGCGGCAGTGCGTCCAGGCGTGGAGAGTTGCATCGTCCCCTCCTCCTAGTAGCGCTGGCGGTACTTGAGCACGATCCGGTCAGCCAGCAGGTTGAGGCCGAAGGTGCTCAGGAAGAGGACCATGCCGACGAAGAACAGGCTCTGGAAGGTCAACGCCGCCCCGACGACCTGGTCCGTTCCGGCGGCGATCGAGGCCATGCCGGCCGTCATCGTCAGGCCGGGCTGGAACGGGTCCGTCTCGAACAGCGCCCCTCCGGACTTGCCGGCAGCGATGAACACCACCATCGTCTCGCCGAGCGCCCGGGAGATGGCGATGATGAGCGATGCCACGACACCCGACAGAGCGGCCGGCACGACGACCCGCATGACCGTGGTGACCTTCTTGGCCCCCATCCCGTACGAGGCTTCCCGTAAGGAGTCGGGCACCGACCGGAAGGCGTCCTCGGCCACCGAGGCCACCAGCGGGATCAACAGGATTCCGACGCCGAGCCCGGCGGCGAACAGCGTCTGCTGGGGAGTGCCTTCCCGAAGCCGCTGGAGAACGTCGGGGGCGATGAAGGTGAGTACGAAGAACCCGATCACGACGCTCGGCACCGCGGCGATCGTCTCGAGCGTCGGCTTCAGGATCTTCCGGGCTCTCGGCTTGGCGTACTCCGACAGGTAGATGGCCGCCGCCAGGCCGGTGGGGACAGCGAGGGCCATCCCGATGATCGTCACGAGCAGGCTCCCGACGATCAGCGTCTTGATGTCGTATTGACTCCGGCGGGGGAACCAGCCTTCGCTCCAGACGGTGCTCCACTCGACCTGGGACACGAAGGTCCACGTCTCCCTCACCAGGGAGAACACGATGAGGGCGCTGACCAGGACCGAGAACAGGGCCGCGGCGAAGAGAAGCCGGTGGATGATCGCTTCTTTCCGCAGCCGTTTCCGATTTCCATGCAGATCGGTCATCGTGACGGTCGCCATCGCGGCCTCCTGAGGTCGACGGAGGCGGGGCTGCGAGCCCCGCCTCCGTCAATGGCTTACCGGGTGGATTCGAGACAGGGTGGCTTAGTTCCCGCCGTCGCGCGTCCCGACGGTGCGGGCCGTCCACACAGCCTTGGTAGCCGTCAGGTCGGCGTCGGCCAGGGCGACGTACTTCACCTCGGGGACGGCGCTGATGCCGTCAGCCAAGTAGTAGTCGACGAAGGCGCCGATGGCAGGGCTGGCCTTCTCCTTGGCGGCGTTGACGTAGATGTAGAGGTAGCGGGACAGGGGGTATTTGGCCGAGGCAATGTTCTCGTCCGTCGAGTCGACACAGGTGCCGCCCGCCTCCTTTGACAGCTGGAGCTTCTTGACCTTGTCCCCCTGCTCGTTCGCGTACGCGATCCCGACCCAGCCGAGGGAGCTCTTCGACCCTCCGATGCCCTGGATGATGATGTTGTCGTCACCGGAGGACGAGTAGTCAGGGCGGGTGGTCTTCTCGTCGCCCTTCTTGATCTTGCCGGCTTCGAGGCGCTTCTTGCCGATGGGCTCGATGGCCAGCTCGATGAAGCTGTCGTAGGTTCCCGACTCCTCACCCGGACCGTAGATGTCCAGGTTGGCGCTGGGATACGTCACCTTCGAGCCGAGCTCCTTGCCGATGGCCGAGGCGTCTGACCACTTCTTGAACCCCTTCGCCTCGGGCCCGATGAGGGCATAGAGGTCCGCCAGGCTGAGACAGGTCACGGCGCTGTTCGAGGGATGGGTCATGACCGCCATCCCGTCGATGGCGACCTTCAGCTCGATGAACTCGATGCCGGCGGCCTTGCAGTCGTCGGCCTCCGCCTTCTTGATGGCACGGGAGGCGTCGGAGATGTCGGTCTCGCCCTTGCAGAACAGGACGAAGCCGTCGCCGGTGCCGGGGCCGTCGACGTTGATCTTCACGTCGGGCTCCTTCTCGCCGAACTTCTCCTTCACCCGGGTGGTGATGGGCGCCACGGTCGAGGAGCCCGAGACGTTGATCGTCCCCGAGAGCTTGGTGCTGCCGGCTCCGGTGGAAGTGCCTGAGCTGCCTTCGTCGGACTTGTTGTCCTCGCCACAGGCCGCGAGGACCGTCGACGCCGAGAAAATGAGCAGGAACAGAGCGACGCGCTTGCGTGTCATGAGCGTGCGGCCTCCTTGAGCCGGGCGCGAGACGTGATCAGCAGGATTTCGTTCACAAGGGAGACCTTACGGAGGGCCGATGACGCCGCGTCCCCTCGACGACAGGGAACCGCTGAACGCAAAGTTAAGTCATCGTGAACGCTCCACGGAGATTGGTCCGCTTCGCGCCATGCGCGGTGATTGCGGCCTTTCGAACGTGCGTCAACGGTAAGGGCACGCTTCCCGATCGGTTCAGGAAAGGGACATTTCGCGTTGGCTGCGGCGTCACCCGGTCGCTGCACAATTCGAGCCGACACCCACAAATCGAGGTGGCTGCGGCCGTGAAGACAATGCCCGAGCGCAACGGGGATGCCGGAGACACCGAGGTCGTGCTCGAAGCGCCGCCTCCGGCGCCCGAGGCGGAGCGGTCGCATGTGAGACTCGTGGCAGGCGATCCACCGATGCTGCGGCTGGAGATCAACCTGTACAGCTGGGAGAGGGGCGACTCCGACATCGAGGTCGTGCTGCCCCATGGTGGCGAGCTCTCGGATCTGCTGCACTGGGCCCTCCCCGAGCAGCGTCTCGTGATCTGCGGCAATCTCAGGGCCCGGATCCACGAGGAGCTCGCCGAGGTATTCAACATCCTTCAAGAGTCGGCTGGCTGACAGAACGAAGGGCGGGATCCCGCCCGTTACTGAGTCGTTCCCCATCGTTCACGAAGCGGTCAGATGCCGCGACGTAACGTGGGGCAATGGCTGTGGAGTCCCCGGTTGCGGCACAGCGCGCCATGACGGAGGTCGAGGGGCACTCGAGCTACCTCGATGAAGATGCCGGCAGTATCGACAGCGCCGGGCGTCGTCTCGCGCTCGCCGAAGACGACCAATCGCCGGCACCGGAACGCGTGCGGGTGCTGGCCGACGTCGGCCGGTTCGTGGACGAGTTCTTCCAGCTGACCGGCTCGCAGGCGGAGTCCGTACGGGAGCGGGTCCAGCGCCTGCTGGTGCGGCAGAGCCAGACCGTCCAACGGTTGCAGGACCAGCTGGGCCGGACCGGCGTGGAGCTGCGCGATTGGAGCGAGCTGGACGACGACGACCGGCAGGCGGTGACGGCCGTGTTCCAGGAGCGGATCCTGCCCGTGCTGGTGCCGCTGGTGGTCGAAGGCGGGATGCGGCTTCCCCCGCCGGCCAATCTCTCGTTGAACGTGGCCGTGACCTTCCCCGACGGCGGGGGGCGGCTCGGGTCGGTGGAGCTGCCGCCCGTGGTGCCCCGGTTCGTGCGCGTCCGGCCCCGCTCCGGCACCGGTGTCCGGGTGGTGCCCGTCGAGCAGGTCGTGATGGCCAACCTCGCCCAGCTGTTTCCGAGCGAGGAGATTCAAGGGTCCGCCGTGTTCCGGGTCACCCGGCAGGCCGGTGTGGTGGCCGAGGCCGGCGTCGACGACATGCTGGCATCGGTGGAGCGTCAGCTGCGCCTCGAGCGGCACGTCCCTGCCGTCCGTCTCGAGGTCGATACTTCCATAGCGCCTGAGATCCTGGAGCGCCTTCTGGCGGATCTCGACGTCGACCGCAACCGCGTCTACGCCGTCGAGGGGCTGATGGGGGTGACCGACCTCGCTTTGTTGCCCCTCCCCGACAGTGGGGAGCAGCAGGCGGCCCGGTTCCGGTCGTCCGGCCGGCCGGCAGCCGATGTGTTCGCCCGACTCGATGACGGCGAGATGCTCGTGCACTTTCCCTACGAGTCGTACACCGACTCGGTGGTGAGACTGTTGGACCGGGCGGCGGTCGACCCGGCGTCGCTGGCCATCAAACAGGCGCTCTACCGGCCGTCACCCGACGGGCCCACGGTCCGGGCGCTGGTGCGGGCGGCGGAGCGGGGCGCTCCCGTGGTGGCGGTGGTGGAACTGGCCGCCCGGCTCGACGAGCGCAACAGCATCGCCTCCGCCCGGGCGCTGGAGCGGGCCGGTGCCCATGTCGTCTACGGCCTCGTCGGGTTGCGCACGCACTGCCCGCTCACGCTGGTCATCCGCGATGCCGGGGAGCAGGTGTCGCGCTACGGCGTGGTGGGGACGGGCCTGCACCATCCCACCCGCCGCCCGGAGGGCCTGTCGCTGCTGTCGGCAGATCCCGACCTCACCGCCGACCTCGCCGACCTCTTCAACTATCTGACCGGCTACAGCCGGCCGGCCCGCTTCCGCCGGCTCCTGGTGGGGCCCGGCAACCTCCGCGGCCGGCTCTTGGAGATGATTCTGCGGGAGACGGCAGCCGGCCCGGCGGGTCGCATCGCCCTCAAGGTGTATCGCCTCGTCGACCGGGAGATCGTCGACGCCCTGTACCGGGCGGCGCAGCGGGGGGTTCGGGTCGACCTCGTGGTGTCGGGCGCGTGTGCGCTCCGTCCGGGCGTGCCCGGGTTGTCCGAGGGCATCCGGGTGGTCGCCACCGTGGGGCGCCATTTCGAAACGTCCCGCCTGTTCGCCTTCGGGTCCGGGGAATCGAGCTCGGTGTTCCTCTCCTCCGGTGACCTCGGGCTCGCCCTCGACCGGCAGATCGACGTGGCTGCACCGGTCAACGACCCGGTCCACCGGGCCCGCCTGCAGGCCACGATCGACGCCCTCCTGCGCTTCCCCGCCTGGGAGATGGACATGGACGGCGCCTGGCACCGGCAGGGTCCCGGCGCCGAGGACGCTCTGCGGCAACTGACGAAGTCGGCCGGGATTCACTGGGGTGGCCGGGTTAGCCTGCGCTGATGAAGCTCGAGCGAGAGGTCAAGCTGGCGGCGTGGGGTGGCTTCGCCCTTCCGGCGCTCGATGATGTCGCGCCGGACGTCACCATCGAAGCGCTCAAGACCAAGAAGCTCGACGCCACCTACTACGACACCCGGGACCTCCGCCTCGCCCGGGCGGGGGTGAGCCTGCGTCACCGGCTCGGTGACGACCCGCCCTGGACGGTCAAGCTCCCGGAGGGTGAGGGCGGGCCGATCATGAGCCGCCGCGAGATCACCTTCGACGGCCCGGCCGGCACGATCCCGCCCGAGGCCGACCGGCTGGTCCGGGCCTACACCCGGGGGGAGCCGCTGACGCCGGCGGCGCGCCTGAAGACCGAGCGGGCCCGCGTCAGCCTCAACGTCAACGGTACGCCGGTGGCAGAGATCGCCGACGACGAGGTGTCGGTGTACCACGGCCGCCGCCTGGCGTCCCGGTTCCGGGAGGTGGAGGTCGAAGTCGAGGACGGTGCGCCCGATGACCTGCTGGCCGCCGTCATCGAACGCCTCCGCGCCGCGGGGGCGGCCGAGCCCGACACCACCCCGAAGGTGGTACGGGCCCTCGGGCCCCGGGCGCTCGAGCCGCTCCCCGGCGCCGTCGGCGCCGTCAGGGCGGACTCGACGATCGGGGAGGTCGTCCAGGCGGCGGTGGGAAAGGCCCTGGCCCGCATGGTGGCCCACGACCCCGGCGTCCGAATGGGAGACGACCCGGAAGACGTCCACCAGGCCCGGGTGGGGACACGCCGGCTCCGGTCCGACCTGCGCACCTTCCGGCCGTTGCTCGATAGCGACTGGGTGGCGGGCCTGCGGGAAGAGGCCGGTTGGTACGCCGGGCTGCTGGGCGAGGTGCGCGACACCGAGGTCCTGATGGAGCTTCTCGAACATCAGGCCCGCAGCCTCCCCAAGGAGGACGCCGCCGGTGTCACCCCCATCGTCCGCCGTCTCGCCAAGGAACGCGAAGCCGGCCGGAAGCGGCTCCTCGTGGGCATGGACAGCCCGCGCTACGTCGCGCTCCTCGACCGCCTCACCGAGGCGACGACCCAGCCACAGTTCGCCTCGGTCGAGAGCGACGGTCCCCACCGTCTTGCGGTCGACGCCCTGCCTGCACTGGTGCGGCGACCTTGGAAGCGATTGGCGAAGGCCGTGCGCGGGCTGCCGGAAGTCCCGGCTGACGAGCAGCTCCACGCTGTGCGGATCCTGGCCAAGCACACCCGCTACGCAGCCGAGGCCGCCGCCGGCGTGATCGGCAAGCCGGCCACCACCTTCGCCAAGCAGATCGCCGCCGTCCAGACGGTCCTGGGCGACCACCAGGACGCCTGCGTGATGGAGGCCTGGCTGCGCCAGGCGGTGCCGAAGACGCGCTCGACCCGGGAAGCCATGCTGATCGGCCAGCTGATCGGCCTGCAGCGGGCCGAAGCCCACGCGAAGCGGGCCGCCTGGTCCGAGGTCTGGGCCCGGGCCTCCGATCCCGCCCTGCGCACCTGGCTGAAGTAGTAGCCGCAGACGCCCTCGGCCGGTCCTCCGAGCAGGAGTTCACCCTGGGTTGGGTCGAATTTCCTCCTCGCGACAGCTCTGTTTCTTACCCTCCGAGGCGCACATGCGGATTGCGGCTATCGACCTCGGAACGAACTCGTTCCACCTCCTCGTCGTCGACGCCGGCCCCGACGGGTCGTTCGTCCCGTTGGTCCGTGAGAAGGACATGCTCCGCCTCGGTGACGACGTAGCCCGGGAGGGGCGCATCAGCCGCAACGCCTCCCGCCGGGCAATGGCCACCCTGCGGCGGTTCGGAGCCCTGGCCGAGGGAGCCGGTGCGACGCGCGTCGTGGCCTGCGCCACCAGCGCCTTCCGGGAGGCCAGCAACGGTCGCCGACTGGTGGCGATGCTCGCCGAAGAGACGGGAATCGAAGCCCGCATCATCGACGGCGAGACCGAGGCGAGCCTCATCTACTCGGCGGTGCGGGCCAGCGTGCTCATGGAGAAGGGGCCGGTCCTGGCCCTTGATCTGGGCGGCGGGAGCCTCGAGGTGATGGTGGGCGACGGCGAAGCCCTGTGGTGGGCGAACAGCCTGCCGCTCGGCGTGGCCCGCCTCACCGCCGAGGTGGTCCGCCACGACCCGCTCTCCCAAGGAGATCAACGCCGCCTCCGGAAGCGCATCGTCCAGCGACTGGAACCGGTGGCCGGTGAGATCGCCGACCTGTTCGACGCCGGCGCCCCCGGGGGCCCGGCCCTGGCCGTCGGGTCGGGCGGCACGTTCTGCGACCTGGCCCGGATGGTGGCTTACCGGCGGTCGGGTGGCATCCCCGTTTCCGTCAACCAGTTCACGTTCTCCCGCCACGAGTTTCTCGAGCTGCACGAGCAGCTGATGGCGGCCACGGCGGCGGAGCGGCGCCGCCTCCCGGGCCTCGAGCTCCGCCGGGCCGATCTCGTGCCGGCCGGCGCCTTGCTGCTGGCCGCGGCCATGGAGCTCTTCGGCTTCGACGAGCTCACCGTGTCGGAGTGGGCTCTCCGCGAAGGGATGGTGCTCGACAGCCTCCGCGCCCTGCATCCGGTCGACGACGCTCCGCTCGGCGTGGTCGACATCCGCCGGGCGTCAGTCGAGGCGCTGGCCCGCCGGTGCAACTGGGACGAGGCACATGCCCGGCACGTGGCCCGCCTGGCCCTGCTGATCTTCGACCGCAGCCACCGGCTCCACCGGTTGGGCGACCAGGACCGGGAGCTGCTGGAGTACGCCGCCCTCCTCCACGACATCGGCGAGCACGTCTCCGTGCTGGCCCAGCACAAGCACACGAGCTACCTGATCCAGCACGGGCGCCTCCGAGGCTTTGCCCCCGAGGAGGTCCTGGCGCTGGCGACCGTGGCCCGCTACGGCGGCCGGGGCTACCCCAAGTCGTCACACAAGCCGTTCGGTTCGTTGTCGCCCAAGCGACGGGATCGTGTCGTGAAGCTGGCCGTGATCCTGCGTCTCGCCGCCGCGCTCGACCGGGGGCGGGCCCAGGTGATCGACTCGGTCGATGTGGAATTGTCCGGTGGACGCCTCCGGCTCCAGTTGCAGTCGAATCGCATCTGTGAACTCGAGCTGTGGGCGACTTCCCGCCAGGCCTCTTTACTGGAGCGGGTTTTCGGCCGGCGCCTCGACTTGGTGGGCCCGGTCCGCACCGCAGCGGCGGCGCTCTCCTTCGAATCGGCGGCGGCGTCGGCGCGGTAGCCTCACCTTTGTGAGTTGGGTCGGCATCGATCTCGGGGGGACCAAGATCTACGCCGTCGTCTTCGATGGCACTGAGGTTCTGGCCGAGGGCAAGGCCAAGACACCGACGCAGGGCGGCCCGCTGGCCGTCGTCGACGCGATGGCCGCCGTGGTCCGTGATCTCGGGCCGATCGACGACCTGGCCGGGGTCGGCGTTGGGGCTCCCGGCGTGATCGACCCGAACGAAGGAACCGTCCAGCAGGCGCCGAACCTTCCGGGCTGGATGGAGCCGTTCGACGTGGCCGACGCCCTGTCGTCGGCCCTCGACGGCGTGCCGGTGGCCGTCGACAACGACGTGAACGTCGGCACACTGGCCGAGCATCGCCTCGGCGCCGGGAAGGGAGCCGACAGCCTCCTGGGTGTGTTCGCCGGAACGGGCATCGGGGCCGGCGTCATCCTCGACGGGGAACTGCGACGCGGCCCGACCGGAGCGGCCGGCGAGATCGGCCACATGATCGTCCGCCGCGGCGGCCGGCTGTGCGGCTGCGGTGGCCGCGGTCACCTCGAGGCCTACGCCGGCCGGGCGGCCATGGAGCGCCGGGCCCGCGACCTCGAACGCAAAGGGCGCGACACCGTCCTCGTCGAGCTGGCTCCCGCCCGGCGCATGACGTCGGGGGTCTTCGTCAAGGCGCTGGCGGGGGGCGACGCCGTGGCCACCGAACTCATCGACGACGCCGTCGGCGCCCTGGGTGTGGCCATCGCTTCGGCTGTGTCGCTGCTCGACATCGCGCTGGTGGTGGTGGGCGGCGGGCTGGCCGACCGGCTCGGGCCGACGTTCGTGGAACGGGTCGAAGAGGCCTGTCTGGCCGACGTGTTCCCCCGCAATCCCAACCTCCGGATCATTCCCGCCGCCCTCGGCGACCGCGGTGGGTCGATGGGTGCCGCCCTGATGGCCGCCGAGCGCATGAGTGCGACCAATTTGAAGGTATGAAGGAACTCGAGGGCCCGAGCCGCTATCTCGACCGCGAACTGTCGTGGCTCGACTTCAACGGGCGGGTCCTGGCCCTGGCCGAGGACCGCAAACTTCCGCTGCTGGAACGGGTGAAGTTCCTGGCCATCTTCTCCCGCAATCTCGACGAGTTCTTCATGATCCGGGTGTCGGGCCTGCTCGACCGGGCCGCCGCCGGCCTCGGGGCCGCCGCCACCGGCGGGCTCGACCCCCACGAAGAGCTGAGTTCGATCCGCAAACGGGCGGAGGAACTCGTCCTCCGCCAGACCGACGTCTTCCGCGACGAGGTGCAGCCGCTGCTGGGCGAAACGGGAATCCGCGTGCTCGACTGGCCCTCCCTCGAAAAGGAGCACCGGCGGGAGCTGGAGCGATACTTCGAGGACCAGATCTTCCCCGTCCTGACGCCCCTGTCCGTCGACCCCGGGCACCCCTTCCCCTACATCTCGAACCTGTCGCTCAACCTGGCGATCATGGTTCGCGACCCGGAGCGGGACGAGCGCCGCTTCGCCCGCGTCAAGGTGCCCCCGCTGCTGCCCCGGTTCGTCAAGAGCAATGACGGCACGTGCTTCGTGCCGCTCGAGCAGGTCATCGCCGCCCACCTCGACCGGCTCTTCCCCGGCATGGAGATCGAGCTCCACTGCCCCTTCCGGGTGACCCGCAACGCCGATCTCAGCGTGGCCGACGAGGAATCCGACGACCTGCTGGCCACCATCGAGATGGAGCTGCGCCGGCGCCGCTTCGGTCACGCCGTCCGCCTCGAGATCCACCCCGGCATGCCGGGGGAGATGCGCGACCTGCTCACCCGGGAACTCGATCTGTCCCCGGAGCACGTCTACGAGATCGACGGGCTGCTCGACCTCGACAGCCTCTGGCAGCTCTACGGCATCGACCGGCCCGACCTGAAGGACATGCCGTGGCCGTCGGTCGTCCAGCCCCGGCTGGTGGGTGTGGAGGAAGGCACGGTCGACATCTTCTCCGTCCTGTCTGAGAAAGGTGTGCTCGTCCACCACCCCTACGACTCGTTCGCCGATTCGGTGCAGGCCTTCATCCGTCAAGCGGCCGTCGACCCCCACGTGCTGGCCATCAAGCAGACGCTGTACCGCACCTCGGGCGACAGCCCCATCGTCAAGGCGTTGATCCGGGCGGCGGAGCGGGGCAAGCAGGTGGCCGTGC
>Ga0299907_10001653_pt1 | contig 12985 bp, 12 predicted proteins | sample RVTome_16_FD_198680 | JGI IMG/M metagenome (GOLD analysis project Ga0299907, IMG submission 198680) | Soil microbial communities from uranium-contaminated site in the Upper Colorado River Basin, Wyoming, United States - RVT152D67 (version 2) ... | reverse complement strand
GCTTGCGTCCCGTCGGGTTGATGCGTTCCCCTATCACCACGAACGGCCGCTCGAACCCGATGACGACGTCCCTGGTGGCCGAACTGAGAACAGTGTCAGTCATGGGCCGCCTCCGGCGCCGTTGTAGGTGTGGAGTGATAGGTGATAGGTGGACGTACCACTTAGAACCCGCCACTTATCACGGCTCGGGACGGAGCGCAGCGGAGTCACGAGCTCGCTCCGTAGTTGCGGATCAGGGCATCCAGGACCCCATCGGGGTATTCGGTTTCGAGTTGGGCGGCGACCGCTTCGACGGCATCCTCTCCAACCTGTACCTTGCGCCACTCCGCCATGTACTCGTCCGAGCCGATCAGCCCGGCGCGGGTGGCGGCCCGGTCGATGGCATCCTGGAAGCGGTCCGGGAGCATCACCCGGGACGCCTTCCGACCCTGTCCGGATACGACCTGGGCGGGGATGTCACGCCAGTAGATGACGGTCACCGGCTCGCTCATGCCGGCCTCGCCTGCTGGACGAGGGCGGGCTCGAGCTCGCCGTATCCCACCAGGCGGCGCTCGAATTGCAGCCCGAGCCGGAAGGCGGCCTCACGGGCCTTTTCGGTGAGGTCGGGGGCGTCGATCTGGGCGAGGTACACGACCCGCGTGTAGTTGCCGAAGTAGTCGGGGAGGAGCTGGGGGTAGCGGTCGAGGCCCAGGCCCTTCCAAACGAGGAGGTCGAAGTTGCGCACGAGAAAGTCGGTGAGATAGAAGGTCGCCGGGTCGTCTTCGTGAAGCGCGGCGAAGAGTTGGGCACCAGCGAGGAACTGGTAGCAATGGGCCCCCGGGAGTCGCTCGACGAAGTGGCGCTCGAGCACCTTGTCGAGCATTCCACCGGTACCACAGTCACCGTATGCCACGAAGATCCGTTCGAACTGGTCGCGAGTGGCGATGATGCGCTCTTCGACGGCGGTAGGGATCAGTTGGGGGGTGTTGTGATAACGGGACGGGAGGCACTGGACCTCCATGTTCGCCAGGCCGTTGCGGGCGACTACCGCCAACAACTCGCGGGCCATGGCACCGCAACCTATGACCAGAACCCGGGGCGGGTCAGCTTCCACTGCGCCGGGCCCCCACCAACTGTTTGGCGGTCTCGGCCGCCACGGCGGCATCGCGGCAGTAGGCATCGGCGCCCACCGCCATTCCGAACTGCTCGTTGAGAGGGGCGCCGCCGACGATGACGATGTAGTCGTCGCGGATCCCCTTCTCGACCATCGTGTCGATGACGACCTTCATATAAGGCATGGTTGTTGTGAGGAGGGCGGACATTCCCAGGAGGTCGGGCTTGTGCTCATCGAGCGCCTGGAGATATTCCTCGACGTCAGTGTTGATGCCCAGGTCGACTACCTCGAAACCTGCCCCCTCGAGCATCATGCCGACCAGGTTCTTGCCGATGTCGTGGATGTCTCCCTTGACCGTGCCGATCACGATCTTGCCGATCGTGTCTGCTCCGGTCTCGGCGAGCAGGGGGCGGAGGATCGCCATTCCCGCCTTCATGGCGTTGGCCGCCAGGAGCACCTCCGGCACGAAGAGGATGCCGTCACGGAAGTCGATCCCCACGATGCGCATCCCCTCGACCAGGGCGTCGTTCAGGACCCGGGAGGCCGACCATCCCCGTTCCAGCAGGATGTTGGTTCCGTCGGTGATCTCGTCGGCCAACCCGTCGTAGAGGTCGTCGTGCATCTGCTCGACCAATTCCTCATCATTGAGAGTCGAGAGATCGAGTTCTTCTTCGCTCATGGCCCGCTGCCTCCTGGGTGGAGTTCCACGATACGGAACGATGTCGGATGATGGAACATTATGCCAGGCGAGGCGGGAAAGTCCAACCAGAAAGGCGGTATGGGGGTTAGACAGGGGCCGCCGGGCGACGGTAGGCTCCGTGCCGCTCTACAGCATCGTTCCGTATCGTGGCACGGGTGATTTGGAGGACCAATCGTGAGTGATCTGCCAGCCGAGGCGCGGGTCGTTGTCATCGGCGCCGGAATCGTCGGCAACTCCATCGTCGGCCATCTCGCCGAATTGGGCTGGCGGGACATCATCCAGATGGACAAGGGCCCCCTTCCCAATCCCGGCGGCTCGACAGGACACGCCTCCAACTTCATTTTCCCGGTCGACCACGGCAAGGAACTGGCGGCTCTCACGCTCGACTCCCAACGTCAGTACGAGGAGATGGGGGTCAACACCACCTGTGGGGGTATCGAGGTGGCCCGTACTCCCCAGCGTTTGGAGGAATTGCGTCGGCGGATGAGCTCGGCCACGGCGTGGGGAATCGAGTCCGAGCTACTCACACATGGTCAGGTGAAGGAGAAGGTCCCCTTCATCGACGATTCCGTGATTCTGGGGGGTTTCTACACCCCGTCCGTCTCCGTGGTCGACTCGCTGCGGGCGGGAACCATCTTCCGGGAGCGGGCCCAGGCCCTCGGGGCCCTCAGCGTGTTCCCCAACACCGAGGTACTCGACATCGAGGTCGAGAACGGGCGGGTGCAGGCGGTCGTCACGGATCGGGGGCGGGTCGCGGCCGAGTACGTGGTCATCGCATGTGGCGTATGGGCGCCACGGATCGGCGCCATGGCCGGGGCGACAATCCCTCTCACCCCGGCGGTGCACCAGATGATCGACGTGGGCCCGATCCCGATCCTGGGAGAGACGGGCAACGAAATCGGTTATCCGATCGTGCGCGACATGGACACTTTCATGTACGAGCGCCAGACGGCCGGCTCGATGGAGGTGGGATCCTATGCCCATCGGGCGATCTTCCACCGGCCTGACGACATCCCTTCCCTGGATGAGGCCCGGCTCTCGCCCACCGAACTGCCGTTCACGGCCGACGACTTCGACCCCCAGTTGGAGGACGCCCTCGAATTGATGCCCGAGATCCTCGAGGGGGCCGAGATCAAGTACGCCATCAACGGCCTGCTCTCATTGACTCCCGACGCCATGCCCCTCCTGGGGGAGACCGTCGAGGTCAAGGGTTTGTGGTCGGCGGCGGCGGTGTGGATCAAGGAGGGCCCGGGAACGGGCCGTCTCATCGCCGAGTGGATGACCCACGGCTACCCCCATCTCGACCCCCATCAATCCGACATCGCCCGGTTCTACGACTGGGCTCGCACCGAGGACCACGTCAGATCCCGCTGCGCCGAGCACTTCAACAAGACCTACGGCATCGTCCACCCCCGCGAGCAATGGGAGTCGGAGCGCAACCTGCGTCTTGCTCCCTTCCATGACCGCACCGAGGCATTGGGAGCCGTCTACTTCCAGGCCGGTGGGTGGGAGAGGCCGCAATGGTACGAGTCCAACGCTCCGCTGGTAGAGCACTACGAAGTCGAGGATCGACCCCACGAGTGGGACCGGCGCTGGTGGTCGCCCATCTCGACCGCCGAACACCTGGCGATGCGGGAGCGGGTGGGCATGGTCGACCTGTCCGCCTTCGTCATCTTCGACATCTCGGGGCCTGCGGCGCTCGACTACATCCAGCGCATGACGGTCAATCAGTGCGACCGTCCCGTCGGCTCGGCCATCTACACGCCGTTGCTCACCCCCCAGGGCGGCTTCCGCTCGGACCTGACCGTGATGCGCCTGGCCGAGGAGCGGTTCTGGGTCGTCACCGGCGCCTTCGACGGCCCGCGGGACGAGTATTGGTTCCGCTCGCATCTCACGGACGACGTGGAGTTCTCGAACCGCACCATGGATTACACCACCATCGGCGTCTGGGGCCCCAACGCCCGGACCCTGGTCGAGTCGCTGACCGACGACGACATCGCCGACGCCGCCTTCCCCTACGGGTCGACCCGTGAGGTGACCTTCGGCTCGATCACAGGGCGGATGTTGCGGATCTCCTATGTCGGCGAGTCGGGTTGGGAGATCTACGTGCCGCTCGACCGGGGCACCGAGATGTGGGAAATGCTCTGGGAAGCCGGCCAGGCCCACGGGGTTGTTCCCGTCGGGGCGGGCGTCTACGGGACCACGGGGCGTCTCGAGAAGGGCTACCGCCTGATGGGGTCCGAACTCGAGTCGGAGTACTCCCCGGTCGAGGCCGGGCTCGACCGGCCCAAGGTGAAGGCGGCCGATTTCATCGGCAAGGAGGCCTACCTCGCCGCCCGTGAGGCCGGCCCGGCGGCGGTGATGTGCACCTTCACCGTGGACGACAATGTGTCGCCTCGGGACGGCATCGAGCGGTACATGACCGGGGGCGAGCCGATCCTCACCAGCGGCGGAGAGCGCCTCGTCGACTCCAGAGGCCGCCCGTCCTACGTCACCAGCGCCGGGGCGGGACCCTCGCTCGGCCAGTACCTGCTCATGGGTTACCTGCCGGTCGAGCAAGCCACCGAAGGCGCCTCCTTCCTGGTCCGGTATATGAACGAGGACTACCCGATCACCGTGGCCCGGCCGGGCTCGACTCCCCTGTTCGACCCCGAAGACGAACGGATGAAGGGATGAATCAGTGAGGTTCCTCGTCTGTATCAAGCGAGTCCCGGCGCCCGGCGCCCGGATCGTCCTGACTCCGGACGAGCGGGCCATCGAAGCCGGCCACCTGTCGTTCACCACCAGCCCCCATGAGGAGTGTGCGGTCGAGGCCGCCATTCAACTCAAGGAGGCGATGGGAGGGACGGTGACGGTGCTCACTCTGGGCCCCGACGAAGCCGAGGAGCAGCTTCGCTATGCGGCCTCGGTGGGGGCCGACGAGGCGGTGCTCATACCTACCGACGGCAGCGACCCGGATCCCCAGGCCACCGCCGCCGCCTTGCTCGACGCAATTCGAGTCCTCGAGGCAGACGGCTCGTTCGACCTCATCCTGTTCGGCAACGAATCGGCCGACTCGGGCGGTTTCCAGGTGGGCATCCGGGTGGCTCACGGGCTTGGGAGGCCCGTCGTGTCGGGCATCAAGGGGATCGAGTTGGCCGGCGGGTCGGTCCGGGCGCGTCGTGGGATCGCCAACGGGTTCGAGGTCTATCAACTCCCCCTCCCCGCGGTGCTCGCCGTGAAAGAGGGGATCAACCTGCCCCGCTACCCAACCCTGTCGGGGCGCTTGCGCTCGAAAAAGCTCGAGGTCAGAAGGCATCAGACCGAACCGCGGCCGGGTGGTCAGCGCATGGTGAGGCTGCAGTCGCCGCCCGAACAGGAAGTCCGCACCGAGGTCCTGGGTGACGCGGCGGCGGTGGTGGACGTCCTGGAAAGGCTGGGGGCGCTGTGAGCGTCCTTGTCCTGATCGACGAGGCGGGGGAGCTCTCCGCCCAGGCGACCAGCCTGGGACGGTCGGTGGCCGATGGGCTCGGCACCGACCTGGCGGCGGTGGTCGTTGGGGACACCCCGGTGGAAGCGGCCGTCGACACCGTGTGGCGTATCCGTCATGAGGTCCTCTCCGACTATGCCCCGGGGGCGTGGGGAGAGGCCATTGTCCAACTCGCCGCCCAGCAGATGCCGGCGGCGGTGGTGGCGCCGGGCACCGATCGCGGCAACGAGGTGTTGGCCCATGTCGCCGCCCTGGCCGACTTGCCGATGGTGGCCAACGTCATCGAGATCGATTCGAGGAGTGATGTCTGGCGGCTCGTCCGGGTGCGTTGGGGCGGCAGCCTCCTCGAGGAGGCCGAACTCGAGGCCGCCGTCCGCCTGGTTTCGGCTGCGCCGCACGCCTTTCCCGCTTCCCCCCCCGCCACGACGCCGCCAGCCGAGGTGGTGTTCGAGCCGAGCCTGGGCGAGGAGCATGTCGTCACCCGAGTCGTCGATCGGGTCACCGCCGAGGCGGGGATCACCCTCGCTACCGCACCGGTGGTCGTGAGCGGCGGCCGGGGTGTGGGTGGTCCCGAGGGCTTCCGTCCGCTGGAGGAGTTGGCGGAACTGTTGGATGGTGCGGTCGGTTGCTCCCGGGTTGTGACCAACAACGGCTGGCGCCCCCACTCCGACCAGGTCGGCCAGACCGGTACCCGGGTCGCCCCCGACGTGTATATCGCCTGCGGGATATCCGGTGCCATCCAGCATTGGGTGGGGATGATGGCCTCCAAGCACGTCATCGCCGTCAACACAGACGCTGAGGCGCCCATGGTCACCAAGGCCGACTACGCCCTCATCGGTGACGTGGCTGAGGTCGTGCCCGCCATCGTGGCCGAGATCCGCCGCCGTCGCGGCTGAGCCGCCCCGCTCCTTCTTTGGACGGTGGGAAACGGTTCTCCCCTTCTATGGACCTCCACGAACGCATAGCGAGAGCCACGGCCCAAAGAAGGGGGAGGGCATACGTCACCGTCCAAAGAACTAAAGGGTTCCGTCTGTCGACCGGGTCTGGTACGGTGTAGACGCGCCGATTTGATCGTCAGCTTGCGGGCGCGAAGAGAAATACAGCTAAAGCGGCGGTCGCGAGGAATCGCATGACCGCCCCCAGGGGCGGTTTCTTCGTTTGAAGGGCCGCTCCACCGCACCGGCGATCGCCGTCGACCCAGGAGGTGGCGCATGACCAAGCGATGTACGACCTTCGACAAACTGCTCGCCGAGCATGCCGTCCTCGTCGCAGATGGGGCGATGGGCACCACTCTCTTTTCTCTCGGTTTGGAGGGCGGGGGCTGTCCCGAGTTACTCAACACCGAGCAGCCGGACCTCGTCGAGAAGGTCCACCGGGCGTTCATCGATGCAGGCACCGACATCATCCTCACCAATACCTTCGGCGGCAACGCCCGCCGTCTCGCCCTCCACAATCTCCAGGATCGCGTGGCGGAACTGAACGCCGCCGCCGTCGAACGGGCCCGCATGGCGGCTGCCCATAGCGACCGCCCTGTGGCCATCGCCGGGAGTATCGGTCCCACCGGGGACCTCTTCGAGCCACTTGGTCCGCTGTCCCATGCCGCCGGGGTCGAGGTCTTTTCCGAACAGGCCGCGGCTCTGGTCGGCGCCGGCGCCGACGTCCTCTGGATCGAGACCATCTCATCGTGGGAGGAACTGAATGCCGCCGTGGAAGCAGCCTCGGCGTTCGACATCCCCGTGACGGCCACGCTCAGCTTCGACACCAACGGTCGCACCATGATGGGGATCAGTGCCACCCAGGTGGGGGAGTGGTGGTCGACGCTTGACCTCCAGCCGGCCGCCATCGGGGCCAACTGCGGCATCGGCCCAGGAGATGCCGTGTCCGCCGCCCTCGACATCACCGCCGCCGCCCCGGGCTCCGTGGCGATCACCAAGGCCAACTGCGGGATGCCCCTCTACGACGTCGACCGGCTCGTCTACCCGGTCGGACCCGGACGGATGGGCGATTACGTAGAACTCGGCGTGCGGTCGGGGGCCCGGATCATTGGGGCATGCTGCGGCTCGACCCCCGACCATGTGGCTGCCATCCGCGAGGCGGTCGATGCCGGGGTCCACGGCGATCGACCGGATCACCACGAGATCGAGGTTCGTCTCGACGCCACCCCGGTGTCCGCCGGTGGGGGCACCCTGCGTCGCAACCGCCGCCGCGGCTGAGTGAGCCGTCGAAGGTGCCGCAGCCCGCGCTGAACGCGGGTAGCGGCGCTTTCGTCACAGGATCACGGCCTCCTCCCACCCCCGCACCGAATTGAGACGGGCGACGGCCGTGACGCCGGAGAGGTCATCGAGGGTCACTACCTGTTCGGCCAACTCGCCCGAGGCCAGTCGTGACGCCCGCTCGGTGCCGGGGAGCAGCCCACATGAGACGGGCGGTGTGACCCAACGGCCGTCGACCTGGAAGGCGAGGTTGCCGATGGTGGTCTCGGTCAGTTCGCCGGCGGCGTTCCACAACACCACGTCGTCAGCCTCGGGATGACGCCCGGCTGCTGCCTCATATACCCGGCGGAGGGTCGTCTTGTGGCGCAACAGGGGGTCGGCACTCTCGATCGGCCGATCGTCGACAGCCAGGGCCACGGGTGAATCGGTGTCCGCCAGATCTGTCACCTCGACCGTCACCCACCCGTCCCGCCCCACCAGGACTCGGACTCGGCCTGGCTTGGACCTGTATTTGACTGCCCGTCCCAGGGCGGCCCGCACCTCGGCAGGATCGAAGGGGATATCGAAGTAGGTGGCCGATGAGGCCGCTCGCTCGAGGTGCCGGTCGAGATGACGGGCACCGAGGCGGGGATCCCATCGGGTGGTCTCGAGGAGGCGGAGCTCGCCGCCCGGTCGGGCCAGGACCTCCGCCTTGAGCAGGGCCTCGGCGTACTCGTCGCCCGCCTCGGAGTCATAGGTGATACCGCCGCCGGTGCCGTAGTAGGCCGCTCCCGACGGCCGATGGATGAGGACCGTGCGGATCCCCACGTTGAAGGCCCACTCGGGTCCCTCGGGCCCGGGGCCACCGAAGCCGATGGCTCCGCAGTAGACCCCGCGGGGATGAGTCTCGAGCTCGGCGATGATGCTCATCGTCGCCACCTTGGGAGCCCCTGTAATCGAGGCGGAGGGGAACAATGCTGCGAACACCTCGGCCAGCGCGACTTCGGCTAGGGGCCGGGCGGTGACCGTGGAGGTGAGCTGCCACACGGTGTCGTATTTCTCGGTGGCGAACAGGGCCGGCACCCGTACCGAGCCGGTGCGGGCGATGCGGCCCACATCGTTGCGCACCATGTCCACGATCATCACGTTCTCGGCCCTGTTCTTCTCCGATGCCTGGAGCCACGCCCGCCGGGCCTCGTCGTCGGCTGAATCGAAACCCCGGCGCGTCGTTCCCTTCATGGGGCGGCAGGTGATGACCCCGTTTCGCCATTCGAAGAAGAGTTCGGGTGACGCCGATGCCACCACCCACTGGCCGCTGTCGACCAACGCCCCATACCCGCATGACTGGGAGCGGGTCAATCGGTCGTAGAAAGAGGTGACATCACCTGAAAATCGTGAACTCATCAGGAAGGTGTGGTTCACCTGATATGTGTCCCCTTGCCGGATTCGGCGCCGGATCGCCTCGATGGCGTCGTTGTGGTGCTGGGCCGGAGTCTGCGCCTGCCACGGCTGGAGGTGATGATCGCCCCGGCCCGGCGGTGGTGGTCCCGTGCGCCGATCGGACACTCCCAGCCACACTAGGGGTAGCCCGGCAAAGTCGGTGCCGAGCGGCGTCGTGACGGTAAGCGCCGGATCGAAGGCAGGCCCGGCCTCGTAGGCCACCCATCCGCCCACCCACTTGCCAGCCGCCACGGCGTCCTCGGCAGCGGCGATGGCCCCGGGGACCTCGTCGAGTGAGTGAGCCACGATCGTGTCGCCGATCGGTCCCAGCGCAAATCCGCGACGTCGGTGGGGGCGCAGGTCATCGAATCTCGCAGTGGGTGTCATCGCTGTCAAGGGCGTCGCGTGATCAGAGACTGGTGATGAGTCCAGCCAGTCGTTGGGCGGCCTCGAGGAGGAGTTGCCCGGTGTTCTCGGCTTCGCCGGGGGCGGGGAAACGGTACGCCGGACCGTGGACATGAATCGCTCCCACCAGTCGTCCCCGCGAGTCGCGAATGGCGGTGGCCACCGAGTTGAGCCCTTCGGCGAATTCCTCGAATGCCCACACGAAGCCGTCCGATTGGACGGCCAGGAGCCGCTTGCGCAACTCCTCGGGTTCGGTGATGGTGGCGTCGGTGAAGGCGCTGAGAGGGCGTTCCAGGAACCGCTCGAGACGTTCATCCGGCCAGGAAGCGAGCATCGCCTGGCCGGACGGGGTGGCGTGCATCGAGATGCGGGCACCGGTCCAGTCCCTGACCTGGATGTCGTTGTCCGAGCTCACCTGGTCGATGTAGTGGGCTCTATGGCCGTCGGGCACCGAAAGCCCGGCGTCCTCGCCGGTGAGCTCCGCTAGAAGCCGCAGTTGGGGTCGGACGATGGAGACGAGGTTGGCGGTGGGGCTGGCGACTCCGGCCAAGGCCACGATCTCGGGGCCGATTCGGTAGCGCCCCTCGTCCTCGGTCCGCTCCACCGCCCCGATTTCCTCGAGGGTGCTGGTGAGTCGGGCGACGGTGCTCTTGGGTAGATCGGCCCGGGCGGCCAACTCGGTGATCCCCAATTCTCCGGTCGCCAGCGCCTCGAGAATGCGAAAGGCGCGGTCAACGGACTGTACGCTCGGCATCCACCCAGGTTACTCCGCGGAATTGTTCCGCGATGTGGAACAGCAAAGGACATGGAAGCGAGCGAACGAAAGCGGCATCTGCGGGAGGAGATGTTGGCTCTCGAGCCACCCTCGACCGAGACCCGGGCCGTGGTCGTCGCCCATGTCGGTGAGTGGCTGGACGAACACCGCCCCACCACCGTCGTCGGCTTTCTCGGCATGGGCGACGAGATCGACATGACGCCGCTGGTCCCTGCCCATCCGGGAATACGGTTTGCGCTCACCCGGACCGCTCCCGGCGTTTCGTTGACGGTCCATGACTTCGGCGCCCGTCGGGAGATGCATCGCTTCGGATTCGAACAACCCGCCGCCGCGGCACCCGTCATCGAACCCGGCGACGTTGACGTCGTCCTGGTTCCGGGCCTCGCCTTTGGCGGTGACGGCCGTCGCCTGGGCCGGGGAGCGGGCTATTACGACCGCTTTCTGGCGGGGATCGACGCCACCACCGTCGCCCTCACCACCACCAGCCGCATCCGCCATGATCTCCCCCTCGAACCCCACGACGTCCTCATCGATTGGGTCGCCACCGAAATCGGAGTGACCCGGACGTCGACGCCTGAACGACCACAGGGGCAACCAAACAGGTCGCCCCTGTAGCCGGCAAGCAGGCGACGACGCAGGCGCCGTCACCCTCCTCACGCGGCACCGAGTCTGGCCGCGGAGAAGCCTCCACTCCCACCGACACATTGTCCGCAGTGACACCGAAAGCTATCGCCGTCACTCTGGGTGGCGATGGGGCGGGGGGCCTATAGTGAGTGCGAGCGGGGCGGGCGGGGTTCACCTGCCCCCCGGTTGTCAGTTGTCAGTTGTCGGTTGTCGGTTGTCGGTTGTCGGGTCTGGGGCCGGGCCCTGACTTTGCGCGTCAGCCGGGGGTCTCATATACTTCGGTCCGTGGTTTTTGCCACCTCTCCCCTCTCCTGACGGGAACCACCGGCTATCACCTCAGTGATCGGTGAGTGCCTGAGAGGTGGGTCAAGATATCTTGGGTCGGACGAACCGGAGACGCCCGGTCGCCGATTCGCCGCGTAAGGAGCGAAATGCCGACGATTGAGCAGCTTGTCCGTGAGGGCAGGAAGCCTAAGAAGAAGAAGACGAAGACCGCCGGCCTCGCTGGTGCCCCCCAGCGCCGTGGTGTATGCACCCGCGTCTACACCGTCACGCCCAAGAAGCCCAACTCGGCCCTGCGCAAGGTGGCGCGTGTCCGTCTGTCGTCGCAGGTCGAGATCACGGCATACATTCCCGGAGAGGGCCACAACCTTCAAGAGCACTCCATCGTCTTGGTCCGTGGTGGTCGGGTGCGCGACCTGCCGGGAGTCCGTTACAAGGTGATCCGCGGCACCCTCGACGCCGCCGGCGTCAGCGATCGCAAGCAGGCCCGTTCCCGCTACGGAACGAAGAAGGAAAGCTAAATGCGTCGCGCTCCCGCCCAGAAACGCCGGATCGAGCCGGATCCCGTCTTCCGCAGCACCCTCGTCACCCAGGTGATCAACAAGGTCCTCCTGAAGGGCAAGAAGAACACTGCCCGCACCATCGTTTACGACGCCCTGGAGATGGTCGAGCGCCGCGCCAATCAGGACCCGGTGACGGTTCTCAAGCGCGCCATCGACAACCTCCGCCCCCAGGTCGAGGTGCGCTCCCGTCGGGTGGGTGGCTCGTCCTATCAGGTGCCGGTAGAAGTCCCGTCGCGTCGTCAGGGAACGCTGGCCGTCCGCTGGCTGGTGGACTTCTCGCGCCGTCGCAAGGAGCCCATGATGGCTCAGCGGCTGGCCAACGAGATCCTCGATGCCTCGAACAACACCGGGGCGGCGGTGAAGCGCAAGGAAGACGTCCACAAGATGGCGGAGTCGAACAAGGCGTTCGCCCACTACCGCTGGTAACGCCCCCGGCCCACGACGGGCCGAGGCGGCTACCCCCTCTCGGAGTTACTAGAGCTGTGATTATTCCCGCCCTCAACCCACCCAATTGATGATTTCCGTCCTCAACCCACCCAAGTGATTATTCCCGCCCTCAACCCACCCAAATGATATGAGCAACGAACTGTCACGCCTGCGTCAGGTCCCCCTGGTCCGTACCCGCAACATCGGGATCATGGCCCACATCGACGCGGGCAAGACCACTCTGACCGAGCGGATCCTCTTCTATACCGGGCGTAATTACAAGCTGGGCGAAGTCCACGAGGGCGCCGCCACCATGGACTGGATGGAGCAGGAGCAGGAGCGGGGCATCACGATCACCTCGGCTGCCACCACCTGCACCTGGCACGACCACCAGATCAACATCATCGACACGCCCGGCCACGTCGACTTCACCGTCGAGGTCGAGCGGTCCCTGCGCGTCCTCGACGGCGCCGTCGCCGTGTTCGACGGTGTCGCCGGTGTGGAACCGCAGTCCGAGACCGTTTGGCGCCAGGCCGACCGCTACAAGGTCCCCCGGATCTGCTTCATCAACAAGCTCGACCGCACCGGAGCCGACTTCTTCGCCGATGTCGACTCAGTCCGCAAACGTCTGGGCGCCACTCCGCTGGTGATGCAACTCCCCATCGGCCGAGAGGCCAATTTCCTCGGGGTGGTCGATCTGGTCGAGATGAAGGCCCACATCTGGAAGGGCGACGACGGAAAGCACTGGGACACCGCCGACATTCCGGCCGACATGCAGGGCCAGGCCGACGAGTACCGCGAGGCGCTGGTCGAGGCGGTGGCCGAGACGTCCGAGGAGTTACTCGAGGCATTCTTGGAGAACGGCGATCTCTCTACGGATGAGATCAAAAAGGGCGTTCGTTCCGCCACCCTCAGCCAGGCCCTGACCCCGATCTTCGCCGGTTCGGCGTTCAAGAACAAGGGCGTCCAGCTGTTGCTCGACGCCATCATCGATTACCTGCCCAGCCCGCTCGACG